>Ga0208879_1000273_pt1 | contig 55420 bp, 49 predicted proteins | sample Knorr_S15_td_Bot_FD_185605 | JGI IMG/M metagenome (GOLD analysis project Ga0208879, IMG submission 185605) | Marine microbial communities from Southern Atlantic Ocean transect - Knorr_S15_td_Bottom_ad_5009_LV_A (SPAdes) (version 2) | ecosystem: Environmental > Aquatic > Marine > Oceanic | place... | reverse complement strand
CATGCACCCGAATATTTCGCCAATACCTCCACCACCATCATCATCGTTTGCACCGCCCTCATTACCAAAACATCCAGGTAATACAAACATGATTGCGAATAAATAAGCGCAAATTGCTCTTTTCACGGTAGTTCCATAAAAGTTAGTCTATTGAAACCTTCTAACACCTATCCAACATCTCTAGGTTGCAAGGGTACCCTTTGAAAGGACGGGGTTCGCAAGGGCCCCTATCAAATGTAAAGCCCATCAGGATGTTATTATATCAGATACAGTGTGGACAAAACATGGCCAGAACGAGATCCTTAATCCTCATCTTACTGTTGCTATCCTCAACTCTAGCAGGTTGCACGCAGAAAGGAGATTACACCTATGCCGAATACTGCATGGGTTATGATGGAACCATAGAACTTAGCGAAACCGAAGAAGAATACGATGGAGAAGACGGGTGGTATTACAATCAAGTTGATGAGGAAAATTGCGACGGTTGGGCAAATAGTGTAGCTCTTGCACCCGGTGAATTCCACGTCATCGATTCAGGCAATTATGAATACTCTGTGACAGTATTTTTCCAGTCTGACATAGCCGCTGGAGCAAATCACACCCCCAATATTAATTATTTTTCTTTGACAGAAACAAACTACAACGATTTTGTTGCCTGTGAACCATTTAACCCGATAGATGTATTTGATGTTCATGGAATATTTGGTGATGCAGATAGCTCTTCACAGCACTGGGGCGACTCTTTCACAGACATATCCCTCATTCATACCAACACAAGCACGAACTATCGGGGCTTCTCGGACAACACCCTTCAACACAACGAAATCTGGTGGGACGAGGTACACGGCGGATTCGGCGGAGCGGATTACGATGAACAAATTTACTTGGTTCTCGACAATTGGCATTGCGAAGAAGAAAAGTACGATGGTACAGCAATAGGGGACGTCTATATTTACTACGAAATAGGTGTTCAAACGAATGGTACATGGTAGGCCAGTGTTGCAAGTTCGAGATTAGCATTCGTGAGGGTCTATCCGAACCCCCTCTGTATTTTCTTAGCAATACAATGGGATTTCAGTGGGTCAGTACACTACCTAGCCTTTGAGCCAGTCCCTCACCTATCATTGCAATATCAGAGTTGCATCAAACCCCAAGACACGCCGACAACATTGATGCCAATTCCAATCACATTCAGAATTAGAGCCACAATATTAGTTTTCTGAGGATATTCTGTTGAGTCCAATTCAAATTCTGTCCTCATTTTGATGCAATTACGTAATTCAATCGCGCATAACACGATGAGTATCACGGCTGCTGGTTCACCATCAATAGCAGCCCCGATTCCGAATAATACCCCTGCGAGCCCAACTCCGAAAGAAATTCTCGCCCGCTTGCTTGGGCTTTGATTCTTAGCAAATTCACGTTTATCCTTCAACCATTTTGGAAATGGCATTATGAAGTCATCCCAGATTATGTCTCCAATGGCTAAAGCCATCAACGGAAAAACACAGCAGACACAGAATAGGGCCACGAATGTAACCGGCATATTGCGACTTGAATGCTAATGCCGGATGTAGTTTACTCAGGAACTTTTGCCTGCCAGATGGTTGCCATTCCGGGGAAGATAACCTTGGATTTCACATCGGTGAAGCCAGACTCCTCAAGCATGGTTCGGTAGGTTTTGGTGGTGCCGAAAGTGACGTAGGTTTTGGTCAACCACTTCCAAGGGTGGTCCTTCTGTCTGCAGACGATTCGCGCATACGTGCCCACCCAGATTTTCATCCAAAGCCAGCCCAGCCATCCATGCACCCGATTCATTTTTGCAGCGTCGAGAATCACTAGAGTTCCTCCGGGTTTCAGCACCCGATTTACTTCTGATAGGCCAGCTCGCTTGTCATACCAATCTCTGAATGAGAAAAGCGAGCAGATTGCATCGAATGAATCGTCATCAAAAGGCATTTCCTCGGCGGTCGCCTCCACAAAAATCGCCGGCTGTTCACGACCAGCATTTACTCGCTTCTCGGCGACCGCCAACATCTCAGGAATCGGGTCCAAGCAGGTGAGTTCACGCGTAGGAATTGTCTCAGCAAAAGTCCCCGGTCCACAACCGACCTCCAAAATCGCCCCTTGCTTTGGTAATCGGCTCCTAACCATCCTGCGCCATCGCTTGTCTTGCCCCATCGTTGCAAACCGATTGATTCGGTCGTAAACCGGGATGGTCGCCTCAAGGTTACGCTGCAACTCGGCCCAGTCGGCTTCGCCGATTACCTCGCTGTCCATCGGACCCACGCGCGGCGGCTCGGTATTTGAGTCAATCCGAGGTCTCCGCAAGGTTGGATTTGGTGGAGGAATCGCCACCCTGAGAGCAGGGCATAAGAGCAGTTTCAGTAAGCAGCACAACGGTTGTCATAAGCAGGTTCCACCTCAATTGTTCAAGGCTTTTTTTTCACCCCTCCTCACACGCCAACTGCGAGCCGGATGGTTATGCTGATAAACCCCACTTCGGTCGCCGGGCTCACAAGAGGTTGTACCATGGGAAGAACTGACGTCTTGCGAACAATCAGAGATGCCGAAGCTGACGCTGAGGCGACGAGTAAGAAGGCTGGGAAAGACGCTGATGGCTTAATCACCAAAGCGCGTGCCGATGCTGCAAAAAACATCATTGCTGCACAGAACGAAATAACGGCCGAAGTGCAGTCAATGATTGGCGAGGCAAGGGCAGCTGCGGACAAAGAAGCAGACGTGGTCAGTATCGAGGGCGAATCGGCTCTGAAAGCGGTGCAAAAACAGGGAAAGAAGAATCGTTCCGCTGCTGTAGACTCAGTGCTCGACACTTTCCTAGCTTGAGTAAAAAATGAATCAGAATAGGAGTTGTGTGTATGGGTCGCCTGACAACTCAAACAATGTCGCGACTGACCGCTGCGGGTACGCTTGCTAATCTTGATGATGCAGTACAATCGCTTGCGGATTTGAAAGCGGTTCACCTCTGTGATTACACCGGTGATGAGGAAGGCATGAGTTTGGGTAAGCCAAACGAGGCGTCCGAACATATTGGCCGCGACTTGAACCGATACCGTAGTGCTTCTACCCAACTTGAAGTTGAGATTCCTAAGGTTCCACTGAAGGCTGGTTCAGTTCGCCAACAATTGGGTGGTGACTTGGCGACTTTGGTCGATGAAATAATCAGTTTGTCCGACCGAATAGAATCCATTGACAGCGACCTCTCCGCCAAAGGCGAAGAAGAGAGCGCACTTTCGCTGTTTTCTCCTTTGGATATTGACCTTGAATTACTCTCTGGTTATGATTCCCTGACTACTTTTACTGGTACCGTCAAGGATGCCGCCGCTGCGAAAGCCTCGGCTGGAGATGGGATTTCGTTTGTAGTCGCTGGCAAGCCGACGGTTGCGGCAGTTTTCTGCAAGAATGACGCTGCTTCCGAGGTGCAAACCGCATTGGAGAAAGCAGGCTTCGTTGCCGCAACCGTTCCAAAAGGAGAAGGTTCGATCGGAGACCGGCTTGCCGAACTATCTTCGCAAAGTGATTCGCTTACCACAGAACGGGAAGAATTGCAGGAACGCCTAGACGCTCTAAGCGAAAAGGACGGCGTCACCTTGCTTGGCGGCATTGAGATGCTGGAACGAGATATGCAAATCGCCCTCGGCCCGATTCGGGTCGCTACTAGCGAGCACGCTTTCATCATTGATGGCTGGGTTGAAACCTCTCGGACCGATGAGATCCGCGAAGTTCTGTCAAAATCATGCCTTTACGTTGATATTGAGCAGTTCAAAATCACTCCTGGTGGAGGTGGACTGGTTCATCACGACACCGAAATCAAACTTCCTCCAATCAAATTCGCCGACCGTAACAAGTCCAAGCCGATGGAACTCATCACCGACCTGATGGGACGACCACGCTATGGAAAGGTAGACCCAACTCTGTTCATTTTCTTCACTTATCCACTATTCTTTGGCCTGATGCTCGGCGACATCGCCTATGGAGCCGCTACCATGATGATTGCGGCCGTTCTCTACCGGAGCATTGGTCATACTGAAAACGGATTATTGGCCTCGAAGTTCGTCGCATACATCGGTTTCTCGGCAGTAATCTTTGGTTACTTATACGGTGAATTTGCAGGATTCGTCGTCCTTCCGCACGGAGTTTGTACCGGTGCGGGCTTTGAGAGTCTAGTAAACGCGCACGCGTGTGAGGCGGCAGGAGGACATTGGGGCTGGGTAGAATCACATGCGCCGGGTTGGCTTGCTTGGCTAACCAATCTCTACCCCAACGGCGGCGAGTTCCACTTGACGACCAACGATTTGGACATCTTCTCTTTCGCGGGTGTGCATGGATTGCCTTTCGGTCTTGAATTGGCTTACCCTTACCACCGGGTTCTGCCAGCTGGAGAAGGCGGCAATCTGGAGGGCCTTGTTCTGCTCACCATCTACATGGGTGTATTCCACGTCCTGCTTGGACTATGTATCGGATTCCGTGACATTTTGCTTTACGGTGATAGTCACGGTAACGCCGGGTTGATGGTGGCGATTTTTGACCGCGGCTCGTGGTTATTGCTGCTAATCGGCGGCTTCATGTTCGCGTATTCTTTCATGGTGCTACGAACGCTACCCGGCGACCAAGGCTACGTTGAATTCCTCTCATCAATGCGGAATATCGGTGGTGTGCTGATGGCAATCGGGTTGCTGTTCCTAATCTATGCTGGTTACAAATATCACGGGATGCCGCCGGTCATCGCTGCGATGATTGGACCCATTGAAGGGGTCGGCATCATGTCAAACGTCATCTCATACGTCCGTCTATTCGCTGTTGGTGTGGCCGGAGTCAAGATTGCAGAGACTGGTAACGATATGCTATACGGTCACATTGACCCAGCAGGTCACTCAACCGGCTTGGTTGGAGTGTTGGAGAATCTAGCCCTTCACGACATCACTGGCTTGATGGTGTTACTCCTATTGTTGCCTGTCATCCTTCCCTTCGTAGTTAAAATCGGAAAGATTCCTCTGCCGGTCAACATTTCCTTTGGTAGGATGTTCCTCGGTGGCTTCCTAATTTCTGGTATTCTTGGTTACGCCCTCGGAGTTGGCAGTAGCGTATTCATGCTGCTGGTATTCCTATTCGGTTGGTTAGTAGTGCAAGGATTCGCATTGGGTCTCGGTTTGCTGAGTCCCAATATTCACACCACTCGGTTGCACCTCGTTGAGTGGATGAAGCAATTCTACGAGGTGGCTGGTGAGAAGTTCTCACCATTCGGATTTACCGCGGCTGCGGTAGAGGTGGAGTGATATACGATTCCCGTGATTACACGTTGGAAAAAAAGGAGAAATGATAGAATGAATAAGATGAATTGGGCAAGAAAAGGGCTGCTAGTCCTGCTCGTACTGACCATTGTTGCCGTAGTAGCTGATTCAGCCGCTGCACAGGAAGGTGGAGATGGAGACAGTGGAGCAAGCACAGAAGCAATGGCGAAGTTGGGCGCAGGTATCGCGTTGGCTGGCGGTTGTATCGGAACAGGCTTGGGTCAGGGACCTATTGGCGCTGCTGCTGTCGGCTGGATTGCCGAAGACGGCTCCAAGTTCGGACTAGCCTTGCTGTTTACCGTGCTACCTGAGACCATCCTTATCTTCGGATTCTTGGCGATGTTCCTGTTGTGAGCATCCCGAGATGAAGGTTGATGAGAATCGGGAGGATGAGAAGATGACATTGGAAGCATTAGCAGATGACATCGCCACAGCGGCGAAGAAGGAGGCGAAAGCCGTCGTTGACGCCGCTAAGAAAGAGGCGAAGCGTATTCTTGCTGAAGCCGAAGAAGAATCGAAAGCAAATCGTGAACAGATGATATCTGTGGCTGAACGTGAATGCGCTCAGATCAAGACTGAAACTGTCGCTTCGGCTCGCCAAGCCAACCAGAAATCTATGCTTATCGCGCGTAGAGAGGAGTTGGACGCGACCAAAGAAGATGTGCGCGAGAAAGTTGGCTCAGCCCGTCTGAAAGGTCGCGCTACGCTGCTGAAGTCGTTGTTTGAAGAAGCCAATAATCTGGCTGATGACGACATGGTTCTTCGACCGGTCAGCCTAGACCGCGTCGCTCTTGAGAGAGTTGCAAGAAGTCACGTTTTCGGAGACGATATTGATGGCCTCGGTGGCTTCGTATTGGAGAGTAAGGATGGTTCCGTAGTCTTGGACTACCGCTTTGACGGCAGGTTGGAGACATCGTGGACCGCGGCTCTCCCCGCAGTGACATCAGTATTATCCAAGTGAAGTAAAATGGAGTGATGAAAATGGCAACTGTTGCAGTAGGGCTGTCCAATTGGGCTAATGCTAGCGCGCGCGGCAAGGCTCGGAAAGCCGGGCTGATTGATGCTACGCGCATGCGTCAGTTGCTACAACAGTCTCCCGATGCCATCGCGACCAGTATCGCCGAGTTTGGCTATCGTAATGAATTGGACAAGTATGCCGACAAGTTGAGCGGCGTTGATTTGGTTGAGGCTGCATTGAATCACAATATGGATCGCGACCTGAATCAGGTGCTCTCCTTCTGTCAAGGACACTTGAAGGGTCTTGTTGGCATCTATGTGGAAAGATTCACCTATCAAAAAGTGAAGACTGCTCTAAGAGCAATCCGCAGCGGCGTTTCGATAGATGTAGTATCTAGTCAGGTATTGCCTGAAGAAAACGAAGCGAATCTGCCGTGGTTGGAATTGGTTAGCAACTCCGATACACTGCAAGAGGCTGCTACTGCGCTTGAAGGAACCAAGTTTGGCAATGCTCTTGCCGATGTTGATGGAGACAACTTGATGGCTTACGAGGATGCTTTGGACCGGCATTACTACGCCTCCGCGACCAAGAAGTTCCGCGAAGGTACCACTCGTCATCCTGTTTTGTTGCGCTACCTGCGCACAGAAATAGACCATAGGAATATCATCAATTTATTCCGTGCGCAGCGACAAGGAATGTCGTCTGAAGAGCGCAACGAATTGATGCTGCCCGGTGGTAGAGCGATTACAACTACATTCCTCCGCCAAGCGGCGGAAGCAGAAACTGGCGAAGCACTACTCGAAGTGCTGAGACGAGCCCCTGGATTTGATGACAGCGGCTTTGACGAGGCGCTGTCTGAGTCACACGAGCGCGAAACCCTTGACCCGATTGTAAGGGTGCTCACCGGTCAGCGATTGGATTTGCTGAATCGGATGAACATGCTCAGTCCACTATCTGCATTCCCGGTGATTTACTACATCGAGAGCAAAGTGCTTGAGGTGCGGAATCTGCGCCTCATCGTTCGCGGTAAGGCCGCTGGCCTGAGCCAAGAAGACATTGAAGCACATTTAGAATTTTAATTGGAGGTGAAAGTCAGATGGAGATAGCAGTAGTCGGTAACCCCGAATTCACGCTCGGTTTCCAACTAGCCGGCATCACCAACGTACACAATCCATCAGATTCAGAACAAATCGCTACCGTATTGCAAGAGTTGTTAGGCTCAGAAGATGTCGGTATCGTAGTCATTGATTCTGATGAAATGGCGCAGTTACCAGAGAGGCTGCGCCAAAGGCTGTCTGACAGCATAACACCCACATTCCTTGGTATTGGCACCACTGAGGATACCACCTTGCGGGATTCAATTCGCAAGGCTATCGGAGTGGATCTCTGGAAATAATGCCAAAGTTGAGGAAGTGAAGAAATGAGTGAGCAAGGACAAATATACCGCATATCAGGACCTGTCGTAACCGCAATTGGCGTCGAAGCACGAATGTTCGACCTCGTGCGCGTCGGCGATGAAGGATTGATGGGCGAAGTGATTGAACTGCATGGAGAAAAAGCGATTATTCAGGTGTACGAGGACACTTCTGGAATCAGACCCGGAGAACCTGTCGTCAATACCGGAAACACGCTGTCAGTACAACTGGGACCGGGTCTGCTAACGCAGATTTACGACGGTATCCAGCGACCATTGGCAACTCTCGAAGAGAAGATGGGTGTATTCATTACCCGTGGCGTTGATGCAGACGGACTGGATATGAAGAAAATCTGGGAATTTGAACCGACCGTAAAGAAGGGAGACAATGTTTCAGGCGGTGACATAATCGGCACCGTTCAGGAAACCGATACCATCCTGCACAAGGTCATGGTTCCCCCCGGAAAGAGTGGAGAAGTTACCTCGATTGATGGTGGTAAGTTCACCGTAACCGATACGATTTGCACGCTTTCTGATGGCAGCGAATTGGCGATGATGCAACTGTGGCCGGTTCGCTCTCCTCGTCCTTTCACCCGCAAGCACGCGCCGAATATTCCGTTGATTACCGGCCAGCGAATCCTCGACTTCCTATTCCCGCTGGCCAAGGGTGGCACAGCAGGTATCCCCGGTCCTTTCGGCAGTGGGAAAACTGTGACTCAGCAGGCTCTAGCCAAGTGGGCAGACGCGCAGATTGTGGTTTACATCGGCTGCGGAGAGCGCGGCAATGAGATGACCGAGGTGTTGACTGAGTTCCCTCAATTGAAGGACCCACATACTGGCAGGCCGTTGATGGAGCGAACCTGTATGATTGCAAATACCTCAAACATGCCGGTGGCCGCTCGAGAAGCGAGCGTGTATACTGGAATCACCATCGCAGAATACTACCGTGATATGGGCTACGACGTCGCATTGATGGCTGACTCAACTTCCCGTTGGGCCGAAGCGATGCGTGAGATTTCCAGCCGATTGGAAGAAATGCCCGGTGAGGAAGGATACCCAGCTTACCTGTCTAGCAGACTAGCCGAGTTCTACGAACGCTCCGGCCGTGTTGAGACGTTGTCTGGTGGCGACGGCTCGATATCGGTAATCGGAGCTGTCTCGCCTCCGGGCGGAGATATTTCGGAGCCGGTCAGCCAAGGAACCCTGCGTATTGTCAAGGTGTTCTGGGGCTTGGACGCAGGATTGGCGCGACAGCGTCACTTCCCGTCAATCAACTGGCTACAATCTTACAGCCTTTACCCACAATCGCTAGACGCTTGGTATCGCGACAACATCGCTCAGGACTTCCCCGAAGTTCGGACCGAGATTAGCAGCCTATTGCAGATTGAATCAGAACTACAGGAAATCGTGCAACTAGTCGGTTCTGACGCGTTGCCGATTGACCAGCAACTGACTCTTGAGGTAGCGCGAATGATTCGTGAGTATTTCCTGCAGCAAAACGCATTCCACCCTGTGGACACCTACTCCACACTATCTTTGCAATACAAGATGGTGAAAGCGATTCTAACCTTCCAATCAGAGGCGAAGAAGGCGATTGCCAACGGAGCCCAACTCGAGGACGTTGTCAACGTTCAAGCGCGAACCGACCTGATGCGCGGTCGGTTCGAGGAAGGTTACGAAGAGAGACTGGAGGCACTTGTAGAATCAATGTGCTCCGAGATTCAGCAAGCGGTGGGAGCCGCTTGAAGGAGGGATTAAGATGAGTGAAAAAGAATACCGAACAATAACCGACGTCAAGGGACCGCTGGTCTTCTTGAAAGATACCGAACCGGTGGCTTACGGAGAGATTGTCAGCCTGAGGTTGAGCGATGGTAGCATGAAGAACGGACAGGTTTTGGATACCAGTCACGACACAGTCGTTGTGCAGGTTTTCGAAGGTACATCCGGTATTGACCTACAAACCGGGGTAAAGTTCCTCGGTGATGTGTTCAAGTTGCCTGTTAGTAAGGACCTCATTGGCCGAATTCTTTCGGGCTCTGGAAAGCCGCGAGACGATGGACCAGATATCGTTCCTGAATCGTACGCTGATATCATTGGTGCTGCGATTAATCCGTACAGTCGTCAATCACCCGAGCAGTTCATTCAGACCGGAATTTCTGCGATTGATGCTTGCACTACGCTAGTAAGAGGGCAGAAATTGCCGATTTTCTCGGCTTCAGGTTTGCCGCATAATGACATCGCGCTACAAATTGCGCGTCAGGCAAAACTTGTTGACAGCGACGACGATTTCGTGGTAGTTTTCTGCGCGATGGGAATCACCACTGAGGAATACAACTTCTTCGTACACGACCTTGAGCGCACCGGTGCGCTTGAAAACGCAGTTTTGTTCGTCAATCTAGCAGATGACCCAGCGGTCGAGCGACTAATCACTCCGCGATTGGCCCTGACCGCTGCAGAATACCTCGCTTTCGAGCAAGGCTACCACGTGCTGGTCATCTACACAGACATGACGAATTATTGTGAATCACTACGACAGATTGGAGCCGCCCGTGAGGAGGTTCCCGGACGACGTGGTTATCCCGGATACATGTATACTGACCTAGCTATGCTTTACGAGCGGGCTGGAATTGTCAAGGGGAAGGCGGGTTCAATCACCCAGTTCCCTATTCTGACCATGCCCGGTGACGATATCACGCACCCAATTCCTGACCTTTCCGGTTACATCACCGAAGGCCAAATTGTGATTTCACGTGAGTTGCACCAGAAGGGTATCTACCCTCCAATCAACGTGTTGCCATCGTTGTCGCGTCTGATGAATGCCGGAATCGGCCCAAAGCAGACGCGGGAAGACCACAAATCGGTTTCCGACCAGTTGTACGCTGCCTACGCGCAAGGACGAGAACTGCGCGGACTAGTTGCCATCGTCGGTGAGGACGCGCTCAACGATCGTGACCGACAGATGCTGAAGTTCGCTGATATCTTTGAGGACCGATTCCTGCGGCAAAGCAGGGACGAGGACCGCACGATTATCGAAACTCTTGACTTGGCTTGGGAATTGTTGACCAATATTGACTCGAAGTATCTGGTTAGGCTTGACCAGAAGTGGATTGACAAGTATCACCCGACCGAGAAGAAGGAATAATCCGTTGCAATGGAAGAGAATACTATTGTGAAAGAGGTGAGAAAAGATGGCATTAGACATCCAACCAACTCGAAGCGAGTTAATCAACCTCAAGCGACGAATTAGTCAGACTGAAAACGGCTACAAATTGCTGAAAATGAAACGGGATGGCCTATTCCACGAGTTCCGCTCTCTGCTCACCGAGATGATTGAAGCAAAGGAAGGATTAGTGGTAATCTATCGTCAAGCGAAGCGAGCAATTTCGCTCGCTTCGGCAATTGAGGGTGGTCTCTCGGTAAAGAGCGCAGCAATCGCAGTTGCCGAACACCCGGAGGTTGAAGTCCGACGCCACAACATCATGGGAGTCGTAGTGCCGAAAGTGGAAGGCCATCACCTATCGCAAACTATGGCAGAACGTGGGTTGGGGCTAGTTGGCGGCTCGCCTTATCTCGACGAGGCCGCAGACGCATATGGTAGCCTCATCGTTAGTATCGTCAAGGCGGCTGAGATGGAATCCACGCTGAAGCGGCTGCTGGTTGAGATTGAATCAACCAAACGCAGGGTGAATGCGCTTGAGTTCAAGGTCATCCCTGAGATGGAAGAGGCTCGCGAGTTCATTCAACTGCGGCTTGAAGAAGTTGAGCGAGAAGAAACCTTCAGACTTAAGCGGTTCAAAAACAAATGAGCTGCGCTTGTATTGTTTTTATCGCGCCGTTGCTTTATCTTGCAAATAAGATTGTGCCGACTTCCATTCGTGGGTTTGTCAAAATGTCCGGTAGGATTGTTTAGTCCCGACTTGACAGTGAGCCATGGCTGAAGATGATGTTGAGGAGCGCTTGCGCAGTTTGGAAAGGCGGGAGGACATTCATACACCCAAAGCTAGCAGCACTAGAGCCAAGATTGGATCTTAATATTCCTCATGCTTTCTTCAGTTATCGTTTACCTGTTTTTACAGAATTCCCCTTTCATCTGAAACAAATTCAAACAACAGTCCTCTGATTAAATCAGATGGGCTCGGACAGAATCACTTGTCCAAAGTTCTGCCCCGAATGTCGCATCTCCAGCGCTAAAGAACAGCAGGTCGCCGCTGATGACCATACCACGTATGTCAGCATCGCCATCTCCAGCACCAATTTCGTGAACCAGCACAGTACCCTCCACGGTGCCGTTGGTCATCCACAATTCTCTACCAGATTGACAATCATCAGCGGTGAAAAAGAGGATTCCGTCCACCACTCTGAGATAACCTGGATTGCTACCGTGGTCCTGAAAGGCATTACAATATGTGGTGGTGGCGATGTCAACAAACATGCTCGTACCGGCTTGAGTGCCATCGGTACGCCACAACTCATCTCCGTTGATTCCATCATCTGCCGTGAAGTAAATCCAATCGCCAAATTCAGTGAATGAATGGGTGCTGGTTGGGTCTGGTCCGGAACTGGCTTGAATCGCTTGAGTACCAGCATCGGTGCCGTCAGATACCCACAAATCAGAGCCAGACTGGCCATCGTAAGCCCGGAAATACAGCACTCCGTCAATCATCGTCATGCGGCTTGGATTGCTGCCTCCACTTCCAGAATTGATGTCTTTTACCATTACTGTGCCGCCGACACTACCATCACTTTTCCACAACTCCTTCCCATTGATACCATCATTTGCCCTGAAGAATAATTGGTTTGTGTCTGCAACACCTACTAGCCAATCCACCCCACTACCCGAGCCTAGATTGATATCCACTACAATAGCCGTGCCGGCTGTTGTTCCATCGGTTCTCCACAACTCCATACCATTCACTCCGTCATCGGCGTTGAAGAATATTTTCGAGCCAACACGAATCATATTGTGTTGAGAAATACTAATCATTCCGTCCCCCGAACCTGATTTGATATCCTTCACCATCCATGTTCCGGAATCTGTTCCATCACTTCTCCATAATTCGAGTCCGGTTGAACCGTCATCTGCTGCAAAGTAGAGGATACCAGCCATCGAAGCCGACTGATAAAAGTCTGGTATGAGAAGGTTCGGAGCGATGGCTGACGACCCGGTCGGATTGATGTCCTTCACGCGTGAAGTGCCCGATTCTGTTCCGTCACTCTTCCAGAGTTCGAGGTCTCCGCTCTTATCGGCCGCTCTAAAGAAAACTGTTTTGCCAACTGCGACCAAATTGAATGGAGTTGAACTCCCACTCCCAGTAGCGATGTCCTTGACTAGATAGGTTCCTTCGGCTGTGCCGTTTGAACGCCACAACTCGATGCCATTCACACCATCATCTGCGGCGAAATAGACATCGCTGCCGACCGAAGCAATGCGAGTAGGAGATGAACCGATTGAGCCCGATTGAATATCTGCCCATGGTGAAGGAGCACAGATAGTGGTGATTTCATCAATCTCACCTTCCTGCAAAACTCCATCATTTGCAGTACTGTTGTCATCGCCGTCGTCGAGCCCCTGTTCAAGTTCAATTCCGCCACTCAAGCAGGCAGTATCTCGATTGTACTCGGTTAGTAGGTGAACACCTTGCAGTGCATTGAGGGCAATTTGCACGATTGCCAAATCTAAGGTGAGAGATTCGATTGTGTCATTTGCATTTTCAAGATCCTGTGAGTATGACTCGATTTGCAGATTTATTTGCTCTAAGGAGGCATTCAAGAGATCGAGTTGTGCTTGCATTGCTGAATTATTGCTCTGACTGGAATTCAACCTCTCTTCCAATCCCTGCTTCTGTTGCATTATCTCGTCACGCGTAGTGGTTAACACATCGATGTCCGATTCCAAACTACTGCCGTTAGCGGTTGCGTCAGCAAGTTGGCCCTGAAGGCCTGTTTCCGTTGATTCCAAATTTTCGATGAGTGCCTGTTGCGCATTCTCATTCTGCTCAAGTTCGGAGATTTGCGACTCTAACGACTGATTATCATTTGATATTCCGATATATCCAGGTACAGCCAACCCTGAGACCAGCATCAACACTAGCAAGATTACTCTCTCTTTCATGCAATCTCATACTCATCACCGTTCATAATAGTGATGCCGAAGATTTATGGCTAATTTCGGCGTAATTCTGCTGCGTGGGTGTAATAGCGGTAAAGTGGTCGCTTACCTGTCGGGGTGGACCGGATGAGCGGAGCGGATGCTGATTCTGAGGATGCTGATGAGTCAGCGGATGCTGACGAGTCAGTGGATGAGTCAGCGGATGAGGTGACTGCGTCAGGTCAGAATGACTCGGAGTTGAAGCCGCTTCGGATTGACAGCGAGTTATGGAGTCACAGCGAAATGATTGGTCGTATCGTAGACCGATATTTTGTCAGGCACGACGAGGCAGCGGGTGCAGAGCTCGCTTGGCATGTGGGTGTGGACGCCGAGCAAACCGATGCCTATGAAGCCCTGAAGCGGTTGAATAAGCGTTTGTCAAATTTGACGTGGGTGGCGATACTGCAAGAGGGTGAGCCATATGTCGTGGTAATTTTGCCTGAGCCTCCTGTGCTAAACACACTTTCCACCGGCCAGCAATTTCTTGCTTGGGGCACATTTTTCCTGTTCACGGTTTTAGCCGGTTCTGCTTGGCTGGTGGTGCAGCGTTCTGGTACGATGGTGCTTGAAGTTTCGAATTTGCTTGATGCTGTCATCTGGTTCGCTTTTCCATTGACAGCATCGATGCTGATGGCTAGTGAATTACGTAAAATGGTCGGCAGCAATAGAGGGCTTGAAGTCGGCTCTTTGATGCCGATTGGATTCCCATTTCTAATCACCCCAAGCCTACCGATTTGGCCGTTTGCGATTTTTGCCAGTATGGGTATGCGCCGGGAAGATTTGCTTCCATTCAAACAGCGAGCACACTTGGCTGTGGTAAGTTTGACCGCGCCTTTGACGATGATTGTGCTCGGTACTGCGATGTCGGTCGCAGGCCTGCTGATGACGCCTTCCAGCGCACCGTCTTTGTCAAGTATTCCCGCATCAATTTCCGTCAATCCAATTTCAAATCTGATCGTCTCTTTTCTAATTCCAGCAGATGAAATTGCTCTGCGCTCAAATTGGTTGCACCCATTGGGTCTAGCCGGCGTTGGCCTTTCCATCCTCGGTTGGGTTTTGCTGCTGCCATTCCCGAGGATGCCCGGAGACCGGATTTTGTATGCGCTTCTCGGTCCGGAAAAAGCGTCTGAAGGTAGCACTCAGACTCTGTTATTCGTGCTGGCGTTGCTGATTACAATCTTCGTGATGCTAAACGGTTCTTATTGGCCGTGGCTGATTATTGTGATATTCTCAACTTGGCGGCGATTTTCAGAAGACGGACCCCATGTTGCACTGATTTTAGACGAAACCAAGCAACTTCCAGACTCCACTCGGAACTCAGTTGGTATTGTGCTGGTGATGGCGATGCTATTGGCCTTCCCGGGAATGATGCCTGTGCAGGCAGTCAGCGATTGGGATGAGGGGTTGGATACCTCCGATTGGCCAGATAAGTTCTCTCTGGTGGCTGGCGAGACCTCTCCAATCGTGCTACCTCTGGCACCGACTGGTGTTGTTCCCATCGATTTGACGATTAGAGTCGAGGTGACTAGGCCCATCCCTGGATTCAACTACGAAATCGATTGCCCCGGCGACGTCATCGCGGCTGGAGCATCTGCCGCTGGCATCACCTTCATTGAGTGTCAAGTCGATGCAGTTGAGCGTCTCAACACAGACCCTCTGCTGCTTACCGTCAGTGCAGCAGCATTCCCTGCGGGACAGATTCGATTCCATATTCTGGTTTACCAGCGCGGCGGCCTTCCACTTGTCTCTCACGATGTTCTAGTCACTCAGAAGGAAGGTGCGATGCCTTTGGCTACCGGCTGGACATGGGATAGCAGGATGCTTGACCCGACCCTTTGCACCACCATACGCGGCGACGCCGAGTTTGGGATGAACCTCTCATTAGAGCATCCGCTATGGTCATTCGCTGGCCCAAGTCAGATTGCTGCCGGCGAGGAGACGGATGTCTGTATCACAGGTGTTCCGGGCTCACTTGTTGACTTGCCAAGCACCGCCACCCCCGATGGAATTGCAGGGAGTCATTGGTCTGCGAGCATTGGACACGATGTTCTGGCACCAAATCTGTATGTAACAATGGATGATGGTGGCACACACGTCTGGCGGATGTTCATTGATGGACTAGTCCGCAACTACAGCGCAGGCACCTACTACGACGAGGTATTGTCCAGACACGCAGGTCGGACTTGGCTGTGGAGTGAGGATGGGGAAGTGCTTGATTGTCCGCTCGGTGATGAGCCAAGAGAGCCCGAGCGGGATGAGAACGGCTCATGGGTGATTGACCTCACTGAGATGCCACAGGCAGTGGTGCCGATGGATTCTGAAAATGGCACTGCGATATGGCCAGACCACGGTCTGTTCATCATTTGCGAGGATTCTGCGAATGTGATACGACAATTTGGCCCAGCACCAGCGACTCTAGCCGTCCAGTCTTGGGTGGATTTGCTTCCGTTCACCAATACGACGTTGATTAGTTATACGTCTGAAGACGTGGTGCTTGCCAAGCGATACCACGGCGATGTCGAGGCATCAATCGCTTGGAATCTCACTTCAAATCTGACGGTGACGGCCAACTCCACCTTATTGTTGGAGTTCGGTGAGGAAAGACCGGAAGTTCATCGAGTAGCGTGGGTGGAATCTGATGAAACCACATGGTATCTGCATCTGGCAGCATGGTGCATCGCAGAGGAAGGTTGTGAAGGCCTAAGCCCGCTCGGCGGTGATGAATGATGCGAGTAGCGGTGCTTGGCGTCGGAGCGGTTGGCGGCTTGATTGCTGCCAGAATGTCGCAAGCCGGCTGCGAAATGCTACTTTGTGCCCGCGGTGATAACGCTCACGCATTACAAGCGGTCGGGCTATTATTGGAGAAACCTGATGGTCGCACGATTGCTTTGGCTCCCGACCGTTGGGCTGTGATAGATACCGGCAATGGCGAGGTTCCGAGTGAATGGCAGGGTTGGGCCGACTATGCGATTTTGTGTGGCAAGAGTTACCAGACCCGAGAGTTGTGCCGAATCGCTGATCAGGTTTTGGCGATAGACGGGCTCGCGCTTTCACTTTCCAATGGATTAGGTCACATGGAGCGGTTAATCGGCCATGTTGGCAGACACCGTGTGCTCGGGGCTTCTACCACTCATGGTGCTATTCGGATTGGGCCCGGTGAAGTTCGCTGGACCTCGCCGGGGAGAATTGACCTCGGTGCTCCTGAAGGCAGCGACCTTGAACCAGTTGAGCCGCGAGTTGACCGGCTGCTATCGGCTTTTGATGAGGGAGATTTGAATCCGGGATGGTCCGAAGAGATTGACAAGACCATCTGGGTCAAACTGCTGCTTAATGTTGCAATAAATCCGGTTTGTGCAATCACTGGGGTGAGAAATGGAGTGATGCTTGCGCAGCCAGAATTGTTTGAAGCCGGGCTGGCTGCTATGGAGGAAGCAGCGAGGGTAGCGAGTGCAGAAGGAGTTGACATGAGCGATATTGACCTCGCTGCTGTGCTGGAAGATTTGTGTAAGAAAACTTCGAATAATCGGGTTTCCATGTTGCAGGATTTGATGGCCGGAGTAACTACCGAAGTTGACAGCATCTGTGGAGAAGTGATACGACGCGGCGAGGAGTTAGGCATCTCTACGCCACGAAATCAGACTTTACTCGCCTTGGTCAAAGGCATTGAAGAATCCTCAAACTACGACTGATTAACCTAGGCAAAGACCGAGGAGTCCTATTGGTGTCCGGGCCTGTCTGTCAAAGTTACTCGAGGTCAATGTTGTAGTGGAGACCAATGTTATTACGACGAAGAATTGCTGCATCGGTAACCAAACTAGCCACATGCACCATATTGCGCAATTCGATAATCTCCTGAGTTGGTAGACAACTCCGCCATATCCGGTCCACCTCGTCTGCGAGATGAGTGATTCTGCGTTGCGCTCTCTGCAATCTTGCATCCCGTTTGACAATTCCAACATCGTCGGTCATCGTCGCTTGCAAGGCGGCTCGGTCTGTTGCCAGCGGCGAATGTTCAAGCATATCTTGCAATCCCTCTGCGCGCCACGGCGGCAAGTCGCTGGGAGAATTACTACCCGCTTGTTGCGGTTCGGCAAGGTCAGAAATTACCGCCTCCGCGCAGTTTTGAGAATAAACAACCGCCTCTAAAAGCGAGTTGCTTGCCAATCTATTCGCGCCATGAAGTCCGGTTCTTGCCGCCTCTCCAATTGCATATAGACCGGCATATTGCACTTCATCATAGCCGGGTGAATAGGTGGTTAATCTCTCAACTCCGCTGCCGGCTGCTTGTTGTGCGCGACCGCATTTATCAACTGAAATTCCGCCGACCAAATAGTGGGCAGCGGGGGCGACAGGAAGTGGGTGTTCACCAAGTTTCAAGCCGTGCCTTGCCAGCCTTGCTGAGATAGTAGGGAACCTCTTACTCATTTCATCCGCATCGAGATGTTCGGTAACTAACCAGACATGATTCAATCCGGTCCGTTTCATTTCTGCATCTGCCGCTCTTGCAACGATATCTCTTGTCGCTAAACTTCCTCTCGGGTCTGCGCTCAGCATGAATGAGAACTCTGAGGGGTCGCTAGATTCATCTTTCACCAGTCGCCACGATGCTAAATCTTGTTCTGACATCAGTACCGCACCATGCCCGCGAACCGCCTCGGTAATCAGAAACGGTCTCTCACCGGGAACCGCTAAAGCGGTCGGATGGAACTGCACGAACTCAAGGTCTCTGACCACCGCTCCCGCCCGTTCTGCCATCGCGATTCCATCGCCGGTTGCAACACTTGGATTGGTAGTTTGTCGCCATAATTGCCCTGCGCCTCCGGTTGCCAATATCACAGCCCGCGTGGGTATTGTGCGAACTTCCCCATTCGGCTTTAGCACCCAAATCCCGACAATGCTGCGAACTTCGCTATCCTTGTCGCCAAGTATCAGGTCTATCGCCATGTGTGATTCCAGTAATTCCAAGCGTGGAGAAGCGCGTGCCTCTGCGATTAGTGCTCTCTCAATTTCCGCTCCCGTCGCATCTTTCGCGTGCAAAATCCGGTCGCTGGAATGTCCGCCTTCCCTCGCCATGTCGTAACCATCTTCGTCGTGCTGAAAATTGACTCCGGCTCCAATCAAGTCACCGATTCTTTCGGCTGCTTCGTTGACTACCATCCTCACGACCTCCTTGTCAGCAAGTCCGCAGCCGGCTGCTATCGTATCGGAAAAGTGTGCTTCTAATCCATGCTCGTCAAGTGGGTTCAGCACGGCAGCAATACCACCTTGAGCCCAGTTTGTAGAGGAATCAGCGAGGTTTTTCTTGGTCACTACAACGGTATCAAGTCCGGCTCTGGCACAACGGGATGCAACGAAAAGTCCTGCGATGCCTGAGCCCACTACAACCACGTCAGGCATTTTAGTCACCGAGGGGGCATCGGCTTCATCGCACATCCGCATTCAACGTTACGCAGACACGGTGGTCCCCCGATACTTCTAACTGCCAACCTACTGAGGGCTTGTCATGGTGCGTGTCAAACACGTCATCTCGCTGCTTATCGGTATTGTTCTCGCCGTGATGGTGTTGTGGAATGTCACGATCGGCTTTTACCAAACCTATACCGATGGTGTGATGCATAAATTAGTTCTCACCATGTTGTTCAGCGGAACCTGCTCAGAGGCTACTATCGCTGCTGATTTAGAGTCATTTGGGGTCTCGGGTTGTCTTTCACCTCTCGGGGTCTGGGAACCGGTTGACATCATCATCATCGCAGTATCATTGATGCTAGTAAAGCGTGGATTATCCGCGATTCTCAAGGGTAAGGGAGAGGTCAGCGAGGAGACTCGTAAGGCGCGCCGCTGGATTCGTGCCAGCCTGCTCTTGGGCTCGGTCGGCGTGGCAGATGTTTTCGGGATGCTGACCAGTACCGGTGAGCCAGCCGACCTTGCTGACCTGTTGGGTTTTGACCTACCCGGTCCTGCGTTGGCTTCTTTTCTGTTAGCAATCTCAGCCACTTGCATGGTTATTGGCATCTCGTTGCTGCGCAGCTCAGGCGGTGGAGGGAGAAAACGAGCGCGAGGTGGTAAGCAGAGATTCCTGGGTTCTGCAGAGAAGCATTTGGGTGATGATTTCACCGTTGGTCAACTTCGCGAGGCCCTGTCGTTGGACCAATATGAGGACCCTTTCCAGCAGAACATGGAAGCCGACTTTGAATCTACAGCAGGGAAGTTGTGTCATTATTGCAATGGTCAGGGCTGCAATCAGTGTGATGGAACTGGCAGCCTTGCCTGAAAAAGCGGCCACCACGACAAAAAGAGAACATGACAAGAGGGTGAGCTTTCAATGGCTCATGGCGCTTTGAATAGACCTCAAAATCAGCGCGCACGCGCAAGGCCTTAGGGCATCGTTTATAGTATCTTGAAAGACGAGGCGTTGTCCAATGTGCGCTTTGCGGCGTACTCAAGTGGTGATGGGATGCACCTGATATCGATAGAAATGGAGAACTTTAAATCGTTCAAGGGCGAAGTGCTAATTCCTTTTGAGGAAGGATTTACAGCGATAACAGGACCCAATGGTTCTGGGAAATCTAATTGCGGTGACGCGATACAATTCGTATTGGGTCCTCGCTCAGCCAAGAGTCTACGTGCTCAAAACGTCAAGGACCTGATCTTCAATGGCGGCAAGAACGACAAGCCAGCCCGTTCATGCATGGCTACACTGAACTTTGCTAATCCGGTAATGGCAGATGGTAGTCGCAGGCTTCGTGTTGATGCTGAATTGGTAAGATTCACTAGGACAGTCAAACTGAATCGGAAAAATAACTCGGTTAATGCCTACTACCTGAACGAGAGACCGTCCACCAGTTCTGAGTTCCGCCGTCTGCTTTCTGAGGCCGGTGCTCGCGGTGATGGTTACAACATCGTTTTGCAAGGTGACGTCACTCATCTCGCTACCATGACTCCGCGTGAACGTAGGAAGGTGCTGGATGATGTCGCTGGCGTGTTGGCTTATGATGACGAAATCAAGCGTGCCGAACGCCAACGCAAAAACGTCGAGGAATACTTAGAGAGAATCGCCATCCTTGAGGAGGAATTGAAGGCACGCCTCAAGACTCTCACTAAGGAGCGAGTGCAGGCGATGAAGTATCGTGAACTCGGAGTCGCGCTTGAAAACGCTAAAGTTACTCTGATGCACGCTCGACATCGGAGCAGATTCAATGAAATCCAAATGATTGGTGATGAACGTTCAGGCTATCTTGAGCGCATTGAACAGTTTAACGTCACCATCAAAGAAGGCAATGCCGAACTACTCGAATTGGACGACCAACTGGTAGATATTGAAAGGCAACTCGACGAGGTCATCGGTGATGATGGCAAGGCTCTCTCTGAAAGAATGCGTAAACTCGAGGTTGATGTTGGAACTCGTAAGGATCGCATTGCCGATGCAGAATCAGATATTGACGATGCTGAAGAAGAAATTACTGTATTAGAATCCGAGCAGGAATCCGCCCAGCAGGCTCTAGATGAACACCTCTCCAGTCTCGATGCGGCACGAGCCGCACTAACCAAGGCCGACGACGACCTTGAATCCGCTGCAAAAGATGAGAAAGAAGCCCGCGAGGCAATCTCCGCAGGAGACAAGGCAACTCACGATTTGAATCGCAAATTTGGCAAAACCACCGAGGCGGTAGCGACAGCTGATGAGGCGAGGGCCGAGGCCAAGTTGGAGGCCGACCGAGCCGCCCAGCAGGTTGAGATGGCCGAGGAGCGACTGGCTGAGTTAGAGGAGGCGTTGGACGAGGCCCGACTAACTCGTGATGACCTGCAATTGGTCGGCGAAGACCTGCAAGGCGATGCGCCCGAACACGACCGAGGTAGTTTGGCAAATGAACTCACTCGTTTGCAGAAGGAAGAACGCACCCTGATGGACCAAGGTGAGCAGGTTGAGAACAAATTACGTGAGGCTGAACGCGAGTTGAATCGGAAACAACTCGACGTTGAGAATAAATCTGGAGCCCGCGCCGGCCAAGCACAAGCGGTCAGCGCGGTATTAACACTACGCGATGGTGGTGAAATCCGCGGAATTCTCGGACCACTTGGCGAGTTGTGTGCGCCGAAAGATGATGCCCACGACGAGGCTTTGGCCTACGCTTTGGGTGGAGGAATGAATAGCATCGTGGTCCGTGATGATGAGGTTGCGGCCGCTTGCATCAAGTGGCTACGTGACAATCGTGCTGGCCGCGCAGTTTTCCTGCCTCTCAACAAACTCTCCTTCCGCAGCCCGGGTGGCAGGGCGAGAATGACCGAGCGTCAAGACGGTGTGCTTGGATTTGCCTTTGAACTGCTTGAATTCGACGAGTCGGTTGAGGCAGCGGTTCGTCACGCGGTTCGTGATACTCTCATCGTTCGCGACATGGGTACTGCACGCCGCCACATGGGTGGGGTGCGCATGGTCACTTTGGATGGCAGCGTGGTAGATGCATCTGGAGCTATGGCCGGTGGAGCGATTCGCGGAAAGCGGCCGCAATTTGGTGGCAATATTGCTGGCGCGGCCGCTTTGGACCGAGCACAGGGTGAGGTTAGCCGGCTCGAGATGTTATCCGAGACGGTAAGCGCGGCGCTGGCAGAGTCGCGAAAGCAAGCGATGGATTTGCGCGAGCGCATCAACAACCTCTCAGACGGCGACCACTCACTGAAACTCAGAGGCTGGCAAGACGATATGAAGCGAGCACAAACCGCTTTTGAGTCATCTGAGAATAAGGTCAAAGTATCACATTCCCAACTGACGGAAGTCAAGAACTCAGCAGAAAAGGTTCGGCTGAAGTCACAAACAACTGCTGAGCAATACGAAACCGCTGTTGAAAATAGACAGAAAGCATCCGACGCTCTGCTATTGAGCAGTCCAAAACATGTCTCTGACCAACTCAAGAGATGCGAGAAAGTTCGGACAGCCGCAGTCACTGCCAAGATTACCGCCGAGCAGCAATTGGCGACAGGAAACGCGACCTCAGAATTGCTAGGTCGTAACGTCTCTGACTTACAACGTCGTATCGGTGAGCAAAACGCATCGGTTGAAAAATCGGAGAACCGCGTCACCGAATTCAGCGCGGAAATCGAATTAATTTCGGTAGAACTTAGCGAGGTCAGCGCAGCCCACGCTCAGGTCGCTGAGGAACATCGCGAGTTAGACGAGACAAGAATTACCCTGCGCGAGGATAGAGCAGGTCTGCGCGCTTCGTTGGAGAATCAATCGGCCCAGCGCGAAACCCTCCGCACCCGAATTGATGAACTCACCAACGAGATTGAGATGAAGCGTCGTCAACTTGAGGAATTGACAGTTGAGATGAAGACTTTTGATGTTGAGCCAGCCAATGCTGACTTAGACTTGCCAAGTGTAGCGGACGCAGAGCGCGCCGTCACCCAGATCGAGCGCAAGTTGGGTAACCTTGGCGATGTCAACATGCTCTCCATCGAGCAATACGATGAGGCCGAGGAAAGGCTCGGAAAAATCGCAGATGACTACAAGAAACTCCGCAAGAACCGAGAGAATCTCATCCAACTGGCTGAGCAACTTGAGGGCGAACGTAAACACCGCCTTGTCACTGTGCTCGAGGTTGTGGCAGAGAACTTCAAGCGAGTATATTCGCGACTTTCGGATGGAGGGAACTCCGAACTCAAACTTGAGAACCCGAAGGACCCATTCTCCGGTGGACTTGACATGTGGTGTCAGCCGAAGGGCAAGTCGAGCAAGAGCAAATTGAGTCTGCTATCTGGCGGCGAGAAGTCAATTGCTGCCCTAGCACTCATCTTCGCGATTCAAGATTACGACCCGTCACCATTCTACTACTTTGATGAAGTTGACCAGAATCTTGATGCTTACAATGCAGAACACATCGCACGCCTCTGCAAAATCCGCAGTCAGCGTGCTCAATTCATCCAAGTCACCCTCCGAAAGGTGAGCCTACAGTTGGCTGACCATCACATCGGCATCACCCACGCTGGTGATGGTTGCAGCCGACGAATCACTGACTTTGACCGCGACGCAGCGATTGAACTCGGTACGGCTGCACTAGAAGAATTGGAGGCGCAGGAGGCTGCTCAGGCTCATCGAGACGCCGCGGTTGCCGACTTGCCTGACCCCGATGATATGGCGACAATTCCCGATGCTATTGATGCACCAGAAAGTTTGGGCGGCTCCGCACTACTCGATGTCGCCGAGGGCGAGACCGAGGAACTTGCCGCGGATGGCGAGGAAGCGGTTGAGGACGAAGCCGATTCAACTCTGGCAAGTTTGGCCAGCCGCGCCGATGATGACCGAGAAGACATGCAAGAGAAATTGGATGTTGAACTCGCGATTGAAGCCGCAGACCGCGAAGAATTGGATGCTCGGGTCGCCGAGGAGAAGGCTGAGGAGGCTGAAGAAGCCAAGTCCGAAGGCGATGCCGCGATTATCGAGACTGATAAATCAGCGGCGGAATCGGATGAAGAAGATGAGTGATTAGATTAGAGGTGACCAGATGAGTCTACTTGATACCGATGAAATGCAGTCGGAAATCATCCGTCAGTTGCTTGGAGAATCAGAGGGCACCGACCTTGAAAAGAATCGCTACATAGACCGTTTAGTAGAACTTTGTGACCTCGAAGGTGCTGAACATCAGAGTCTCATTGACCCATTTGACCGTTCTGTCGCGCTGGTTTTCCAGATGTTCAACGACACCTCTCTCGACCCGTGGGACCTTGACCTCGAGGTATTCATTCAAATTTTTACCAAGCGCATCAAAGATGCTGAGGACATTGACCTGCCGACCTGCGGTCGCCTGATTCGGATGGCTTGGCGAGTGCTGCAAGGACAGGCATCCACTCTGTTAGAACGCGCTGAGCGTGCCGGCGAAGAATGGGAGGAGGATACCTGGTATGGTGGCTGGGAAACCGAATTTGGTGATGATGAATACAACTTCAGCGTCGGCATCATCAGTGGTGCATCCGCTGCCTCTCTCCCCGACCTATTAGATGGACGACTCAAGCGTGACGAGGGTCGTAAGGTTACTCTTGCCGAACTTCTGATGGGCTTACAAGAAGCGCATGAGGAAGCTGATATTCGCCGCATCCGCGAGGCAGGCCGAATCAAACACGCGGCCGAAGTAAAGGAGTGGATGGCTAATGTGACCACGAGGATGCACAAGGAGGACCTTGAGGACGACATCCGTCGATGCTGGGAAGCCCTCAGGGCGGCTGGACCAGAAGGTGAGCCGGTAACCCTTGAGCAGGTATCGAGCCAACTTACTCAGCACTCACTAGACGAGGGATGGGAGTTGAAGGAAGCCGAGGACGAAGGTCAGATTGCCGGCTTCGTATCCGCTCTATTCCTGACTCACCGAGGCTATTCTGACCTGTGGCAGATGGAATATCCGAACGGGGATATTTTCTTGCAGGACAAATGGCCGAATTGTAGTTCCTTTGACGATGTGTCATCTGAGATTGGTGTCGGCCCACGATTGGCCGATGCGGTGGAGGTGAGTGAATGAGTGACGATATTGACTTGCAGACTATGCTTGAGGCGATTCTATTCAGCGCAGGCCGCTCACTTTCTACAGAAGATTTGGCAGAATCTCTCGAAGGAAGTCACAACGATGTTTTGACGTCGTTGCAGGCGTTGCAATCCACCATGAAGCGACGGCGAGGCGGGGCGATACAACTGACTGAGGTATCTGGTCGCTGGGTGATGGAGGTCAAGCCAAAACTTGCCAACCATGTGCCGGGTTCATTCAGAACCGAGATTCCCAAGCGACTGCTGCCAACTGCGGCACTAATTGCCTATCATCAACCGATGGCGCAAAGCCAATTGGTGGAAATGATTGGTCAAAAGACCTACGAGCATGTCAGGGACCTTTCCCATCTTGGGTTGGTTGGACGACGCAGAGATGGATTGTCACGCCGCTTGACCACCACTCGTCGGTTTGCCGAGTATTTCGGTTGTCCATATGCTGAATCCAAGAAGGTCCGAAAGTGGTTCCGTGAGCAGGCGGACCAGTTGGGGCTGACCGGTGCCCAACTAGCGCAGCAACTAGGTGAAGGAGAGGCTGGGGAAATCAAGGATGCTCCCGAAGTGCCAATATCAGACGATTGGGACGAGGAGACCGCTGAGGTCATCGCAGAAGGCGAGGAAACTGAGGTTATTGCAGTTGACGAAGAAGCCGGCGAGGTTCTTGCGGTTGACGAGGTTGATGAGTGATTCAATTACCTCGGATTTGATTTAGTGCGGCTCCGATTGACTCCGCCGTAATTCTGTTACCGTCCGCACTAGCAATTTTCACTACTTCATCCACTTCGTCGTCATTTGCTCCCGCTGTTACAGCCATATTACGGGCGTGAAGTTTCATGTGTCCTGCCTGTATTCCTACGGTAGCCAAAGCGCGCAAAGCACCCAAGTTTTGTGCTAGTCCAGCGGCTGCGATTACTTTAGCCAAGCCATCTGCTGTGGTGATACCGAGGATGGCGACATTTGCCTTTGCGGCCGGGTGTACACGTACTGCACCCCCGACTAAACCGACAGGCATTGGTAACTCGATTGAGCCGACCAGATTGCCCTCTGCATCCTTTTCCCAATGGGTTAGCGATCCGTATATCCTGCCGTGCGAGGCGTAAGAGTGTGCTCCTGACTCTATAGCACGCCAATCTTGTCCACACGCTACCGCAATCGGTGATATTGCGTTCATGATGCCCTTATTGTGTGTGGTGGCCCTAAACGGGTCTGCAGCCGCGAAGTGGTATGCTTGCAACACCCCTTCAATTACCTCTGCGCCACGAACCGGGTCATTTCCTGAATCGGAGATTTCGCCCGGGGTGAAGGTAGCACTGACTCGGGCCAATCGGTGCACTGCAAGGTTGCTGATGATTCGCAAGATTACGGTTCCACCCGAGATAGATTCGATGACTGGTGCTATGGTTTCAGCCATGGTATTGACTGCATTTGCGCCCATGGCGTCTCTGCAATCAACTAGGATGTGAACGATGACCATCGGACCGGATTCGGTTTGGATAATGCGTGCCTCAAGGCTCCTGCAACCGCCTCCGAACTTGACTAGAATCGGGTCTACCTCATTGCAACGCTCAATCAAGTTTTCAGATGCGGCCAAAATAGCCGCTTTTGCCGCCTCTGGATCATCGCATCCGACGACCTGAATCTGTCCAATCATCACCGGGTCGTCGTTATTCGAGGTGAATCCACCCTTAACATGACAGCGTTTTGCCATATTGCTGGCAGCGGCAACCACGCTGGGCTCCTCAAGGACGAATGGAACGATGTAATGCTCTCCATCTATGATGAAATTCGTCGCGATACCGACCGGTAAAGACATCGTTCCAATCACATTTTCTATGATTCGGTCCGCTGCGGCCTCGCTCAACTCACCAGCCGCAGCTAGGGCCTCAACCTGTTCGTCGGTCAGGCTAGCCAATTCGGCGACCATTGCTCGCCTTTCGGCCACACTCAGTTTGTAGAACCCTTTCAGGCGGCTATTCTCAACAGGCATCCATCCACCTCTATAGCGAGGCTTCTGTGCCTGTCACTAAATCATTTCCCGGTGGCAACGCGGGTTGAAATTTGGTGAAATTTGCAATTGTTAGCGGTGGCGGAAGCGTTAGCGACCCGTTAATAACGCATCTAACGCGTTAGTAAAGCGTTAGTAAAGCGTTAATTGGAGATATTTAAGCCATGAAAAATTACCTATAATACCGCGAAAACCACTTCGGTGCCATCTTCAACGCTTCCAAATGCCGTTTTGCCACGCAAGTTTTCGCGTAAACGTGTTAAACTGACCCTAAGTTGGACGGCCATATGGTAGTGCGCGAACAAAGGGTAATCCAACTGCCTCATATGAGGACCAATCCGTTCTCAACCGGTCCACTGGAGGCTGAGGAGATCGGATTGCTGGTCGCTAGAAAGCGACTTCTGAGGGATTTAGGCCACCATATTCGCTTCGGAAGCCCCCGTTTGCTGGTTTTGACCGGAGAGAGGGGGAGCGGGCGAACCTCATTCCTGCGCTGCCTTGGAAAAATGGCTCCAAACGCCTATCATCTCTCGATGTATCCAGAAGCCTCGCCTGCTACTACTATCCTAAACGAACTGTATTGCTTGATGGTGGGCTATGACGTACCCGGAAATACCACGCCGCTCATCGAACAATTGGTCGCTTCCTGCGACTCTGGTTCCGGCGATCTCCCGCTTATCACCATAGATTATCCCGGCGTTTCAGGTCCGGATTTTGAGCCGATTATTCAGCGATTGACCCCGGTTCTTTGCAGATTGCGGGCCGTAGTAGTATTGGCATTGACCCCAGCACAACTTTCAGCTTGGCCCGATTCACTCAGAGACCGCTGGGATGTGCTTGCCCCACTGAAGAACCTGTCAGCAAAGCAAGTCCGGCAATTGATTGAGGCCCGAATGCGCACTGCTAGCAAAGAAGGATGGTCTGTCCCTTCCCCGGTTATTGAGGAAGTTCTCGCTAATTCCGGTGGTCAGCCAGCAGGCGTAGTGCGGCAACTCAGAGATATCGTGGACGCATCGCGCGGCATTACCACCGTTTTCAAGCGCCGCGAGGACTTATTGGACGAGATGCCCGACGATGGCGATGAGGTGACTGAGACTTATCTCCCGCCTGCTGAGGAGAATGATGCTCGCTCCCGCATGCCGATGAAGGCAGCGGAATTGGAGCCCTTGCTGGGACCAGATGGCATTGATGCGCAGGCTGAGGCTGCGGAGGAGGACGAGGCTGCGGACGAGTCGGGCGACGATGCGGCAGAATTGGAGCGGTCTAAGCCGGATATTTCCATCACCTATGATGATGAGTTCGTAGATGAAGATGGGGACGATGAGGAAGACGAGGACGAATACGACGAGGATGATGATTGGGTCGAAGATGAAGGATCCGACTCGGAGGAGGACGAGGATGACGACGACGACTTCCCCACCGATTTTGATATCCCTACAATGGGTGATTCAGATTCAAATGCAGATTCCGATGGTGATGCAGATTCCGAAGATGATGACTCACTCCCCTCGCTGCAGGTGCCCGAAGTGACGCCCCCCGACATGGACCAAGCGTTTGGTGGCTCGCTACTCCAAATGGATCCGGGAACTGAACCGCCATCGCCCCGAGCAAATACGCCGTTTGCAGGCCTGAAATCCCGCGACCGCGCAGTCAGCCGCAACATTCTGCTGGACGATGCACTCAAACAATCTAGTGGGCAAGAGAGCGGTGGCCAAGAGAGCGGTGGCCGGGATGCACGTGTTGACACTTCTGTCAAACCAGAGTCCGGTTCAATCAGCATTGATTCTGATGAGGCAAGCCTTTGGGTCAGCGATGAAGAAGGGGATGAACCTCCCGGGCCGAATGAGGGGTCGGCGAGTCTTGCAGAACCACCTCTTGATGAGATTCCATCCGAGGATTTGCCTGACGAGTATTCGCCTGAAACTGAATTTGCTGCAGATGCCATGCCCGATGCCATGCCCGACGCCATGCCAGACCCCGCCCTCACCTCTTCTATCGGCGCGGCCTTGCGTGCGGGTAGAACTCAAGTCGCCGCGCCAGGAACTCCGCCGATGGACTTTGGCAAGATTACCGCGCTTTCTGATGCTGAGATTGCCGTGGTAGAGGCTGGAACCGGTAGGGAGATTTCACCTTCTGACGCGGCCTTGCAAGCATATTTGCAGGTCGGACGGCCGCGACTTTCACAAATATTCAACGAATTGAATCGGAGCGGAATTTTGGCGGTTAGAAAGCAGGGGAGAACCCGTCTATTCCGCTTATCAGACGCCGCCCGTGCCTACCTGACCGGCAGTAATTTGGAGGGCTGAATATGAAGGAAGGTTGGGCGATTCAGTGGAGTCATCAGGTAGAAGGTCGGATTGGCGCACTTTGCTGTGTCGATGAGAATAGCATCATCGCCTGCGGGGCTTTGGTGCGCATGTTGGGTGCAGATGGAGATTTCATCTGGAAGCGAGAATTTTCCTTTGACGTTTATCGGCTGGCCTCCGACGGCACCAATTTGGCTGTGCTTTCTGGTACCGGCTTCTTCTTGCTAGACCTTGCAACTGGAGAGCTTATTGGCGAAGGTAGGGCGATTGCTGGTGGTTTCCGCGACGTAATTCCGCGCCCCGGTGGAGGTTGGATTTTGGCCGATAGGGGCGACCACATCCACATTTTCAATCGGCTTGGCCGGGGTATCAAGCGACTCAGGCCCGGTCCTTTGCTGCGCATGGTTGGCTGGGTTGACCGCGAATTGCTATTGGCTCTTGATGGAGATAGCAGGCTGCGAGCCCTGCGGTTTTCAGGAGAATTGGCAATGCGAGCAATCGAGGATGTGCGCTGGGCATGGGTCAGTAAATTAGAGGCGGGCAGAATGTTGGTCCAAGCGGCTGACGGAACGATTTCAGAGGGAATTCCAAACCCATTCGGATGGGACCGAATTGAGCGCATTTCCGATGAGGGTTTGGTGCCACTTGATGCCACTTGGACCGGTGAGGGCTGGTGGATGCTCGAGATGTCAGGAGATTTGGTTCAATTGCCGAGTGGGGAGGATTCCGAACGTCATCCCGCTGGTGGGATTTTGGCATCAAACGGCGTGGACCGAATGCTGACTGCAACCGCTGATGGCTTAGTCAGGCTGTGGGTTGCTCCTCATCTTGCCAGCAGGCGCAGGCTACTTCTCGAAAAGATTGCAGCAGGAGAATTGCGTCGTTTGGATTGGCGGCAGCGAGAATCAATCTTTGAGGCTGCCCGCGACGCCGAAGATGCCGGAATGCTAAGTCGCGCCATCGAACTTTACGAATCGCTCGGCAGACAGGAAGACGTCCACCGTCTGTTGGCTCGCCGGGAGGAAGTAACATGAGTGGAACAGAGGTCACTCACGACCTGATTGAGAAATATCATACCCTTACTGAGGCGGCTCGCGAGAAGTCAACTCCACTTGTAGCCGAAGATAGTGAAGATGGCAAGCGTCTCTCAACAATGTTAGAGATGGCGGATTCCTACGCCGCCGATTCGAAATGGTTCGCAGAAAAAGGTGACTTAGTCCGCGCCTTTGGTGCAATAAACTACGCACACGCTTGGATAGATGCTGCGGTAAAAATAGGCCTATTGGATGGGCATGATGATGATGAATTATTCACGTTGCCGTGATTAGGACCTTGCACGAAGGCTGGTAGTCGCCGCTTCAATTCTAGTTAGGCTTCCTTCCAAATTATTCAACTCGGCCTTTGCTTGCAGAATGAATGGGTGAATCGCATCTACTAATCCTCCGACTAAACGATACATATTACGAGGGCGGCCCCGACCACCAGTTTTCTCAGGTTTTTTCCGCACGATTTCCATTTTAACCATCGAACGAACTGCAACGCTGACCTCAGGCTGTCTCAACTCGCAACAATTTTGCATGGTAAGACTGTCCATCCAGCCACCCTTTGACAGACAAAGCAGGATACGCGAGACATGCGGCGGGACTCCAATCTGATTGAGAGAATCACATAGAACTAGGTCTCGCCCAGAGAGTAGACCAGCACCGTTGGCTGCCTCACCCGCAGAAAACATGCTCACCATCAATTTAGAGTCCAATAACAGATTAAGAGAGTTGCGCCGAACAAAATCTGCAATTTCCTCCAATCATTCGCACAAACGGAGATTGCTGATTCCCGAAACTTCGATGAAAGCAATGCCACTATCACTTAGCCGCTGCTTCAATTTCTTGTCCACGGTTAGCACCGGCCATCCGCGAGCCAGCGCAATATTGAGGATCTCATCATCAGTATGTGTTTCCTCACCTGTGCCCTTCACAACTTCCGCTCGTTGTCGTAGCAGATTTAGTAACAAACTCTTGCTTCCGGACTTCCGAATTCTTTGCAATTCATCCAAGACCCGAGATGTGACTTTTAGGTCAACCGGGCCTACCGAGTCAGCCAATGTGAGGTCAATGTTGATTCCAGCCTCAACCACCGCGACCCAGCCGCAGGCGTCAACGAGGACGCCGCTCATCTCCTCACCCTGAAATTACGCCGTGACCAATAAGTCGCCAGCGTGAGCCAACTCTCCGAGATAAGGTGATTCTGCTGCCTGCCGGTGCACAAATGGGAAGACGCAAACTCAAGGTTGCCGCTTTGCCCTTGACCGCGCTGACAACTCCCACGCTAGTTGCGGTCGCCGAGTTTACCATCAGCATCTCGTTGGGCTGGAGAGGTCGGACCTTTTCTCGGTCTCCATCTCCGCTGGCTACCATTTTATCCAACAGGTTCAGTTCAAGGTCCAAGTTATCCCAAATTGGCGGGAGTTCATTTTCTCTCGCCATCACCTGGCCACTGAGATTGTCGGATTTGGTGTGAACTGGGTCCAAAGGTGTGGCGATACCGCACAGACCGCCTGCGTGGATAATGTCTAAGTCAAGTCCGCCGCCCTGAACGCTAGAGATGGTTGTGTTAATCGGTTCCCAGTGGGTTTTGTTGCCGTCTTCGATTTTTCGTCCCGGAGCGATAACTACGTTGTCGCCGGTTTTGAAAGTCCCTTTGACGACTGAGCCGCCCAGAATTCCTCCTTGTAATTTAGCTGGGCGGGTGCCGGGCCGGTTGATGTCAAATGATCGAGCGACGTACATCAGCCCGACGTCCTTTGCATTGTGAGAAGATGACGGGATGGTTGCCTCAATCGATTCGATTAGAACATCTAGATTCACGTCGTGATGAGCACTGACTGGAATAATCGGAGCGTTTTCAGCGATAGTTCCGCTGAGAAAATCTTTGATTTCTTCAAATGATTCCATCGCTCTCTCTCTGCTGACCAAGTCAATTTTGTTCTGAACAACGACCACCTTGTCAATGCCAGCAATTTCCAGAGCCATCAGGTGCTCGCGAGTTTGAGGTTGAGGGCACTTCTCATTCGCTGCTATCAGCAGAAGTGCACCATCCATGATACTCGCGCCTGAAATCATCACAGCCATCAGAGTCTCGTGACCGGGTGAATCAACAAAAGAGACAACGCGCATCAATTCCTTTGCAACATCATCCTTGCCATCCGGGTGCTTGCCAGTAGCATAACACACCCCTTTCTTGGTTTGATAAAATGCGGTATCGGCATAGCCGAGTTTGATACTGATGCCGCGCTTCCTTTCCTCAGAGTGGGTATCGGTCCAAATTCCAGAAAGAGCCTGAGTAAGAGTTGTCTTGCCGTGGTCAACGTGACCAACCAAGCCGATATTGACTTCTGGCTGGTTAGGTAATTCCCGCTTCTTAGCCAGCCGCATCAACTCCTTCGCTCACTCCGCGTCCTCTGCTTCCGCGTCGCCGCTGAAGATGTCATTGAGACTCTTGCTGCCTGTCTCTACAACCTTGAGGTTAATCTGCCGGGTGTCGGTGGAGATAACATTGCCACGGAATGCTCTGCGCTTACGTAGGCCATCGTACGTGTATCGGTAGCGACCACCCTTTTTCTTGACAATTTCGTGGGCTTTGAATCCAATTCCCTTGGTTACGAGAACTTTCATCCTGCCCGCACCAGTAAGGTCAGAGCGCATCGGCGTTCCAGTCCGGTCGCTGCCTCCGGTAATCTGCAGTTTGAATCCGCCAAGAGTTACATCGCCGGAGCCGACGAAAATACCGTCTACATCGTCTCCGATTTTCTTGCCGAGGAAGTGATTGTAGTTTGACCCGCTGATATCAACCGAGTACGACTTGCCATCACTTGCGGGGTCAGTATCATTGACTACGGCCTTGAAGACCTGCTCTCCACGTTGCGCCATACTGAAATCCTCGTGCGACTCGCCGACAGACGCTCCCTATAAGAGCGGTTCGGCCAAGACCACGCCGCCTTGATTTCATTCCCGACAATCGGTAACGCTTGATTTAGCCTTTCAAAGTCTGCTCAAGTCGTTTTTCCAGCGTTCCCGGCAGGCTGTGCGGCATGGTGATGTGTTGAGTGCGGCCGCGCCCGGCCTTTGCAGTGCCCGTTCGTGATTCCAAAAGGCCGCGCATCTCAAGTGATTTCAGATGCTTCCAGAAGGTAGTGTGACTGCGTGGCTTGGCCTCATATTCCTCACAGACTACGCGGTAGAGTTGTTCGGCGTCGCCGGTGCTGATTTCGGGGTCTCTGCGGAGCCGGCGACAGACGGCGAGCAATACCAAGCGTTCATGTTCAGGCATTTCATCAACCACACTTGGCTCAACCGTCGTTGTTCTTCCTGCCGATTCGTATTGCACATCTTTGGCGATGATTTCGTTGCGCCCTGCCATCTCGGCACGAGTAACCGCCGCCTCAAGCAATTCGATCGCTACCCGCGCATCACCGGTATCGCCGGCGGCTTGTCCAATCAAAGTCAGAATTTCCTCACTCACGCTACCGTTGATGCAAGCAATGTCAGAACGCTGCTTGGCGATAGCTGATAATTGCGCTTCATCATATGGTTTCAGCGCGAGGTGATTCGAGCGACCGAAGCGTGATACTACCGCTCCCTGCAACTTGTCCAACACGTATTCTTGACTGACGATAATCAGCGAGAGTGTCCCCCGCTCATCTCTGCCCTCGTCTATCCGCAATAATTGGTAAAGCAGGTCATCTCCCTCGCGCTGCAACAAGTGATTGACTTCGTCCAAAACCAACAACATGTGCTGATTTCGGGTACGCAGGTTACGGCGGATGGATTGGATAACCTCGCTCGCGCTGAACCCCCTTTCGGGGTGTCGGTCATCGAGGGAAGTAGCGATGCGCTGCAGAACTTGGGAAGTGGATGGATGATTCCGACAATTCACGTGGATATTTTTGATGACCCTAACCGCAGATAGGTGACGAGTTAAATCGTCGCCGAATACCTTGGTCAGCACGGTTTTGCCGCAGCCGACATTGCCAGTAATCACAGCACGGCATGATGAACCGGCGGCTCCGATGGTGGAGAACATCCCGGCTAATTGCTGCTGTTCTCCGTCGCGACCAACTAAATTGCTTGGAATCCAATCGTATGAGAGTGGAGCCGCGTCAGCGAGCACCAGCCCGGCTCCGATTCGGTCAAGATACCCTGCCATCGGGACACATCGGTGTCTTAACGTTCTTAGAGATTCGGAATCGTTTGTGCACTATTTGCATCACTCATCAAGGGATTTCATCAAATTGATAGCCGGTTTCCCATTGCTTCTCACCTAGAGCAACCTCCAACTCAAACGGAGTGATAAGTGGCTTAGCATAACGCACTGAATCATCTATCGCTATGCGTGGGCACGCGGTATTGACGAAAGCATCTACTGGATAGAAGTCAATCAAATCAGGTCCAATATTGTCCAAAGCGAGTAGGTAACCCTTTTTGCCATGTTTTTCTAGAAGCCGCTTCATACGAATAGCCAAATTACGGCGCATCTGACCCGGCTTCTCTCCGATGAGAATCCCAAATGTCTTAGCATCACCAACGGCCATTATCAAACCAAATCTTTGCCGCAGTATGCGTTCTATCCGCTTAAAAGACATCTCACTCGCATCGCCGGAATATGGGTCTAACAAAGCCAATGGTTTGCCGGTGTGAAGCACTAAGCCAATCGGGTGAAAATCACCACTGCCCAAGAAGATGTAATGGCCAATACCCGGGTTATCTCCAGAGTAGTTGCAACCAAGAACTTGGCCGGGGAATGAAAGTCGGTCTCCTCCGACAGGAATTTCAACCTCGAACCCGGCCTTTTCCAATCTCTCCTTGTAATCGGGAAGTAAGTGTAGATGCTGGATGCTGCCAACCAAACCAAGTTTCGAGCCGGTGAGCGGGGCAATCCGGCCGACTGCATCAAGGAATTTTTCCTGCGCTTCGTCTGAACTGAGTTCGGATTTTGCATCATCGCCGGCCGTAGATAGCCTAGATTCAGCGATGGCACGATGCTGTGCAAGGATTGGTAGAACCGGTTTTAATTCGGGGTCACCATCGTAAGTGACCGGGATGAAGTGAGTGGGCATGCCCGAATCAATGTTCATCTGGCTGTGACCCAGGTGAGCGACCAGTTCCACTCCCATCATCTTCATCTTGTCATGCACGAGGTCGCAAGCCCCGTAGCACGGGTCTGCGGCAAGAATAACTTTAGCAGCAGTTTCTTCTTCTATAGCATCCATCATGTCTAGTGCCTGCATCTTCAATCCTTCAGGAACTTGCAGGGCAACTAGACGATTATCGCTAGATTTGATTCGTTTGACCAAATCGTCAAGTTCAAAGTTGTGTTTGTCCAAATCCATTTTATCACCATAATTTTTTTTCATTCAGTCGAGAAGAACTACCTCATTTCCATTCATTGAAACTCTCACCAAACTATTCAGCGACCAGCCTCGGTCTTTTCGCAGTCTATCCATTCCATAGCCCTTCTCAAAGACGATGAATACGCCTTCAATTATTGCTCCGATGCTTTCCAAAGAGAGCAAAACCGGCTCGAGAGTGCCGCCGGTGCTCACCACATCGTCAACGACGAGAACTCGGTCACCGGGGTTGATATCGTTGAGGTAAATTTCTCCTTTTGAGTAGCCGGTGCTTTGGTCTATGACTCGCTCGCCGGGTAGTCCGTATTGCCGCTTACGAGCGATGATTAGCGGCTTACCGCTGGAGATACAGAGGGCTGATGCCAGCGGGATCCCCATCGCTTCTATAGCGAGAATAATATCAACTTCTTGCCAATTCACCTGTTCAGAAATCAGGTCATGAGCCGAGAGCAGAACCTCTCTGCTTTGGCGCGGCACTCCATCGGTGAGCGGGTGGACGAAGTAAGCATAATCGCCGCGCATGACGACCGGGGCCTGCAGTACGCTGTCGCGAAGAAGTTGCATTCGCTCATCCATCAGAGCACCGCCGAGTGGCGACAACTCGTCGCTCATTGCCTCACTTCCATCAAACGAGTCCCTTCAGGTGCTCGTGACCTTTCACAACTGCGGTAGTACATGGGCTTGGTATTTTCATCCCAGCCTTGCGCAGTGCATCTTTGGCTGCTAGGAAAAATTGAGGTCGGGTTGAGATTGTGATAACGTTTTGGCCGGACTTGACCCGCGCGGCTGTGCCGACATTCTTCCCAAAGGCGCAACGCATGCCCTGTGAGACTCGGTCTGCACCTGCTCCCGTCGCCTGTTTATTCTCTCGAAGGATGTGGTGCGGGTATACGCGGATACGTAGCGCGTAATTCGTTTCTCCAGCTCGCTTTCTGATGGTCGCGTTTGAAATCACCCGCGCTGCTTCAAGAGCAGTATGACGAATCTGACAGGATTCGTCAACAGATAGAGTTAATTCAACCTCAAAATCACCGGCTTCGTTAGCCTTACGATTACCCATGTGGAATCGCAGGATTCGGTTGTTTGGAACACCACCAGTATACTCACGGCGGGTATATGCCTGACCCTTGAGTCGTCGGTACATACTTGCAGGCTTGCGTGCCATTTTGCATTCCTCGCGGCGTGCCGACCGGACATCCGTATATAACCCTGCTCGGCCACCTTCGGTGGCCTGTAGCAGCAGTAGAGATGTTAAACAACCCGCCACCTAATCAGCAGGCGATGTCGGGCCTGATTTCGTCCATTCAAGCGTTGATTCAAAGCGATGAAGATAATCGGTGGCGTTCCTTCGCGTTGCTCGGTTGTTTCATTTTATTGGGTTCACTATGGGTCGGTCAAGCACAGGTATTGCCGGGAGTTTCCGTCAGCGAATTGGATTTGCCCGGAACAATTGATACAATCCATTGGGATAATGCGGGTTTAGGCGCAGTCGCTTTGGTAAACGACGATTCTACCACTTCGCTATGGGCACATATGAGCAGCGGAGGCTGGCGCGAAATCTCCTGTAGTTGCACTCCGCTGAGCATTTCTTACGGTGAATCGGGATGGTTGGTCGGAGGCGAGGATGGATTCTTCGGATTCATCAGTTATCTAGGCGGCACGCAGCCAACGGTCACTCCGCGCAACCTATGGTGGCCCGAAGGCAACCCCATAGGTAATCACGTAATCTCGCTCTCAGGTCAACTCTCCGAGGGCTGGATGGTATCAGAAGGCGAAGGCGGCGAGCGGGTAGTCCGTACTTGGACAGCACTTTTCCTATCGGATGGCACCGGTTTTGACAGCGATTCAATCATCATTGATTCGGTGCACCAAGGCGAATCCAACGCGCTGGTTTTAGGACACGACATGAGTTTGGGTAATCCGACACAAGGCGCGACCGGCGAGGTGCTATTCAGCGCAACAGAAACAAAAGGCAACAGTCCTCAACTCAGACTTTTGCATCTTGCAACCGGCGGAGTTCTACACACGGTAATTTCAGCCGAAACCGGAGGGTTTTCAGAGGCTTTTGACACCTTGGTCGCAGGCGTATCAGGGGTTTACGGAGTCAAGGAAGACCTCAGCGTGCATCGTATTCTGGGTGCTCCTGGCTCAACTGGTGCTGCCCTTGATGAAGACGGCAAACTTTGGTTGGTTGATGATTCAAATTTGTGGAGCATGGAATTCGGCTCTGCCTTTGCGGAGGCTCAAGTTCTTCCCGATGGAGTTCCTACCGGGTTTTCCGGGCTTGTCACAAGTGGGCAGACGATTAGCGCGTTGACTTCAGATGAGCCGGTGCAGAGGATGACAGTTGATCCAGCGGCGGCGGATTCCGTATTGACCAGTCTTGACGCTTTAGGCAGTTTATTCCTGCTGCTAAGCCTGCTTGCGGTCTGTATTTCCGGCGGATGGAAGGTAGGCAGACAAACTGGAATTTTGTGATTGGTTTATTGGTTTCAAATTGAATCGGCCGTTCACGAAGTGAACGTGCGCTTGGTTCTTAGGCCCCCGTTTTGCTTGAAGATGCCATCTGTCGTGGATAGATAGAGCGAGGTTGGGATGATGGCGAAGGGACCTAGCATGATGGACCAGTTCGAAGCCATCAAGGCTGAGCACCCAGATACGGTGCTATTTTTCCGAATGGGAGATTTTTACGAAATGTTCCATGACGACGCAGTTATCGCTTCTGAAGTGCTTGGCATCACTTTGACCAGCCGAGACAAGAAAAGCGACAATCCAATTCAGATGGCCGGCGTTCCGTGGCATTCTGTTGAGCAATATCTACAGAAAATGCTCCGAGCAGGTCACAAAGTCACCATGTGTGAGCAGGCTGAGGAATTGCAACCCGGTGAGAAGATTCTGCGGCGAGTAGTTACCCGAGTTTACACTCCGGGATCACTATACGAGGAGGAATTGATTGGCCAAGACTCAAGCGCGTTATTATCCGCTATCACACTGAAAGGCGATGTTTGCGGCATGGCGATAATGGACCCATCGTCTGGCCGGGCTTGGTGCAGTGAATTTACCGGCGCGGGCCGATTTGAGAGGGTTCGCGACGAGTTGTTGCGTTGGGGTCCTCGCGAGGTGGTGATGACCGGCAAGGATGCAAAACACGACGGTATTATGGCAGTTTTGCGCGACGTGGATGGGCTGATGTTATCTGTTCACGACTTGCCGTCGAAAGGACGTAAGCAAGCGCTGAAATCTCATTTATCGCTTGCCGATTTAGGCAGTATTGACCTTGATGCGGCACCGATGGCAATGGAAGCCTGTGGACTTGCTACCGCCTATCTTACCCGACTTCATCTGGTTGATTCGGTGCCGTTGCGAGAGATTCACATCGGTGCAGACCACCGGCATATGCTGCTCGACCAAACCACACTCCGCAATCTGGAAATTACACATACCCTCGCCGGTGAGAAAATCGGTAGTTTGCTTTCCGCCATCGATTCTACTCAGACTTGGATGGGGCGTCGCCTGCTGAAAGAATGGTTGCTGCGTCCGCTGATGGGACGCAGCGAAATTGGCGAGCGACATGCTGCGGTTGCAACTTTAGTCAATGCTAGCAGAAGGTTGCGAGAAATCCGTACTACGTTGAAATCAATGCGTGACCTTGAACGACTTTCTACCCGGCTAGCCTACAATCGGGCAAATGGCCGAGACTTACTTGCAATCGCAGATTGCCTTGAAAGAATGCCAAGGCTACAGGCACTTCTGACCGAGGCCGAGAATCCATTACTCAACCAATGCGCTGATGGTCTTACTGACCTTGCGGAGTTACGCCAACGCATCGTGGATTCTCTCCTACCTGACCAGCCGATGACAATCCGCGAGGGTGGGATGTTCATTGCGGGTTCCGACGAGAAATTGGACAAGTTGCGTGAGCAGGCCGCCAAAGGCGCGGATTGGCTGAAGGAGTTGGAAGCAGAACAACGCGAACAGCTGGAAATCCCAAATCTGAAGGTTCGCTACAATCGCCAATTCGGCTACTTCATTGAGGTGACAAATACCCATCGTGACAAGGTTCCTGAAGATTGGATCCGAAGGCAGACTTTGACCAATGCCGAACGCTACGTGACTGAGGAACTCAAGCAATGGGAGGACATAATTCTCAACGCTGACAGCCGAGCCAACCAAATTGAATACCGGCTATTCTGCGTGCTTCGTGATGAGGTTGGGGCCGTTACTGAAGCCCTGTCTGACATCGCTAGAAAGGTATCAACTGCTGACGTCCTCGCTTCTTTCGCTCACCACGCTCGGATGCGTTCTTGGAGCCGGCCAGAGATTGTTGAAGGCGACAAACTTGACATCGTGGCTGGCCGGCATCCGGTGTTAGAATCAGATGGAAGATTCGTGCCAAATGATGCATCCTTCTCGTCTAACCGCCGCTTCCTCTTGCTCACCGGGCCAAATATGGGTGGAAAATCAACCTACTTGCGAATGGTCGCATTGATTGCTATTCTTGCTCAAGCCGGCTCTTATGTCCCCGCTCAGCGCGCCCGAATCGGTGCGGTTGACCGAATTTTCACCCGAGTTGGTGCTCATGATGACTTACGCAGGGGTCGCTCAACTTTCATGATGGAGATGATTGAGGTCGCCCACATTTTGCGGAGAGCAACCCCGTCCTCGCTGGTACTTCTCGATGAGATAGGTCGAGGAACCTCCACTTTTGATGGGTTAGCCATCGCGTGGTCGGTTACAGAACACATCGCGACCAACATCGGTTCTCGGACACTTTTTGCTACGCATTATCACCAGTTGGTCGGCTTGGAAGCAGAAATTGACAGTCTGTCAAATATCCATGTTCAGGTCGCAGATAGCGGTGGCGAGATACAATTCCTCCACACGGTTGGCGAGGGTCCGTGTGACGATTCCTACGGAGTGCAGGTCGCTGCCTTAGCTGGGCTTCCCGCAGACGTGGTGTCGCGAGCAAGAGACCTGTTGTTATTCCTCGAAGGCCAAGCGCAGGGTGCGAAAGCCGGCGAGTCTGGCATTCCTCATTCGCGCACTGAGGGCCAATCCAGCCTATTCGGTTGGATGTTGCCGAAAGGTGTTGTTACTGGTGGTGTAGAATCCGAGGCTAGGTCAGCGGCTGAGGTTGAGTTGGCTGGTGCAGAGGCCGGTGGCGGAGATGCAGATGATGGGGTGGCGGCAATCGCATCATCCGGTCCGCGACTATCGCCAGAAGAGGCGGCGGTCATCGAGCGACTTGCGGGTGTTGAGCCCGACATGATGAGCCCACGCGATGCGATAGAATTGCTGTATGAATTGCGCGGAATGCTGCGAGGAACCCACGAATGGTTGGAGGAATGAGATGACGATTAGCGAATCAGAACAGCGCCGCTCCATTCGTCAATTAGATGACTCAACCATTGGCCATATCGCCGCAGGTGAAGTGGTTGAAAGGCCGGCGCAGGTCGTCAAGGAATTGGTTGAGAATAGTATTGATGCCGGTGCATCACGGATTAGGGTGGAGATTGAACGCGGAGGTTTTGACCGCCTCACCGTCATTGATGATGGGGGCGGGATTCTTGGCGATGAACTTGAATTGGCGGTCAAGAGGCATGCTACCAGCAAATTGGTTGATGCTGCTGACCTCGCCGCGATTCTCACGCTTGGCTTCCGCGGCGAGGCTTTAGCCAGCATTGGCATAGTCAGCGAGATGACCGTTAGTAGTAGACCAGAGAACTCCGAAGGCAATTGCATTACCGTGAATGAAGGTGAGGTAGGTGAAGTAAAGCCGGCCGGAATTGCCCCGGGTACTGTGATTGAAGTACGAAACATCTTCGGAAATCTCCCCGCTCGCCTATCTTTCCAGAAGCGTCCATCTACCGAAACCGCAGCAATTGTTGACATCGTCGTTGCCTGTGCGCTTTGCAATCCAAGCATCGGTTTTGCGGTAGAAGTTGATGGCAGAAATGTGCTTGAAACTCCACCTTCGGCCCAGATGCAAGACCGACTATTTGACCTGCTGGGGGCAGCCTCAGAGCGGCTTGTGCAATTGCAATCACCAGAGGAGGATGACGATGCTCCCGGCGATGAGAGGTGGAGTGGATGGATTAGTCCACCCGACTTGACTCGAAGTCGTAATGAAGATATTCACATTATCATCAATGGCAGGCCAGTTGCCGCCGGCCCATTCCTACAACCGATACGCCGGGGTTATGCTACCCGATTGATGGTTGGTAGGAACCCGATTTGTGTGCTGATGCTTAACTTGGCTGCTGACGAGGTTGATGTCAACGTCCACCCGACCAAACGTGAGGTACGTTTGCGCAATACTTGGCGGGTTCTCGAGAGGTTGGAGCGGTCAATTCGCCATACCATGTTGGCTGTGCCTACCGGTCCGATGACCACACCTGAGGTGCCATTGCGGGCGGTTGAAGCGGCTGGACAGGCCGGTGAGAAAGAGGGCGAGCAAGCGGATGCGGTTGCGGATTCGGGTGGCGAGTTTGGTCGTCCCGGCGGTGAGGGTGAGGTACCGCATGTTCCAGCATGGGCGAAGTCCCGTGAAAGCGTGCAGACCCGCATCACCTATGCAGGCCCGATTACTGAGGAGAAACCCAGCAAAACCGCAGCACCTCTCAGCACTTCTCCAATGGCTCAAGAGGTGCTCCCCGTGTTCTCAAGCGATGAGGTCGCTCCTGCGTTATCATCTGCGGAAAGAGACCTGCACAGATATGCGCGAAGCAGTGAATCCACTTCTCCTTTAGACGAGCCGGAAGCAAGTCCGTTGGATGCAGAAGTAACCCAGATTCCGGCGATGGAGCCGCTTTCACAGTTCGCCGATTCCTACATCTTAGCGCAGGGTGGAGATGAATTATTCATCATTGACCAACACGCTTTGCATGAGCGTATTCGCTACGAAAGATTGCGCGATGGTATGTCATCTTGGGCGAGCCAACCGCTACTACAACCGATTGTTCTCGAGTTATCTGCTGCCCGGCTGACCCTGCTTAGAGAATCCGAAGATAGGCTTGCCGCAGTCGGTTTTACCTTTGAATTGGGAGAATCCGAGGCTGCTATCAGTGCTGTTCCTGAGGTATTGTTGGGTTCGGATGGATTGCAATCTCTCCTCGCCGATATTCTTGATGAGATCGAACAAGGAGCACAGCGATTTGAGAGTGTGGAAAAACTCGCAGATGAGATAGCTTTCATGAAATCGTGTAGGGGTGCGGTGAAGGCGAATCAGAAGTTGTCATTGCCTGAGATGCGCCGTTTGCTGAACGATATGACAACTATTCGTAATCCATGGGCATGTGTTCACGGCAGACCAACAGTGCTTCGGATGCCGCTCAATGATTTGGACGGACACTTCGGCCGGCACGGGTGATTCAGATTTCTTGCCGGCTGATTTGGAATTTCAGGCCAGCCGCTTGCAATCTACTGAGGAATGCAGGGTCAGAAACTTGGTGATGATTGCCGCCGATGATGGTGCCGCCAGTCGCGGCGGCAAGCAGTATCGCCGTCATTTCAAGACGATGGTCGCCGTGTGTTAGCACCGGTGATTGCGGCCGGGTCAAAGTCTGATTTCCATCTATAGAAAGGCCATCTTCGCGTATTTCAACCGACAATCCGAAGCATTCGAGAACCTCGCCGGTACGAGTAATCCGATTACTTTCTTTGAATTGAGCATGAGCAGCACCGACGATGATGCCGCCGCCACCTAAGCACATACATGCCGCTAACGGTGGCAGCAGGTCATTGGCATCTCGCAGATTTACCTCAGATGTATGCTCGGAGTTCACTTCTGCGAGTAATTCTGCACCGATGGAATCTTCTTCATCAGGTAGTTGTGGAATTTCACACTTCACTGCAAGAGCCATTTCAGCCAACCGAGCAAAAGCGATGTGGCTGGCATCACGCGGAATCCTCACCTCATTTGGCGTATTACAGTCAAAAGGAGTCAGGGTGATGGAGGTTTTCTGCGCCGTTGATGTGTCGGTCGTCTCAAGTTTATTTTCAGAGCCGCACAACGATGCGATGTCAAACGATAACTGTGCGTGCCGGCGACTGACCAATTCGCCTTTCATCTTGATTTCAAGCGATTCACTCGCCGCTGCCATCGACAGCAGTAGTGCTGACAGATGCTGACTGGTATGAGAAACTACGAGTGAGATTCTCCCACCTCGCATCGGGCCTCGTATCAAAAGCGGTAGGGTTTCTTCGTCAAATCCATGACTTACCTCTACTCCAACACCCTGCAATTGTTGCCAAAATGTCGGGTTCCCCCGCTTGCGCAAGGTGTGGTCGCCGTCAAGCATCACCGGCTCTGACATCCGCGCGCATGCTACTGTCAGCAGCCGGAAGGCGGTGCCGGAATTTTCGCAGTGAAGCACCGATGCCGGTCGTATAAATCCGTCTTTTCCGACCGCTTCAACAATCCAATCATTACCGTCTTGCCCGATTGTTACACCGAGTTGAGACAGACATCTTCGCATCGCAGTTGCGTCATTTCCTGCGCCGGCCGCTCCAATCAGCCTAGTTTTGTGGCCGGCTTCAGATAGCGAAGCGAGCAACAGCCATCGGATCAGATGACTTTTGGAAGCTGGAAGTTCCCATTTGAGTTCAGATGAATCAATACCGGGCTCAATAGTGATCATCAACCGCTTCGCTGGCTGGCTCAACAATCCCTCATCCGGGTGCCACTTATCCAGCATCCGCATCGTATCGCCATCATAGATTGCGCCATGAAGCAACCGGCGACGCTCACAGCAGCATGGCGTGCGCCGCCAGCCCAAAAATCATCAAATCAGCAATTCCATGCGAGAGCCACACCGGAGCCATGCTACGAGATTTCAACCACAATTTTGCCCACATCACTCCAGCAAATAACAGGCCCAAACTAGCGATTCCATTAGCCCAGAATGGTAGGAAGAAGGTCATTGTCAAGGTATGGTGAGATACCCAAGAGAGGGCCGAAAGCGCAACCGCTCCCTTCTCACCGAGTAGTGGTTCAGCCCTCACCAAGAGGAATTGACGGTAAGCGAATTCTTCAATCCACGAGTTGCCAAAAGTCCAGTAAATCGCCCCCAGCAGCAACATCCACCAATTTGTCGGGTCAAAAGGTGTCAAAGCCCCACGCACACTTTCCCCATCCAATCCCTTTGCTAAAATCAGGTATCCAACCAACATCGGCGCAGATAGTGCCGCACCTAAGACCGCGCCTTTACGCAGGTTTTTCTTGTTGAGGTCAAGACGGCTAAAACCGCGTTTTTCAACTAAAAACCACCAAGCGACAGGAATCGCGACCAACCAAATCTTGCCGAGCAGAAACAGCATGCCATCCCTTGCTTCTGATGGCATGAGGATGGCGATGGCGACGATGACAAATTGAGTCGGTGCTAACAGAACGATGCCTGCGACATCCTTCGCCGTGCCAACTCTCTCACTTTGGCTGCGTTCATCGTCGGCCATAACAATCGCTGAGAGGGTTGTGACTTCAAACCGGCGCCGACGCCAGTTTCCTTTCGGGGATAATCAAGCGGTGGCTGGCACCGGTACAGTGACCAGTTCTACCGAACCTGATACGCCGAAGTAGCGGAGATGGAAATACCAGCCGCCGGTATCTGAGCCGACTGCTGAGGCATCTATGATGAAGTAGTCTCCGCGATTGACGGTGAAGGATGCATCTCTATCGTGGAAAGAGACCAGAGTCCCTATCGTGCCGTATACGCTGGCATCACTTACGTTACCGGAAACCGACGAGAGGTTGCTATCATCGGGTGGAATCAGCCTGAATTCAACCTTGTAGATCTCAAGATTTTGTGAAAGGTCGCTGATCTGCACAATTTGGTATCCGTTGTCCAATGCTCTCACACTCACTTTGGCGTACGGTCTGCCTTTTTCTGGAGTATCTACGGCGTTGGAAATCATCAGAAAAACCACTGATGCAAGTAATACGGTGATTGCCATCAGCAAAACGGTAGCGATAACCGGGCTGACAGCCTCGTCATTGTCAGGAGAGAAATCGCGCCGCATGAAGGACCCGAGGAGGAAGGTCGGCTAAAACGCACCGATTCAGAACAAGAGCGAAATCAGATTCGTGATTCCTTGTTCTTGGGCCGCAGTCCCTTGTAGTTGCACTTGCGGCAGCGAACTGCTCGCAATGCATTTCGAGCGTTGCACTTCATGCAGATCTTTACGCCGAGAATGCGAGCTTCTGCTTCAGGAAAGCGTGCCATGCCGCCGGCGACCTGCTCCCTGTATTTAACCGATGATATTGGGGGTAGGCGAGTGATGGGGCCACCGTCAACCGTCATCGTCATGGCTATCGTTGGTGTGCGGATGAAGTGAGGGTTGCAGTTGCGATTGATTAGATTGGCCGGAATCCACCACGACTCTGTGTGTATTCTCCTACTTGGCAGCACGGCGAGTGCAATCGTAGACCCGGGAACATCTTGGTATCAGGTCAATGTAGAAGCCCGCATCGCTCCGCATTTGGCAGGCAGGGCACCGGTAGAACATATTCTTCTGACACATCGCCATTTTGACTCAGTTGGAGCAGCATCACATCTGGCAGAAATCCATGCTGCGACAGTCAGGGTACACCAATCGGCAACCAACGCCCTATCCTCAGGTGACCCGTTTACCACCTGGGCTTCAAGATATGATTCAGATATGCCGGTAGTCAATGCGCAAGCTTTGCAAGATGGCGATAGCATTGACCTCGGCGATGCCGAAGTCAAGGTGATTCACACTCCCGGCCATACGGTGGATTCGGTATGCTTCTACATCGCTGACCGAGGCACGGTAATCTGTGGTGATACAATTCCATCAGCGTGTTATCCAAGCCGCGGCGATATGCCAACCGGAAATTTACTCAATCTTGGTGAGAGTTTAGAGAAAATACGCGCCCTTGCACCGAAATTATTGGTCTGTGGGCGCGGAGAAGCGGTGAAAGGCCAAGAGGCGATTGACGCGCTGCTTGCCCAACATATTGAATCGGTAGAGCAACGCATTGGGCTCAAAGGGGCATTACCTGATGGCTGGCCGAAGCCCGCGGCGACTTGTCATTGGCTGACTCCCGAGCCGCCCTGGGATTGAGTTAGCAAGAGTCGGCAAGGTGGTTTGCACCCATCGAGCAGCAGGGGCTTTGATGGTGACTTGATTTGTTTTGGTGCGATTCAGAGTCATCATCTTCCATCCAGACATCACGATAATTTCGTCGTTGATAACTCGCAACGAGGTCGGACGAGAGCGGATACGTGCGAGTAGAGAATCCTTTGAATCAATATAGTCTCCAATCAACCGAATCTCTCCCTCAGCATCGCCACTGATCATTCCACGTTCAGAGATTCGTGAATCATCAACGCAGAGGGCAGTAATCGGGGCGTGATGAAGTTTCCAACACTCAAGAACATTCAGTTCGGGAATAGATAACAGCGTAATTGCCCCACTGCAATCTCCTACCGCTACCCGCCAAACCTTGCCTTGTGGGCCGATTAAGGCCAACAAACAGGTAGCGGTTTCGGGCAACTTAACGCTACGCGCCCGCCCGAGGCGAGGCCAAAGCCGAATCATTCCGTCAGCGTATGCATTTACGATTCCAGCCTCAACTACGAGGCTGCGAACTACGAGATTGTTATTATGCGACATAATTGAATCACCCATAATGATAGTACACTAGATATCCGGTGAGACGCACGGTATACAGAAAGTGAAAGTGAACCCTAACTCTAGAAAATCACCAGCGATGGTCGTGTTCTTCCTTCTTCGCCTTCTTGTATTCTCGATAATGAGGTTTGCAGATGTGAATACGCCGGTCTTTCGAGTTGATTTCGCCCTTTTCCCAGACATCAAGCGCATTCTCACGAGACACACTCCGGCCACCGTGACTCTTGTCTGCCCAGTTCTTGCAACCGCTAATCGGACAGACTCGCTCACCGTCGCCCAATTCCTTGCGAAGGCCCTTGCGTTCCTTCTTTTCACCTCGCGCCGCGCTGTGTTTGCGAGCCTTTGACTTGAAGCCCATTGAACCGACCGGCCTTGCCTCTCCTACTTGAATGCGTCACTCAGCCTAGTGAATGTCACTTGCCTGCAGATGGTCACTTGCCTCGGTGAATGGTCGCTTCCCGGTCCGGGCCGACTCCGACGCTCAGTACCGGGAATCCCAACAATTCCTCTATTCTCTCCACGTACGCTCGAGCATTTTCGGGCAGGCTGGCAAAGCCAGAGCCGTCAGTCGCAGCCGTCCGAGATAACTCAAGCCACTCCTCAAGGCTGAGCGCAGCGAAGCCGGGCATCGTCTCATAGACTGGTGTCGCGGCAGCGAGCCGTTCGATAACAGCCGGGAATTCGTGCATCGCCTCACCATCAATTTCGTAACCGATGCAAATTTTCAACTCGGGAATACCACCGAGAACATCCAATTTTGTCAAGGTGATTCCATCAAATCCGTTCAGGCGATGTGCGTGACGTAAAACGACCATGTCTAGCCATCCGCATCTTCGCGGTCGCCCAGTAGTCGTACCAAATTCATGGCCGACCGACCCCATATGAGCTCCCGATTCATCCCACAAATCCTCTCCGTCATACAATTCGGTAGGGAACGGACCGTGCCCCACCCGAGTAGTGTAGGCTTTGACAACGCCGTAACAGTGGGTGACATGGCCGGGGTGAATTCCAGCACCGTGAGTAGCATTACCCCGGCTGGTGACCGAGGAAGTGACGAATGGGTAAGTGCCTGAATCAATGTCCAAAAGGCAACCCTGTGCGCCTTCGAGGAGAACCTGCTCACCCTGCCGCAGTGCGAGGTCCAGCATCAATCCGGTATGAGCGACGCAGTGACCAAAGCGTTCCTGCACCCAAGCGAGGTCCGACTTCAGTGAATCAACATCTACGCTTTGGTCAACGCCGCGAGCGACGAGCGCGCGATTCATCCGAGCGGCAGTAGAACTTAGCCAATCAGCATCAGAAAGTTTGGTAGAAATATCACAGAACCTGACACCAACCCGCTCAATTTTATCCATGTAAGTGGGGCCAATACCTCGACCGGTAGTGCCGATTTTCTCATCAGCACCATCCATTAGCCGGTGAAATGGGAGATTCACGTGGGCGCGTTCACTAATCCAAAGACGCTCACCTTCGGGACGCTCGCCACCGATTGCATGCCAGCGCTCCAACTCATCTGCCAAAACCCAAGGGTCAATGACCATGCCGTCACCGAGAACCAAATTACAGTGAGGATAGGTGATTCCGGATGGCAACTGATGGAGTTTCAGCACTTGCTCGCCGATGACAATGGTATGGCCAGCGTTGTTACCGCCTTGGAATCGGGCGACCCAATCAGCCTCACTAGCCAATTGGTCAACCAACTTCCCCTTGCCCTCGTCGCCCCATTGTGCACCCAAAACCACAGTGGCGGGCATGATTCGTTCGCAACGCGCAAGAACCTTGAACCCTCGCATGCGGGAGCGAGGTCCGCTCCACTGAATTTTGCTGAAGATTACGCCGAGATTCTACGATGATACGACCACGACTCAAAATCAATATCTTTGACTTTAATCTCAAATCACCTATAATCTCCCCTTGAATCTGATGCACGCGTGCGAAAAGACTTAGTGTAGAAATCATGAATATGAATGTTGTAATATGTGGGTTAATTTGCTGATAATCGGGTTATTTAGCCTGTAATGGGTGAAAACCCCCTACGGCACCTTACCGTCACCCTTATATATGACCTAAAAGAGATACTAACCTGCGGTTGATTACCATGCAAGAAGGACCCCCAAATGAACCCGACGCAGCCGAACCTGCGCAAGATACCAATGCCAGCGATAGCGATGTACCGACTGTGCCTCGCAGAAATACGCGCCAGCAACGCCGAACAGAATCACAGAGTGAGCCGTGCAAGATGTGCGGCGCAACCGAGTGGGAATCGGATATTGCTCGCGGTGAAGAATACTGTGCATCCTGCGGCAACGTCGCAGAGATGAACGCGATTGACCCTGGCGCGGAGTGGACTAACCACGCAGATGGACCCGACCGTTCACGAGTCGGAGGACCTGCCAAGTATTCGCTCGCCGACAAGGGTCTCAACACGACCATTTCTCGTTCGGACCTGACTAGTGCAGGTCTTGCTCGTCACGGCATCAGCGGAAAGAACGCCCGTGACCTCCGACGACGAGCAACGATTGATGAACGCAGCAAGACCCGTTCGAGCCGCGCTCGTAACCTGACTGAAGCGATGAAATTCATTCGAGACCGTGGCAATCTGCCACGAAGCCTCGTTGAGGAGGCAGCTCGTCTTTACCGACTCGCTGCCGAAGCAAACCTCGTCGCCGGCCGCTCCATCCGTGGTGTTGCAGCGGCTTGTGTCTATCTCGCAGCGCGTGAGGCACGACTTCCACGACGAATCGAAGATATCGCTGAGAACTTTGACATGACTTCAGAGCAAGCACTGAAGGAGTTGAAGCGAACCATCCGTCTAGTCTCTAGAAACCTCAACATGCACTCCATCACCGGCCCCGATGAATACTTCGAGAAGTTCCATTCCGACCTCGGCTTGCCGCCTAAGGTGCTTGGAGCCGCTAACCAGTTGTGGCTACGAGTCGGCGACAGCATGGAGTGGCAAGGCAAGAAGCCCAGCGGTATTGCCGGTGTGATTCTCTACAAGGCAGCCCAACTGCAAAGCCATGCGCGCACCCAGAGTGAGGTCTGCGAAGTCTCAGGCGTGTCAGAGGTTACCCTACGTGGCCTACTGCGTATCCTTGATGCCTTGCTCACACGCATGGGTGAGGGTCCTTACCACTGATACACGACGATTTACCGCCGAAGGGGTCAAATCGGACCCGCCGGTCGCCGGCTTCACGGGCGCTTAACTCAGCTTGGAAGAGTACCTGGTTTGCAACCAGGCGGCCGGGGGTTCAAATCCCCCAGCGTCCATACCCCTCGTCGGATTCGATTCTGATTGGATGGACGCTTGATTCAGCGGTGCCGGTGCCTGTTCACACATGGCCGCCGGCACTTTTGTGACTACAAAGAACCAAGTATTCATTCCATGAGTTGTGATTATGCGTCAGGTCAACCGCGCCAGAGTCAGCGTCTTCCTCGTCCTCGTCCTGACCTCTTCGATGGTAATCCCGAGCATCAGTGCGGCTTCCGAAGCCGATTATCGACTCGGCTTCGTGGCCATGAAGCTGGGTACGGACTCGCATGAGGTCACAGGGTTCGAGTTCCTGCCCGACAGCGATGAGTTCCTGACCGTGAACCAGTATGGCGAGGTCTCCCATTACGAGATTGTTCGCGACCGCAGCATCACGCGCTTAGGCGGTTTCGAGTTGAGCGGCCTCGTGTTCGGGAGGCAGTGCGCGGTCTCGATCGTGTTCGATGTCGATTATGATGACAATGGTCTGATCTACTTCTCCTATTGTCCGAGCCTGCATGAGATGGGTATCTATAGGTACCATTTCGATGGCCAAGATTACGACAGTGTCGCAGCGAGCAAGGCGGAGATATTCCTGACCGGCGACATCCGGGCTGTTCGTCCCTGGCATTCGATTGGCACGCTCAACATGGATGCTGAGGGAAATCTGTGGGCGCCGATCGGCGACAAGCACATCGACGATAATGCGCAGAACCTGAGCAATCCGCTCGGCAGTGTGATCCGAATCGTGCCCAACCGCGATTCAGGTGGCAGCGGACACGAGCCCTCTGCGGGTAACCCATTCATCGGAGTGCCCGACCATGATCCGGACATCTATGCCTCGGGTGTTCGCTCACCATGGACGGCGTCGTTTGATTCTAGAGGTCGCCTCTGGGTCGGCGATGTCGGTTGGCACTCATTCGAGGAGATCAACCTCATCACTGAGCCGGGCATGAACTTCGGCTGGTCGGACGTGGAGGGGCCGTGCACGGTGAACTGCAGCGGCTTCTCTGAGCCCCTGCTTACGTACGTGCACGATTTCGGGGCCTCATCCATCTGGGTCGGGCGTGAATATCTGCCGACCGGGCCGGATCGCTATGATGGACATCTGGATGGCAAGATGCCCTACGGTGATTTCTATGGTGATTTCATCCACATGGTCGAGATCGATGAGAATGATGAGATCATCTCTGACGAATTGGTAGGTAAGCTCCCACGCATCACCTCGTGGGGTCAAGGCGCGGATGGCTACCTCTATGTGACCGTGTTCAATGATAATCCGACCGTTCTCTATCGCGTCGTGCTCGCTGGCCTCATCCCTCTGAATCTGCTTATCGCCATCATCGCTGGCGTCGTGCTTTCCAGTATGATCGCCGTGCAGGTGTGGAATCGATCTTCAAGTGATGAAGAGGAATAGTCAGAGCAGCGGCTGGTCTCGTAACCATTCGAGGTCAGAGATGTACAACTGACGAATGTCATCGAGCCCAAGCACCAACATCGCCAGTCGCTCAAGTCCCATGCCCCACGCGCATACCGGCCACTTGCATCCTAGCGGCTCAGTAACCTCAGGACGGAAAATCCCAGCACCACCCAACTCAAGCCATTGCCCTCGCCACTTCACTTCAACCTCAAGGCTCGGCTCGGTATAGGGGAAATAGGCTGGGCGAACCCGAACCTCTGGATAGCCCATTTTTTCGTAGAATGTCTTGAGAGTCGTAACCAGCATCGGCAGGCTGGCTCCGGGCTCCATGATGATGCCCTCAATTTGGTGAAACTCAGGCAAATGTGTCCTGTCAATACTCTCCTTTCTGAACACCCTCCCAATGCCAAAAACCCGGCACGGCTCATCGGGTGTTTCAGCGAGATAGCGTACTGTATTCACTGTAGTATGGGTTCGGAGTAGGCCTTTTTGCGATTCATCTTTGGAGTATTGGCCACCCCATCCTGTGCTACCCGTTTCTCCGCCGTGTTCGTGGATTTCTGCCCAGTCTTGCAGGTGCTTTTCATCAATGCTGATACTGCTAGGATTACTTAGGTAAAATGTGTCTTGCATCTCTCTTGCTGGGTGGTCTTGTGGGATGAATAACGCGTCCATATTCCATCCCGCAGTGGTAACGAAGTCACCTTCAATTTCGTCAAATCCCATCTCGAGGAATATGCTACGAATTCGCTCGATTAATGCCTGCATCGGATGAGATCGACCGCCGGCTGGAGTCGGAGCCTCCAAATTGACATCATACGCCTTGAAGTCGGCACCTCGCCAATCTTCGCCTTGCAAAAAATCGGGAGTGATTTCAACAACCTGCATTCGTTCTGACAGTTCGTCCGAGGTCAACGCCCGGCCATCCATAGTTAGCGACCAAGTTCGAGAAACCGATTCGGTTGGTTCAATCAGACCTTTGCGCTTCTGAAACATTGCTAGCATTTCAGCGTCAAGGTCCTCAGCATTCGCACCCTCTGCACAGGCTGCAACAAAGGCGGTCCTTGCTTCGATTGCTGATTCGGCCGCTTTGCTATCATCTGGAAGTTCAAATGAGCCTTGAATAAGTTCGCAGCCAAGTCCCTTCAGCAGACCGACGCCGGGACCGTATTCGTGTTTGGCAGCAACTCCGCTAGCCTGCAAGTCGCGCATTGAGCGGCCGCCATCGTCTTGTGATGCAAGCCAATTCCACAGCCTCTTCTCCAACAATCCGTCCTGATGAGCGGCTTCACCTTCTGGTCCAAGCGAAAAAACCGTGGATTTTCTCTCATCAATCTGCACCAGCCCCTTCTCGGCTAAACTCAAGCCTGCTCCTGCAACATGAGCTTGATCGCTCCATTCACAAGTGGTGAGTAACGCAGAGAGATTCCACTCGCGGTCCATCTCGGATTGAAGCGCAGAGAGCAACCTGCGCTCGTTGTTGGACATCTCCATGAGCATCCCTGTTGCTGCCGAGGCGAATAGCCCACTTGACGATTGCCGAAGTAACGCCCTATTGGGGTCCATCTCTCACCGTATTGATTCAGAGGATGGGGTGGGCTATGCACAAATGTTTTGTTCAGTTGTTAGAACCGAATTTGTAATGTAAAGAGAAAACACCAATGGTGCGGGAGTTTCTTTTCCCCAGAAACTTTTCTTGGGTTTTGTTTGAGCAACCAAATCTGAACCCGTTATTACACTATTTTTCTGTACCATGAAACTAATTGGACTACCATCGGACATATATTCCGGATATTGTAGTAGCATTTGTGCTTAACCTAGCAGAAAATGGATGGTTCAAATAGCCCCGAGCACAGGGTGGGGGTCGACTGAATCAGTCAGTGATTTTGAATCGAAGGTATAATCCTTGTAGCGGAAAGATTCGGGTCCTATGACATCAATCATGAAATAATGTGGCATTTGATGGATAAACATGGAAGGGCCAATATTGAGCCCAGATGGTTCGCAAACGTGGTCAGGGACAAAATGGATCCCCGTCGAATCTGAAACGAAACATACACCCGAATTTAGGAATCCGTTCCAATCACAACATTCCACGATTGATATCCAGAATCCTACATCTCCACGTATTGAACAAGTTAATATCAATGAGGACAAATTAGAATATATTGATGTTTTCAAACATTCCTCTAACGGGAAAAAATGGTCGTTTTATTGGAAAATTCTGCTGGCATTGTTATCAATTGCGGCGATATGTCTGTTTGTATATTACCCAAGTGTGGAGGCGGTATTGTGCATCCTGCCTACTTTGGTAATTATCTTGGCTCTGTTATACGGTTTTCGAAAGATAGTGGAAGAGTACTTGGGGCAAGAGCGCCCGATTCACACAAAAATCGCAGTAACTTTGTTGGCTGTGGGTGCAATTGGCGTCTTTGTATTTACCTCATTATCTGAATGGGGCGATCCTATTCTTGGTTTCTTGTTGATGGGTGTTTACATTGTACCGGCCTTACTCATCTATAAAATAATAATTTGGTTTGATGAAAAAGTTGAGAGGTTGGGGTGGAAACAGGCAATGATTAGCGCATTTCCTACTCTCTTGAAATGGATTGTAATTATTGCCGTGGGTGCTCTTGTGGGATACGCGCAGTCCCAATAACCCTAATCAAAACGATACTTCCACTCCTTCAGGTCGTTCTGGTATCTCTTACCGAACTCATTGCCATGTTCAGCAATCCATTCGGAAAATTTGAGTTCGCCCAGAGGCTCCTCGTCCGATGCCATCGGATTCCTCCGCAAGCCCTTGATTTCTGTTCTCGTGATGACCAGATCATCGAACTATTGCCAGAGGGTAGCCATTGCTTGAAATAGCCCCCGAGCACAGGGTGGAGAATGCCCGACAATATTCCCACGCAGAAGTCAATTTCTGCTTAGACTCACAAGCATCATTCTTCTTCGCTAGTGTCCCATAGAGTCAGACCGCAGCCCGGACAGTCCCATTGATCAGGTCTTGCTCCGTCTACCCATT
>Ga0208879_1000272_pt1 | contig 55451 bp, 71 predicted proteins | sample Knorr_S15_td_Bot_FD_185605 | JGI IMG/M metagenome (GOLD analysis project Ga0208879, IMG submission 185605) | Marine microbial communities from Southern Atlantic Ocean transect - Knorr_S15_td_Bottom_ad_5009_LV_A (SPAdes) (version 2) | ecosystem: Environmental > Aquatic > Marine > Oceanic | place... | reverse complement strand
TTCTGAAATTTCTTTTACTTTGGTTCTAAATTCTGGTTTTGTTCCAAGAATTTTTCCTAAGATTATTTTATCTCTAGTTTCACCCCCATGCTCAAAAGCATTTTGAAGGGCCATTTTTCTAATCTCTTTTTTTAGTTTTTCATCCATGTGATTCTACCTGTAAAAATTACACACTTCTCTTAACTACAAAATCCAATAATGTGATTAATTCTACTTTAGCAGAACCTGAGTATTTTACCAATGATTTTTCAGCCTTTTCGGCATATTTTAGTGCCTGTTTTCTTACACTTTCTTCAATTCCAAGAGATCTTATCACATCTACTGCCTTATTCAGATCTTTTTTAGATATCTTTGAATTTCCGAATGCTTTTAAAATTATTTTTTTATCATTATTTTTTGCTAATTTTATTGCCATCAGAATAGGAAGTGATTTTTTACCTTCTCGTAAATCATTACCAACTGGCTTTTTGGTGATTTTTGGATCTCCCATTACTCCAATTAGATCATCTGTAATTTGAAATGCAATTCCTAAATTTCTTCCAAATGTTGATAGATTTGAAACATCCTTAGCTTTGTTTGATGCACAAATAGCGCCCATTGCACAAGACACATCAAATAATGCTGCCGTTTTTTTACCAATCATTGTAATGTAGTCTGATTGTGTTGGGATTCTTCTCTCTTCTGCCATTTTCACATCTAATAGTTGACCTTCACAAATATCTACACAAGCTTTTGCAAGTCTAGATACAAGTTGTAAAGTTGCATTCGGAGATAATTTTGAATCTGAAATTATTTGAAATGCTTTTGAAAATAAAACATCTCCTGCAAGAATTGCAATTGGTATTCCATATTTTTTATGAACTGTTGGCACTCCATGACGCATTTCATCATTATCCATTATATCGTCATGAACTAAACTAAAATTATGAACCATTTCTACAGCACTTGCAGCACTCATGGCATTGGAACTTTTTCCACCTACTATTTGACAACTTCTAATTACCATGTATGGCCTTAATCTTTTTCCACCATGAATTATTAAATGTCCAGCAGCATCGTAGAGTTTTTTTGGACTTCCTTTTAATTTTGAATTAAGATACTTGTTTACGAGTTTTGCATTTTGTTCTATTTGTTTAGTTTTTTTCATTTACTAATCTCCATTTGTCTTCTGGTATGTGGGTTTTGATTGCTTCTAACAATCCTGCATGAATTTCATTACTTATCCATGTAGATAAGATATTTGCATACTTTTCAAGCATGGATTTGTCTGATTTATCTAAAAATTCTAATGCGATAAGCATCCATGGACAATAAATTTTAGGATTTGTTTTAATTTCCGATAATAACTCCGTTGCAGAAATCCATTTGATTTCATCAATTTCTCCTTCAATCTTTTTTAATTCTGTTGATTCATCAATTACTCCAATCAATGTTCCACAAATTTCATTTTCAGAACCCACATTTTTGTAAGGCACATGATACTCAAACTTGTGTAAATAATCTAATTCCCCATCTATCCCTAATTCTTCAGGCATTCTTCTTTCACCAGATGAAACGTATGTTTCAGATTCTCTTGGATGACTTGCAAATGTCCCATCCCAGTCTTCAGGCCATAGCATTTTTTCTTTTGCTCTTCTAGTGAGTACTAGCCTGCCATTTTTATCAAACAGTAAAGCTGTGAATGCTCTATGTAATTTTCCATCTGGTAAATGACACTTTACTTTTTCCTCAGTACCAATTGGAATATCATTTTCATCAACTAAAATTACATATTCATCTGACATTTTTTTTACCTCTAAACAACGTACCTTCAAATTTATTATTTTTAATTGCTTTTACAATTCTATCTGGTTTATTTCCATTTACAAAAAATACATTCATTCTCATTTTTGCAATTTTTGATGCTTCTTCAATTTTTCTAGTCATTCCACCAGTTACATCCATTTTATTTTCTGAAATTGATGGACGTTCACCCTTTAATTCATAAATCAATTTTTTTGATTTTAGGTCAGAATATACTCCATCTTCATTTAGAGCAAAAATAACTAGTCTTGGTTTTAGAATTTTTGCAAGATGAGTCATTATTTTGTCCCCTGATAAGATGTATGTTTTATTTTGACCAAACCACAATGCATCACCGTATGTTACTGGAATCATGCCTGATTTTGCAATTTTTTCAATCTCTTTTACTTTTTTTGTAATTGGTTTATTTCCTGACATAAAATCAGTTGGTGGTAGACAATAAGGAGACAGTTTATTTTTTAAGAAAGACTCTAAAATGATTTTGTTTAATTCAATCATAGAATTTTTAATTATTGCAACACCTCTAAGATCATATTTTTTTTCTTTTGTATGCATGTCATATTTTACAGACCAGTAATGTCCATAGGAACCCCCGCCATGAACAATTATTGTTGGCTCACTAATTTTTTTCAAACTTTTTGTAAGACTGTCTATTGTTTTTCGTCTAGGTGAAAGTGGTTTTTCTTTATTTGTAATAATTGAACCGCCTAATTTAATCAGAATCATGCTGTTTCAAAATATTTAGTCAATTAAAAAGTATTCAGTCCTTTAAGATCAATTTTTACTGAAAAGCATTCAAAACTCTTATTTCTAAATTGATCAATTGTTTCATTCAAATTTGTTTCATCTGTTAATGCAAAAATACATCCTCCACCTCCGGCACCAGTGATTTTTGCACCAAAAGATGATTTTATCCCAATTTGTATCATTTCTTTAATTTTTTCATTTGAAACTCCTATTGCCTCGAGATATTTTTGATTTTGAGTAATTTTCTCTCCTAATTTTTTAGTATTATTTTCTTTTAATAATTCCAAAACATCTTCCACTAGATTTGTTTCATTATCACATAATTTTGAAAATCCTTCTTCATTTTTTTCTTTAAATGATTTTACTTCATTTACTACTAATTCAGTAGAATGTTCTATGTTTGAATTTGCAATTACTAAATGAAAATTAGGCTCAGATTTTATTTTTGTATACCCATTTTCTTTGCTAAATTCCATAATTCCACCATATGTACAAACTGTACAATCTGCCCCTGAAGTGTTTTGGAAAATAGTTTTTTCAGCCTCTATTGCCAATTCTAAAATTTTTTCTTTTGATGTATCTGAAAATAATCTAGAAATTGCAGCAGCTCCTGCGACACAACAAGCTGATGATGATCCCAGTCCAACTCCTAATGGGATTTCTGATTCAACTATAATTTTAATTCCTGTATTTTGATTTTGTATCATTTTATTTGCTAAATAATAAAATGGTTTTAGTGGTGAATCAATTTCTGAAATTGGTTTGTTTGGTTGTAATTCTAAATCACCTATGTTTGATTTGATAGAAATTATTTTAGTTTCAATATTTTCTGCTGTAACTGTAACTCTTTTGTTGATTGCACAAAGAATTGCTTTTACTCCGTATACCACAAAATGCTCTCCAAATAGAATTACTTTTCCTGGTGCTGATGCTTTAGATATCAAGTGTACACTAAATTTTGATTGATTTAGTTGATTCCCTCTTCGGTAATCTTTGTTTCAAAATCGTCTATTTCATATTTCATTGATTCATTTTCTTTTAACTCTCCTTTTTCAATGAGAATTTGACGTACTAGTAACCAGTAAACCGTAGCTAAAGCTTTTCTTCCTCTGTTGTTTGCTGGAATTATTACATCCAAATTTGATGTGATGTTATCCGTATTTGCAATTCCTATAATTGGAATGCCTGCATTAGTTGCCTCGATAATTGCTTGTTCATCAACTTGTGGATCTGAAATAAAGACTAATTTTGGTTCAATGTAATATGGTAATGATGGATTTGTTAAAGTTCCTGGCATAAATCTTCCAAGGAGTTGTTTAGCGCCTAACATTTCACAGAATTTTTCTATTGGAGTTTCTGCATATTGTCTTCCTGAACAAACAATGAGATTATCTGGACCTAGTCTATTGATAAATTTGGCTGCGGTTTTAATTTTTTCAAGTGTAATATCTAAATCTAGCATGTAGAGCCCTTCTGGACTAGCTTTTGTGATGAATGGAATCATGAATTTTGTCTTTACTTGGGTTCCTACTCTAATTCCTGTAGATAGGATCTTCTTTTTGATGTCGATTGCTTCTGTTTGTTCACTCATGACGATTTTAAATCTCTGCCATACCGCGTATTAAATCATGCTCTGATAGGCGTAATAATTCATTTATTTTTGCTATTCTTTCTCCTCCTACTACGCCAACTTTGAGCATTTTTGATTTTGTTGCAAGACCAATGTGGGATATTTGCGAATCAATGGATTCCCCCGATCTATGTGATGTGATTAATTTGATATTATTTTGATTTGCCTCATTTGCAAATTCAAGAGCATCATAAAGACTACCTGCTTGATTTACTTTGAGAATAGCGGCATTACATGATTTTAAACTAATTGCTTTTGATAGAATTTTTTTATTTGTAACTGTCAAATCATCACCTGTAATCAAAGTATTTGGAAATTTAGCAGTTAACTCTGACATGTCATCAAATGCTTCTTCATGAACTGCATCTTCTGCATAAATCAATTTGTATTTTTCAATAATGTCTGCTGCAAAATCAATTTGCTCTCCAGTAGAATTTTCAAACCCTGCTCTGTCATATTGATATTTTTGTTTTTCTTCATTCCATTGTGTAGATGATGCAAAGTCTACTCCTAATGATACCTCTTTTCCTAAAGTAAATCCCAAATTTTCACAAGCTTTTACAGAAACCTCTAATGCTTTTTGATTTTCTAGTTTTGGTGCCCAACCACCTTCATCTCCTCTTCCATTTGTAAAAGTAGGATCTTCTTTTTCTAAAACTTTACGTAATTCTTTATGAACTAATAAATTAGTTTCAATGGCTTCTTCAATGGTTTTTGATCCTGTTGCACAAATTAAAATCTCTTGAATATCTGGTGTTCCTGGACCTGCATGTGCTCCACCTCCCAAAATATTACCTATTGGAAATGGAAATTTGAATGATGATTCAGATGATAATGTTTGAAACAATGGTTGACCTAATGCCTTTGAGGCTGATTCCATTGATGCAATTGTTATTGCAAAAGCTAATCCTCCTCCAATTTTTGAATAGTTTGAAGAATCATCCAAACTTTTTAAAATATCGTGAATTCCTTTAAGGTCTGAAGATTCTATACCGATAAATTTCTGAGAATTTTCTTTTAGAATTTGTAGACTATCTTCTGGCTTTTCATTAGGAAAACTTACTGCTTCATATTTTCCTACACTTGCACCAGATGGGGCACAAACTCTACCAAGAAATTTTCCATCTGACTCAATATCTACCTCGATTGTTTTACTTCCTCTACTATTGTATATGATACGCCCTTCAATTGAGGTGATCGTAGCCAAGTTATTCTAACTCAGATTGAACTTCTTCTTTTCTTTTCTGAATTGCTTCATAAAATGGAATTACTTGTTGTATTGTTTCAACCGTAGTTAACAACATTCTTCTGCAACAATATCTTTCAATTCCTAAAAAATCTAAAACTTTTTTTGGATCTTCTCCTGCTTTGACTTTATTTTGATAATCCTCAAATTTGTCTGCTACCATATTTCCACATGTAAAACATCTAACAGGAATTAACATACGAACGAAAAGATAATCAAGGATTATAAAAACCATGCATGGAAATTTCATTGCGGACGTCGCCCAGCCTGGCCAAAGGCGCTAGCTTGAGGGGCTAGTCTCTCAGGAGTTCGTGGGTTCAAATCCCATCGTCCGCACTTAAAATAATAATTTTATTTTTCCAGTTTTTTTAAAGTTTTAATTAATTCAGTTCTTCTTTTTTCTTCAGTAATTATTGCTCTGACATCATCAACTAGAATTCTATTGACATCAATTTTCCTTCTAGCCTCTTTTACAACTTTATCATACATTGAAAAAGTATATAGCTGAAGATATAGATCTTCCATAACCTCAAAAATCCTTGTAGATTCATCAATTTCTCCAATTCTAATTTTATCAAATACCATTCTTTTCAATTCACCTACACAATCAAGCAATCCTAAAACATATGACTCTGGCATAACATCTAATTTTTTATCTGAAGGAATTTCCTTTTTTTCAACAATTGAAATTAGAGATGCCGCCTCTACAAATTCTTGCTCAGGGGTAATGAGATATCTTCTTAGTTGCCCAGTTGCTTTTTTCTTGTATTTTTTTAAGAGCAAATCTGCTTGTTTTAAATTGTTTTTACCTGTTTTCAAATCTCCTTTGTGTACTGCAATAATTGATTTACTGCATAGAATGACAATCTCTCTAGTATTTTTTAGTAAAAATTCTCTTGAATCTTGAACTACTCCTAAAGATTTTGTAATTTTATTTAATGATAATTTTACATTTTTTAGTGTCATGATGGGCGATGACAAAACCTGGATAAAGTCGTTTGCCAAACTCTTATTTTGGATATGATTTTCATGTTCAATATGGAAATTACAGTTGAACAAATGTACAAAATTGAAAATAAAGGACATGATATGGGATTTTTAAAAAAATTCATGATGGAAAATGCTGGTGCATCTGCCGTTAGAAGACTAGTTGGAAAAATTGAGAATATAGATTCAAAAAATATTTTGATTTTTGTAGGATTAGGAAATAATGGCGGTGATGGATTGGTAATGGCCAGACATCTGTCAGGATATGGTGCTAAAGTTACAGTTGCACTTCTTGGCACCCCTGAAAACATCAAAACTGATGAAAGCAATTGGAATTGGTCCATCTTAAAAAAAATGCCATCAATCAAACTAATTTCTGGTGATTCTTTTGAATATGATTTTAATCCAGATGTGATAATTGATGGAATTTTTGGTACAGGAATTATTGGAGAAATAAGGGAACCATATGCTTCTGCAATTAATTTTATCAACAAAACAAATTGTTTCAAATTTGCAGTAGATGTTCCTTCTGGATTAAATCCTCAAACAGGTGAGACTGCAAATATTTTCACAAAATGTGATATGACAGTCACATTTCATAAAATGAAACAAGGGATTCCTAAAAGAAAAGATTTGACTGGTGAACTATATGCCGAAAAAATTGGAATTCCGCCAGAAGCTGAAGAGGGTATTATTTGAAAGTCCATCAAATCTCTGTTGGTAGCATGGAGAATTTTTCATATATTTTAGAAGATGATGAAACAAATGAAGCAATTATACTAGATCCTTCATGGGATCTTATCGAATTAGAATTAATAATTAAAAAAAATAATCTAAAAATAAAATACATCGTTAACACTCATCACCATTTTGATCACACTCTTGGAAATGAAGCAATGGTTGAATCAACTAAAGCATCAATTATTCAACATGAATTATCTGAACTAAAACATGACATTTCAGTAAAGGATGGTGATACTATCGATTTTGGAAATTCAAAATTAAAAGTCCTTCATACTCCTGGCCATTCAAAGGATAGTATTTGTTTGATGGGTGATGGAAAACTTTTTTCAGGTGATACTTTGTTTGTTGGAAATTGTGGGAGAATAGATTTGCCTGGAGGAAGTGCAAAAGATCTTTACCATAGTCTTTTTGATGTACTTTACTCATTGGATAATGAATTGATTATATATCCTGGTCATAATTATGGAAATTCAGAGGTATCAACTATTGGTCAAGAAAAAATCACTAATATGATAATGCAAAAAAGAACTGAACAGCAGTTTATTGAAATGATGGATTAGTGACATTTTGGAAAATTTTGAATTAATTGGTAATATTGAGCAGGCTCAAAATTTTCTTGAAACAATAAAATCTGGAAAATCTCTATTTGCATTTGTGATTTCTTATACTGAAACTTGTGAAATTCCTGGAATCACTTTTGCAGGCGCTGATAAAAATTCAATTCAATTTACTCCACCAGCTGATGCAGAATATCTACATTATGGATATTGCAAAACAATTGATAAAATTCCGATGACTCCTGATGGCAAACCTACTCCTGGATTATTAACCAAAACTGCTTTGGAATCATCTAGTATTCCTCATTTAACGATTAATGCAGGAAGTAAAATTTCTCCTCAATTACCTTTTATTGAAACAGGATTACCTTTTGGAAAAAATATCTCCATTGAAGATGCTATGACTGATTCAGAAGTTTCTCAAGCAGTTGATTTTGGAAGAATTCTTGGAAGAAGTTTAGCATCATTAACTGATTGTTTGGTAATTGGTGAAAGTATTCCTGGAGGAACTACCACAGCATTAGCTGTGTTACGCGCATTAGGTTTTGATGCTAAAGTCAGTTCTAGCATTCCAGAGAATCCTATTGAATTAAAAAATCAAATTGTTGAATCTGCACTCAAAAGAATCGATTCTGATCACCCTTACAGTATTGTTGCTAAAGTTGGTGATCCTATGATTCCTTTTGTTGCCGGAATGCTAAGCTCAGCTTCTGAGGTTTCTAAAGTAATGTTAGCTGGTGGAACTCAGATGGCTGCTGTGTTGGCATTTGCATCAAAAATTGGATTTAATGAAGAAAATACTATCATTGGAACCACTTCATATATTACAAATGATGAGGATGCAAATTTTAAAGAACTTGTTCAAAAAATTGCAAATATTCCTATTATTTCTGTAGACCCTGATTTGAAAAATTCGCGACATTCTGGATTGAGGGCATTTTCTGAAGGGTTTGCAAAAGAAGGTGTGGGTGCAGGTGGATGTATTATCTCATCGATGATAAAAACAGGAAATGACTCTGAGAAATTTTTAAAAATGGTAGAAGAAGAATATCGACGAGTGTTTACTTGACTGTGACTGATTTTGCTAAATTTCTAGGATAATCTGGATCTGTTTCTTTTTCAAGAGCTGCATAGTATGATAATAACTGAATTGGAATAATTTCTGAAATGGGATATAATACTTCATCAATTTTTGGAATTTCAATCCAATAATCATAAATTTCACTTTCAATATCTGAAACTCCTATAATTTTTGCTCCGCGGGCTTTAATTTCTCTGGCACTAGTTAGAGTATCTGCATATGTTGAATCATTTGGATTTATTATTATTACAAATACATCCGAATCCATTAATGCAAGAGGACCATGTTTTAATTCTCCACCTGGAATTCCTTCTGCATGAATGTATGTTAATTCTTTGAGTTTTAATGCAGCTTCGATTGCAATTGGATAGTTTATTCCTCTACCCAGAATGTAAATATCTGAAATATCTTTTAACTCCTTTGCAATCTGTTGTATTTTGGTTGTATTTTCTAATATCTTTAAAATTGATACAGAAAATTTTTCAAAATTAATTGTGATTTTATTATTACTTAATTTTTGTATAATTTTGTAAAGTATTACCAACTGTGATGTGAAACTCTTTGTTGCAGCCACTCCTATTTCTGGTCCACAATTCATTCCTATTACCACATCTGCCTTTCGTGCAAGCGATGATGTGAGTAAATTCACAATAGCTATTATCTTACAATTTACTTTTTTTGCTATTCTTACTGCATCTAAAACATCTGCACTTTCTCCACTTTGAGATATTGCAATTAAAATAGAATTCTCCTCAAGAATATCTGGTGAGAATTGAAGTTCGCTTGAAATAATTGGTTCTGCCTTGATTTTAGCATATTTTGATAGAATTTGCTTTGCAATAAGTGCCGAATTATAACTTGTACCACTTCCTGTTATGTAGATATTTTTTGCATGTCTGATATAATCAACTGTTTTTTCAATAGCATCAACTGTTTTTTCTCCTGCTTTCAAAATTGTTTCAGGTTGTTCATAAATTTCTTTTAATGTAAAATGTGCATAATCTCCTTTGTATGCATCTCCAAATTCTTTTGAAACTTTAGTAATTTCATACTCTGCATTTTTACCATCGAAACCAAAAATTTGAAATTCCCCTTTATCTAAAATTACAATATTTTTACTTTTCAAATATATTGCATTATCTGTATATTCAATAAATCCTAAAACATCACTTGACAAAAAGATATTTTCTTCTCCGACTCCCACAATTAATGGTTCATGAAATCTAGCTGCTGCTAGTTGGCCATTTTCAAACATGGCAACAAATGCATAATGTCCTTTAATTTCTGAAACTGTTTTCAAAATTGTATCTTTAATATTTTTTGTTGATTCATAATTTTTTTGAAGTAAATTTGCAATTATCTCACTGTCTGTTTCACTTTTGAAATTATATCCTTCATTTTCTAATTGTTTTTTTAATTCCTCAAAATTTTCTATAATTCCATTATGTACTATTGCGATTTTTCCAGAATTACTTGGATGTGGGTGTGCATTAAGTTCTGTAACTTTTCCATGTGTTGCCCATCTAGTGTGACCAATTCCAACTTTACCTGGAAGACTGTCTAGTTGGATTTTGGAATTTACCTCATTTACTTTCCCAGTACCTTTCTTTAGTTCAATTTTATTATCTGACTCTGTTGCAACTCCGACACTATCGTATCCACGATATTCCATTCTTTTTAACCCCTTTACAATAATGGGGGCTGCAACTTCTTTTCCTGAAAAACCAATAATTGAACACATAACTAATCTCTCTGATAATTTGGGGTTATTTACGGATAAGCCTATTTTTTAATTATTTTGCTGAAGAATCTTCATCTTTTTTTGCTTCAGGTCGGTTTTTCTGCTTCATCCTTAGCTTTTGATTTTTCTAACATTTCTGGGATTTTAGATTCTGGTGTAAAATGAATTCCTCCTTCCTCTTCAACTGTTACAATGTATGATGGGATGTCAATTTTTCTATCTCCAATCATTACGTGACCATGAATAATTGCTTGTCTTGCTTGATATGGTGATTTGAAATCAAATTTCTTTGCAACAATAGTTTGAAATCTACGTGAAAGTAAATCATCAGCATTTAGATTAAGTACATCATCTAATGTTGCATCACTACTCACTAGTCCGATCCTTGCTAGTGATTTCATTAAAATTGGTTCTTTTTCTTCTCTAACTTCTTGTCTCAATGCAAGTAATGATCTTGCTTGATGTCGTACACGTGATAATTCTGTATGTGCTTTCCATAATTCTCTTTTAGTTCTTAATCCAAAAGTACCAAGAGTTTTTAGCTCTTCCATTTTTAATTCATAATTAAGAGGTCTCTTTGGTTTTCGCCAAACTCTACGTGGATATTTTGGATCTCCCATTCAAAACACCTATTTCTTCTTCTCCGCTGGTGCATCTTTCTTTTCTGCTGCTGGAGCATCTGCTGTTGCTGCTGGAGCATCTGCTGTTGCTGCTGGAGCATCTGCTGTTGCTGGAGCTCCTGGGTCACCTTTCTTAACTGGTGCAGATAATCCACCTTTTGCAACACCCACTGCTCCACCTTTTCTACCTGATGTTCTGGTTCTTTGTCCTCTAACTTTTAGACCACTTAGATGACGATAACCTCTCCAACTGGCAGCGATTCTTTCTCTTTCAATATCATTTCTTAATGTAAATGGAATATCTGATGTTAGTAAATGCAAATCAGCACCTGTTTCAATATCTTTTCTTCTATTAAGAAACCATATTGGAAAATTCCCTTTGATTGGATCTAGAATTAATTTTTCAATTTCTTTAACATTTTCATCAGAAAGATTTCCAATGTTTGAATTTGAATTAATTTTAAGAGAATCTAGAATTGCTGTAGCAAAATTGTAGCCTATTCCTTTAATTTGGGTTAATCCTATGAGTGTTTTTCTCTCTCCTGGGATATCGTTACCCACAATTCTAACAATGTGTCTATATTCTTGTGTACTCAAGTATTCCAAAATTCAAAGAAAGCCCGATAAAAACCATGCTAGGCATCAAAATGGTTGGTTATTCAAAAATTCATTTATTGTATCTTTTTTACCACTTTGCAATTAATCAAACTTTCAAATCATCTAAAGTCTTCATCTGTTGTCCAATCACTTCCTCGAACGTTCCATTGGTTGCATTTGCAGCATTTTTTGACTCCACGCTGGGCATCAATATCCATACAAAAGCAATGTTCTCCTTTTCCTGTTTGATCTTGAGTACAAAGTTTTTGCATATTTTGAGATATCGTTTTTCCTAATTATATCCTAGCATATTTAGTACAAAATTTATTAATCCTAAATTACCCAGTTTAGAAAAATGGATGAAAATTTTGATCGAGAAAAAATTGTAGATTGTATGTTTGATCCAATTACGTCTTCAATATTGGCAGAATTAGAAGATGGTCAAAAACAATGCTCATTTTTAGCACAAAAAAATTCTATATCTGAATCTGAAGTTCTTGAGAGACTTTCATATTTGATAAAATATGAATTTATTTTCAAAAATTCTGATAACGGATGCAGTATTTCTGCTAATCCTGAAAAACTTTCTAGTTTCATTGAGGATGATGGAAATTTTGATGAAGCTATTAATGGTATTGAAAAATTAGATACTTATCTAAATTGATCTTTTTTTGATTTTGAGAATTCCTGCCCCAAATAACCCAATCATTCCAATAATGACAACATATACTGAAATGAAACTAATTGTTTTTTTTCCTTCATCTGGGAGTGGACCTATGGCGCCAAACACCTGACTTTTTTCCTCAATACTACTTTGAATCACTAGTTTGTAAATTCCAGATTCTATAACATCAAATTCCTCTTCAATAGTTTCTTCATTTATTTTTAGAGCAATAATTTCAATACCTAATGGATCTAATACTTTGGCAGAAAATATATTTTCTTTAATATCTATCACCTGAACTGCAAAAATCCCAACTGACGTTTTTTTTGAATCAATACTTGTGGAGACTGTGATGTCTTGATTTATGCTAACTTTTCCATCTCCTTGGTTAACACTATCGAGAATTACTTGATTCCCTAATGCTAACAAAACAAGACCAATTACAATTATTGCTCCTGATGCAATTATTATCAATCCTGTTTTTTCCATAAATTAAGCCCAATTTTCTTTAGTTTAAACCTAATTTATTAAAAAAATTTTTGAAATACAAAAAAGTTAGATTAGACTAAAAAAGTTAGCTTGTGGTAACTTTAAATTATAATTAAAAAATTTGATACTTGTAGTTAATTATGAAATCTCGTTCTAGAATTATGATTGCATCAATAGCTGTAGTTGTTGTTGTATCTGCATTATACATTACATTTCCTGAAAGCATTAATGCACAGCTAGAAGGTAATATTTTTGCTACACATTCTGGCGGTACCATAAGCACGACAGGTGTGATAATTGATCCCGTATACACCACAACTACTGATCCTCAATACACCGAAGCAACTGTAGAATTTGATCCAATGGAATATTTGAGAGAATTTAACTATGGTACAGTCTCTACGCTACCTGATGGTACAACACTAAGAGAATTTACAATTATTGCTGAAGATGATCAAATTATGGAAGTTTCCACTGGAATATTCTTCAATGTGTGGACCTTTAATGGAACTGTTCCAGGTCCCACGATAAGAGCTACTGAAGGAGACATTGTTCGTATTAATTTCATCAATAATGGTGCAAAATCACATACAATGCACTTTCATGGAATTCATCCTGCAGAAATGGATGGAGTATTTGAGATAGTTGGACCTGGAGGCGGACAATTTACCTATGAATTTGAGGCAGGACCAGTTGGTGTTCACCCATATCACTGTCATGTTATGCCACTTGAAGAACATATTGTACGTGGTCTGTATGGTGTTTTCATAGTTGATCCAAAAGAGAGCAGACCTGCCGCAGATGAAATGGTTATGGTTCTAAATGGTTTGGATATGGACTTTGATGGAGAAAATAATTTCTATGCTGCAAATACTATTCCATTTTACTATCAGAACAACCCAATCCAAATTAACACCGATGAGTTGGTCAGAATTTATGTGGTAAACATGGTTGAGTTTGATCCAATAAACAACCTTCACTTGCATGGTAATCTATACAATTACTATCCCACAGGAACCAGTCTTGTTCCTTTGGTTTACACTGATATGATTACTCTGTCACAAACAGAACGTGGCATTATGGAGTTTGAGTACAAGTATCCTGGAAAGTACCTGTTCCATGCTCACAAAGTAGAATTCTCAGAAAAAGGATGGGTTGGAATGTTCCAAGTTAATGACAATTTAGAAGATAAAAAATCAGCAGAGAAAGTAGACTATGGAAGTTAGTGATAAAAAACAATCAAAAGGCAAATTAATTGCAAGTGGAATTATTCCATTTGTATTTTTAGTAATTTTGGTATTGTACATTTTTGGTCCAGGTTCTGATGTTTTAGATTTAGGTGTACCATTACCTGAAATAACTATGGAAAAAATTGATTTTGTAGATTCTGAAATTCAAGTAACTGTTAGAAACACCGGACCAATTCCTGTGGTGATTGCTATGGCCGACATTAATGACAGAATACAGCCTGCAGCAGTTGAACCTGATGGGTTTCTGGAACGATACGAAACTGCTTTGGTAAGAATTCCTTTTGCATGGAATGAGGCAGAACCATACAGAATAGGATTAACAATTGAGGATGGAACTAGATTTGAAAAAGAGGTAGAGGCAGCAGCTCCTGCATTACAACCTAGTTTTGAACTTGCTGGATTTTTTGCATTAATTGGAATTTATGTTGGAGTCATACCTGTAATGATTGGATTACTATGGCTTCCATTTATCAAAAGAATTAGTAAGCAAAAATATCATTTCTTTTTGGCATTAACTGTTGGACTGTTACTTTTCTTAGGAATTGATTCCATTGAGGAGGCACTAGATGTCTCTGAAGAAAATCTTGCAGGCAGTTTCAATGGAGTATTGTTGGTAGCTACAGTTATTGTCTTGTCATTTCTTGGCCTGTACTATACTGGTGAAAAATTAGTAAAAAGAGTAGTAGCATCTACAGCATCCTCCAGAATTTCAAAACCTGTAGCTATCGCATTAATGATTTCAATTGGAATTGGATTACATAATTTTGGAGAAGGACTTGCAATTGGTGCAGCTGTTGGTTTAGGTTCGATTGCATTTAGTACATTTTTGATAGTTGGATTTGCATTACACAATACCACTGAGGGCATTGCCATTGCAGCACCAATGTCTAGAGGAAAAGGAGTGGTAGGAAAATCAATTATACTAAAACTTGTAGCACTGGGATTAATTGCAGGCTCTCCTGCTATTTTTGGTGCATGGGTAGGTGGATTTGTTTACTCTCCATTTACTTCAGTGATTTTTCTTGCAGTAGGTGCAGGTGCAATATTTCAAGTAATAATCACTATCTTGAGATGGATACGAGAAGAAGGCGACAAAAATCTTTCTAGTGCTTCTGTAGCTTCTGGAATTGCTATAGGAATGCTGATAATGTATCTAACTAGTATTTTGGTTTAGTTTGGTTCTGGGTGAATAGTAATTACTGCATTTTTGATTTGAGTTCTAATGGCATGCTCTATTTCTGATGTTAAATCATGAACTTTCTCAATTGACAATTCTTTATCAAATGAACAATCAATGTCTATTTTGAGAATATTCTTAAAACTCAAAGAAATAATTCGTCCAATTTTTTTGATTTCAGGATATTTTCCAATTTTTTTGATTTCAGGATATTTCTCTAACACTTTTTTAATTTTCTCTTCAGTAATTGTATCCTCAACATTAAATTTCTCAGGTACTGTCACAAATGGCTCTAAATGGATAGTGGTATGTTCTATTTCATGTATATTTTCTTGAATTTTCTGCTCAACTATTTCAGAAATTTTATGGGCTGATAATAGATTGATCTCTTTGTCAACCATTACATGTAAATCACAAAATGTCTTTTTTGGTTTTATGTGTACTAACATTATGAACATCTTTTACACCCTCAACATTTTTTACAACATCTAAAATTTTTGTATCTAAAGGAACATCTTTCCAATTTGGCTCAAAGTGAATTGTAATTGACGCATTTGAAATTTTATTTTTTATATTTTGCTCAACACTATTACTAATTTCATGTGCTTGGTCAAAACTAGTATCTCCTCTTAATGAGATAGTTATATCTGCAAAAATTGTTTCACCTGATCTTCTCATCAGAATTGGATTAGCACCAATTACACCCTTTGTTGAATTTGCAATTTCTCTAACATCTTTTACTAGTTCAGGTGAGATGATATCTGTCAAATCAAGAGCAGTTTTGTAGATGAGTTTTACACTGAGCACTGCTAATAATCCTCCTAAAATTAATGCTGCAACAAAATCTCCATAATAGAATCCATATGAAATCAAAACTATTCCGGCAATTGCTACAAGGGTGGACCCAAGATCCATAAATGCATGATAATAATCTGCTTTCAGAGTTACACCTCCAATTTTTTTAATGGATCTTCTTAGTATTGCTAGTCTAAAAATATCAATTCCAATTGTGTAAATGCCTGCAATGATTGCAAACAATCCTGGTAAAATACTTGGAGGTGGACTTTGCAATCTATGAATTGATTCATAAATAAAAAAACAAGCAATTAGTAAAATCGCTATTCCTCCAATCAATCCTCCTAATGATTCAATCTTTCCATGTCCGTAGGTATGTTCTGCATCTGGAGGTTTTATTGCCATTCTTGTTGCTAAAAGTAAAACTATGGTTACTACACTATCTAACAATGCATGAATACTATCTGTAATTAGTGCAAGACTGTTTGAGATTAACCCAAAAATTAGTTCAACTACAAATGCTGAGAAAATTGCTAATAGTGAAATCTGTAATACTTTGGTTCTGTTTACAAATATTTCCATATTTTTGAATAATTCTTCTCATGTATTACAAGTTTCTAAGAAGCAATGCTACGATAATATTATTTGTAATAAAACGACTTTTTGAAATGTTGGATAAAAAAATATTATTTTTACCTGTCATTTTTTCATTAATTTTATTACCATTAATTGACGTTGAGGCATCAAGTAATCCTAACCTGTTTGTCTCTGCTGAAAATTCACAATTTGAAAACTATTTTTCAGGCTCAATGGTTATCGAAGTGATTATTCGCGATTCAAATTTACAAGATACTGGTGAGGGAAAAGGAGAACCTGATGTCACGATAAATGGAAAATCTTTACGAATGGTTCAGGCAACTGATGGTAATTGGTATGCATATTTTGCCAATGTTGAGAATGCAAAAATTGCAGATTCTACTGTGGGACTAGCTGGGAAAGGATTAGACTTTGGAGTTTTTTGTAGTAGGGATACATCCTCTTCTGTATTTGGAATATCTATTTCTGATACTGATGGAATTGCAGTACCTCAATCTGCTGGTTTGACTGGATTTTCAAATGGTGATTCTTCATTTAGTTCATGTACTGGTTCTTCAACTGGTTCTGAAAATTTGAATAATATAGTTAGAAAAGTAAAATCAATTTAATACTTGGTCAAAAAAGGTATAATTGTAATATAATCAGGTCAATTTTTCTTTCATTGAAAACATAAATACTCACAAATTTTAATTCAAATGAAAATGAGGGTAATGGGATTCTTTGCATTTGCATTATTGTCTATTTCAATTCTATCTTATGGTTTATCCGGTGCAGCATATGCTCAAGAAGCTCCTGTTCTTCCACTATCTGTTGGTTCTGATTTACCATCATATGGATTCGGTGACATCATTACAATTTCTGGTTCAATTAAGACTCTAGCAGAATATTCACAATCTGTTACAATAGTTGTTGTTAGTCCTGATGGAAATATTGTAACAATTGCTCAAGTGATTCCTAGTTCTGATGGAACTTATTCTATTACTATGAAAGCTGGCGGTACAATGAACGCTAGTGGTGATTACAAGTACTTTTGTTTACACTGTTGCAGATTCTGCAACACCAGAACCTGAACCAACACCAGAACCTGAACCAACACCAGAACCTGAACCAACACCAGAACCTGAACCAACACCAGAACCTGAACCAACATGTGGATCTGGAACTGAATTAGTAAATGGAATTTGTCAAGTAATTAAAACTGAAGAACCAACTTCAAAAGGTGGCGGATGTTTGATTGCAACTGCAGCATATGGAACAGAACTAGCACCACAAGTTCAATTCTTAAGAGAAATTAGAGATAACACTATAATGAGTACAGAAACTGGAACATCCTTTATGACTGGATTTAATCAATTGTATTATTCATTCTCACCAACAATTGCTGATATGGAACGAGAAAATCCAATGTTCCAAGAAGCAGTTAGAGTATTTATCACACCAATGGTTTCCACATTATCCATCATGACTTTAGCTGAAAATGGTTCAGAATCTGATGTTTTAGGATTAGGAATTTCTGTAATAATGCTAAACATGGGAATGTATATTGCAGCACCTGCATTAATTGGAATTAAATCTTACAAACATTTCAAATCACGAAAATAATTTAATCAATTTTTGTTCTAGTAGGTTATTATATTCAACCAAATGATGCTATCTCATGCATGTTGAATATGAAGAATTTGATACAATTGAAGATTTTTTCATGTATATGGCATCAGCAGCTCCGCCAATGAAAAATACATTGCCTGTAAATTCTTACAAAGGATACATCATGTCATTTATACCACTTAGTCCAGCAACTGGAGAGACATATCTAATGCTTTATGCTAAAGGTACACTTGAATCTGGAATTTATGAATTTGATGTTGCATCAAAATCATTCAAAAAAGTTGAAGCAATTGAGAGAGCAGACAAGGTATACTTCGTTTCTATAACACCAAAGCGAAACACAATAGCCGATACTGCTATAGCAAGTTTATAATTTCTTTATTTGCATTTTTGGAGCAGACACCGATCTACTTCGTTTCTATAACACCAAAGCGAAACACAATAGCCGATACTGCTATAGCAAGTTTATAATTTCTTTATTTGCATTTTTGGAGCAGACACCGATCTACTTCTTGCATATTTATCCATGATTTGATCCGGTGTTTTTCCATTAAAGAGGTCTTTACATAATCCTCTAAGATATCTCATTATTGCCCAAGTTCCTGCTCTGAGAATTCCGTACATGAAAACTTTCATTGGCGGTCCATATGTGTTGTTTCTAAGAATAATTGGAATGATATCATTAATGACTCGCATATTATTTTCCCAGCATTTCCAAAATAGTGTAAACTGTGCCTCATTCAAGTTTCCAAAATGCATTGAATTCCTTTCACTAAAGTCTTGATACAATAATGGTGCTACTAATCCTCTAAAATCCATCTCTCTAAAGTCACTAAGCATATCAATTGTATACTGAACATCATCTGGAGTTTCATCAGGCCATCCAATAATTATTGTAGCTGCTGGGAACCAATGATTGTCATTAAGAATTTTTGCTCCCTCTCTTACAACACTACCCCATTCCTCAGTTGAGAACGGTTTGGTTTTTACACCAAGATGTTTTTTTACCATTGCCGGTGAAACTGTTTCAATTCCTAAATTAGTTGCAAGCCATCTTCCTGATTTGTCTTGGCCATTTACCTGTGCAATTTGCTCCATTAATGTAGGATCTGCTGCAACTGCAGAAAATGTCATATGTGTAGTTCCAATAAAGTTTGCACCTAATCCTTTGAGTCCTTTCCATAAATCAACAATTACATCTCTATTTGGAATAAAGTCTCTATTATCACAGCCATAAAGTAACATTTCATCTGAATGTAACCAAACTGAATCAAAGCCATAATCTAAGTTAATTTTTGCTTCGTACTTTAATCTCTCAATTGGTAAATCTTTCTTTGATCTTTTATTGACATCACAAAAGTCACATCCTCGTCCACACCCTCTCATTGCCTCAATTAGTGAATTAATTGTAGGACCTTCAATGGTTGGAATATTTTCAAGATTTCTTACAAAACAATGCATTAGTTCTGGTGCATCACCTTTCTCTAAATCTTGGAACAAATCCACTGCTAACTCATCAGCTTCACCTACAACTACTGTATCTATTCCATGAATTTTCATTCTATCTGATTTTGCTAACTCCCATGCTCCATTACCTCCTACTACTACTTTGAAATCATATTTCTTTTTGAGTTGAATAATACTTGCACACATTTTTTTAAATTTCATTGCAATATATGATAATTTTTCAGGTGACATTGTTGTAGTCACTGGTGCCATTCCTAATGGATCCATTACATTAATTCCAACAATTTTGGTATCTGGTCCAATGGATTTGTGTAACATTTCAGGATGTGCCATGAAAACATCCTCTTTTTTGTATCCTCCTTGAATCAATGAACTCTCTATTCTTCTTAGTCCTATCTGTGCAACTTTGACTTCTCCTGTAATTGGATCAGTTTCTACTGAAGGACAAAATACTTTATCAAAAACCCATTCTGGTAAAACCTCATAAGGTCCACATGCAATAAAACCATATAGAAAATTTCCTCTATAATTTGTCATTAAACTACGATCAGCAGTAAGTACAACACGTTTGCCAGCCAATTATTCAATCTGGTCAAAGTATGTTATATATCATTTACGAGTTTAGTGTAATGCCTTTTTTTTGATTTCATTTTTTTCTTATTGCTCTGTTTGCAATATTTGCTGCAATACTTCCTGCTGCAATTCCGTTATCAATATTGACTACTGATAATCCCAATGAGCAACTTTGAAGCATTGATGCCAGTGCGGTGATTCCTTTTCCTCCATATCCATATCCTACTGATATTGGAATTCCAATTATTGGAATATCTACTAATGTGGAAACTAATGTAGCTAAAGCCCCCTCCATACCTGCAGCAACTATGATGCAATCAACATCTTCTTTGATCATTTTTTTTAATACTGGAAATATTCTTTGAATTCCTGCAACTCCTACATCATAACTTGTAATGCATTTACAGTTCATTGCCTCACACATCAACCTTGATTCTTCTGCCACTCCCACATCTGATGTCCCAGCTGTGATAATTCCAACTTTTCCACCATGAAATTTTATTGGTTTTTTAAATAATAATATTGATGATGAATTTTTTCCAGTCTTTATTTTAACTTTTAATCTATTTGCAAATGTCATAATTTTTGAATAATCCTCTTTTTTAATTCTTGAAATAATTACTGAATTTGTTTTCTCTAGAATTTTTTTAGTAATTTTCTTAATTTCATCAAGTTCTTTTGTTTCTGCAAAAATTACTTCTGGAATTCCTTTCCTTTTTCTTCTATTGATGTCAATTTTTGCAATCCCTTCTATTTCCTCTATTGCATAAAGTGACAAAAGTTTTTTTGCATTATTTATTGAAATTTTTCCTTTCTTTAGTGATTCTAAAATCTCATGAATTTCCAATAATCTTTTTTCTTTGTTTAGATAAAAAAATGCTTAGATCTCAATGCCTGAAATGGCACCCTTTACACTCTCTACCCCTTTATCAAAGACTTGTTTTTCCTCATCATTTAGATCTAATTCGATAATTTTTTCTACACCTTTCTTTCCAATAACTACTGGAACTCCAATTGTAACATCAGAATGTCCATATTCACCATCAAGATATGTTGCAACTGGAATGACTTGTTTTCTATCTCTTACAACTGCCTCAAGAATTGCAGAAATTGCATTTCCTGGTGCATGAACTGTAGCGCCCTTTAACTCAATTACTTTGGCTGCAACTTGTTTTGTGTTTTGAACTAGTTCATCTAATTTTTCTTTTGGAAGCATATTTGATAATGGAATTCCTGATATTGATGAAAATCTTGGTAATGGCAACATGTTTTCTCCATGTTCTCCAATTACTAGGGCTCGAATTGAATCTCTGGAATATCCTGTTGCTTCATGAATGAATTGTTTAAATCGTGATAAATCAAGCATTCCTCCCATTCCAAATACTCGACTTTTGTCAAATCCTGAAACTTTGTATGTGATGTAGGCCATTGGATCCATTGGATTTGTAACTGGAATAATCATAGAGTCATCTGCGTATTTTTTGATATTCTCAACTACGCTTTTGACAATTGTTGCATTAATTTTCAAAAGATCCATTCTAGTCATTCCTGGTTTTCTTCCAGAACCTGCAACAACTACAACAACATTTGATCCTTTCATATCTGCAAAATCATTGGAACCTTTTACTTCTACATCTATTCCTTGTTCTGATAACATGTGATTGATGTCCATGGCTTCTCCTTGGGGGAGACCTTTGGCAACATCTAGTAATAGTATTTGATCATCTAATTTTTTTAGTGCAGAAAATAAAGCGGCATCTCCACCTACCTTTCCAGAACCAATAATTGTAATCATGAATTTCACCGAAAATTTTCAATAATTAAATCTAATGAAATTTATTAATTTTTAGACGAATTTATAAGCATTTTTGATGATTTTGAATCATGGTAATTGTGATCGATCCTTTGGTTGCAGGAATATCTGGAGATATGCTTCTTTGCTCTTTGGTCGATTTGGGTGCTGATAAAAATAAAATAATTTCTGGCATTAAACAATCAGAAAAATTTCTCTCAAACTCTACTATACAAAAAATTGATTTCCAAAAAATTCAAAAAAAGGGAGTTCAATCTACTCAGTTACTTTTAGAAATTAATGAAGATGTACATGAACGAAAGGGTTCTGAAATAAAAAAAGCAATCATTGATTCAGTTAATACACTAGAACTTTCTGATAAAGGAAAAATCTTTGCAGAATCTTGTATTGATACTTTGATTTCTTCTGAAGCAAAAATTCATGGAGTTCCTGAAGATTCTGTCCATTTTCATGAAGCCTCAAGCATTGATACTTTGGTGGACATAGTTGGCATAACCATTGCCTTGGATAATTTAAAATTATTTGATGAGAAAATTCTATGTTTGCCTATTTCTGTGGGGGGTGGTACCGTGACTTTTTCTCATGGGACCATGTCTAATCCTGCAAGTGCCATTCTTGAGATTTTCAAGAATTCTGATTTGAAAATTAAAGGAAATAACGCAAATGAAGAACTCACCACTCCAACTGGTGCCTGTATTTTGACATCTTTGACAAATAATGCTATTGATTTTTACCCTTCAATGAAGATTGACTCTATTGGTTATGGTGCAGGACAAAAAGAATTTGATTCTTTTTCAAACGTTTTAAAAATTGTTAGAGGCACTGAAAATAATTTTGAAATTGACACTGTAAAAATACTTGAAACAAATGTTGATGATGTTTCTGGAGAAATATTGGGTCATCTAATTGAAAAATTAATGGACAAAGGTGCTAAAGACGTTTCAATTTATCATGGAATTACAAAAAAAGGTAGACCTACAAATCTTGTATCAGTTATTTGTAATGATGAATATGTGGATGAATTAGTTGATACTCTAGTACTTGAAACTGGTACTTTGGGGGTAAGAATCTCTGAATCAAATAGATTCATTGTCCCACGTTCAATTCATGAAATTTCTTTAATTTTAGATGGACAATTATTTCAAGTACACTACAAAAAATCATCATTTAAAGGAAAAATTGATTTTAAAATAGAATTTGATGATTTGAAAAATATTTCAAATTCAATTAATAAATCCATCAAAGAAACTGATTCATTATTGAGAAAAGAAATTGAAAAATTGGAGAATTTGTAATGAGTAAACTTGATGAACTAGAAAATTGGTTTGAGGACAAAAATAAAGTAATGATTGCACTGTCTGGTGGTGTTGATAGTGCACTTGTTGCATATGCTGCATATCAAACATTAGGAAATTCTGCAATTGCTGTTACTGCTGATTACAAAACATTATCAGTAGAAGAATTACAAACCTCAAAACAAATTTGTTCAGAGATTGGAATTACACAACTTTTACTTGATTATGATGAACTTGAAAATCCCGAATTTACAAAAAATGATTCTAATCGATGTTTTCATTGTAGACTGGAATTAGGTGATCATTTAATCGAATTAGCTAAAAAACATAATGTCAAAATTATTGTTGATGGCACTAATCTTGATGATTTGGGTGATTATAGGCCTGGAATTAAGGCATTAAAACAAAACGGCATTCAAAGTCCCTTGGTAGAAACTAATTTCTCAAAATCAGAAATTAGGGATGCTGCAAAATTTGTTGGACTATCTGTATTTGATAAACCATCAAATTCTTGTCTTGCATCACGAATTCCTTGGGGACAAAGAGTAACTGCTGAAAGATTAACTAGAATAGAACTAGGTGAGACAATTGTAAAACAATTAACTAATGTAAAACAAGTTCGAGTACGTGATTATGATGGTTCTGCAAAAATTGAAGTTGACAAAGAAATGATTCCTGTATTTGATACTAAAATTTTAAAACAAATTACTGAGAAATTAAACATGATTGGATTTAGAACCGTTGAAATTGATCAAGAAGGGTATAAACCAGGAAAAATTAATGTGATCACAGATTGATTTATCTGGATAATGCAGCATCTACAAAAATACATGATGACGTACTAGATGCAATGCTTCCATATCTTAAAGAACAATATGGTAATCCATCATCTATTCATCGATATGGTAGATTGGCCCATAAAGCAATTGAAAAAGCAAGAAAGCAAATTGCATTACTAATTAATGCTGATCCTTCTGAAATTTTAATTACGTCTGGAGGTACTGAATCAAATAATACTGCATTAAATGGTATTGCAATGAAAAATCCCTCCAGTAAAATTATTACATCTTTAATTGAACATGATGCAATTTTAGAACCATGTAAAAAATTATCTAAAAATGGATTTGATATAGATTACATCTCTGTTGATAGTTTTGCAATGATTAATCCTGTAGATATTGAAAATACAATTTCTGAAAAAACTTGCCTAGTTTCAATAATGTTTGGAAATAATGAGGTTGGTACAATTCAGCCAATAGTTGAAATTGCTAAAATTTGCTCAAAACATAATGTACTTTTTCATACTGATGCAGTTCAAGCAGTTGGTAAAGTGCCTATTAATGTCAAGGAATTAGGCATAGATTTGCTGTCTATTTCTTCTCACAAACTTTATGGTCCTAAAGGAATAGGCGCATTATACATCAAAAATGGTATTTCCATTGATCCTGTTATTTTAGGTGGTGGTCAGGAACATGGATTACGTTCTGGAACTGAAAATGTTGCAAATATTGTAGGATTTGGAAAAGCATGTGAGATTGCACAAAATAATCTTTCTGAAAATATTTCTCACACAAAAAAACTTCGAGATATTCTAGTTAAAAAAATATTTAATGAAATTCCTAAAGTCACATTAAATGGTCATTCCCAATCTAGATTACCAAACAATGCACATTTTACATTTCTTGGAGTCAATGGAGAAGATCTAATAATCAAACTCGATGAACATGGAATTGCTGCATCAACGGGTTCTGCATGCTCTGTTAATACTCAAAAAGCTTCACATGTTTTAGAATCAATGGGATTTTCACTTGAACAAATTACTGGCTCTTTACGATTAACTATGGGAATATTCAATGATGAGAAAGAAATAGAGCAAACAGTCGATTCTCTAAAAGAAATAATTCAAGAACTAAGATCAGTTTCACCTTTTAAAGAAAAATATTCTTTCACTTTTGACAATTAAATTTTCATTTGAAATTTGTTTCTAGTAATGATAATTGTTGTCATAATACCTATCATTAGAATCATCATCACTATGGTGCCAAATTCTGGAATTACATACGTGCCAATGATTTCAATTTTTGAATCATCTTCTTCAAAATTAATTGTTATCACTCTTGATTCTGAAAATACTGCTGATTCTTGATATGCAATATTTATCCCATCAATTAAAATAATAAACATCTCATCTTTCCCATTTTGTTTTTCAGCACCAATGAATTCTCTGGGCATATCTAATGTAATGGAACCATCATCAGTTGTATCAATTAGCACCTCAAGTGCAAAATTATTTGAATTAACTATAATGTCTTTAACTATACCTCCTTTGATAGAATACTCTACATCAAATGTTCCTTTACTTCCAGCATTCACATCAAAAATTTCTGTATTTACAACTGCTTCTGATGCTGGTATGTAATGAAATGTAGCTTCTGCGATATTTCCTGTTCCATATGATACTCTAACTATGTATTCTCCTTGGTTTTTCCATAAAGGACCTTCTGCAAGTACTGTATGTGAATAAGTCCCATCTTGTGCTACTGTGATTTGTGCTAAAAAATTTCTGTATTTACAACTGCTTCTGATGCTGGTATGTAATGAAATGTAGCTTCTGCGATATTTCCTATTCCATATGATACTCTAACTATGTATTCTCCTTGGTTTTTCCATAAAGGACCTTCTGCAAGTACTGTATGTGAATAAGTCCCATCTTGTGCTACTGTGATTTGTGCTATCTCCACCAGATTTCCTTCAGTGAAGAGTTGTAGTGTGATTGGAGTACTTCCAATTACTGTAGTTACTTGTCCTGAAATAACAACGGTATCTCTTTCATCATAATTTTGGTCATCTGTTTGTACAAAAATTAGAGATTCTTGTGCAAAAACTGAACCAGCTGAAATTACTAGTAAAAATATAATGCCGTAAAAAATTTTAGAACTCATAAAAATATTTCGTGCATGTTTGTATATTTCTTTTACTATTAAAAAATGAAAAAAAGTTGTAATTTTTAGTATCTTGGCATAATGCTAAGTCTTGATTTTGCAGATACTGCAATTATTGAAACAATTGCTACTGCTAGAATCATGGCTGCGATTGTACCAAATTCTGGAACTACATGGGTACCAACTATTTCAATTGTCTCAGCGCCTGCTTGGAACATGACTGTTACTTTGTTTCCAACAATTTCACATTCTAGATCATTACATTCTTCTCCATCAACTAGTACCATGAAGATACCTTTTGCTGTTGTTTTTGATGGGGTTACTGTTAATGTTCCGTCTTCTTCAGCGTTGATACTAATGATAATTGAACCATTATCACCAGCATTGATAGTTGTATTAGTTATCACTCCACCTGAAATGCTAAATGGTATACATTGACCACTTGCAGTTAATTCATTAGCACCACACTGTGTGTCTGGTGTTGTTGGTGCTGAGTAATTTTGTGTATATTCAACTCCACCACTTAGTACTACTTTAGCACTGTTACTTTTTTCAGCACTTCCATAGTTTGCCTTAATGATGTAGGTACCATCGTATTTCCACATATTACCTGCTGTGTTTAGTGTTGTCTCAAAACTTCCATCATCTGCTACAGTGAGTTGATCAATTGTAACAATAGAGTTTAGAGGACTAACAACAGTAATTGTAACTGGAAATCCAGAAGCTACATTTGCTACTTGGCCTGTTACCATAATTATTTCATTATGAGCATAATCTGTTTTATCTGTCCATATAGATACTGGAAGATCTTCGAGCAACATTTCATTTGCTGTTATTCTTGCTTCTTCCAAAGATAGAATTACAGCACCTGGTCTGTATTGTTCTTCAGCATATGCTGATGACATAGTTATAGTACTGACTGCCGTCAAAAAGACTAGTAGTGTAAACAACGTACGATTGTTCATCTTGTTGCGGTTTGGATATGTCTCTATTTATGTATATTTAAAAAATAAAAAAAAGTTGTAATTTTAGTATCTTGGCATAATGCTAAGTCTTGATTTTGCAGATACTGCAATTATTGAAACAATTGCTACTGCTAGAATCATTGCTGCGATTGTACCAAATTCTGGTACTACAAGACCGTCTTTGATATCTACTTCAGTTGAAGCAGTATATGCAAAATCATCAAATTGCTTTGCAGTTACAGTATAGATTCCATCTTGTGTCCATAGTGGTCCACCTGTTGTAATCACTGAAGTAAATTCACCATTATCAGCTGGTGATACTTGATCAATGGTAACAACATTTCCATTTGGTGCAATTACAGTTAATGTAACATCTGTACTTACTCTATCTGTCATTCCTGTGATTTCAATTATGTCTGAACCCATTTCAGCTTCTGCATTAATTTCAAGTCCTTTAATTAAGTGCTGGTGATACTTGATCAATGGTAACAACATTTCCATTTGGTGCAACTACAGTTAATGTAACATCTGTACTTACTCTATCTGTCATTCCTGTGATTTCAATTATGTCTGAACCCATTTCAGCTTCTGCATTAATTTCAAGTCCTTTATCTCTTGTGTCCTTTGGATATGAATATGCGAGAATAATACCTGTTTCTAAAGTAGATTCAGTTACAGAAGTATTACTTGCTACCATTCCATTTATCACTTCAACTTCAACACTCAAAGTATACAATGAATTTTGTACAGCTGACTGCATAGCAGTAATTGTATAAAATCCATCTTCACTCCATGTTGGACCTACTTTAAACACTGTCTCAAAAATTCCATTATCTGGTGAAATTTGATCAATGGTAACAACATTTCCATTTGGTGCAACTACAGTTAATGTAACATCTGTAAGATCTGAAATTGTTTGACCCATTATCATAATGGTATCTGAACCTTTGTCAGATGTGGCTGTAATTTCCATTCCTTGTTGTGGTTTTTGAGCAAAAGCATCTTGTTGAATTGCAGTCACTGAGATTAATGACAGTACCATTAGGGCAATTGCCATTGATGTCGTAGAACGTTTAAAATTCATCCTATTTGAAATCATATATCTCTGTATTTATGTATATTTAAAAAATGAAAAAAAGTTGTAATTTTAGTATCTTGGCATAATGCTAAGTCTTGATTTTGCAGATACTGCAATTATTGAAACAATTGCTACTGCTAGAATCATGGCTGCGATTGTACCAAATTCTGGAACTACAAATGTGCCGATTATTTCGATCTCTTCAGCTCCTGCGTAAAATGCTATGGTGAGTGTTCTATCTGTTGATGAAACATCTTCACTAAAGTCAACTTCTTCTCCGTCAACTAAAACAAAGAATTCATCATCTTCACCTGTTGCAAGTAATGCATCTGCTACTGATCTAGGAATTATTAATGTAAGTGAACCATCACTTGTAGCATCAATACCTACTATCAGTGAATTTGCATCCACATCAGGCGTAATACTTAGTAATTGTCCACCTGTAATCTCATAGCCTATTGAGCCATTACCATCTCTCATTGAAACCATAGTATCAGATACCGTGGATTCATCTTCCTCTGGTGGAGTTGTTGCAGCTCCTCCAAATTCAAATGTTGTTTCAGCTGATCGATTTACGGTTCCGTATTGAGCTGTAACTATGTATGCACCTTCTGATTTCATTAGTGCTCCTCCTGCAGTCATTTCAGTACTGAATTTTTTATCAGCACCAACGTTTATTTGTGCAATTGATACCAAGTTCCCATTAGGAGCTTTAACAATAACACTTACTGGAGTTCCAGAATACAAGTCTCTTACTTCACCTGTTATTACAATTGTTTCACCCTCTGAATAGGATGCTTTGTCTGTAGTAACAACAATCGATTCATTTGTGAGTTGTCCAAATGCTGGTGCCATACCAATACTTACAATTAAGATTGCAGTTAAGGCAAACACCGTCAAATGTGATTTCATTAGTTTTACGCCCAGATTTACACTATTTAAGGTTGTGAAAAAATATGTTGACAAAATAGAAAAATCATTGTTTGTTGTCGAATTTCAGATTAGATATATATTAACCTGAGCGTGAATTTTTGACAGTTTGTGTACATTATTTACAATTACAGTTAATGTTGTATCTGGGGATTTCATAGATGGCAATTAAGAAAAATCAAGTCCTAGTACCTGATCATATCTATGTGCCAAAACATGAAATCATTTCTAAATCAGAAGCTGAAGAAGTTTTAAAAAAATACAATTGTCAGCCAACAGAGTTACCATTAATTTTTGTAAACGATCCTGCAATTTTGGGACTTGGAATAAAACCTGGTGATATGATAAAAATTACTAGAGACAGTCCAACTGCTGGAACTAGCCTTTACTATCGATATGTGGTGGAAGTCTAAATGGTACATTCTTCAATAAAACGCTGGCCAGTAATTCAAGATATTCTAAAACGTGAAGGTGTTGCACGTCAACATCTTAATTCATTTGATGAATTTTTAGAACGAGGACTCCAAAGTATAATTAATGAAGTTGAAAAAATTGATATTGAAAATGCTGAATATCCATACAAAATTCAACTAGGAAAAGTCAAACTTCAACAACCACGAATGATGGAACTTGATGGTTCTATTACTCACATTACACCAGCTGAGGCTCGATTGAGAAATGTTTCATACTCTGCACCTGTAATGATGGAGGCAAGTGTTATTGAGGACGGAAAAATTTTGGAATCAAGATTTGTTCATATTGGTGATGTACCAGTTATGGCAAAATCTAATGCATGTATTTTACATAATTTCTCTACTCAAAAATTAATTGAACATGGTGAGGATCAAAATGATCCTGGTGGATATTTTATCATAAATGGTTCTGAGAGAGTTATAGTTGGATTAGAGGATCTCTCTTACAACAAAATTATTGTAGATAGAGAAAAAGTAGGTGGCAACATTGTTTTCAAAGCTAAAGTATATTCTTCAATTGTTGGGTATCGTGCAAAACTAGAACTTGTCATGAAAAATGATGGATTAATTGTTGCAAGAATTCCTGGTTCCCCTGTTGATATTCCTGTTGTTACATTAATGAGAGCACTTGGATTAGAATCTGATAGAGAAATTGCAGCAGCAGTTTCCCTAGTGGATGACCTTCAAGATGAATTGGAAGGATCATTTGAGAAAGCAGGTGATGTGCCAACTGCAAAAGATGCAATAGTCTACATCAGTAAAAGAATTGCACCTGGAATGTTAGAAGAATTTCAGATAAAACGTGCAGAGACTTTACTTGATTGGGGACTCTTACCTCACTTGGGTAAGCATCCTGAGAATAGAAAAGAAAAAGCTCAATTCTTGGGTGAGGCTGCTTGTAAATTATTAGAACTAAAACTTGGTTGGATTAAACCTGATGACAAGGATCATTATGGAAACAAAGTGATCAAATTTGCAGGACAAATGTTAGCAGACTTGTTTAGAACTGCATTTAGAAATTTGGTTCGAGACATGAAATACCAATTAGAAAGATCAGGACAAAAACGAGGAATTAATGCAGTTGCTGCAGCAATTAGACCAGGAATTATTACTGATAAACTAAACAATGCCATTGCTACTGGAAACTGGGGACGGGGTAGAGTCGGTGTTACTCAATTACTTGATAGAACAAATTATCTCTCTACAATTAGTCATCTTAGACGAATTCAATCCCCACTCAGTAGAACGCAGCCAAACTTTGAGGCAAGAGATTTACATTCAACTCACTTTGGTAGAATCTGTCCAAGTGAGACCCCTGAAGGATCTAATTGTGGTTTGGTAAAGAATTTGGCATTATCTGGAATTATCTCAATAAATATACCCTCAGAAGAAATTGTAGAGAAACTCTTTGATCTTGGAACTGTACACTTTTTTGATGCCAAAGAAGATTTGAAAAAAGATGGAACTAGAATATTTGTTGATGGACGTTTAATTGGATATTACAAAGATGGTGCAGAACTCGCATTATCCCTAAGAGAATTAAGACGCGACTCAAAGATTCATCCTCATGTTGGAATATCATTTCATAAATCAGATATCGAGGGTTCAACTCGAAGACTATATGTTAATTGTAATGCAGGACGAGTTTTACGACCGCTAATTATTATCAAAGATAACAAACCATTACTTACATCAGAACTCTTGGATAAAATTTCCAAGAAACTAATTTCTTGGACTGACCTATTGAGAATGGGTGTTTTAGAAACAATTGATGCAAACGAGGAAGAAAATTGTTACATTGCACTAGATGAAAAAGATTCAAAGAAACATACTCACCTTGAAGTATTCCCTCCAGCAATTTTAGGAGCAGGTGCATCAATCATTCCATATCCTGAACATAATCAATCTCCAAGAAATACATACGAATCTGCAATGGCAAAACAAAGTTTAGGATTCTCAACACCAATGATGAACACTAGTACCTATGTGCGACAACACTTGATGCTATACCCACAAGTTCCAATTGTAAATACCAAAGCTATGAAACTTTTAGGATTAGAAGACCGACCTGCCGGTCAGAACTGCATTGTTGCAGTATTACCATTTGATGGTTACAACATTGAGGATGCAATAGTTCTCAGTCAAGCCTCAGTTGATAGAGGTCTTGGTAGAACATTCTTTTTTAGAATTTATGATGCTGAAGCAAAACAATACCCTGGTGGAATGCGTGATGAATTTTTGATTCCAAACGCTGAGGATAATATCAGAGGTTACAAGGGTGAGCGTGCATACAGATTACTTGAAGATGATGGAATTGTTGCATCTGAATCCAAAATAAAGGGTGGTGACATATTAATTGGAAAAACTAGTCCTCCACGATTTATGGAGGAATATAGAGAGTTTGAATCAACTGGTCCTTACAGACGAGATACCTCAATTGGTGTAAGACCATCTGAAAGTGGTGTAATTGATACTATTGTTATGACTCAATCAAATGAAGGTGGAAAAATGTACAAAGTTCGTGCAAGAGATATGAGAATTCCTGAAATTGGTGATAAATTTGCATCAAGACACGGACAAAAAGGAATTCTTGGAATACTTGCAAAAGCTGAAGACTTGCCATACACTGCAGAAGGCATGTCTCCTGATGTTTTGATTAATCCTCATGCATTTCCATCTAGAATGACTGTTGGAATGATGATGGAATCCATCTGTGGTAAAGCTGCTGCATTTCGTGGAAAACGATTTGATGGTTCTGCATTTGTTGGAGAAAAAATGGATGAAGTAAAAGAAGTAATGGATGCACACGACTTCAAATATTCTGGTAAAGAAATAATGTATGATGGACGTTCTGGAAAAGCATTTCCAGTCGAGGTCTTTATTGGTGTGGTGTATTATCAAAAACTTCATCACATGGTTGCAGATAAAATTCATGCAAGAGCACGTGGACAAGTTCAGATGTTAACTAAACAACCAACTGAAGGAAGAGCACGAGGTGGTGGATTAAGATTTGGTGAAATGGAGAGAGATTGTTTAATTGCATATGGTGCATCAATGATTCTAAAAGATAGATTACTTGATGAATCTGATAAATCAGATATCTTTGTTTGTGAGCGATGTGGTCTTGTAGCATATCATGATGTTAAACAACGAAAATACGTTTGTAGAGTTTGTGGTGATAAAGCAAAAGTTTCTTCAGTATCCGTAGCTTATGCATTCAAATTATTACTACAAGAAATGCAGAGTCTTAACATTGCCCCAAGATTAATGATAAAGGAGAAAATCTAATGTCTGTTCAAGCAATCAAAGCAATTGACGCAATCAGATTCTCAATCTGGTCTCCAACTGAAATTAGAAAATACTCTGTTGCAGAAATTACAGCACCTGAAACTTATGATGAAGATGGAATGGCTGTGCAAGGAGGTCTTATGGATGGCAGACTGGGCACACTTGAGCCTGGACAAAAATGTCTAACTTGTGGAAATACTGCTGCAAGATGTCCTGGACACTTTGGACATTTAGAACTAGCAGAACCAATTTTGCATATTGCATTTATTGATAATATCTACAAACTCTTACAATCAACATGTCGTTCTTGTGCAAGACTAAAAGTTCCTCAAGAAGATTTAGATACTTTTAGAGCTATTAAAGATAAAAAAGCTGCATACACCATAGTTTCACAAAAACGTATTCCAGAACAAATTATTGAAAAAGCTAAAAAAGCCAAAGAATGTCCTCATTGCGGAAAAGCACAATACGAATTAATCTTTACAAAACCAACAATCTTTGTAGAGAAAACAGAAATTGGCGAGCATCGATTATTACCAATTACAATTAGAGAAAGATTTACACAAATCCTTGATGAGGACTTAAAATTACTAAACTACGATCCAATCACAGCACGACCAGAGTGGTTTATTCTCCAAGCATTTCCAGTTCCTCCAGTAACTGTAAGACCATCAATTATTTTGGAGACTGGAATTCGTTCAGAAGATGATTTGACACACAAAATGGTAGATATTATCAGAGTTAATCAAAGACTAAAAGAAAGTAAAGATGCAGGAACTCCTCCATTAATTGTTCAAGATTTAGTTGACTTGTTACAATACCATACGACCACTTATTTTGATAATGAAGTTTCAGGAATTCCACAAGCTCATCATCGCTCTGGCCGTCCACTCAAAACCTTAACTCAAAGACTCAAAGGAAAAGAGGGACGATTTAGAGGATCCCTATCTGGAAAGAGAGTTGACTTTTCTAGTCGTACTGTAATCTCACCTGATCCAAATCTGGATTTGTCTGAAGTAGGTGTTCCTCAAGTAGTTGCCATGAAGTTGACAATTCCTGAAATTGTTACTGAATGGAACATTGAGCGAATGAGAAAATTAGTAATTAATGGACCTGAAATATTCCCTGGTGTAAATTATATTGTAAGACCTGATGGCGTAAAAATTAGACTAGATTTCGTAGAAGACCGTTCTACTATTGCTGAAACCCTTGAGAATGGATATCTAATTGAGCGACACTTGTCTGATGGTGATATTGTTATGTTTAACAGACAACCATCACTGCACCAAATGTCAATCATGGCTCACTATGTCCATGTCCTTCCAGGTAAAACATTCAGATTACACCCATCAGTTTGTCCTCCATACAACGCAGACTTTGATGGTGATGAGATGAACCTTCACGTTCCTCAAAGTGAGGAAGCACGTGCAGAAGCTATTCTACTAATGAGAGTTCAGGATCAATTAATTTCTCCAAGATATGGTGGCCCAATTATTGGTGCACTAAGAGACTTTGTTACGGGTGCTTATCTCTTAACTAAAGATGACACAACACTAACTGTACAAGAATTCTCAAATCTTGCAATGCTTGGAAATTATTTGGGTGTACTTCCAAAACCTGGTACCAAAACTAAAGATGGTCCTGCATACACTGGAAAACAATTATTCTCATTATTCTTACCTAAAGACTTCAACTATGTTCTAACATCAAAATGGTCAAAGGGAACTGGCGGAAAAGAAAAAGACGTTGTAATTAAAAACGGTGAATTAATCAGCGGTGTAATTGACAAAACCTCAATTGGTGCAGAAGAGCCAGAAAGTGTTTTGCATAGAATTACAAAAGACTATGGCAATCAAACTGGAAAGGATTTCCTAAATTCTATTCTAATTATGGTAAAACAATTCATCACTCATTATGGTTTTAGTTATGGTTATGGTGATCTTGAAGTACCTGAAAAGGACGCGCAACAAATTGTTGATGACATTAAAGCAACCTATGACACTGTAGCTGATTTAACTAAACAACATGATAAAGGAACCCTCAAACTCACAAGAGGTATGAAGGCAGATGAAGCTCTTGAGGCATACATTGTCAATGAACTAGGAAAAGCAAGAGAGAAAGCAGGCGCTACTGCAAATTTATCCCTTGATGATTCTAATGCTGGAAAAATTATGGCAACAACTGGTGCAAGGGGTTCAGCACTTAATGTGGGTCAGATGGCAGGAGCACTAGGACAACAATCAAGAAGAGGGGATAGAATGAATACTGGTTTCAATAATCGTTCATTAACACACTATAAAGAAAATGACAGTAATCCTGATGCTCATGGATTTGTAAAATCAAATTACAGAACAGGTCTTACTACATTGGAATTCTTTTTCCATGCAATGGGTGGTCGTGAAGGACTAGTAGATACTGCAGTTAGAACACAACAAAGTGGTTACATGCAACGTAGATTGATCAATGCATTAGAGCACATTAGACTAGAATATGATGGTACAGTAAGAGATCCACACGGACACATTGTTCAATTCCTTTATGGTGAGGATGGAATCGATGTGGCAAAAAGTGATCACGGTGAGGCATTTAACAGTGTTAGATTGGCAGAATCCCAATCTATGATTGATTCAGGAAAGAAAGCAACAAAAGAAGAAATTGAAACTTTGACTAAAAAATACACTAAAACATTTAATCCAAGATTAACAAATAACTTAACTGAAGCATTACAAAAATCCACTCTCAGTAAAGCCGGTGTAGAAATTGTTTGCAAGAAAGGATTAGCACTATACAACAAAGCCCAAGTAGAACCTGGTCAAGCAGTTGGAATTATTACTGCACAATCAATTGGTGAACCTGGTACTCAGATGACTTTGAGAACATTCCACTTTGCAGGAATTAAAGAAAGAAACGTTACCTTGGGTCTTCCAAGATTAATTGAACTAGTTGATGCACGAAAGAAACCAGTAACTCCAACTATGGATATTTACCTTCAAGCCGATTTGAAAAAATCTCGAGAAAAAGCAATCGAGGTTGCAAGAAATATTTTGCAAACCAAAGTTAGTGCATTAATTATAGATAGTGAAACTGATTATTCTACAAATATTAAATTAATTCTAAGTGAAAATAGATTACGAGAGAGAGGATGCAGTGTTGCTGATGTAGAAAATGCACTCGCATCAAATAAGAAATTCAAAATGGAGACTGTAGGCGAACTAATCACACTAAATCTAGTTGAGGAATCAGACACTGCAACAGCTATTGCAATTAGAAATAAGGTTCTAAACACTACTGTTAAAGGCGTTCCAGATATTGAACGAGTAACTCTAGTTCAAAAAGATGATGAATGGGTAATTCAGACCACTGGTTCAAACATTGCCAAAGTCCTTGAAGTACAAGGAATTGATAAAGAGAATGTCAGAACAAACAATGTCTTTGAGATTGCAGGAACTCTGGGAATCGAGGCTGCAAGAAATGCTTTGATTAATGAACTAAACCATACCTTAGGTGACCAAGGATTAGAAGTTGATAATAGATACATCATGTTGGTATCTGATTTGATGTGCTCTAGAGGATACATGCAACAAATTGGTAGACATGGTATTGCTGGTTCCAAGAACAGTGTTCTTGCCAGAGCAGCCTTTGAGATTACAGTCCCAACACTTGCACATGCAGCACTAGCAGGTGAAGTTGAACAACTTTTAGGAATTACTGAAAACGTAATTGTTGGTAGTAACATTCCAATTGGAAGTGGTACAGTTGATCTTTACATGCAAGTAAGCAAAAAGAAAAAGGAGTAATAATTTTTAGGGTAATAATTATGGCAGATGAAATTTCAACATTAATGAAAAATAATCGAGATAAAGTAGTTTTACTTCGATTAAGAAATAAAACATCTCTTCAAGGAATTCTCAAAGACTTTGATATTCACATGAATCTAACCCTTGAGGATGCAGAAGATGTCACTGAAAGTACTCCAAAAAAACTTGGAAAAATTTTATTGCGAGGAGATAATGTTCTACTAATCTCTTTGCCTAATGATAAAAAATAGAAATTTTAAATTCTCTAATGATTTTTCATTAAGTATCATTCCTACGTATTTATTAAATACAAAATTATGATTTTGCAATATATTGAGATACATACTAGGAATATTGTTTGTACTAACTGTCCTATCTCCAGTAATCTCTGCACCAATTTTTGCTGATTCATTTGTTGTATCTATTGATAATGAACAACCAGAACTTGGTGACACTATATTGATTTCAGGTGAGATCATTGATTTTGGTATGCCAATAATTGCCATGAGTGTGTATGACTCTGCATGAGTGTGTATGACCCTGATGGGAAAATTTTATCAGCATATAATTTAGAAATTTCTAGTCAGACATTTGGTAAATCAATCTCCATTGACTCACCATTTTATGAAAAAACTGGAGAATATACCATAAAGTTTGAGTATGGTCAAATCACTCAAAACTATTACTTTGAAATTCAATCAACTGAACCTGAATTAATTATTGAATCTGTGAGTACACCTGAAATCCTTCTTTTGTATACTGAAAAACAACAGTACACTAATTCTGATATTGTAAAAATTTCAGGATTTGTTTCATCACTTGATTCACCAACTGTACTAATTGGAATCTATGATCCTTTTGAAACGCCTATTGGATTTTATTTTGGAAATGTAAATTCTGATTTGGAATTCTCCACAAATTTTCTTGTTAAGGATGGCGTAAATTTTAGAACAGAAGGAATGTATTCAGTTAAAGCACATTATGCAGAATCTGAGACTGTATCTTTTTTTGAATATTCTACAGTATCACAGGAAATAATTTCTGATGAAGAAATTGTAGATGATACTAATGATGAAGCACTGGATGAAAATATTTCTAATACTAGTGATTTACCTGATGATGAAATAATTGATGAGGAAATTAACCATGAAACTATAGACAATGAAACTATAATTTCTGATGACTCTATAATTCCAAATAATGCTGATGAGATAGATGAGAAAACAAGTCCCTCTGAAATTATTAAAACAAAAATAATTGGTGTGGAAAATAATTTAGAAATCAATTTACCATCAACAGAAATTAAAAAACAAAACAATCTCTCTATTGAAGATGTAGAGTTGGGGAAAATTCTTAACCAAATTAATTTAGAATGTGATTCAAGTAATTTTTTTGATATGATTTCATACTATGATGGAATGGGGCCTGCATTGTATCGTCTGTGTAACTTTGATGACTCTCTGAACTTTTTCAAAGAGTCATTGAAAAAAGATCCAAATGATGTGGAAATTCTTGTAAACACAGGCTCTGCAATAGGCAAATTGGGTGATTTCACTAAGGCAATTTTTTACTATGATTTGGCACTAGAAATTGATTCAACTTTTTTACCTGCTAAAAATAATAAGGCAAACGCCCTTGCCACCTTAGGAAATCTTGATGATGCAATTTTATTGTATATGGAAATTTTAGATGAAAACCCTAATTCAATTACTATTCAAAAAAATCTAAAAACTGCAAATTTACTAGTTGATGAATCAACTAGTAAAAGTATTATTTACACTGAACCAGTTATTGAAAAAACTATGCCCCCTAATAATGAAAAACAAAAACCAATGAATTTTTTTGAACAAATAAATTCTGTATTTTATTCTTTTGTTAATTTTTTTAATTTTCTAAACTAATTTTTTAGTTGTAATATTCGTAAATCTTCCATAAACCTATAAAGCCCTACGAAGACGATCGACTTAAGGAATGGTAGTTAAGATACTTGAAAAATCATTGAAGGATGCCCGTAAAGAGGATAGATTAACAATGGGCTCTAAACAAGTTTTAAACTCTTTGAAAAATTCCAAGCTAATAGTGTTATCTCAATCAGTAAAAAAAGAAATGTTTGAGAAAATTGAATCAGATGCAAAAAAAGAAAAAATACCCCTAGTTAACTTTCAGGGAACTTCAGTCGCATTGGGTAGATTATGTGGCTTACAATTTAGAATTTCAACAATTTCATTTACATCAATTGACGATGCAAACATCAAATCAATTTTAAAAGACACAGAAGCTGATAAAACAAATGATTAGAATTTCCTTAAATGTAGATTTAAATGAGACTTTTCTTGTTGGAGATAATCCGGATACCTTATGACACAATCAATCAAGCTTACAACAGATCAAATGCGTTTGATGTCACTTTTCCAAAATGTTACTGGTGCTACTGCACGTGATTGTATTGAAGATGAAAAACAAGATAGAGTAATTTTTGTAGTAAATAATGGAAAAATGGGATTAGCAATTGGTAAAGGTGGCATGCATATCAAATCATTACAAAATATTATCAAGAGAAATGTGGAATTGGTAGAATATAATGAAGATCCAGCAGCATTTTTGTCTAGTTTACTTAATTCAAAACTAATCTCTGAAGTTAAACTAAATACCCGACCAGATGGGTCAAAACAGGCAATTATTTTGGTAGACCCAAGAAAGAAAGGAATTGTTGTAGGACGAGAAGGAAGAAATGCAGAAAAAGCAAGACTACTTGCAAAAAGATATTTCAATATTACAAGTGTATTAATTAACAGCCCTGAGAGGGCAGCAATGGAGCTGTAAAAGTTGAGAAAATCACCACTAGGATTATTTGCAGGTAGAGTACTAACTGAGAAAAAGAAAAAACAACGTTGGGCAATTTCTACATACAAACGAAGAAAACTTGGAATTGACAAAAAATCAGATCCACTTGGAGGAGCACCACAAGGACGAGGAATTGTTTTAGAAAAAGTGGGTATTGCTGCAAAACAACCAAACTCTGCAATTAGAAAATGTGTTCGTGTTCAATTAATTAAAAATGGTAAAACAGTTACAGCATTTTTGCCACGAGATGGTGCAATGAATTTCATTGATGAACACGATGAGGTCCACATTCAAGGAATGGGTGCAACACAAGGTGGCGCAATGGGAGATATTCCTGGAGTTAGATTCAAAGTTTTCAAAGTTAATGGTACATCACTTCATGAACTAGTTATTGGAAAGAAGGAGAAACCAAGGAGATAGAAATGGCTGAAACTAAAAATCTATTATTATTTAGAAAATGGGATTTATCTGATATTGAAATAAAAGATCCTGGATTAAAGACTGCAATTTCATTAAGAAAACAAATTCTTCCATACACTTTTGGTCGTTCTGCATTAAAACGATTCAATAAAGCAGACGTTAACATTGTTGAGAGATTAATCAACAAGACAATGCATTTTGGAAAGAAATATGCAAAAAACACTGGTAGAATGACTGGAAAGAAAACCAAAGTTCTCAATACAGTCAAAACTGCATTTGATATTATTGCACTAAAAACTGGACAAAACCCAGTTGAGGTTTTAGTTAGAGCCGTAGAGAATTCTGCACCAAACGAGGATACAACTCGAATTGTTTATGGTGGTACCACATATCACGTATCAGTTGATGTAGCCCCAATTAGAAGAGTTGACATGGCTTTGAAATTTATCGCTGATGCAATCAAAGAGGCAACATTTTCAAATCCAAAACCCATTGAAGAACACATGGCAGAACAATTAATGCTTGCAGCAAATAATGATTCCAATGCTCCTTCTGTAAAGAAGAAACATGAATTAGAGCGAATAGCACAAGCATCAAGATAGAATTTTTAAAAAATATTTTCACAGTAGCCCGAGGCAGATTCGAACTGCCGTCCCCGCCTATCCACTCTTGAGATCCAGAGGGCAGAATCCTTGACCACTAGACTATCGGGCTACCTGCAACAAATTCTGGTGTTTTAGAATATAATGATTTGCTGTGGTTATTTTATTCGTACTTCATGTATTGCAGTTGCATAATCACATTTTGCTTTTAATCGCATGTACGGAATTAACTTGTAATGAATTGAATATACATTATTTTCTTTAATTATAATTCCTCTTTGTAATAATGACGCTAATCCTCTTGATGGAATGTTTATTGAAATATTTTTTTCCTCACACACTCTTTGTCTTTTATTTTGAAACTGTTTTAGAGTAAATATCACATCATTTATTTCTAAAATTAATGGCCAAATAATTTCTGCCCACACAAATCTTCTGTTTTCAGTAGCTGTTGCGTATTTACCTTTTTCACTCAACATTAATAACAACTGTCTGAGATGTTATAACTTGATAGTTGTCTCAAACTGAAATTGAAGAATCATTGAATCTATTGGAAAAAGATTGGGATGTAGACCCCATAATACGTAAATTCGTGTTGGGAAAAATTACCAATGTTTCAGACTATGCAATCAAAGTCAAAGATGTGGTGTTTCATGTACCCTATCTTGTCTCTGAAAAAAAATACATTTTATGGAAATGCTTTTGGCCTGACTGTCATAATTGCTGTGATAGACAAGGAAGACTACCGTTAACTTCTGATGATTTAATCACAATTGGCAAGGGACTAAAATACAAAAACACATCTGATTTTATTAAAAATGAAACACTCACTGTAACATATACTGAACCTGGACCATCAGGGCAAATGACTACAATGACCACAATTAATCTAAAAAGAAAAACAGATGAGACAGAATCTGAAGATGGAACTCACATCTCTTGTAGATTTTTAGATAAAGAGGGGGGATGTAGCATGCATCCTGACAGGCCTGGAGTGTGCTATTTGTATCCATTTGCATCATGGCTTGAAAACGAACAGGGGTTAGCACGTGTTCATGCAACATATCAATTCACAGGAGACTGTCCTGGATTTTATTTGGCAGATAATTTAGATCAAATGAAAGAAGAACTACAAGCATATTCAAAAACTATCTATGATTACAACATGGCATCAAATAGAACAAATCGTGAAGGATTTGGTTCTGTAAGTTTTGTTTAGGCTTTTGCCACTTTCATTAAATCACTAATATTAACATCCATTCCAAATCTGGCTTGATTCTTTTTCATGTAAAAGAATATTGCCAGAAAGTCTGGTAGTGATTTTAGTAGCGAGAATTTTTTGTTAATCTTTGCTCTTACAAACTTGAAGACCTTTCCATATATTTTGAAATGTTTTTCAACTGCTTTCTCATATGCTGTAAAGTCATTCATGTTTTCAAGGAAAATATCTGCACATTGCATGGCAGGAATTATTCCCTCACCTAATAACGCATAAACTGTTCCAATTGATTCACCCACTCCAACTACTTTTCCTTTGTAAAATGGCTTGCAATGATTGGGAGTTGCTAGTCGAATCGGTCTACCTTTAGTTTGAATTATCTTACCACCATGTTTTTTCATAAAATCATCAGTTACCTTGACATGGTTCTTTTTGTAGTCACCTGCACCAACAATAGCCCATTTCTCACCTAGTGGGAAATACCAAAAATATCCTGACATTCCAGGAAATGGTTCTATGTAAAAGTCATCATATGGTACGCCATTTTCATACTCTACTTTGTATTCGTATGTTGGCAAGAAGAAATCCTCTTTTAATCTTGGAAGATAAATCCTATGAAATCCTGTACAATCAATAATTAGATCATACTCTTTTTCCAGCTCTTCTAATTTTACAGACTTGCCGTAAATTACCTTGGAATCTTTAATGAAATCTTTGATTAGTGCTAGTTTGTTGTATGTACATAATCCATGTAGTCCAATATCAAATTTCAAATCATTACTCATCTTTACATGCATATTTTTTCCATCATGGATTAGAAAATCATCAAAATTTCGATTTACCTTTTTGCAAAATGCTGCTAGTACTGGTTTGGTTGTACCCCATGCACAAATGGAATCATGGTTTTCTTCTGTACTTCGCTCATAACCTGTAACCTCGTGTTCAGAATTTTTTAGTCTAGCCATTAGATATGATCCGGCCACACCCATTCCCATTACTGCTATTTTCAAGATATCTAGCAGACTAGTTTATCCTAATAAATACACTATCTGTACTTTTCAGCTTCTGATTCTAGTTGTTTCATAAAACCATCAAGATGATCTAGTATCAATTCCCCCTTTTAGTCATGAAAATCTATTAGAAAACAGAATTAATGAACGGATTGTTGTAATCCTATTACAAACAATTCCTTAAGTGATTTTATACAAAATCTTTTTCATGTTTAACATACAAGACACAAAGATAACATCCAAAAACATCTCATATGCGGATTTTCCTGTTGAATCTCCGAGTCAATTCTCAGCATTAAGAACTGCCAAATATGGAATGATTGCATTGTTGAGCGTTTTAATGCTTAATGTCCCTGTAGTAATTAACAGTGCACAAGTATATTGAAAAAAAAAATTCTTTGACAAATAATTAATTTTCAAAACACATGACGAGTTTTTTTATTTTTTATATAAATAATAATTTTTGATGCTTGATCGGTTGTCCCCAAAAGTGGAACATAGTAGAAGTTGTTAAATATGAACTTCACATAATAGAATTAGAAAGGACGTCTGTCGTTTGAAACTAATCGTTTCAGACCTTAAGACAAATCACTGTCATCGGGGAACAACTCGTTTCTGATCTTAAGTGGTAAAGATGTCATTAGCTCCTTACAGGAGTTAGTCTTAATCTTGTGTGCCTTTCTGTTTATTTTATTTTGTAACGTAGTATTGCTATAACTTCATTATCCATCTCTAGTCTTTTGATAATGTTTTTAGCTGCTGCAAATTCAATTTTACATGATGTATCTTTTGCTAGTTCAAGCATTTGTATAATTTTTTTAAATTGTGCATTGTTGTGATACTCCATTGATACAATTAGAGTATCTACTGCACCAATTTGTAATGCCTTGTAGATTACATCATTTCTTTTTGCAGTTAGTCCATCTTTGACTAGTGTTTCATACTTGGCAATAATTTCTGCAACATACTTTTTTCTATACTGGTAAAGATGTTTTATGATTTTTTCATAAATTTTATTTTGAGTAGTTGAAAATGATAACTCCTCTACAAACCTGACTTTTTTTGACAACTCTGAATCTATTTCATCAAAGAATTCAGTTTTTGCAATACCTGCTCCTCCAAGCAATATCAAATCTGAATTATCATCTAGCAATCTGACCTTGTTTGCTACTTTTTTGAAAAATACATGAATTTTTGTCTGTCTGGCTCTAAGGAATCGTCCTTGGGACTGACCGCCTTTTCTGTGCCTTCCTTGTAAATCAATTCTCAACTTTGATTCTTGAATTATTTGCTCTCCATGAAACTTTTGAATTTTTGCAGTCTTTTGGTCAATGGTAACTAGCAGGACATCATAGTTTGTCTTTAGAATATCATTAAATGGCTTGATGTATGGTTTTTTTGATGCCATGTAGATGTATGGTAATTTTTTTGAGGTTCCAATTTGTTTAATCACCACTTTACCATTGTTCATCCAGCCAAAAATGCATAGAGTCTTTGTAAATTTCCCAACAGATATTGGATTTTTCTTTAACTCTTTAATTTTAATTTGAATTTTATTTTGAATTTTTTCAAATGTTTCATTTCTTTTTGTTGATTGTAATAGTGTGATAGTTTCACTCCCCTTCCCATATGGATAGTAAACTGTAACACATGGTGAGTTTATTTTTTTAATTTCATGCAAGAATTGATTTAGTCTTAGCCATTCAGTATGATTAATTTCTGAAATCATATTTTTTAGATTTTTTCTTTCATACATAACTTGTTCTCTTTTCTCTCTGAATGATTTTGATACTCTGTGTTTTTTACACTTGAATTATTCCTTCTTTGACTAGGAATTCAATTCCTTGAATAAATACATCATCATCTATTGCACCATCAGCCCACCACTTTGCATTATTTTTAACCCACTCTGGTACTTGTTTTGGTTCTCCACCACTTTGTGATGTTGATTCAACTGTAATAGTTCCCTCTTTGATTAAAAATCCGATTCCTTGAATAAATGCATCATCATCTATTGCACCATCAGCCCACCATCCTGCATTGTTTTTTATCCATGAAGGAATTTTTGATTCTGCAATATTGTCATTTAGTTTTTCAAGTAATGGGTTCTCCTCGATTTGTACCTCAATTATTGCGTATCCGCTCAGCTCAGTGTCCAATTCATTTTCTGGCCCTGTACCATACACAAATACTGCATAGCGTACTAGCCCTGCCTCTTGATTAACTGGTAGTAGGTGCTCAACTTGACCATATTCTGTAAATAGAAATTCCTTTCCTATGCTTTGCGCATACGAGTATAGTAAATTGTCTTTCTCATCTACTATCCACACATCGTAATGAATTTGCTTTAAAATTCTAGTTTCATTATACTTGCTATAGAAGTTAATTTTCCAATCAATGTCGCATCCTTCAAGTGGTGATTCTGGAGAATGGTTGTATTGAATCATCAATGAATATGTGTTTGTAGGAATTCGTTTGCTGGTGTAATCTAAAAATTTTGTATCACAACCAAGTTCCTCTGCTTTATTGATTGATTCTACTACATCTTTGAATGGATCCTCTGTAATGTTTTGCTTGTACTGTTGTAATTCAAACTCATACATTACAGGAACATTATCTGATACCATTCCTGCAAAAGTTTTTGCTTTGACTGGAAATGGAAAATCATCAACTAACCAAATCTCATTATCATTATCATTGTACCATCCAACAACAATTGTATCTAGTGTTCCACTTGGAGTAGTAATTGTTTCTGTTCTACTTGGAATTAAATTAGATGATAGTCCTCCACCAACTGGACCTAGTAATCCCCATGATGAACTCTTGAACTCTTTAGGTCCGTGAATTCTGTCATTCTCATTTGCTGTAACATATGCTCCAAGCCATGCAATTGTTGACTTGAATGCAACTGCATAGTCTGATAAATCATCATCAAAAAGAATTGGTGTTGGTGCAGTTTTTCCTAATCCCCAATAGCCTTTGATTATTTTGTCTTGGTCTATTACTAGAATTTGTGCATCCCACAATGTTTCACTAACATTTACTCTGTCCCCTTTAATCCAAATTTTCAATTCTATTGGTAGACATGAATTCAAATCAATATCGCATAGTTTGTATTCAAAATAGTCTCCTTTTTTGAGACCCTCACCCAAATACCAAGACCCATCAATATTTACACCGCCTGAATTTTGAGCGTAAACAATACCTGTAAATCCTAAACTTGCAATTATTGTTAAAAGTAAAATAACTCCTTTCATGATTTTGATTTCTAAATTAATGGATATTAAACGTAGATTTCAATTTCTCATTTGTAGAAAAATAAAACTAGGTACAATCCTTGCAGTCAGGATCGATACATATCGGATTGTGCTTTCCATCCCTTGTTGGATGTGCAGTGTCTCTTCTTCTTTGTGTTCTAGTCATAGGTATGATGGGTGATAATAATTAAAAAGTATATTGTAGATTTTTATGAAATTATATCCAAATTATCTATTAAATTTTGAATAATTATTTATTTACAATCTTTGATATCATTGTATATTGGAGAGTTGTGATAGACGAGTTCGTGCCTACAAAAATGGTAAAACTTTGGAGCAATGCAAGGAATTAGCAGAGTCTCTAAATCCTGATTTTAAAAAACAAATTGATACTAATGGCAAGGTATTGTGGACTAAAATTTTAGAGCAAGTCAATCATGATGAGTTAATTTACAAATTTACTTTGAAATTTTTACGACGTGATGGATATGACATTGGAAATTACAAGATTCCTGAGGTTAAAAAATTCTAGACATGACTATTGAGGATGATTATCGTGAGAAGATGATAAAATCTAAAAAAGAATATGATGAGTACAAGGCAAAAGAAGGTGATTCTGATTTATTCTTTAATGAAAAAGACACCCGTAAACCAAAGAAAGAAAATTAGATATCTCTGTAATTGTATTGTTTTAAAATTTTTACATCTAACAATTGTATTTTTTTACACATTTAATACCTAAATTCACGAAAATAATCTATGAAATTAAAAGTAATTTCAAATGATCCTGGAGCATTTCCTTGTGATACCTGTGATACAAACTGTTGCAAAGAGTATACTATATTTGTAAATGCTCATGATATTTACCGACTCTCAACTGGATTAAAAAAATCTCCTGAATCATTCCTTGAGCTTTTTGGTGCCAAAGATTTTGATTTGGGAATTAAAGTTCAAGAAGGACTACTAGACCTGGCATTAAAACAAAAAGAAGGTGCATGCATGTTCCTTGAAAAATCAAAAGATATCTATCGATGTACAGTTAATGAGATTAAACCAAGTGTTTGCAAATCATATCCATTTGGATTCAAAAATGGAAAATTCATTCAGATGGATGATATTATGTGTCCAACTGATTGGGATACTAGTGCATTTGAATCCATGATGAGCATTCATCTTAAAAAAGACAAAGATGAATGGCAGTTTTATGATAATCTAGTGGCAGAGTGGAATAAAGCAGATGGAGCAAAAAAATCTCTAGCTGAATTTTTGAAATTTAGCTTGGATAAAGTATCACTAGTTATCAAAAATTAATTATATCTTTTTGATTGAATCCCATTTTTGTGCCTGCAAACATTACACAAGTGATTATACTGATTTGCGTGATTCCATTTCTCCCCACAACCATAACAAATATTGGCTTCTCGTAAATCCATCATGCTCGTACTCAAAGATTTTGAATAGTTTTGAATTAAAGGCAGCTGGTTATTGTGTTAATTCCTGCCAGAAACCTTATTGCTGAACTAACCACAGTAGATCAGAATTGAATTGTTTTAGATGTGATGGAAAAGGAAAATACATGAATCAATTCGGTATTATGGAGAAATGTGCGTCTTGTCAGAAACCTGATATGAGCTTTGATAATGTGACTCCCGAATCTGATTTGAATGAAGAAGGACTTTGAGTGATGAGCATTGGAGAAAAAATCAAAGAAAAAAGATAATCGTAAACAGAAAGGACAAAAGGCATCTGAGCAAAAACAGCGAGTTAAAAAATACAAGAGCGAACAACAACTAAACAAAAAGAGTAAAAAACCAAAAAAATACTAGATTTCAATACGCTTAATTTTGAAATTCTTGTACAAATAATATGAGTTTTAGAGCAAGCGTGTTTTCAGGCAAACAATTACTAGGAATTACTGGAATCTCTATTCTTGCTGCATCAATTTTGTATGTTTTGTATGCCATGTATCGATAATGGAAATTGTACATGACTCATGATATGTAAAAAGAATTTAATAATTTACAGAAATCAAAAATAAATTAAACAAATGTTAAGACTTTACAAATTACGTTATTGTACTAGTTTTTCATAATGATAATATGGTTTACTCGTATGGAATGTATTTTGCATCACATATTGATAGACTCATTGATGAGATGCTCTATTGCTTGATCTATGGGGAGAAAATAAAGAAAAAAGAGGGTTTACCAAAATGACAATGTCAATTAAGAAACAAGAAAAATGTCGAAATATATTGGGATGGTGCAGTCTTGGTATGCTTGTATTTGGTTTGGTTGGTTTGATGATTGTAATGGAATTTTTCTAATAGACTATCTACATTTTGTTACTTTAAAGAATTAAAGAAATACGCTTAAGTTTGAATTTATTGAAGGAAATTTATGAATTTTAACTGTGTTTTTCCTACATGTAATTACAAAGCAAATAACATTGAGGAAAAAGAATTTCTTACTCATTTGAAAGATAAACATCATAGTGATATGATTAATATCTCAAAAAAAGAAAACATTCCAATTGATATGGCTGAAATGATGACTGTATCAAACTCCAAGATATTCATTAATTCATAATTTCAATATCTTTAAGTTCAGAAATATTTGGGTGATATTATGGATGACGCTGATAAAGTAAAACTAGACCATCAGAGAAATAAATCAGAAATTGTAAATCTTGTAAAAAATATGTTTGCGTTTGATAAATGGGGCGATGAGGAGTATAAGGTGAAACTCCAAGAATTAGTTGCAAAAGATGAGCAACTAGTAGCTGATGTGATTAAAAAAATAAAGCAGGAAAAAGGAATGGAATGAAATTACTAATTATTGGTGTAGTTATTGTTGTTGCAGTTTTAGGGATTGTAGCTAGTCAGTTAGGTGGAGATACTGAAGATATTAATGATGTTACACTAGTTGTTGAGGAAGTTAATGTTTCACTTGATTGTATGGGTACTGCCAAATGCTTTGCAGGTATAGTAACTGAGGTAATTGATGGTGATACCCTCAAAGTTAATGGTGAATCAATTAGATTTTCACTATCATCAGCACCAGAACTCAAAGGATTTGGTGGCATTGATTCTAAAAATTTCATTGAAACCATATGTCCTGTTGGGTCAACTGTAGTAGTTGATGAGGATGATGGGCAAGTATTGGGTAGTTTTGGTAGAATTATTGGTCTAGTGTATTGTAATGATGTAATATTGAATCAAGAACTACTTGATGCTAACTTGGGATACTTGGAGGAGCGATTTTGTGATTCATCAGAGTTTTCAACTACAACATGGGCTGTAAAGTATGGATGTTGAATGATATGGGATTCAAAGACTGGTTTGTAGAAGATAAGACAGGGAATAGTTCTGTTAAGGTACAATGTACTGGGTGCAAAAGAATTACAGTAGTGAAAATCTCAAATGGCACATCATTTGAGAAATGGAATAAAAATACTAAATGCGGTCAGTGTAATGTAAAGAATTGCTGGATTCAGGTAAAATAAATTCTCAAATATTATTGTAGCATTACCCAAAGCAGGAATAAATAATGTTAAACAATATTGCTCTATTTTTTACTAAGGAATTACTGTTCTCCTATGAGCCAATTCATTTGATGCTGGGGGCAAGTATTGGGACTATAGTAGTAGTGATGTTGATTAAAAAAATAATTAATAAGAAAAATAAAAAATTAATGCTCTGAGATGAATTATTTTAATGAATTATTTTAATGAATTATTTTAATGAATTATTTTAATGAATTATTTTAATGAATTATTTTAATGAATTATTTTAATGAATTATTTTAATGAATTATTTTAACAATTGGAGTCCATTACACAGTAAAATACGAACTACAGGATTTGTGTTATCTCCAATTTTATTTGCAATAATCGTCTCTTATCCAATAGATGGATTGGCATTTGAGGCCAAACTTGTTTGAGGATTATCTGTATGGATGGCAATATGGTGGGCAACTGAGGCAATTCCATTTTATGCCACTGCATCAATTCCATTATTTGTATTTCCACTGTTTGGTATTGCAGATATTGATAAAGTAATTTCTGCATATGGGGATAAATTGGTATTTTTACTGATGGGTGGATTTCTACTTGCAAAGACAATAGAAAAAGTAAATCTTCACAAACGATTTGCATTTAACACCCTAAAGATAGTTGGAACAAAACCAAAAAATATTATTTTGGGTTTCATTATTGTTATCGGATGCATGAGTGCATGGATTACAAACACTGCAACCACTCTGTTAATTCTTCCAAATGCAATTGCTATTGGCAGTGGCTATGTATCAATAAAACAAATGGTTCGTTATGGATGGATTACCATTTGATCTTATTTGTATTCCAATAGTTACTGTAATGCTGGTATATTTGGTACCCTTGGTTTGGGGACTAACAAATTTCACTCTTTTTATAAAAAAAGAAAAAGGGTTAAAATTCTATCATTGTTCCTGCAGCAATTGTATATTTTTGATTTTGTTGTTCTCCGTGAATATCATACCAGGAAATATTCAGACTCACTTTGTTTCGAAGTGCTGATTCTACTGTTATGTGACTTGCTTGTCTTAGTCTGTCTTGAATTGGTTTTTCTAAAACTGTTGTTTCTTCTATTGATTTTTCCATATGTAATGATTAGTAGTATTGATTTAACATTGAAAGTAAAAATTAATTTTTGATCGCTTAATCAATATTGACTAGATTGATTTTACATTATTTCATTCTCAAACAAGTATTTGGATATCTAAGGAATCAAACTCTATGTGGAATTATTCTTTAAATTAAATAAAGTGCTATACATTTTGTGAAACCTCAATCATGTCGAAGTTGTGGAAAAGAATTATTCCAAAATCAAAGATTATGCCCTCACTGTGGAAAGGATAGTGGTTATGATGATGTTGAAAATTAGATTTTAAAATAACTTACACCTTGATGCAACAGATTCTACAATAAATTAAACAAATGTTCAGTCTCATATTGATCTAATTTATTATTTAATTGATAATGTAATTTGATGAAGACTGAAACAAACCTGTGTCCACAAATCGACATCATAGGTCACATCACGGGATTTTACTCTATAGAGTAAGAGCAGTTCAAGATTTCAGTCTTCAATGATTTTATTGAAATGTTATTACATATTATGCATAAACTATAGTATGTTTAAGGACAGAATTCATGCCGGGAAATTACTTGCAGAAAAACTAGTAAATGATGTAAATGGTAAAAATTCTATTGTGCTTGCAATCCCTAGAGGGGGAGTCATAATTGGTAGTGAAGTTTCAAAAAGAATAGATGCAGAACTTGACATTATAGTTTCAAAGAAAATAACTCCACCTAATTCTTCAGAATTTGCAATAGGATCTATTGTTCATGATGGAACAATATACCTAGAACCAAATTGGAAAATATATTCAAATGATGAACAGATAGCCAAAGAAATAGAAATAAAGACCCAAGAAGTTCAAAGAAGACTATTACAATATAGGGCAAAATTAAATTATAATTTTGATGCTGAGAAAACTGTAATTATTGTAGATGATGGTATTGCTACAGGCTGTACTGTTCAAGTAATTCTCAAATGGCTTTCAAAATATAATGTCCGAGATATCATTTTAGCAGTTCCAGTAATGCCTGCTGTAACTTATGAGATTTTTAAAAAATTAATAAAAAGTGTAGTTGTACTTGAAATTCCTACCTCTTTTTCATCAGTTGGCCAATTCTATGATACATTTGACCAAGTATCTGATGAAAAGGTAATTCAAGTTTTACACGCCCGTCGATTCTAAATTGAATCACTTTCTTCTCAAATTTTGTATCTAAATCTCTAAGGATTCATTTTAAACGCTATTTTCTAAACATAATCCATATTCTAGTTCCTACAAAAATGCCTACTGCAAGAACTATCAATACCGGAATAATGATTTGTCCTATTTCCATAAACTAGATTCTAAACTCTTTATCTAAAAATATTCTTGTAGTTCTTTTTTACATCTCATTTGTTATTCAAAAATGATTCAATTCTCTATACCATTGAATCTGTAATGCGACTAATTTTGATGATCTTAAAATTTAGGTAAATTTCCTGATTTATCTAAATTTGATTTACATACTTTACAATAAAGCCTAATTTCAGCTGATGGAAATTTCGCTCCACAATTTTTACAAATATAAAATTCTGTTTTATCCATAAATAATATTCAATAATTATTGATTTAAACATTAGATGGTACATTGTTGATGAAAATTATTATTAATTTTCACATCTATTTACATCTCTTTTATGCCCAAACAAGTTATCTGGGTTTACGTATAATTGGGTAGATAATTCTAAGAAAAATAATTTTTTATCATTTTCTTTTTACTTTAAAAATTGTATAACCATACTTTAGTTTCATTTCCTCATTTGATAATTCTTCAAATTTGTATTGCTGAAAATCCTTCAAAAATTCATGCATGTTACCACCAATTATCATTGAATTTACGGGACAGTTGGAATTAATCTTAAAGCATCGATTAACTGTAGGTCCAAAAATATCATTTACAATTGATGTACTACTTTGAGCTACACTCACAGAACCATATGTTACACTAATTTTATAATTTAATTCAGGCATGTTTTCTGCTACCAGTTCCTCTTTTAGGGAATTGTGAGATTCAATCATGTCAAGACAACATTCTAAAACATTTTTCATTTGTTTTGAATCATTTGGATCAATATTTGCAAATCTAAAGAGCAAAGCATCACCGATTGTCTTTATCACTTGGCCATTATACTTTATAACAATTTTTGCCATAAAGTTTAGAAATATTTCATATAATTTGGTAACATCCTCCTCTGATAGTTGAGCTGAAATTTTAGTAGAATCTTTCATGTCAATTACTCCGACACAATCATTTTGTGTATGTTTAGTAAATTTTAGTAAAATTCCCTCTTGTTGTTTTATGACATCTTCATTATGTTTGATTGTTATTTTTGCATCAAGAAGATTTTTTGCCATTTCATCAAATGTTTTTGAGAGTTGTCCAATCTCATCATGTGTAGTAATGTTTGTTTTAACATCAAAATTCCCACTTGATACTTTGTTTGCAGCCTCATTTAGTCGAGTTATGGGTTCTGAAAGGCGTTTTGATAAAATGACTGTAGTGATACTTATTCCAATCATCAATATTATGCCAATTCCAATAATATTTTCTTGCATCCCAAAAATTGAAATATTTTCAAAATTTAAAAATAAAATCGTAGTTATTGCTATAGAAATTAATGATGAGGATAAAACTAGTACCAATAATTTACTCCTTAAACTAAAAAATACCAAACTAGTAAATGCCATTATCCTCACGATAGATTTTAAAATTAAACTACTTTACTGTAACTCCACATCTATCTATGGAATTTAGTTGAAGATCTTTTAGATTATATTTTGGAATGAATAATTTTGTTACATGGCAGAAGCATCACTCTCAAAACTTGATGACCGAGGAGTATTCACTATCATATCTGTAGAGTCAGTTGAGCGCAAAGTAGGAAAAGAGATGATTTTTGAGGTAAATATCACCACTGAGGAGGAATTTGATGGGGTATCGCACTTTTACACCTCTCGAAAAATGATATTATCCAAATTTTATGATAATGGAAAGCCTACACAACTTGCCCAAGATATTCTCAAAGGTAAAAAGCATAGGGTAAAAATCATCAAACAAAGATTTGGTAATGGTCGTGAAGACTTTGATATTGCAAAATCCTAGATTCTACAAATTATACTTATACAATTCAAGTTAGTTTTTACATTACTATGCAGTTGTATAGTTTGCGTGATTCCAAAAATCGCGATTACCAAATCGGGTAATCAAAACGCAATTATGAAGAACGGAACTCTCCATTCTTCATGAGATTGGGAGGGCCTATTCAGCTCTTTCAATCTCACTTTAAATGATTTTTAAAAACAGTATGGTTAAGATACTGTTCGATTTGATCAAACTATCCCTTATGAGTAAAATCATCTCTACAAAACTAATGCACGAATTATTTAGCCAAGTAATGTCTTCACTTGATGACTCCATTCTCAAAGAATTAGAAAAAGAGGTTGAGAAATTAGTGGAGTAAAATGGGAATTGATCACATTCTTTGTGGTTGTGGACACTCTGAGCAAGACCATAACATGAAATACACAAAGAATTTCACTTTCTTAATAGGTAATTGTAGAGAATGCACATGTGAGTTATATGCAATCGAGAAAATTGCAATGGCTCTATGATTATTTTTTTAACTATGTAGAACTAATTCTTTTGAGGTATATTTTGAAAATGGTATTTGCAAACTTTGTTGTAACTGGATTCAAAAGACGACAAAAAAATATCGTAGAGGTGGAAAATAAATCTCAAAGATTAAGAAATGAGCGTAATATCTCTGAATCTAAAGCGTTTGCAGACCATGCTTTATTTCTAAAACAAGAACTAGGTAGATATTTTCAGCAAAATCGTGAGATTCTAGTTGGATGCGGAATGATTCCAATATACCGGGTAGGAGTCCCAGCAATTACTGATACAGAATTACAAATAGCTGATGATTATAATTCTAAAAACTAAATACTCTAAACTCTCATTTTCATACCTATCTACATCAATCCTCAAAATGGTTTGGTAAATCTCTAAGACATGATAATATACTGTAATGGAATCATCATGATATGGTCAAAGTAACAATCAATGCAAAAGAAAATGGTCCATTAATTGTAGAACTTGATGGAGAGAGACTATGTGCATTATGTAGATGTGCTGCATCTGACAACAAACCAAACTGTGATGGCTCACATGCAAAATCTGGTTTCAAAGCAGAAGCATCTGAAATCAAAGTCTGTGATTAGATTTACAAGACATTTTTTTATATTTTCTTCTTTTCTGCGTCTCAAATTATCTTCATAAATGGTTTGAGCCTCTATGGAATTGAACTTGGAAATGGTTCTACTTTTTATTTCTCTCATCCAAAAATAAAATGGACTAAATTTGAGGAAGAATTTGTTGTAGCCACACAAGTTATCTGAATTATTTTTCTAGTGAATTATTAGAAAATCAACAAATCTCTGTAGTTGGAAAAGGTTACAATGGTAATGATGCATTGATTTATTTTTAA
>Ga0208879_1000271_pt1 | contig 55489 bp, 53 predicted proteins | sample Knorr_S15_td_Bot_FD_185605 | JGI IMG/M metagenome (GOLD analysis project Ga0208879, IMG submission 185605) | Marine microbial communities from Southern Atlantic Ocean transect - Knorr_S15_td_Bottom_ad_5009_LV_A (SPAdes) (version 2) | ecosystem: Environmental > Aquatic > Marine > Oceanic | place... | reverse complement strand
AAAAAGAGCCCGCCGAGGCGGACTCTTTTCTCATAAACTTGCAACCAAGAATTAGGCGCGAGTTTTTTTGCGAGCCAGGAACATGCCCAGACCAGCAATACCCATCAGACCCAGCGTAGCCGGCTCAGGAATTACCTGCGTGCCTTGAGCGTCGATAGCCGCCATGCCAATATCATTCAGGTTTCCGGTATAGGAAGTGGACGGATCCAACGCGCTGAACGTGTTCAATCCCGGTCCCTGCAGACCCATTTCCAGGAAGTAGCTTCCAACGGCCCCATCAGCCGAATCAAAGATACGACCATAGAAGGCGCCACTAGTAATATCAGCACCGCCTACATCGGAATTGCCGTAAAGAGCGGATCCAAAAGCAAACATGCCGCCGAAATTTGCGGCACCTGAAGAAAGAACAAATTCACCGGAATTAACCAGAGAAGAGTCCAGATCAGCAGACTGATAGCCCGTTGCATCAGATTTCCAAACCAGCTGAACCAGCGAACCCGCCGCGAGCATAGTAGTCGGACTAGGGGCAACTTCTCCAGCCAACAGCAACGGAACGCCACCGCTTTTGAAATCCACCGAAATATCGGCTGTTGCAACACCTGCAACCGCTACCGTCATCATTAGTGCTATTAGTTTTTTCATTTTTATTTCTCCTTATGTTTTCTATTTACTCTACTAAAAAAATTACGGGGTGAACGGACGATTAGCAATCCAAGTCTGCCCAGCGGTGGCTTCGTACCAAAAACCTTCGCCCACACCGATGGTCAAAGTATTCGGATTCCACTGATCAACAGAGGTGAAGGTTACCCAGGAAAAAACAGATTCATAGGTAGACACATCATAAGTTGCGCCATTAAATGCATAAATCTTATCCCCGATAGCAGGCGACAAGCCAAGATCCGCTACCGTACTGGCAACCGGATAAGGATAAGAAAGCAGCTGGAAACCAGTTGAAACGGAATTGGTTACCGTAGCAGCCAACTCAACTTCACCGCTCAGGACAGCTGTCGCTGAAGCAGCACCAACATTCTCAACCCAAAAACCGTTGGCACCACTCAGATCGAGCGTGTTCGGATTCCACTGATCAACCGAGGTGAAGGTTACCCAGGAAAAAACAGATTCATAAGTCGACACATCATAGGTTGCGCCATTGAACGTGTACAACTTGCTTCCCAAAGGAAGCTGATCCCCAAAAACACCCTGCGGAGAGGTGTCGGAACCGGTGAACGCGTAACCGGAGATATGAAATCCCGGCGCCCCGATGTCTTTATTGTACCCAACGACATTTGCGCTGGTGACGGTTTGCGCAGCAACCATAGAGGTCGCACATGCGAGCACTACTGCTGTCATTACTAGCTTTTTCATACTATTACTCCTTATGTGTTATAAGTGAACCCAATTTCCACTTGTAGCTTTCCTTTTTATGCCATCATCCAATCCAAAGCAACTTATTTCTCGCGTTTTTCACACCCCATCCCGCGGGAAAACCAGCCTGCCGGCCCTATACGGAACCCTCCTTCGGGCAGACCGTTCCATCAAAACTTACTGATGCAGCATCGCTTTGTTTTGGATTTTGACAAACAACAACAGGCAGGCGTGAACCCATTCATACCCAAACCTATTGCCAACCAGTACACATAAACGCACAGCGTTAATAAAAAAGCAAGTTAAAGTTCCATGCGATAAGATGTTAGGTCGGGGATAAAATAGTTCTTCAGCCCCTGCTAATCCCGTCAAAACAACAAGGCCGGAACGGTGGCCCAGACGATGGCGAGGAGCGCATAGGACAGCGCAGCAACGCGCTGGCGGCCGTTTCGCGCAGACACCAAGAAAGAGATCCAACCGATGTACCAGAAGAGGATGGCGAGCCGCGGCGGGACGGAAACCTTCCAGTGGGCGGCGGGGAGATCGGCGAAGAAACCGACCCCGGCGAGTAGCGCATTAATAAACACCAAGCCGGCGTGGTTGAAGATTTCCGAGGCGAAGGGCAGCAGGATCGAGAGCCAGCCGGACAGCACGATACAAAAGGCGAGCGGAACAACGACCAGGTTACCCAGCAGGGAAACGGGAGAAAACGACCCGAAAAAGAGGGCGGACAGGGGCATGGAGGCGATAAAGGCGGCGGCCGAGGTAATGACCAGCGATGCCACATAAGCCCAAACCTTGCGGCGCCATCCCTGCCAACGGACCAAGGCCCCGTCGGGCAGGGCGGCGAAGGCCATGACGAGAAAACTGACGACCACAAAGGAATAGATGAAGCCGGCGGAGAGAATTTCGGCCGGTTTCAGCCACAGCAACAGCGTGGCGGAAAATGCAATGGAGGTTGGAACATCGGGCTTTCGACGGAAGAGCGGCGCTGAAACATAGACCGTGGCCATGGTCAGGGCGCGGAGAGCGCTGGATTTCATCCCGGTTGCACAAACGAACACGAGCAATAGCGGAAACAATCCCGCGCCCCACCAATCCCGCGGCACGCCCGCGGTTTTGAGCACAATGATGATAAACAAACCCAGCATCCCGACGTGCAACCCGGAAATGGCAAATATGTGCATGGTGCCGGTATTTCTGAATTGTTGGTTTATTTCTTGGGGGATCGCCTTTCGATATCCGAGCAGCAGGGCTTTGTACACGGCCAGTTGATCGGCATGGACGGCCATGCCCTTGGAGAGATTTTGCGCCGCCCCTTCGCGCAGGCGCTGGCCCCATGCCAGAGGTGAAAAAGGCGAAGGTTCCGACAGGGTGATACAGCCGCTTTTGGCCGACGCCGCCATTTCAACCGGCTCGCCGCCGGGATAGGTTCGCTTGCGCAATTCTCCCGAAAGCAACATACGCGCGCCGTAGTCCCCCACCCCTTCCGGGGGCGCATCGAACACCCGAACCTGAATACGTCCACTGCGGCGCTGCCATCGCCCATCCATTTGCATCCCCTCGCAGGCCAGAGGAAAAACCCAGGCCCCTGTCCCGCCCGACCGATATTCATAAAAATTCGGCGGGCCGGCCATACGCCCGATGACCTGGACCTCCACCAGCGGCAGGCGCGCAGACACGCTGTTAATCTCTGCGGGGAAAACGGTGGCCGAACCCACAACAAAGCGACAGGCGGAAACCATGGCCACAGCGCCGAGCACCAGCCAACCGGAATGTTTCGTCCGAAAACCGAGCAAAGCGAAAACAAGAAAAATGGCGGCCGCCCCGGCGAGCACATGTAGCGGGAAAAGGCCCGATGCCCCGGCGAGCATGCCGGCAACCACGCTTAGTGAAAGCCCCACCAGGGGGCGGCGCACCACGTAGCTGGTTTCAAAATCGGTGATAACCCCTCCCTACGGGCTATTGGAACAGTTCGTGGTACTTCATCCGAACCTTATGCTTGAACGTGGAAAAGGAGTAATGATCGGCCACCAGTTGCTGCCCGTGGGTGGCGATGGTGCGCGAGAAGAGCGGCTCCTGAATGGCGCGCAGAACCCCCGCCGCCATCGAATCGGAATCCGCCAGCACGGGTATGGTCGTTTGCTCCGTCAGCACATCGTCGTAGGCCGCGTCATGAACCGCCACCAGCGCGGCCGGGGCATGAAGCAACGTGTAGACCCGCGGATGGATATACCGACTGCCGACCGGCGGAATCAGCAAGGCCGCCGCCGCAACATGGAGCGCCTTCAAAAACGTTTCCGAATCGTCGGGCGGCAAAAACACGCAGTTGCTTGAAATATCCAGTTTCTGCACCATCTCGCCGGCCTGCGCGGGCATTTCGCTTAAGAAAAAAAAGGTGACGTCCGGAATGACCTCCACCACCTTGAGTACCGCCATCAGCACATTGCGCAACCCGGCGGCACTGCCAGGCAACATATCACAGACCACGATCGCGCCGGCGCTGCCCCCCAAAGAGGAAAACAAACTGGCTTTGTCGATATCCAGACCGGGCAAAAGCGACTGAACCGGCACATCTTCCAGCTGAACGACCGCTGCATTTTTTTCCGCCGCGCGCAGATCGGCCGTCAATGCGGCACACGAAGAATAGACCAGCGCTGCCCGCCCCAGTACCTTGACCTCCTGGCGGTAAAGAAATCTTGGGAACGCCTTCCACAACCGGGATGGCGCTTGGCCGGCCTTGCCACTGAAACGGCGAACCGCATCATATACAAGCGGTATTTTTTTCCAGCGAACCAGCCGCAAAGCAAAGAAAACCGCGTCGTCAACGGCATGGACCGCATCATACTTCGTCTGACGCACGGCCTGCCGGGCCTTCGCACGCATTCGGGAGCGCTTCCGCGGCGTCCCATCATCCTCACGCGCCAATACGCGAATGCAGGGATGATCCTGAATACGAACAAGCGGAGCAACGACATCCACCCCGTGCCCGGCATCGGCCAAAGCCCGCAGCATCGCCGCCGAACGCATACCTTCCCCGCGAAGCGAAATTTCGGCATACGATACGAACAAAACATTCATAATGATGGGGATGAAGCCAAACTACTTCCTCGGCTTGAGCAAGTCGATATCCCGGGCTTCACCCCGGCCGGGCATTCCCAACATGGGCCCAACGTCTACCCGGACCCGTTGCTTCGCCTCGACGCCTTCAGCCATCTGGTCGAGCAGGCGGCGGAATTCCCCGCCAGCCAAACGCTCCGCGAACATCTGGAAGGTGCGGTCCTGCCGCACGGGATCGAGCTGGGGATCCTGAATCCAACCCATTATAATGCCTTCATCGAAAAGATACACCGCGCGGCTGAGAACCCGAACGGTCTCCTGCCCATGCCGGAGCTGTGCGTTGCATATGGCGATTTTCCGATAGTAGGCCTGGTTGCGATGGTTTAACTCCTTCAACCTTCCCAGCACAACCAGCGCCTCTGCAAACTGCTCGGTCTGCATATAGGCATCGGCCTGCTGCTCCATGGAACCCATGTCCTTGGGGAAATCACGCTGCACGCGTTCGTAGGCCGCCGCCGCGCCGGCAAAATCGGCCGTGGCATACTTTGCCTGGGCCAGATAGCGCTGGATCTCCGAATCGTATTCGTTTTGTTCGAAATACCACTCGGTCATATGCAAGACCGCATCGTAGTCGCCAAACGCCGCCAGCGACTGCAACAGCATCTTTTGAACATCCCGGTCGGACGGATCCACGCTCAGGAGGCGAATGTAGGCATTGACACTCTCCACGTGATCCCCTTTGGCATAATACAGCCGACCCAACCGCTCCAAGGCCCCCCGGTGAGCCGGATTGATCCTTAAGGCTTTTTGGCATTGTTCGGTGGCTTGGTCGTAGATATTGCGCAGCAATAATCCATCGGCCGACCGAACCAGGCGATCCGTCTCCTTCCATTGCTGGATGCGCCGGGCAAATTGTTCGCGCGATTCATCGTCGCGAATATCGAACGACTCCATCACAGCCAACGGCTGCAGAACCGGCGAAGGCTCCGGTGCGACCACCTCGTCCATCCATACTTTTTCCTCATAAATGGTAATGCCCTTCCACAACAGAAAAAAAGCAATGAGTAGCATGAGGATCATGAAACCCAAGCGGAGAATCGCAATCACCGCCATTTTATCCCGCGGGTCGATCCCCGACATCTTCTCCGTACTGGCACCCTGGTGCCGATGGGTCCGATGCACCGGCCCGGCCGAGGTGCGGCTATGGTCGAATAGCGGATCTTCGGAGGGTGCGGTGGTGTAAATTTCGGCGTCCGATGCCAAATGATCAAATCTATGCGGGGCTGGCTCCGGGCGCTTTTTTCTATTTTTTTTTCTCATGGGCTTAACTAACAGGAAATACGGTTTTTAGCGGATCGGAAAATCATTCTATAAACTAAGTGTTGCAGTATTAAACGCGGGAGGTTAAGTGTCAAGTGTTGCCCCAATAGAGGTAGCAGCGAACTTTACAGGTAAATCATGAACACTTTTGTCACATTATTCATCACCGTGCTGGTTCTCATTGGTATTCCCATCGGGATTCTGGGATTGATCAACGCCCTCCGCAAGCGGCAACCGGGTTGCTCCGGCAGCCATGACTGTGTGGTCTACAAGGGCGAACGCGTCACCTGCCCATCGTGCGACCTGCGCGAGCTCAAAGCCGAACTGGATGCCCGAAGGCAAAGCGCTTCGGCATAAGGCGGACCGGCCATGGCCCATGTCATTTCAAGCGAGTGCATTTCCTGTGGTGCGTGCGAGACCTCCTGCCCGGTAGACGCCATCAGCTTGGGCGATGACCAGTTCGTCATTGATCCCGAAACCTGCACCGACTGCGGCATCTGCACCGACTCATGCCCGGTTGACGTCATTTCCGCTGGCTAGAACCGGACCGGAGCGCATAAAAAAAGGACGGCGAACCGTCCCTTTTTTTAGCATCTGGCCAAATTCACTAATACCGATAGTGCTCCGGCTTGAACGGGCCGAACTGAGGAATCCCCAGATATTTGGCCTGCTTCTTCGTCAGCGAGTCCAGCTTGACCCCGATCTTCTCGAGATGCAAACGGGCCACCTCTTCATCGAGGTTCTTCGGCAGCGTATAGACGCCGATCGGATATTTGCCCGGGTTGCAATACAACTCCATCTGCGCCAGCACCTGGTTCGTGAAGCTGTTCGACATCACAAAGCTCGGATGGCCGGTCGCGCAACCCAGATTCACCAGGCGCCCCTCCGCCAGCAGGAGGATGCTATGACCGTTCGGCATGGTGATCTTGTCGACCTGCGGCTTGATGTTCGTCCACTTGAACTTCTTCATCTTCTCCACCTGGATTTCGGAATCAAAGTGGCCAATGTTGCAGACAATCGCCATGTCCTTCATCTTGCGCATGTGGCGCGTGGTAATCACATCGCAGCACCCCGTGGTGGTCACAAACACATCGCCGATCTGGCAGGCGTCGTCCATGTGCATCACTTCATATCCCTCCATCGCGGCCTGCAGCGCACAAATCGGATCGATTTCCGTAATGACCACCCGGGCCCCCTGCCCCACGAGCGATTGGGCGCACCCCTTGCCCACATCGCCATAGCCGGCCACAACGGCCACCTTGCCCGAGAGCATCACGTCCGTCGCGCGCATGATGCTGTCAACGAGCGAGTGGCGGCAGCCATACAGGTTGTCGAACTTGGATTTCGTGACCGAATCGTTCACGTTGAACGCCGGGAAGAGCAATTCGCCCTTGGCCGCCAGTTGATAGAGGCGGTGAACGCCCGTGGTGGTTTCTTCGCTGACGCCGAGAATCTCCTTGGCGATGCGCGAAAAGCGGTTCGGATCCTTCTTTAGCGCCTTCTTCAACTGCGCGTAGAGCACGGCTTCCTCGGGGCTTTCCGGCTTCTTGTCCAGAACCGAGGGATTCTCTTCGGCCTTCACACCAAGCTGCACAAACATGGTGGCATCGCCGCCATCGTCGAGAATCACGTTCGGGCCCTGGCCGTTGCCCCAATCGAGGATACGGTCGGTGTATTCCCAATAGGCCTCCAGCGACTCGCCCTTGACCGCAAACACCGGTGTACCGGTCTTGGCAATGGCGGCGGCGGCGTGGTCCTGCGTCGAGAAAATGTTGCAGCTCGCCCAGCGCACTGTCGCCCCCAGCTCCTGCAGGGTCTCGATCAGCATCGCCGTCTGGATCGTCATGTGGAGCGATCCCGTGATGCGCGCGCCCTTCAGCGGCTTCTCTTTCCCGTATTTTGCCCGCAGCGCCATCAGGCCCGGCATTTCATATTCCGCCAGCTCCATCTCCTTGCGGCCAAATTCGGCCAACGAAATATCGGCAATCACATAGTCGTTCTTTTTCTTCGCAGCGTTCTTCTTTGCAGCCATTTAAAAACCTCCGGTTTTATATATTCGATTTTTGATTGCTGATTTGCGGGTCTGCGACAGCTTCTCGAAGAAAAGGCCAACGCCGTTTGAGTTCCAAAATTCGAACTTCAAAATTCGCAAATCAAAATTGCTATTGCTTGGTTCCAACCACCATTAAAACAGAGAGGTCCGGCGTCGACCCCGGCAAGGAATCGATCACCTGCGGAATCAATCCCGCCCGTTTGAGCCACTCGCGTATTTCCAGCGGATCGAACCCCAGCCATTGGTCAGCCCATTCCTCGCGCGTCCATTCATGCTCATGGCGCACCAGATCCAGAATAATAAGCCGCCCCCCGGGCCGCAGTCCCGCCGCGGCCGTGGCAATCACCTCTTCCGGACTCGACGTATGGTGAAGCGCCTGGCTCAGGAAAATGGCGTCCAGTTCCTCGCCGGACAAATCCAGCGCCTCAAGAATCCCGACCCGCGTTTCCAGCCGGTCCGCAACCGCCTGCTCGACCGCCTTCTCTTCCACCAGTTTGAGCATTTTTTCGGATTGATCAACCGCCACGACCTTTTTAGCAAACCGGGCCAGCAGCAAGGCCAGATAGCCCTCGCCGCAGCCCAGATCCGCGACGGTTTGTCCGGAAAAGCCTGCGGCCATCGCCGCGGCCAACGCCTGCCAGCCGCCACCGGGTTCGGTCAGCGAACCATAGCGGCCGGCAATCTCGTCAAAAAACGCGCGGCTTTTCCGGCGCCGCCGCTCCAGCACCCGGTCGACCGCCGCCGCATCGCGGTTCGCCACGGGGATTTCCTTCAGCCGGTCATTAAGGAGGGGTGCAAAGGCCGCGTCGTTGAACAGAGCGCCGCGGTTGTAGTAGACCGAGGTTCCATCCCGCCGCGATTCCACCAGCCCAGCCTCGCGCATCGGCTTCAAATGCCGGCTCACAGTCGATTGCGGCATCTCCAGCGCTTGCACCAGTTCAGCCACGGAAAGCTCCGCTTGGTCGACCGACCGGAGAATGCGCAACCGCCCCTCGTCCGCCAAGGCCTTGAATATGTCAAGAATATCACTCATAATCCATATATCCGAATTTACGGATAAAAGGATATTTCTTCCGCCCTGTCAACGTACTTGAATGAAAATCGACGCTTTGCGCTTGTTTTTGACCCGGCCAGCCACAACCGTATCGGACTTGAAATCATGTTGGACAAACCCATGCTGAACCATTCCATCCAAATCGCCCGCGTCTTCGGCATCCCGATCCGCGTCCATGTTCTTTTGATCATCCTGCTGCCGGTGTTCGCCACGATGTACAGTTCAGACTTCGTTTTTGGCCTGTTGCTGGTCATTGGCGTCTTTACCAGCGTGGCCCTCCACGAGCTCGGCCACTCCGTGGTAGCCATAAAAAAGGGATGCCACGTCCAGGAAATCGTCCTGACCCCCATCGGGGGAGTCGCCAAGATGATAAACATTCCCTCCAAGCCGATGGATGAATTCCTCATCGCCATTGGCGGCCCGGCCGTCAGCCTGGTGCTGGGTATATTGGGGATTTTGAGCCCGATTCCCCTGCTGTTTATTCTGGGGGTCATCAACCTCGTATTGTTTGGCTTCAATCTGCTGCCGTGTTTCCCGATGGACGGCGGCCGGGTCTTTCGCGCCCTTCTGGCCCACCACAAGGGCCGGCTCCCGGCCACGCGCATCGCCGCCACGGTGGGGAAATATTTCAGCATTCTGTTCGTGATTGTGGGGCTGATGCGCTTCAACCTGCTGCTCGCCTTTATCGGCTTCTACATCTACCGCGCCGGCCAGCAGGAATACCGGATGGTCATGATGGAACATCAGGCCGCGCCCTTTAGTGGGCATCGCGACCCGCAGATGGATGTGGAAGTCAGCCCGCCACCCTATGCCGAAAGCGGCGGCGGTCACGGTTCGTTGCGGGATCGGCTGCGCGGCCTATTCCGCCGCTGAACGGGCGGGTTCGGGGTTGCCCGCCGCCAGCTCCTGGGTGTATTCCTGCGCACTGCGTTGCGTAACGTAGTACTGCCAAAGACCCGACGTGATGAGCAGAACCACAATCACGACCAAAAGTCCCCACCAAAAATACTTTTCGTTTTCCGCTTTCCGCAAAAGGTGCAGCACGCGGCGCAGGCCGGAATTCTTGCCGCGGCGTTTGCGAACCGGTTCCTCATCGAACCGGGGCCGGGAAGAACGGCGGCGCCGACGCGGCTTCTGGCGCGGCGGATTTGGGGCGGGCACTGGCTCCCTGCTCTTGTAAATATCGGTATCTGACATCGTTTAATCCATTTAGGAATTGAACCAGAGAAAGATATCTCAAACTCCCCGCCGCGTTCAACCCTATTGTTGCCCGAGCATCGAAACCGTCCGTTGAATCCCCCCGCGGTTGGCATCAACCACCTGCGCGGCCCGCGCACCGAGGGCCGCCCGCGCCTCTTGGCTGGCAACCAGCTGGGCCAGCGCGGCCGCCAAGGCAGCGGCATCCGCCACCTGAACGAGCGCATCCTGCTTCAAAAACACCGGCATCACCGCCGGGAAATTTTCCATGTTGGGCCCCACCACCACCGCCTTGCCGCACATGGCCGGTTCGATCGGGTTCTGCCCTCCGCTTTCAAGCAGGCTCTTGCCCACAAAGATAATGTCGGCCACCGAGTAAAAATTGCGCAACTCGCCGGTGGTATCGACAAACAGCACGTCCGGCGGTTCAACGCCGGCGGAGGCATCGAGCCGGCTGCGGCGCACGCAGGAAAGGCCATGGTCGTCAAAACATTGGACCACCTCCGCCGCCCGCTCCACATGGCGCGGCACGATCACCAAAAAGAGGTTTTCATGCTCGGCTTTCAGCTGCTGATAGATCTCACACAACACGGCCTCTTCGCCCGGCCAGGTGGAGCCGCCCAGCAGCACCACCGCATCCTCCGGCACACCAATCTGGCGCATGATATCCCGCGCGGCCTGCTCGCCGGCGGGATCGCGCTCGGCCACATCGAACTTAACGGTTCCCATGATGTGCACCCGTTCCGCCGGCGCACCAATACCCATCATCCGCTCGGCATCGACGGCACCCTGCACACAGATCGGATCAATCCGCCGTAGGATGTCCGCCGTCAAAGGTTTCAGTTTGCGGTAGCCCTTGTACGACGATTCCGACATGCGGCCGTTGATGAGCGAAACGGGAACGCCCCGCTTGTCGGCCAGCCGGATCAGGTTCGGCCAAAACTCGCCCTCCACCAACACCAGCCGCACCGGATTAACGATCCGCAATACCTTGTTAATGATCACCGGCAGGTCGACCGGAAAATAGAACAGCACATCGCGCGGATCAATCTCCTTGCGGCCAATGGCATGCGCGGTCGAGGTGGTGGTGCTCAGCGCAAAATGGGCCTCGGGATACTGCTCGCGGTAGGCTTTTATGAAGCGTAGTGCCACATAGATTTCGCCCACGCTCACGGCGTGAACCCAAATGCGCTCCCGCTCGCGCAAGCGCGCCTTCGTGCCATGGCCAAAGTGGCCCAACCGCTGCTCGAAATGCTGGCCATAGCCGCCGCGCCGCAACATGCGCGTCAGGAACTTCGGCAGCATGAACAGAAACACGATCGGGAAGAGCAGATTATAGACGATCCAAAGCATAACTATTTCCGTAAAAAAACCGCCGGACTAAACCATACTTGGCCGCCGCGCCGCAACGGGAAAGGGTTTCAATCACGCAAAGCGGGCTTGTATTCCAACGGGCAGGCTTTACCTTGGTTCGATCCAAACCGGAGAACAGACATCAGCAAGGAAGAAACCAGACTCGGCCGCTACCTCATTCCCCATCGCATGGAGATTGTTGCGACGGTGGCCTGTGTACTGATCACGGTCGGCATCAATCTCTACCTGCCGTACATCATGCGCGTGGCGATCGATGGGCTGAACGACCAGACGCTGGAAGCCGCAGCGCTCCTGCGGATGCTCGGGTTCTATCTCCTGCTGGGGGCCATTTCCGTGATCTTCTCGCGGCTCCTGCGGCGCATCCCGCTGAAACTTTCGCACAAGGTCGAGTATGCGCTCCGCACCGATGTCTTCCGCCACCTGACAAACCTGGACCAGGAATTCTACCGCGGCGAACGCACCGGCGACCTGATGACGCGCATGACGTCGGACATCAACATTGTGCGCGATTCCATCGGACAGGGGCTGCTGCAAGGTATTCGCACCATTGTGGTGCTTGTACTCGCATCCATCGTCATGGCGCTGACCGAGCCGAGCCTGGCCTTGCTGGTCATCAGCTTATACATCCCGATGGTGGGCGTCTTTTTCCTGATCCTGCGCCTGATGCGCCGGCGGCAAAAAGAACTGCAGGAGCACGTTTCGGAGGTGTCCAACTTTTCCCAGGAAAGCTTTGCCGGCATTCGCTGCATCAAGGGGTTTGCCTTGGAGCGGCGGCGCAACGCCCTGTTCGAAGCGCTCAATAGCGGCCTGATCCGCAAAACCATGCTGATGCAGAGCACCCGCCAAAGCCTGTGGCCCTTCATGGCCTTTTGGTTCAGCCTCGGCATGATTCTTATTCTCAACTTTGGCGGCCGCAAAATCATCCAGGGCGAATCCACCCTCGGCACGCTGACCCAGTTTATTCAATATCTCCTCTACATGCAGTGGCCGTTGCTGGCACTGAGCTGGACCATGAGCATGCTGCAGCGCGGCAAGGTGAGCTGGATCCGCATCCGGGAAATCCTCGACCGCGAACCCGGCGTAAAGCACCACAGCGGCACCGAAACAGACCCCGGAAAACTCGCCGCGACCATCCAGTTCAAGGCAATGGATCTCGCGATCGGCGGACGCACCTTTCTCCACAACATCAATCTCGACATTGCCGCCGGCACCACGCTCGGCATCACCGGCCCGACCGGCAGCGGCAAGACCCTGCTGGTTTCGCTGGTGGCGCGCCTGATGGATCCCACCCGCGGCACGGTCCAGGTCGGCGGGCGGGACGTACGCTCCATCCCGCTCGCGAAACTGCGCGGCATGCTCGGCTTCGCGGCCCAGGAACCGGTGCTGTTTTCCCGCACGCTGGAGCACAACATTGGCTTTGGCGTGGAAAAACCCGATAAAACCTTGATTGGCTGGGCCGCCGAAATCGCCCACCTGCGCGGCGATGTGGAGGGCTTTCCCGACCAGTTCCAGACGATCCTCGGCGAACGCGGCGTGACCCTCTCGGGTGGACAACGCCAGCGTACGGCCATCAGCCGCGCCATTGCCCGCCGCCCCGACATCCTGATTCTCGACGACGTGCTCTCCGCCGTCGACACCCAGACCGAAGCGGCCATCATGGGCAAGCTCCGGCCGGTCATGCAGGAACGCACCACGCTGTTTGTGAGCCACCGCATCTCCACCCTGCGCTATGCCGACGAAATCATCGTCATTGAGGAGGGGCGGATCACGCAGCGCGGCACGCACCATGAACTGGTTCGGCAGCCCGGCTACTATGCCGAGCTCAACACCATGCAGCAACTCGAAGAGCAACTGGAGGCCGGCTCATGAAGCTGGCCAAACGCCTCCTCTCCTACTCCCTGCCCTACTGGCGCTGGCTCGTGCTCGCCTTTGCGATGATCCTGTTCACCTCGCTGGCGATCAACTATCTGCCGGTGCTGATCCAGCGCATCACCGACCGCTGCATCATGGATGCCTCCCGCCCGGTCGCCGAACGCCTCGAACTGCTGACCCGGCTGGGCTTCCTCTATATCTCCATCGCCGGCATCGGCTATCTGGTCCGCTACCTCCAGGGATTGCTGACGGTATGGATTGGGCAAAAGATCATCTATGATCTGCGGCTCGAAGTCTTCAGCAAGGTCTTGCGCATGCACCAGGGCTACTTCGACCGCACGGCCGTCGGCACGCTGATGACCCGGGTCACGTCCGACATCGAACGGCTGCAGCAATTCGTGACCGAAGGCGTGGTCGGAACCATCGCCGATCTGTTCATGCTGCTGGGCATCATGGGCTACATGATCTACATCAGCCCCGTCCTGTCGCTGACCATCTTTGCCACCCTGCCCTTCCTGTTTGCCTTCATGTTCTACGTCAACGTCAAGCTGCGCGGCGCCAACCGCGATATCCGCGACCGGCAGTCGCGCCTCAACGCGTTGCTGCAAGAAGACCTGACCGGCATGACCACTATCCAGCTGTTCAACCGCGAAGCCAGCGCGCTGGCGGAATTCGACAAACGCCACACCCATCTGCGCGCCGCCTATTTCGATGAAGTCCGCTGGTTCAGCCTCTACTTCCCGACGGTCGAAGCCGGCCAGGCGCTGGCCATCCTGCTGATTCTCGCGGTGGGCGGGCTCCTCATCCTGAATGGTTCCGCCGCGATCACCATGGGAATCTTTGTGGCATTCCTGTCCTACATCCGCGACTTCTTCCGGCCGCTCGGATCGCTGTCCGACAAGGCCGGCTCGTTCCAGATTGCCATGGCCTCCATCGAGCGGATCTTCAGCCTGCTCGACACCCAAGAAGAGGTGACCGATCCGCCGGATCCCGCAACGCCCGACCAACTTGCCGGCAACATTGCATTCAACAATGTTTCCTTCGCATATAGCGGCGACAACTGGGTCATCAAGAACCTCTCCTTTGAAATCGAACCCGGCCAGGTACTGGCCGTGGTCGGCGCGACCGGCGCGGGCAAGAGCACCATCATCAACCTGATCGGCCGCTTCTACGATGTGCAGCAGGGCTCCGTGACCATCGACGGCATCGACGTCCGCCAATTCAACAAGCACGACCTGCGCGGCCGGCTGGGCTACGTCTTCCAGGATCCGTTCATCTTCACGGGAACGGTCGCCGACAACATTAGCCTCGGCACCCCCGGCATCAGCCGGGCGGATATGGTCCGGGCGGCCCAAACGGTCAATGCCCACAGATTCATCGAAGCGATGCCGCAGGGCTACGACACGCAAATGAACGAGCGGGGCGAAGGCCTGTCGCTCGGGCAGAAGCAATTGCTGGTGATGGCGCGCACCTTGGCGCAGGACCCCGAGCTGCTGTTCGTGCTCGACGAAGCAACGGCCAGCGTCGACACCGCCACCGAACGGCTGATCCAGGATGCCTTGGGGAAACTCATGGCCAACCGCACCAGCATCGTGATCGCCCACCGCCTCTCCACCATCCGCAATGCGCACCGTATTCTCGTGATGCGCCATGGCGAACTGGTGGATGCCGGGAGCCATGATGAACTCATGGCCCGCGAGGGCTACTACCGCCAGCTCTACGAGCTGCTGCTCCACGCCCCCGAGCAATAGGCCCACCGGTCCCAACCGCGCCGGCGGTCAATGGGGTTGGGACTACCAGCAGTTTGGCATTCAGGCCGGGGTTTCCGTTTTTGTGCCGGATTGGGGAACCGCCCTCATGGCGGAAATAGATGCCACGATCGACGATGGCAACCTCAACACCGGGCACTTTCGCGCACGCCGCGGCGGTTATATCTACATTCTCGAAGAATAGTCCGCGCTACTCCCCGATGATTTTCACGGGCGCGGGCATGCCCGCCAACAAATCGAAATTCAAAATTCGAAAATCAAAAATCCTTTAGCGGAACCAGCATCTCATTCAGGTAGAGTTGCCGAACCAGATCGCAATCCAGCCGGTGCCCGGCCTTGTAGGATGTGATGCGCCCCACAAACAGTCCGTTGTTGATCAGCGCAATCGCAGCCAGCAGATCAAGCACGGACCGGTGCCACACCGCCTCCAGCGCCTTGCCCTCATGATGCAGGCGCGGCTCGTTGATGTAGCGGTTCCGGGCGGCGATCGACACGTTGTTCCGGTTGTAGCCGAGGTTCCGCACATCGGCGAACAGGCGACCCAGCGTGGCGCAGTAGAGCACTTTCGTCAGCGATGTATTCGTCCGCGCCACCGAGGCCATGCGCGTCAACTCTTCGCAGACCGGAAAGATGATGCGCTGCTGGCCGAGCGCGGTATTGAAATTGATGCCGCAGTCCACCACCAGCTGGGGGTTGTCTAGGTCGTCCGGCGGCGCCAGCGTAACAAAATCCCCATAGCTGCCGCAGACGGTAACCGGCTCTTTCACGGTCACGTACGGCACGGGCTTTTCAAGGGTGGTTTTGCCGCAGCCGTCCAGCGCCTCGACCAAATCCAGGCTGCCCTGCTCGAAGAGCGGCGGATCACCGGAGTCGAGCTTGATCAGCAGGTTGTCGATGCCCATGCCCATCCGGAGCGAAATCATGTGCTCCACCATGCGGACATAGTTGTGCGGGTTGCCGCTGCGCAAAACAATGTTGCTGACAATCTGACCGGTCGTCCACACATTGGCGATGCCCACCCGGATCGGCAACGTGTTCGGCAGATCGCTGCGGTCCAGCCACCAGCCCTCCTGCTTCGTCGGCTCGAAGGTCAGCGTCCGCGTCGCCTTGCCCAGGAAGGTTCCCGGCCCCGAAATCGTCACGGGCTGCGCAATGGTGGTTTGCTGCTGGCGGAGCGGTTGCACGGGATGATCGCTCAAGTCCCAATCCACCGGCAGGTTGTTCATTTCGTCGTAGGAGGCCCGGACCATCTCCTCGTCCCCCATCAAAACTATTCCATAATCGGTCATAAAATGCTTCCGTTCTGTTTTGAATTGAAAATTCGAATCCCCTACATTTAGTTTTTCCGTTTACTTAAATCAAACAAATCTAGGGAGCGTCTGTTTGAAGAACAGCAAGATAATCCGTTCGGCGGGGGTGGTCGGCAGCTTTACCCTGCTGAGCCGCGGGCTTGGCATGCTGCGCGATATCGTCATCGCGTACCACTTCGGCACGTCGTTGATGGCCTCGGCCTTCTTCGTCGCCTTCACCATTCCCAACCTGTTCCGGCGCCTGTTTGGCGAAGGCGCCCTCTCCGCCGCCTTCATTCCCGTCCTGATCGAAACGCGCGCCACGGACGGCGAGCAGGCGGCCTGGAACCTGGTCAGCAAGGTGGCCACCATGGCGGCGGCCGTGCTGACGGCCATCGCCATCCTCGGCGTGCTCGCCTTTTCGGTGGGGCTGCACCTCCCGTTCTTTTCCGAAAAATGGCAGACCACCTTCGCCCTGTCGCGCGTCATGTTCCCCTACGTGGTCTTCATTTGCTTGGCCGCCCTATCGATGGCCGTGCTCAATTCCTACAAGCATTTTTCCACCTCGGCCTTTGCCCCCTGCCTGCTCAACCTGATCCTGCTGGCCGCCATGCTGGGCATCTTCCCGCTCATCGGAACCGATCCGGCCCCCCGCGCCTATGTACTGGCGTGGGCCGTTTTACTCGCCGGCGCGGCGCAGGTGGCCATCCAGCTGCCCGCCCTGAAAAAGTTTGGTTGCCCCTTCCACTTTTCCAGCCAATGGAACGATCCGCGCATCCGGCAGATGCTGGCGCTGATGGGGCCGGCGGCGCTCGGCATGGCCGTCACGCAGGTCAACGTTCTGATCGACCGCCTGCTGGCCATGTGGATTGGCGAATGGGCACCGGCGGCCTTGTTCTATAGCGAACGCATGATCTACTTCCCGCTCGGCGTCATTGCCACCGCGCTCGGCACCGTGCTGCTGCCCACCTTCTCGCACCAGGCGGCCAAGCGCGACACCGCCGCCCTGCGCGAAACCATCACCCACTCGCTCAGGCATCTCCTGTTCATCATGGTTCCCGCCGCCCTGGGACTGCTAATTCTGGCCCCCTTCATCCTGGAAACCCTCTTCGAATGGGGCGGAAACTTTGGCGCCCATTCGACCCTGCTCAGCGCCCGCGCATTGCGCTGCTATGCCCCGGGCCTCATCGTTTTCAGCGCCGCGAAGGTCTTCGTGCCCGCCTTCTACGCCATGAAGGACACGCGCACCCCGGTCCGGATCGGCGTCTACATCGTCCTGCTCAACCTGGCGCTGAACCTTATACTGATCCTCACCCTGCCGACCTACTGGAAGCACGCCGGCATGGCCCTCTCCACCGTGCTGGCCGAAGCCGTCGGCATGACGGTGCTCGGCATCATCCTGACCCGCCGCGTGAAGCAGCTCCAATGGCGCTCCATCTGGCGCAGCTTTGCCCGAAGCCTGCTGTGCGCGATCGTAATGGGGATCTCGGCCTGGTTCTGCCTGCAAGCCTCCATGGAGATGCTCGACGACTGGCTGCCCGCCAAGATGGCGCAAATCGCTGCGGTCAGCCTGGCCGTGGCCACGGGGGCGGTTGTTTATTTCCTGTTGGCCTTCCTGCTGCGCGCGCCCGAATTGAAGGAAATCAAGGAAGCGATCACCGGAGCGCGGAAATGATCCTGCAGTACGACTGGCTGATCATCGATGGATACAACCTCTTGCATCAGGCGGAGGATTTGAAGCCCCTGCTGCAACACGATATTCAGGGCGCCCGCCACCGGCTGGTGCGGCGGGTCGAGGAAACGGCGCATGCCATGGCCAAGCAGACCACCGTCGTGTTCGACGGGCGCGAAGCCGGCAGCGATGTGGCCCTCGGCTCGAAATATCTCGAAGTCTTCTTTTCGCCGGCGAACCTCTCGGCCGATACCGTGATCGAACGGCTGGTCTGCCGGGCCCCCGATGCGGAAAAGGTTCTCGTGGTCACATCCGACCGGGCGGAATGCGACACGGTCTCCAGCGCGGGCGCCCAAACCATGTCGTCGCAGGAATTTATCGCGCAGTGCAACGCCGCCGCCAAGCGGCCGGTCCCAAAACGCACGCCGCCGGGCAAGGAACCCAGACTCGGCGATCTATTTCCGGATGGGTTGTGAGGGAAGTGTAGACGGAGGTTGCCACTCCATTCAGTCGTTGCTTTCTTCGAAAGCCTCACTTCGCGTCCAGCTCCGTTCAGGAAAAACACAGGACATTGCCGACCCATGCAAAGCGGGCATCAACGCACAAGCCGACCCCAACGGAGCTGGAAGCTCCGTCTACGCTAAGCGACTTCGTCGATCCAGCCGCCGCCGAGCACTTCGCCATCCTTATAGAAGACGGCGGCCTGGCCGGGCGTAAGGGCAAACTGGGGATCGTCGAAGGAAACCCGAACGGCCCCATCATCCGATAGCTTGACCGTGGCGGTGGCGCCATTGCTGCGGTAGCGCGGGCGCACTTCGCAATGCAGATCGCCGGCCGGCGCGGCCCCGGAAATCCAATGGACGTTCGCCAAGGTGCATTCCGGCTTCATGATGTCGGGGCGCGGCGCCACTTCGACCACGTTGTTTGCCTTGTCGAGCCGCTTGACGTACATACGCTCGCCCAGGGCGATGCCCAGCTTGCCGCGCTGCCCCACCGTAAAGCGGTGCAGGCCATCGTGGTGCCCGACCACCTTGCCGTGCTGATCGTGGATTTCCCCCTTCTGGACGACGGAGGGGTCGCGCTTTTGCACAAACTCGGCCAGCTTGCCGGCCTCAATAAAACACAGGTCCTGGCTGTCGCCGCGCGGGACGATCGGCAGGCCACGCTCGACGGAATAGGCCTTGACCTCCGTCTTCGGCAGGTCGGCCAGGGGAAAGATCAAAAACTCCAACTGCTGCTGGCTCAAGCGGTGCAGGAAATAGGATTGGTCCTTGGTGGGGTCCTTGGCGCAATGCAGATGATACTTGTCGTCCGCATGCCGCTCGACGCGCGCATAGTGGCCGGTGGCCAGGTGGTGGCAATTGAGCTGCACCGCGCGCTCGACCAGAAAGCCAAACTTTACAAAGGAGTTGCACGAAATACACGGCGACGGCGTGCGGCCCGCGGCATATTCCTGCACAAAGGGATCCACAATCTTTTCGGTAAAGACATCCTGCGCGTTGACCACATAGTGGCGGATCCCCAGATACGTGCAGACCCGGCGGGCGCGCTCGACATCTTCCAGCGAGCAGCAGCGCGAGCCCTCTTTCCACATGTGGGCCGTCAGGCCGATGACTTCATAGCCTTCGTCGACCAACAGGGCGGCGGCGGCGGAACTGTCGGTTCCCCCGCTCATCCCGATGGCGACGCGGCCTTTAGAACTGGTTGGGTCTAAATTGGACATGCGCGGAAGATAGTGGCAGTCCAGGCGATTGACAAGAGCGAGTTAATCCAAATTGGGGGCCGGATGGGGCTCGGCGGGTTCGGCAGCGTCCGAAATGTAGCTTTTGTGGTCCCGGGTGGGAGCATAAAGCGATCTCGCCATAGCGGACGACATAGCGGCAACTCCGGTTGTTTTCGGTTTGGCAAACGGAATAGGCGGACAGAAAATCGGCCACCACACAATCGCTAAAGACGCTTTCCCAACCGTCTCCCGCCTCCGTTGCCCCCGCCCGTTTCGGTTGCTTTTTAAAAATGGTCCGCATGGTTCCACCCCCTATGTCGCTTTATTAAATCGAGTTTTAAGAAGAACCCAAAGGGCGTAAAGAGAATTACAAAATTATTTTTAGTATGTTTTACTAGACTGCAGCGGGAAGATTCCCTATACATGAAAAAATTTATTAAACACGAGGAAGAACATGACAACAAATCCAATTGGAAAAAACACAAAGACCATAGGCATTAACATGTCTAAGAAAATGGCCGACGAACTTGAAAGTCGCGCCAACTCCATGCACCTCTCCACCAGTAAATACTGCAAAGTCATTTTGACGGAGTGGCTTAATTCTGGGAAGAAGCTGACCTTGCAGGAACAGAAATAACCTATTTCTTCAGGGACTTTGAGGGCGCCACACGGCGCCCTTTTTTTGTGCCTGGCCCGAAAGCCCTTCCTGATGGGGAGCGGAAGACCACCCGTCACCGAAGGTTTCCAGACACAATAAAAGCCCCGTGTTTACGGGGCTTTTATCTTAAATATGGCGGAAAGGGAGGGATTCGAACCCTCGGTACCACGTAAGCAGTACACCGGATTAGCAGTCCAGCACCTTAAGCCACTCAGTCACCTTTCCGCGCTAAATTGGAGGGAGGAAGATAGTTGAGCCCCCGACCCTTTGCAAGCGCATTTTGGCAGGAAACGACCGAGAACGAGGGCGGCGGACGATAACGGGTCGCAAATGGGTTCCGGCCGCTATTCCCCCATCCAGCGCGCCCAGTTCCCATTGGGCAGATCATTGACATCGGCCTGGCCGGTCAGCAACATTTCTCCGCATTCGATGCGGCCGCCGCGATGGTATTGCCGCAACAGGTTGCCAAGAACGATCGGCGAGAACCCGGGCGTGTGGGACGTGAGGATCACAAAGCAGGGATCCGCGCTCAAAACCTCGTGGACGAGATCGAGCGTGGTCATCAGGCTTTCCTCGATCTTATAGAGCTCGCCTTTCTTGCCGCGGCCGAATGAAGGCGGATCGAGCAGGATGGCATCATATTGATTGCCCCGTTTCACTTCACGGCGGAGAAACTTGATCACGTCGTCGACAATCCACCGGATGGGGGCGTCTTGCAGCTTGTTGAGCCGGGCGTTTTCGCGCGCCCAATCGACCATGCCTTTGGAGGCGTCCAGATGGCAGCAGTGCGCCCCGCCTTGCGCGGCGGCGAGGGTGGCCCCGCCGGAATAGGCAAACAGGTTGAGAAACTTCAATTCGCGCGGCTGACGGGTCGTTTCCGCTTTCAGGGTCGAGCGGATCCACTCCCACAAGGCGCGGGTTTCGGGAAAGACGCCGAGGTGGCCGAAGTCCGTGGCCGACAGCTTCATCACCACGCCGTTGATCTCGACGTTCCAGGCATCGGCCAGTTTATGGCGGCCGTGCCAGTTCAATCCACCCACCCGGTCGAAGCCGGCGGTGGCCTGTTGCCAACGGTCGGGATGTTGCGGTTCCCATACGGCCTGGGCGCAGGGACGCTCCAGCACCACATCGCCGAACCGTTCCAGCTTTTTACCGTTGCCGCTGTCGAGCAGCTCGTATCCGTCGTTCATTCAAAACTCCCTATAAAAAATTAAACCGTACGTTTCCGGTCCTTGAACAACTTGCGCGAGGAGCGGGCGGGCGCGCGGATCGTGGCATACGCCACATTCACCATAATGCCCACCATCAAGCCGGAGACCACCAAACTCGAGCCGCCGTAGCTAATGAACGGCAAGGCCAGCCCCTTGGTCGGCACGCAGCCGGTCACGACCGCAAAGTTGATGAGGGCCTGCATGGTAATCATGAAGGTGATGCCAAAGGCCATGAAGCGGCCGAAGTCGTCGCGCGCCTTGAGCGCGATCTTTACCCCCAGCAGGAACAGGGCGGCATACATCAGAACCACGATCAGCGTGGCAATCAATCCAAGCTCCTCGCCGATGATCGGAAAGATAAAGTCGGTGTGGGCCTCGGGCAGGTAGTGGTATTTTTGCATGCTGTTGCCGAAGCCGACGCCCTGCAGGTCGCCACCGGCAAAGGCCCGCAGCGAATTGATCAACTGCCAGGCCTTGTCCTGTTCATATTTCTGCGGATCGAGGAAGGCGAGAATACGGCTCATCCGCTCCGGATTCTGGAAGATCAGGATCATGACCCCCAGCAAGCCGCACACGCCGACCACCAGCAGCGGCGCAATGGTTGCGCCACTGAGGAACATCATGAACACCGCCACCGACGAGACCAGCATGGTGGTCCCGAAGTCGGGCTCGACAATGATGGGCACGGCAAAGCAGGCCAAGAGGCCGAAGGGCACCAAGATGCCGCGCTTTAACTCGTCGATCCGGCGCTGGTTGCGGGCCAGCCACCAGCTAAACAGCATGATGATAGCCAGTTTGGACAGCTCCGAGGGCTGGACCGTCAAGGGGCCGATGCGCAACCACCGCCAGCTGCCGTTGATCATGGTGCCAATCCCGGGGATACGCACCAGCACCAGCAGCAGCACCGACACGGCGGCGAAAGGCAGGGCGAGCTTGCGATACAACCGGTAGTCAAACTGCGCGGCGACGGCGGCCACACAAAAAGAAAGCACCAGCCATATCAGCTGGCGCTTTACAAAATAGGAGGCGTCATCGTATTTGGCCGAGCTGGCGCTGGCCAGCATCACAACACCCACGGTAACGAGTATCAATACGACGCCAATAAACAGCAATATTGTCCTACGCATCGAACCTCTGTTCCCCGTTACTCCTCGATCGGAATCCGCAGGCGCTGCCCTTCCTGGACCGCCGTCGCGTCGGAAATGTTGTTCAACCGCATGATTTCGCTTTTGCTCACGCCATACTGTCGCGCGATGTCGTCGAGCGTTTCGCCCGGATAGACGAGATGGTCCATAATGGCATCGACGGACATGGTGGCCATTTCCAGCGGTTCAACCACGGGCTCGGGAGCCAGGGCGGCCGGAGCCGGTTCCACCCGCGGAGCGGGCTTGGACTTGCGGCTGATGGAAGGGACCTTGCCGTAGCTCGGAATATCGATGCTCTCGCCGGTAAAAATTTCGTCGCCACGGATGTTGTTGAGCGAACGCAGGTCGTCGATGCCCACGCCGGCGGCCAGGGCGATTTCGGACAGGGTATCGCCTTGCTGGATGACATAGCTTGCGCCCTTCGTCACGGCCGAGGTGGGTTTTTGGATGGCGCCGGCGGCGGCGGGGCTTCCCGGCGGCACGCGCAGTTCCTGCCCCACATAGAGCACATCGGGATTGGACAGATTATTGAGTTCAACCAGCGCTTTCGTGGTGGTATTGAACGTGGCGGCGATCTGTCCGAGAATATCGCCCTGCTGGACAATGTAGATATCGGTGCTGGCGGAAGGCTCCACCGGGGCGGAATCAGCGCTTTCGATGTAAACCGGATCGTATATCGAACCGGCGTCTTCAGCCAGGTTGATATAATCCGAAGCCACCGCAGTGCTGGCCGCGACGTTGCCCTTGTGTTCGTGCTTCCACGGTCCTTTATGGCGGGCACCCGCACCCCGACCGCTCCCTTGGGTTTCTGTAGTTATGCAACCCTGTGTCAGGGCAAACACGCACACTACAGCAATATGCAAACCTAAAACTGCTGATCCGACCTTCATAATTAAACTCCTTTTCGACTGCGCCCTATCAAGGAACGACTGGTTATTCATGTTACGGCACCCCACCCGACACCAGGTTCCGGTATAAATCCATGAAACGGTCGCCGCGCTCTTCGAAACTCCGAAACTGATCGAAACTGGCACAGCCCGGGGATAGCAGCACGGTTTCCCCGGATTTGGCGGCGTTTCTGGCGGTGCTGAAAGCCTTCTCCAGCGACCCGCATTCGATGCACGAACAGACCCCGTTCCAAGCTTGGTACATGGCTTGGGATGATTGTCCAATAACGTATATGCTCCGTACCCGTTCCGCCAGTGTTTCTTTGATAAAAGTGTAGTCGCTCTCCTTCGGTAAGCCGCCGGCAATCAAATGGATACTTTTACCGCAAGCCTGTAGCGCTGCAGCAGTTGCGGCCAGGTTGGTCGCCTTGGAGTCGTTCACATAGGCCACCCCATCCCACGCCCCCACCTGCTGGAGCCGATGCGGCAAGGGCTCAAACTTCCGGGCCGCCTCGAGCACGGTTTGGGATGGAATGCCGCACAACGCGGCCACCGCCACCCCGGCCGCGCCGGTACAGCGCCCAAGGACCGGGCTTCCAAAAGGCGTATCCGACAGGTCGGCCACCATCTCCCCGCCGTTGAAAACCTGGCCGTTTTCGAAGAAATAACCGGCCTCGGACGTTCCGCCAAAGGTGATCCAGTTCCGGTCGGCACTACCTAGATCCGCCTTAAACCGTTCGAGCAGATCGACGGGAGCCAGACAGGCCGCCCCGGCCCCGAAAATGCGCGCCTTGGTGCGCCGATACACCTCCATGGAGCCATGCCGGTCCAAGTGGTTGGGCAGCACATTGAGTATGACCGCGACTTCGGCGTGGAAGTCCCGAATGGTTTCCAGCTGGAAGGAGCTGACCTCCAGTACCAGCCAGTCGAGATCCGGATGTTCCAAAACCACGTCGCAGGCGGGAATGCCATAGTTGCCGCCGATGGCGGCCGTATGCCCGGCCAGCTGCAGCATTTCGCAAATCCATTTTACGGCGGTGCTCTTGCCGTTCGAACCGGTGACGGCAATCGTTTTACCGCGATGGCGCGATCCCCCCAGCTCCAGCTCGGAAAGCAGCGGAATCTTCGCCGCCTGCACGGCGCAAAGCCACGGATGCGACCGGAAAAACCCGGGGCTGACCACACAGACATCGAAGGGGGTTTCGGCGAGGACCTTTCGAAGTTCCTCTTCGCCGGCCGTTTCTTCCGCGAGAACTACGACCGTTGTTCCTTCGGCCTGCAGCAACCGTTCCGCAGCCCGGCCGCTACGACCCTGGCCCAGCACCAAGGCTGTGCGATATGTTTCCATCAGCGGATCTTGAGCGTTGCAATGCCGATCAGCGCGAAGATGATCGAAAGAATCCAGAAGCGCGTCACAATGACGGTTTCCACCAGTTCCGGCTCGCGGTTTTCAGCCACGGCCCGTTCCTTTTCAACAAACTCGAAATGATGGTGCAGCGGCGCGCACTTAAACACGCGGCGGCCTTTGCCGAACCGCTTGCGGGTATATTTGAAACAGGTGCTTTGAATCACCACGCTCGCCGCTTCGATCACGAAGACTCCGCCCACAATGATCAGCAGCAGCTCCTGCTTGATCAGGATGGCCAGCATGGCGATCGCGCCGCCAATGGCCAGGCTGCCCGTGTCGCCCATGAAAATCTTGGCGGGGTGGCAGTTGTACCACAGGAACCCCAGCCCCGCGCCCAGCAGCGCGCCGCAGAATACGGTCAGCTCGCCGCTGCCGCGAACGAAGGGCACCTGGAGATATTCCGCAAAATTAAAGTGGCCCGCCACGTAGGTCAAAAGGAGATAAGCCACCGCCACCGAATTCGAACAGCCGATCGCCAACCCGTCCAGGCCATCGGTCAGGTTGACGGCATTGGAGGCGCCGACCAGCACCAGGAACAGGAAAACGAAAGCGCCGACCAATCCCAAATCAAACACGGGATCCTTGAAGAACGGTACCATCAGCTCGCGGACGCGGGTCTGCATTTCAGGGATCGACCACAGCACCGAAAACACAATCCCCACCCAAATCAACTGCGCGGCCAGCTTGGTTTTTACACTCAGGCCATGCTGCCGCTTAATTTTGAGATAGTCATCCGCAAAGCCCACCACCCCCATCAGGATAAAGGTGCCCAGCGTCAAAAGAATGTAGAGGCTGGTCGGGATCGCCCAGAGGAGCGTGGACCCCGCCGCGGCAATGATGATCAGTAAACCGCCCATGGTGGGTGTGCCCACCTTGCTTTTCCGGTCCAGGCCCGCGACGCGGTCATCCTCCACCAGCTCGCCAAAATTGATGATGCGCAGCCGCTGGATCAACCACGGGGCCACCAGCAGGGAAATCACGAACGCGGTGGCGGCGGCCCCCAGCGTGCGAACCGTGATGTACTGGAACAACCGCAACGGCGAAAACAGGTGTTCCAGTTCAGACAAGTAAAACAGCATCCTCTAACTCTCCTTAAAATAGTCCAACACCTTTTCCAGCTGCTCGCCGCGCGAGGCCTTCAGCAACACGCGGTCGCCCGGCCGGAGGTGGTCCTTTAAAATCTGCGAAGCCGCCGCGGCTTCCGGGCACTGGAAAAACTGCGCGGCTCCATGGCATACGATCAGGCGACCGAGTTCGCCCACTGCAATCACCCCATCGAGCTGCAACCCGTCGATAAAACGGCCCAGCGCCGCATGCTCCGCTTCGGCGGTATCGCCCAGTTCGAGCATGCCGCCGACGACCGCCCACTTGCGCCCGCCCGCCGGCAGGCCGGCAAGCGTTTTCAGGCTGGCCCGCATCGAGAGCGGGCTGGCGTTGTAGGCATCGTTGATAAATCGGAAGCCGGCCACCTCCGACTCTTCCCACCGCATGGGCGGGGCCTTAAACTTGCCCAGACCCGCCGCAATATCCTCCGGCGCCATCCCCAATGCAAGCCCAAGTGCAATCGCGCGCAGGGCGTTGCGCATGATAGGCTCGCCGGGTTGCGGCATCGCATAGTCGTAGCCGTTGACATTCAGTACCCCCGCGCCCGCTTCGCGGCCCACATAATCGGCTTGGCCGCCCAAGGAAACCGTGACCACATTGGCGCGCGTGCTTCCGCGCATCAACTCGAACCACTCGCTGTCGCGGTCCAGAATAACTGTTCCGCCGGCCGGGACGTGTTCCAGCAGCTGGGCCTTTTCCTGCGCAATCTCCTCGAGCGAGTCAAAGTTGCCGCGGTGCGCGGTGCCAATATCGGTGATGATGCCGATCTGGGGCTGGAGCAGTTCGGCGAGCATCCCGATTTCCCCGGGCTGGTTCATGCCGATTTCAAAGATGCCGTAGCGCGCGTCCGGCGGCATGGCCAGCATGGTGAGCGGCAAGCCGATATGGTTATTGTAGTTGCCGGCAGTCCGGTGCGTTTCGCCCCGGACCGACAGCACATCGGCGCACATTTCCTTGACGGTGGTTTTTCCCACGCTCCCGGTGATGCCGATCCCGATGCCCGTCCATTCCCGCCGATAGCCGCGGGCCAGTTCCTGCAACCCCCGAATGGGATCCGGCACCTGCAGCACCGGATTCAGCGCCCAGTCGCACTGCTCGCTAACCAAGGCGCCGGCGGCCCCTTTCTCGAAGGCCTGCTTTAAAAAATCATGGCCATCGAACCGGTCGCCCGGGATGGCCACATACAGATCGCCCGGTTGCAACGTGCGCGTGTCCTGCGTAACGCCCCGGATTAAATCCGCGGGCGTCCCGTTTTTCCACGGACGGGAAACCCACTGCGACACCTCCGCTGGCCGGAAGGCCGGCATTATCCAAGAATCTCCTTCACCGCCTCGAGATCGCTGAACGGCACGACCGTTCCGCCGATTTCCTGATAGATTTCATGGCCCTTGCCGGCCACCAGCAAAATATCCTTGCGGCCGATTTTATGGATTCCGCGCTGGATGGCCTCGTGGCGGTCCAACACAATTTCAAACTGTTCCGGCCGGGCAAACCCCTCGATAATATCGGCCGCGATCAACCTCGGTTCTTCCTTGCGCGGATTGTCGGACGTAACAATGGAATAATCGGCCAGCTCCGCCGCCATCTGCCCCATTTTCTTGCGCTTGCCCTGATCCCGGTTCCCGCCGCAGCCAAAAACCACCACCAGCCGGCCCTTGCAAACCTCGCGCAGGGTGGTCAACACATTCTTGAGCGCATCATCGGTGTGGGCATAGTCGATGAACACCTGTCGATGCTTCCGGTTCGGCACCCGTTCCAGCCGGCCGGGAATCGCTTTGATCTCGGAGAGCGCTTGCACCATCACCTTCAAATCAATCCCGAACAGTCCGCCCGCCGCCAAGGCGGCCAGCGCGTTGTGAATATTGAACCGGCCCAGCAATTGCAGTTCGACCTCCGCATCGCCCCACGGCGTCGCCACGTGGAAGCGGGTCCCGCCTTCCTCCATCGACGCATCCGATGCAAACACCATGGCCCGTTCGTGGAATCCATAGGTAACGATGTGCGCCTCAATCTTCTTTTCGTCCACCATCTTGCGGCCCCATGGATCATCAATATTGATCACGGCCGACTGGTGATTCTTCTTTACCTGTTGCTCAAAGAGGCTCGCTTTGACGTTGAAATAGGTCTCCATATCCCCGTGGTAGTCGAGATGATCCTGCGTCAAATTGGTAAACACGTTGATGAAGAAGTCGATCCCGTGCACCCGCTTCAAATCAATGGCATGCGACGAAACCTCCATCACGGCCGAATCGCAGCCGGCCTCCTTCATTTGCTGGAACATGGCGTGGATGTCCGGGGCTTCGGGCGTCGTGCGCGCGGCCGGAATGGTGCGTTCGCCCACTTCGTAGGCCACCGTGCCCAGCAAGCCGGGCAGGTGCCCGCCACTGCGCAGCAGATCGCGAATCATATAGCCGGTCGTGGTCTTGCCGTTTGTCCCGGTAACGCCCACCACCTTGATCTGGTGCGACAGGTCGCCATAATAGGCCGTGGCAATCTCGGCCAGCGCCCGACGGGCACTCTTGACCTGCAGATGCGCAATGCGGGCCCCCACATCCATGACGCCTTCGGACACCACCGCCACCGCGCCGTTCGCCAACGCTTGCGGAACGAAGTCCGCCCCATCCACCTCGTGGCCGCCCACCGCCACAAACAACCAGCCGGGCTTGACCTGGCGGGAGTCGTAGGCAATGCCCGCGATTTCGACATTAACCAGCCCCTTCACCTCGAGGGTGGTGGTGGCTTCCAGTAGGTACTTCAACTTCATGATTCAGGTCTCGCAACGTAAACTCGGCTGCCTTCCGGCGAAATCCGGAGGTAGCGCACGGCAAACTCGGCGATTTCCCGAAAGGTGGGTCCGCAAACCGTGCCGCCATAGTATTTAATTTTCCGGCCGGACTCGGTGTATTCACCGGGATCGTCCGCCACAACAATGATGCAAATTTCGGGGTTTTCGACCGGCAGAAAGCCGACAAACGACGATATAAAGTTTTTCGCGTAATACCCGCCGCCCTCGGCCGCCGGCTTGATTTTCTGGGCGGTGCCGGTCTTGCCGGCCACCGAATAGCCTTCGACCCGCGCCTTAGTGCCGGTGCCGCCTTTTTCGGTGACCCGCGCCAGCAGCTTTTGCATGCGCCGCGCCGTGGCCGGCCGAATCGGGCTGCCCAGTTTTTCCGGCTCGTATTCCAGCAGCACCGTCCCATCGGGGGCGGTGACCCGCTTGATCAACATGGGTTTCATCTGCACCCCATTGAAGGCAATGGCACTCATCATCGATACCACCTGCAGGGCGGTCACCCCGATTTCATGCCCCATGCCAATGCGCGTGATGCTGATCTTCGACCAATGCTTTGGCGAGTAGAAAATCCCGGCCTCTTCGCCGGGCAGCCCCAGCCCCAGCCGGGTGCCGAAATGGAACTTCTTCAAGCTGTCATACAAGAGCTGGTTGCCCATCTGCAGCGCAATCTTGGCCGTTCCGATATTGCTGGAAAACTTGATCACGTCCGCCACCGAGATTTCGCCCTCGCCGTGGCTGTCGCGCAAGGCCTTTCCGCCATAGACCCAGTATCCGTTTTCACAGTCCACCATATCGGTTTCCGTCACAATCTGGTGGTCGAGCGCCGCCGCAATAACGCCGGCCTTCATGGTGGAACCGGGTTCATAGTTGAACGCGATGGCCCGGTTGCGCCGCCATTCCGCCGGCGCCTTGCCATAGCGGTTGAGGTCGTAGGTCGGGAACGAGGCCATCGCCAGGATTTCGCCGGTGCGTACCCGCTGCACAATCGCCCAGCCGGCCTTGGCGTGAAAATCGCGGCACATTTTTTCAATGGCATTTTCGGTCACATACTGGATCTGCTGGTCGAGGGTCAGCTCCACGTTGGCTCCGTCCTCGGGATCGATGTCGATGGTCCGCGTGCTGTAGATCTCGCGGCGGCGGCCGTCGCGCTGGCTGACGCGCAAGCCTTCCTTGCCGCGCAAGTATTCGTTCATCCGCTGCTCGACCCCGGCCGAGCCCACCCCTTCGGCGTTCGCAAACCCGACCACATGCGCCATCAACGGCCCCTTGGGATAGTTCCGGATCGGAGCTTCCTCCAGCCCGACGCCCCGCAGGTAAATAGGTGTTTCGTCTTCCCCGCCGGCCGCAACCGGCGTGTAGATGACGCCAAAGGCCTTTCGCTCAAAACGCTTGAGCTGATGCCCGGGAACATGCTTCTTGATGCGCACATATTGGCGGGTGGTATTGCGCAGCTTGGCCTCGAGCTCCGCCGGCGACAGGCGAAACTCCTCGGCGAGATAGCGGCAGACCGCTTCCGCGTCACCGTGCTCCGCAATATATTTGGGATCGACAAAGACATGGTACGCGGCCAGGTCCATCGCCAGAATTTCCCCATTGCGGTCCACAATGCGGCCCCGTTGGCCAATCGGCTTCCACTGAAAGGTCCGACCTTTCTTGATCGGTTCCAGCACCCAGTCGGCCGGGTACAGATGCAAAAAGACCAAACGGGTCGCGATACCCGCAAAAACAAGCAGGATTGAAACTGCAAGCAGCGCAATCCTACCTTTATTCCGTACTTCTGCCATTCTAGTTCACGCGTCTCCCCTGCACAGAATTCCGGATTAAAGTCCGACGTAGTCCTTGGAATCAGCCATTTGGTAGCGCACGCGCACAATCTGGTTTTCCCGCGGCATGACCATGTTGAGCCGATGCTTCTTGATGGCCCGCTGCAGGTTGGCCGGCGACGTGATGTATGACCAGCGGTCCTGTTCATTGACCAAGCGCTTCTGGCCGGTCGCCAGCGTGGCTTCCTTCTGCTTGATCTCCTTGCCGAGCGCATCGCAACGGGAGCTGAGCCCCATATAGCTCAACCCCATCACCGCAACCAGCACCAGCACATTGGCCAGCAAGATCGGGAACGGCACCTGCACATGGTTCTTCTTCTTTTTCTTTTTACGCGTTGCTGCCATAGTCTACTCCCACTTCCACGGCGCGCAGCTTGGCCGAACGCGACCGCGGATTTTTGGTTTGTTCTTCGTCGGTTGCCGTCAACGGCCTCTTCGAAATCCATTGTGCCGGCGGCTCTTCAAAGTGCCGCCGCACGCCGCCCTGCTGCAGCGATTCCTCGCGCGGCACGTGGCGATTGAAAAATTGTTTCACCAACCGGTCTTCCAAACTATGGAAGGTCAGCACCACCATGCGGCCGCCTTCCTCCATCCGGCCCACCATCGATTCGAGCACCTGCTCGATGCCGGCCAGCTCATCGTTCACCGCCATGCGCAAGGCCTGGAAGGTTTTTGTGGCCGGATGCGTCCGCTTGCCCTTCCGGCCGCCCTTGGCACGTTCCACAATACCGGCCAGCTGCGCCGTGGTTTCAATCCGCACCTTGCCGCGCGCTTCAACAATCGCCCGCGCGATCCGGCGGGAGGAACGCTCCTCGCCATACCGGAAAATAATATCGGCCAACTCCTGCTCGGGGGACTCGTTCACCAGGTCGGCGGCACTCGGCCCACCCGTCTGGTCCATCCGCATATCAATCGGGCCTTCTTGCTGAAAACTAAACCCGCGCTCGGCAATATCGAGCTGGAAGGAACTCACGCCCAGATCGAGGAGGAGGCCATCCACTTGGCCGATGCCCAGCTGGCTGAGCCGCGACGCCATGTTGGCATAGTTGTCGTGAACCAGCTCCAGCCGCGCCCCCACCGGCGCCTTCAGCGTGGCCCGCACCCGGTCGATCGCATCCAGATCGCGGTCAAACCCAACCAACATGCCGCCGCTTTCCAGCCGCTCCAGGATGGCGGACGCATGCCCACCATTGCCGAGCGTGCCATCCACATAGATGCCGTCGGGCTTAATGGCGAGGCCGTCTAGGCACTCGTCGAGCATGACCGGAATATGCACTATTCCCCTCTTCCAAACAGGGGTAGCCGCGCCTCAATCACCGGCTGGCGCGTGCAGGCCGGCGATTCCACCGGGCGATACCGATCCACATGAAGACGGGAAAACAACCGGCCCGAGTTGGCCTTCGCCACATTGAAGAAACGTTCCTCCTCATGCACCAGGTCGATCGAGTTTGAAAAATAGAGATACTTCGCCACATCCAACATGCTCATTGCGCTGCCCCCTTTTATTTTAATACCCGCCATACAAAACATCTTCCGCCGCCGCCGAATCCCCCGGCAGCGCCAAATCAAAATTCTCCACGCTCCACAGCTCGATGCGCGTGAGCGTACCCACCAGCACCACCTGTTCCTTCACCTCCGCATGCGCCAAAAGATGGTCCCCGATCCGGATGCGGCCTTGCGCATCCCAACCCAGCATGGCCGCCCCGGCCGTAAACGAACGGAGGGTCTGCTGATCTGCTTTGTCGAGCGGGCCGCCGGAACGCAACTGGTTCAGGCGGCGCATCATTTCACCCTCCGAATACAGGTAGAGGCACTTATCTTCGGGGTGCGGGAAGGCAAACATTCGGTGGGCGTCCCCCATCTGGTTCCGCCAGGTCGACGGAAAGATGATACGGCGCTTGGCATCCAGGGAATGCGTAAACGAACCCACGAACAAAACCTGACTATCCGCTGTCTGTATCATGTCATTCATTCCACTTGGCTCCATTTGATGGGATTTTATGCCATTTACCACCACCCTGCGTCAAATGGAATCTCACTTTTTTTAGGGGCTTTTTCACTCCAACAACCGCAGGAACGGGCGGATTGAAACAGTGCGGGGTTCAGGATTCCGCCACCACCCCCCTCCACCGCGGTCTACGATCGCGAACAGTTCGCGGGGATGGGAAGCGATTACGCTAATAAAGATGAGTGGAGGAGCGCGGCTCGGCCGGTAGCGGGCCCGCGAAAAGAAACAACCCCGCATAATGGATCGATCATGCGCCGTTTGTCCGGTGCGGGCGCGACAAGTGGTTAAAGGATCACCTGATTTTACTAGATTACGGGACTGGCACCTTTTACGATCAACAAAAAGGGAAAATCGGCGAATCGTTTTGCTTCCCGCCGGGTGCTCCCTATATTCGTTGCGCATGACGCATTATATCCACAACATTAATCCGATCGTCTTCGAGATCGGCGGGCCGCTGGCGGTGCGTTGGTATGGCCTTTCCTACCTGCTCGGTTTTATTGCCTCGATCCTGCTGCTGCGCCGCTGGTCGAAGCAGGGCGAATTCCAGGTGCCGCGGGAGGAGGTCAGCAACTTTGTGGTGCTCTTGGCGTTTTTTGGCGTCTTTCTCGGCGGGCGGCTGGGTTATGTGCTGCTCTACGGCCTCGATTCGCTGCTCAAGGATCCCCTCTACATTTTCAAGGTATGGGAAGGCGGCATGGCCAGCCATGGCGGATTTATCGGCGTAGTGTGCTTCATCGTTTGGTATGCGAAAAAACATCGTCATTCCTTCTGGAACCTGAGCGACCAGCTGGCCTGCACCGCCTCGCTGGGCTTTGCCTTTGGGCGGCTGGCCAACTTTGTGAACGGCGAGCTATGGGGGCGCGTCACCACCGCCAAGTGGGGCGTTGTGTTTCCGCAGGAGCTGGGCCTGCACCATGGCCAATACGACGTGCGCGCCATCGAACAGATGGTCGCGGCGGGCGAGCTGCTGCCGCGCCACCCCTCGCAGCTCTACCAGGCCGGGGCCGAAGGCGTCCTCGTATTTGGAATCATGATGCTGCTGCGCCAAACCAAACGGGGCCAACAGCCCGGCGCGCTCAGCGCAAGCTATCTGGCGCTGTATGCCCTGGCCCGAATCGGGATGGAATTTTTCCGCGAACCGGATAGCACCATCTATTTTGGCTGGCTCAGCAAAGGCCAGCTCTACTCCATCCTGATGATTGCCGGCGCCGTTGGCATCGCATGGAAAAAAGGCCTGTTCCGCCAAACCCACGCACACTAACGGATTCTTCGTAGATTTTATGGAAGCGGTGCGGGGGCTGTTTTTTGGACGGGATCAACAGGATTTACAGGATGCTGTTCGTCAAGCAGATCGATCCCGAAGACGTTATGCAATACTAGCGGCTGTCGGCGGTTGAATATTGGGATTTATTAGCCACGAAAGAACACAGAGATAACAAAGAAAATGCACTTTATCTTTGGGCTCTTTGCGTTCTTTTGTGGCCCAATATCTGTCCATGGGAAGTCTCAATATTTAGTCGCCGGAGCAGTAGCGGCTGTCGGCGAGAAGCCGGCGAAACGTGTTCAGCCCCTCCAGCTCGCGTTCAGCCAACTCGTAGTGGATGGAGTTGGTGAGATAGTCGAGCCAGAAATCGACCGATCCGCCCAGCTCGCCGGAGTAGCGTTCGGCAAATTTTTCCATCGATGCCGTGCCGGCGACGTAGGCCTTGCGGGCAATTTCAGTGACCTCATCGATCGCGGGGAAATCTTTGCGCACCGCCCAAACCGCAAAGACGAACGGCAGGCCGGTCATCTCTTTCCAGGCTTCCGCCAGATCGATATCGCCGGCCGGGGCGGGTTCGGCGCACAGCGCGCGGTCGCCGATCACCACGGCCGCATCGGGAGGCTGCACGGCTTGGAAATCGTGCATTTCCACCTCGCAGCCAAAATGCTTTTTCAACAGCAGTTCCGCCAGGGCGTTGGAGGTGGCCGACGCCGGATCGCGCCCGACCGTTTTGATGTCGCCGACCGGGACATTGCACTTTAGCAACACGCTCTGAACCGGGCCATCGGCCGCAACACATAACCCATCCAACATCACCAGTTCGGGATGCCGGAATAAATCGGCCACCGGAATCAGGGCCACGTCGGCCTTTCCGGCGTTCAGGTCGTGCGCCAGACTGGAGGGATGGTCGTTGATGACCCGCACCCGCGGGTCCACTTCCGTCAACTTATCCACCAGCGGAGCGGAATTGCTGTAGGGCGCGCCCGCGAAAACAAACTCACTTTTTTCATTCATCACGACGCCTCCGGCTTATTCCCTGAAAAAATACAGACCGAACCCAAGGTGAGCGGCTGGCACTGCACATGGACAAAGCCGGCCGCGGCAAACATGTCGGCGACCCTTTTGGGCTTCAGAAAATCTTCGATGGAATCGACTAAATATTTATAGGCCGCCCCGCCCCCCAGCAGCCGGCCGATCAGCGGCACCAGCGGCGAGTAGAGCTTGTAGCCGAAGCGCACCAGTCCGTTGGCCGGATAGGTGGCCTCCAGGATCACCAGCTTGCCGCCCGGCTTGAGCACGCGGAGCATCTGTTCCAGCGCCTTTTGCCGGTGCTCGATATTCCGGAAACAAAAGCCGGAAACGATGCCGTCGTAGGTTTCGCTTTCCATCGGCAGATCCACCGCATCGGCATAGAAAAAGGAAACCGCATCGCCGGCCGACCGCGCTTCCGCCTTCGCGCGGGCCACGGCCAGCATTTGTTCCGCTGGATCGATGCCGTCGACCCGCACCTGGGCCGCCTGGTGCAGGATTTCAAAAACCAAATCGCCGGTGCCCGTGCCGATATCGAGATAGCGCCCGCCCTCGAACGGGTTCAGCAGCCCGACCGTTTTCCGGCGCCACGAGCGGTCCATCCCCATTGAAATGGCCCGGTTGGCAACATCGTAGTTCGTCGCAATGCGATCGAACATGGCCCGGTTTTCTTCCGCTGAAATCAGCGTATCGCGTTCAATGTTCAACGTACATCCCCCCAGGTTTTCGGTGCGGCCTGCCCCAGGACGGCGAGCACATGGTCGACATAATAGCCGAGCATTTCCTGGATCGACACCTCGGCCGGGTCGCGGCCCTTGGCCATGTAGTAGGGCGGCGAAATCGGCATGATGGTCGCGCCGGCGGCCGCCACCGTTGCGGCGTTTTGCGCATTGAGCAGGCTCCACGGGGTTTCGCGGACACACAGCACCACCTTCCGCCCCTCCTTCAATTGGCAATGCGCGGCGCGCGTCACCAGCGAATCGGCAATCCCGCAGGCTATCTTGCCCAGCGTATTGGCCGAACACGGTAGCACCACCATGCCCACGGTGGGAACGGATCCCGACGCAATCGTCGCGGTCAGGTTGGCATCTTGCCAAACCTCGTCCGCCAGCTTTTCCAACTCCTTGAAGGAGCCCGCCTCCTGTTCGTAGACCAGCCGGCCCATCTTGCTCGCCACCAGCGTTACCGGCCACTGCGACTTTTCCACCAACAGCTTTGTTGCCAGCGCACCCGATGCGCCGGTCATTGCCACAACCAAATTCATGCTCAACCTCAGCTTCATAAAGCAGAATGATTTTCGGGCAGAATGATCCACCACTCCGTCCTAAAATAATTCTGCCGCTAAATTATTCTGCCTATCCCAGCAACACCACCAGCGCGCCGGCGATGCCGGCGATGGCGGAAATGGGGAAAAACCTAACATGCACCGGGATGCTCTGCAAGTAGCCCGCGCCGAAGGCGGCGGCCGATACCAGCAAGGCGATAAAGGAAAGCGTCCCGCCCACCGACATCCACAGTAACACCAGGGCCGCGAACGAAACCAGGTGCGTACACGCCGCCACCAGCTGCGCGCCGGTGGCGCCCAGCGAGGCCGGAATACTGCGCACCTTGTTTTCCCGATCGAAATCCATGTCCAGCAGCGCATAGATAATGTCGAACCCGCTGATCCAGCAAAAGGTGAAGATCGTCAGCAGAATGAGTTCGGGCGGAAACGCAACCTGGTTGGTCACCGCAACATAGGCCGCCAAGGGAGCCATCCCCAGGGCCACGCCGATCCCGTAGTGGCAGAGCGGGGTAAAGCGTTTGAGCAGCGAATAGAGCGCCAGCGGAATGAGCGGAAAGAACGACAGCTTCAAGACCGTGCTGCCCAGCAGTGCGCACGCCCCGCAGTAGACCACCACCCCCGCCACCGCCACGCCATAGCCCTGCGCCATCGAAAGGTTGCCCGCGGGCAGCTCCCGGTTTTTGGTGCGCGGATTCTTGGCGTCGATATCCTTGTCGAGAATGCGGTTGATCGCCATGCCAAAGGTGCGGGCACCGAGTCCTGCCAGCGTGATGAGAAAAAGGGTTTTGAGCGAAGGCATCCCCCCGGCCCCAATCCAGGCCCCGGCAAAGAGCAGCGGCAGGCTGAAGATGATGTGCTCCACCTTGGTGAAGGAATGGAGTTTTTTCAGCAACGAAGACGGAGCTTCCTCCTCCGCTGGGTCGGGGCGCCGCGTTTTACTCTTCTCATCGGAGCTGGAAACTCCGTCGATGACTTGGCGAACCGCGTCCGCGACCGTTTCGGAAACGGGATTGATATGCGTCTGAATGTCGTCCTTGCTGTTGCCATCGCCAAAATCGGTGACGCCCTTGATCATGATGCAGGGAATGTTGCGGTCTTCGCAAACGCGGGCCACGGCATAGCCCTCCATATCCACCAGCTCGCCATACTTGGAGAGTTCTTTTTTCCGGGCCGGATCGAATACGGGTTCTTCCACCGACACGAGGCGCTTAAGCCCCAGACCAATGCCCACATTCACCGCCGCCTTCAAATGCTCTGTGCTGACCATCGACACGCGATAGACCGCGCCGCGCTCCATGCGATTGTTCAACGCGCCGCAAACGCCCGCATTGATAATGGTTGTGCAGCCGCGCTGCCCGATCAGCTCTTCGGTGGCTTCGCGCGCGGCCTCCAGGCCCATGCCGCAAACAACCGTGATCGTCCCATCGGGCTCCCCCCGGTTCAGAAACGGTTGGGCCTCCATCTCCGTTGCAAATAAAATACCAATCATTGAATCACTCCCGCTGCCTGCGCTTTCTCCTGCAATTTATCGATAGCCGCCCGACCGTCCTCACCGAGGTCGAGGGTAAACTCATTCACATAGGTTTTGATGTGCTCACGCACGACCTCGTCGGCCAGCTCCTGCGCGTGGGCCTTGACATACTCCGAGGTCGAATCCGGATCATCGAAGGCGGCCTGGATGGAGTGCGCCAACCGGGCTTCAAAGGCCCCGATGCGCTCGGCGCCCAAACTTTTCTTCGCCGCAATGCAACCCAGGGGAATCGGCAGACCGGTCTCGCCCTCCCACCAGTCGCCCAGATCCTGCAGGCATTCAAAGCCGCGTTCTTCAAAAACAAACCGGCCTTCGTGGATAATAACGCCGGCATCGGCCTGGCCCGACTCGACGGCCCCCATGATTTGGTCGAACGGCATGAAAATCCGGTTCTGGCACTCCGGCATCCAAAGCTGGAACAGCAAGTGGGCCGTCGTGTATTCGCCCGGCACGGCCACCACCGAATCGCGGTTGAAGGCGGCGGATTTATCCGTGCGGCGGATGACCAGCGGGCCGCAGCCGCGCCCCAGCGCGGAACCGACGCGCAAAAGCTGATACTCTTCCTGAAGGAGCAGCCAGGCGTGAAACGATAGTTTGGTGATGTCGAATGTTCCGGCGAAAGCCAGGCGGTTCAACGTTTCCACATCGTGGAGATGAACCTCGATATCCGGCTGTTTTTCCAGCTCGCAAAAGACGAAGGTATCGTTCGGACACGTTGAGTATGCGCATGTTAGGGGATTACTCTTCATATACCTACAATATAACCCGTGTTAAAAACGTGTAAATCATGTACAGTTATTTAAATTAAGGATTGAAACGGTCATCATTCCAGCTATTATCCGCGGCATCAATTTCAAAAACCAACGAACCGGGCCGGCACATAGGCGGCTTGTTCGCGGTTTACAGAAACAAGGATTTAACAAACAATGTCAACACAACCTACACACGGAACGAATGCCGGGTTGGATCCCCAACTGCTGGACCAGCTCAATCAGTTGGCCCAAACCCTCACCTCCGCGCAACTGTCCTGGATCGGCGGCTACTTTACCGGGCTCGGCGCCCAGAGCGGCGGGTCCGCCATTCCGGCCCGGGCGGCAGCCAGCGAAAACGTGTTGACGATTCTCTACGGATCGCAAACCGGCCATGCCCGCTCCGTGGCCGAAGAGCTCAACGAAGCCGCCACGGCCGCCGGCCTCGCCACGGAGCTGGTCTCCATGGGCAAGTTTAAAGAGAAGAATCTCAAGAAACTCAAGTATGCGTGCATCATTATAAGCACCCAGGGAGAAGGCGATCCGCCGGACGATGCCCTCGGCCTCGGGGAATATCTCCATTCCACCAAAGCGCCGAAGCTCGAAGCCTTCCAGTTTTCCGTGCTGGCGCTGGGCGACAGCAGCTATGAATTCTACTGCAAGACCGGCAAGGATTTCGACCACCGCCTCGAAGAACTCGGCGGCCAGCGCGTGCTCGACCGCGTCGACCTCGATGTCGACTTCGACGATGGCGCCGATGCATGGATTCCCCAAGCGGTAGAAGCCATGAAGGCCCTCATTCCGGAAGGCGGCGCCCCGGCCGCCGCTCCGGCGTTCGGTGCTTTTGGAGCGCCGGCCCCGACCGCGAACTACAGCCGCAAGAAACCGCTGAAAACCCGGCTGCTCGCCTGCCAGAAGATTACCGGCCGCCAGTCCGAAAAGGATATCCGCCACATCGAAATCGACCTCGAAGGCTCCGGCCTGACGTATCAGCCGGGCGACTCGCTGGGCGTTTGGTTCAAGAACGACGAGGAACTCGTGAGCGACCTGCTCAAACTCCTGCAAATCGATCCGCAGACCACGGTCCACGTCAACGAAGAACCGCGCACCATTCACGATGCCCTGGTAGAAACCTACGAATTGACCCTGCTGCACCCGGCCTTCGTGACCGAATATGCGGAGTTGGCCGACAACGCCGAGCTGCGCCAGGCCAGCGCGACCACCGAACCGCTGCAAGCATACATTGAGGATCGCCAGATTATCGACGTGGTCCGCCAGCACCCGGCCCCTATCGAGGCCGAAGCCTTGATTGGCCTGCTCCGCAAGCTCACGCCGCGCCTCTACTCCATCGCCTCCAGCCAGGCCGAGGTGGAAGAGGAAGTGCACCTGACCCTGGGCGTGGTGAAGTACGAAGCCCACGGACACTACCACCTCGGCGGCGCATCCGGCTTCCTGGCCCATCGCCTTCAGGAAGGCGAGGACGTACAGATCTATGTCGAGTCCAACGACAACTTCCGCCTGCCGGCCGATCCCGGCAAGCCGGTCATCATGATTGGTCCGGGCACCGGCATTGCCCCGTTCCGGGCCTTCCTGCAAGAGCGCGCCGCCAGCGAAGCCGCCGGCGAAAACTGGCTCTTCTTCGGCAACCCGCACTTTACCGAGGACTTCCTCTACCAGACCGAATGGCAGGAGTTCCTGCAAGACGAGGTCCTCAACCGCATCGACCTCGCCTTTTCGCGCGACCAGGAACACAAGATCTACGTTCAGCACCGCATCGTCGAACAGGCGACCGAGGTCTGGCAGTGGATCCAGCGCGGCGCCCACCTCTATGTCTGCGGCGACGAAAGCCGCATGGCGCACGACGTCCACCAGGCGTTACTTGATGTGATCCAGGACCAAGCCGGCTATACCGCGGAGGAAGCCGAGGCCTTCCTCGTTCAGCTCCGCAAGGACGGCCGCTACCAAAAAGACGTGTACTAAGGAGATTTTCCCATGAGCGAAGAACAACCACTGACCGAAGTCGAACATATCAAAGCCCGCAGCCGGCATCTGCGTGGAACCATTGAAGAAGGCCTGCAGAACCGCACCACCGGCGCCCTGCCTGCCGACGATACCCAGCTCAGCAAGTTCCACGGGTTCTACCAGCAGGACGACCGCGACCTGCGCGACGAACGCCGCCACCAGAAACTGGAACCGCTCTACAGCTTCATGCTCCGCGCCCGTGTTCCCGGCGGCGTCATCACGGCCGAACAGTGGAAGGCCATCGACCAGATTGCCCGCGAGCTGACCGGCGGCGGGCTGCGCCTGACGACGCGCCAGACCTTCCAGTATCACGGCATTCTCAAACACAATGTGAAGCCGCTGATCCAAGGCATCAATAAAGCGATGATCGACTCCATCGCCGCCTGCGGCGACGTCAACCGCAACGTGCTCTGCAACACCAACCCGGTGGAATCGGCGCTGCACAAGCAGATCTTTGATGATGCCTCGGCCCTCAGCACCCACCTGTTGCCGAATACGCGGGCCTACCACGAAATCTGGCTCGACGACGAAAAGGTGGTCGACTTCGCGGCGGAACACGAACCGATCTACGGCGACACCTACCTGCCCCGCAAGTTCAAGATTGCCGTGGCCATTCCGCCGCACAACGACGTCGACGTGAACGGAAACGACCTTAGCTTTGTGGCGATCATTGAAGACGGCCAGCTCCAGGGCTACGACGTGCTCGCCGGCGGCGGCATGGGCAGCACCCATGGCGAAACCGACACCTATCCGCAGATCGCCAAAAACTTTGGCTTCGTGAAACCGGCGGATATCTGCAAAATCGCCGAAGGGGTTGTCACCACGCAACGCGACTTTGGCGACCGCACCAACCGTAAACATGCCCGGCTGAAATACACCATCGACGACATGGGCGTGGAAAAATTCAAGCAGCACGTCGAGGAGCGCTCCGGCGTGACCTTCGAAGAACCCGCGCCCTATGAGTTCACCATGCATTCCGACCGCTACGGCTGGGTGGAAAACGCCGACGGCAGCTGGAACCTGACGCTGTTCATCGAACAAGGCCGCATTACCGACCTGCCCGACGGCCCCCAGATGATGACCGGCCTGCTGAAGATTGCCGATCTCCACGGCGGCGACTTCCGCATGACCGCCACGCAGAACCTGATCGTGGCGCAGGTGGATGCCACGAAAAAGGACGAGGTCGAACAACTGGCCCGCGAGTATGGATTGCTGCGCGACGTCAGCGTCCTGCGCGAAAACAGCATGGCCTGCGTGGCCCTGCCCACCTGCGCACTGGCCATGGCCGAGGCCGAGCGCTACCTGCCGGACCTGATCACCAAACTGGAAGTCCTCCTCGACAAGAACGGCCTCTCCAAACAGCCGATCGTGATCCGCATGACCGGGTGCCCGAACGGATGCGCCCGCCCCTTCCTGGCGGAAATTGCGTTCGTGGGCAAGGCGCCGGGCAAATACAACCTGTATCTCGGCGGCGACGGCAAGGGCACCCGGCTGGTGAAACTCTTCCGGGAAAACATTGGCGAAGCGCAAATCCTGAAAGAGCTGGAACCCCTGATTGAAAACTATGCCAAGGACCGTGAAGACGGCGAAGGCTTCGGCGATTATCTCGTCCGCACCAACGTCGTCCCCGCCGTCTACGATGGCCGCGACTACCACAAGAATCCCGCGGGCTACCTCTCCAGCGGAATCTGAGCAGGGACATGAGCCACCAAACCGACATCCTCAACGGGGTTGACCCCAAGGACGCGATTGAAATCCTTTCGCGGACCATCGACCATTTTGGCGCCCAGGTCACCATGGCGACCAGCTTCCAGCTCGGGGGCTTGGTTTTGCTCGACATGCTCCATCGGATCAACAAGCCGATCCGCGTCTTTTCGCTGGACACCGGCCGCCTGCCGGAAGAAACCTACGAGTGCTCGGAAGCGATTCGCCGCAAGTATGGCATCACCATCGAGTGGATCTTCCCGAAATACGACGCCGTCCAGAAACTAGAAACCGAAAAGGGTCTTTTTTCATTCAAGGAGAGCGTCGAAAACCGCAAGGAATGCTGCGGCATCCGCAAGGTCGCGCCGCTGGGACGCGCGCTCGAAGGCTATGCGGCCTGGATCACCGGCCGCCGCATGGATCAAAGCGAAAGCCGCGAACAGCTCGAAATCATCGAGACCGATCCGGTGCACCCGGGCCTGCTGAAGATCAATCCCCTGCTCCACTGGAGCCAGGCCGACCTGTGGCACTACATCGAGGAACACGCCGTCCCCCACAACCGGCTGTACGACGAAGGCTACCTGTCCATTGGGTGCGCCTGCTGCACCCGCCCCTGCAAGGAAGGCGAGGATGAACGCGCTGGCCGCTGGTGGTGGGAAAGCGTCGAGCACAAGGAATGCGGCCTCCACCTCAATTATAAGAATGGCGGCGGCATTTAAGCCCCCTGCGGCTTTTATAGCGGCATTTCCTCATTGAACATGGGGGGTGTCGGCCTCATCATAACGTATGAAGATGAAGAGGCCTGCGTTCCATATTGCGATCGCGCTTTTGTTTCTGGTTGCGACCTGCGCCTTCGCACTCGATACCGCCTCGCTGGTGGACGATCCATCCGCGAAGGAGGTACTGGCGAAAAAGGGCATTCGTGCCACCACCGCCGGGATTGTGCCGCTTCCGTTCGACCTTTTTTCAAAGATATTAAACCGGCCCGACCTGCTGCCCGCGGCACAAAAGGAATATGCACGATCGGTCGCCGTGGATGGCAAAATTAAATTCCCCATCATCCAGACCGCCCCGGGCGTCTACTATTATATCAACCACAAGAACCAGCGCACCGACATCCGGAAGCTGGCGCGCAAGCAGACCGGCGCAGACACCCTGGACCTGATTCTCCAAGCGAGCGGCAAGCGCTTTTTCGGCAAGTACGATGCCATCATCCACCTCCGCTTTGCGCAGGCCGACAGCGCCGGCGTAATCTATGCCGCCCAAATCCATGCCTATCCCCACAATCCCGCCTGGCGCTTCTTTGTCCGGCGCCTCGGCGTGGTTGAACGATACTTCAACCAGAAGACGGCCGTGATCGAACATATTGTTAAAACCGTTAGCGTGGGCCTCAGCAAAAACTTTTCCGACGCGTCGACCGGACCATCGAACCCGATGGGAATCAGCTCCAACGCAGCGATCTATGCGCCGCAGTCGCCTTGATGCAGGAACGCAGGACATGACCGAACCATCCCCGCACCAAAAGAAGCTGCTGACTTTCCAGCGGAACGAGATTACCGAGCATCATATCTACGCGCGGCTGGCGCGCGTGGCCAAAGGCGCCGAAAACCGGCAGGTCCTTCAAAAGATTGCCGACGATGAATTGCGCCATTATCACGAATGGAAGAAGCACACCGGCTGCGATGTGGCCCCTAGCCGCTGGGCCATCCTGAAGTATGGCATAGCCAGCCACCTGTTGGGTTTCACCTTTTCCATCAAGTTGATGGAACAAGCTGAGGAGGCGGCGCAAATACAATACCGAAGCATGCTGGAAGAATTAAACGTCGCCCACATCATCGACGATGAAAAGAACCATGAGCAGGAACTCATCGGAATGCTCAACGAGGAGCGCCTGCAATATACCGGCTCCATCGTGCTGGGCTTGAACGATGCCCTGGTGGAACTGACGGGCGCGCTGGCCGGCCTCACCTTTGCCTTGCAAGACACCAAGTTGATCGCGCTCACGGGCACCATCACCGGCTTCGCGGCGGCGCTCTCGATGGGCGTCTCCGAATATCTCTCCACCCAATCGGAAGACAACGGGCAAAACCCAGTCAAGGCCTCGATCTATACCGGATGCGCCTATGCGCTCACGGTCATTTTCCTGATCGCGCCCTATCTAGTGTTCGACTCGTTTTACACCTGCCTGCTGTTCACCCTCACCATCGCCCTGCTGATTGTGGCGGCGTTCAGCTACTATATCTCCGTCGTACGGGAGGTCTCATTTAAGAAACGGTTCCTGGAAATGGCGGGCCTGAGCCTGAGCGTGGCCGGCATCAGCTTTCTCATCGGCATGGCGCTGCGTAAATTCATGGGAATCGAAGTATAGTGAAATGCATCCCCCAGCCCCTGTCACTCCGGCAATGCTACTCCGTGGCAGGGGCCTCCTTCGCCAAGTGGTGGATTCCCATTTGTCTCCTGTCCGCCACCCTGATGGGGGTCGAGCTCGTCCCCAAGCAACTGGCGAAGGTGGAGATGGCCGCCCTGAGCCAAACCGTGCACCACGCGGTCGACGTGTTCCAGCAAGGGGACCCGGCCCAACTGGAGGCCCTCAGCCTCGAACTCACGGAGGCACTCTCCGCCTTTGCCCAGAAGATGTTGATCTTCAGCCTTTATGCGGCCCCATTCCTAGCCATCCTGGGCGTTCTTTTGATTTGCACGTCGCTGATGGCCGTGAAAAACCAGCGGAAGAAGTATTCGATCCGCCGGGTGGTGGCCGTCGCGGGGGTCCACCTGGCGCTCGCCTTGATCAAGGTGTTGCTCATCTTCCTGCTGCCGCCCGTGGGCCTGTTTGTCTACGTCAAGCTATCCTTTGTCAGCCTGCTCATGCTCGAAAAAAATGATGCCCCGCGCGAAGCCATCAAACAAAGTTGGGCCATGACCCGCGGAAACGTGGGGGCCCTGTTCGGCATGGTCCTCATCAACGGCACCATCCAGCTTGCGATGATCCCCACGATCGTCGGGCTCATTCCCGCCACCGGCTTTACCAACACCGCCCGCTCCGCCGCGTTCCTCCTGCTGAGCCCGGACGAACCGCGTCCCGCCTAGCGTCCCCGCTTCTTCCACCAATTATTCTTTCCAACGCCGGGAAAATCTGGAGAATGCGCCGTTTCGACCCCGGGGAAAAGGCATGGCATTATTAAGTTTACAGAATATCCACAAGGCGTTTGGCGGGCCCCAGCTGCTCAACGACGCCACGCTCCAGATTGAGCGCGGCGAGCGGATCTGCGTGGTGGGACGCAATGGCGAAGGCAAGTCGACCTTGCTGAAGATGGTGGCCGGCACCGAGGAAGCCGACGCGGGCGAGATCATTCGGCAACCCGGCCTGAAGGTGCGCCGCCTGCGGCAGAATATCCCCACCCACTTGAGCGGAACGGTCGAGGAGCTGGTGTTCGAAGGGTTGGAGGATCCGCACGATGATTGGACCTCTCATCAAGCGGTCGACAAGGTCATCTCGCTGGTCGGGCTCGAAAATGAACTCCGGTTCGATCAACTCTCGGGCGGGCAAAAACGGCGGGCCCTGCTGGCGCAGACCCTGGCATGCGAACCGGACATCCTGGTGCTCGACGAACCGACCAACCACCTCGACATTGAATCCATCCAATGGCTGGAAAACTTTCTGGCCCGCTACCCGGGCACGATTCTGTTCGTGACCCACGACCGCGCCTTTCTACGCCAGCTCGCCACGCGCATTGTCGAGCTCGACCGCGGACGGCTGCACTCGTGGGCCTGCGACTACGACACCTACCTGGAACGTAAACAGGCCCTCCTCGACGGCGAAGCCGAACAATGGGCCCAGTTCGACAAAAAACTGGCGCAGGAGGAAGTCTGGATCCGCAAGGGCATCAAGGCGCGCCGCACCCGCAACGAAGGCCGCGTCCGGGCCTTGGAAAAGATGCGCGGCGAGCGCGGCCAGCGGCGCGAGCGAACCGGCTCCGTCAACATGCAAGTGGCCGAAGCCGCCGTTTCCGGCCGCAAGGTGATCGAGCTTAAAAACGTTTCCTACGACTATGCGGGCCTCCCCATTGTAGCGGGCTTCGGCACCACGATCGGCCGCGGCGACAAAATCGGGATCATCGGCCCCAACGGGTGCGGAAAATCGACGCTGATCAAACTGCTGCTCGGCCAACTGGAACCCAAAACGGGAACGGTCACGCACGGCACGAAACTGGAGGTGGCCTATTTCGACCAGCATCGCGCCACATTGGATGAAACCAAATCCGTGGCCGAAAACGTCAGTGCCGAGGAAATGATCCCCATCGGCAACAGCCAGAAGCATATCCTGGGATATCTGCAGGACTTCCTGTTTACGCCCGACCGCGCGCGCCAATCGGTCAGCGTACTTTCCGGCGGCGAACGCAACCGGCTGTTGCTGGCCAAGCTGTTCACCAAAGCCTCGAACGTGCTGGTGCTCGACGAGCCCACCAACGACCTCGACGTGGAAACCCTCGAACTGCTGGAAGAAGTGCTGATGAACTATGAGGGTACCTTGCTGCTCGTCAGCCACGACCGCTCGTTCCTGAACAATGTGGTCACCAGCACCTTGGTGTTCGAGGGCGAAGGGCGCGTGAACGAATATCCCGGCGGCTATGATGATTGGGTCCTGCAGAGCGGGCGGCAGGCGGCGGCGGGCGGGGCGAAAAAGAACGCCGCGCCGGCCCCCAAGCCAAAGTCCACCCGCAAGCTTTCCAACAAGGAGCGGGAGGAGCTAAAGAATCTGCCCAAATTGATTGAGACCTTGGAAGCCGAACAGGAAACCCTGCACCAAACCATGTCCGATCCCGCGTTCTACCAGCAAACAAAGGACGCAATCGCCTTAGCCACCGCCCGCGCGGAGGAGATCCCTCAAATACTCGAAGAGGCCTTTGAACGTTGGGAAGAGCTCGAGAGTCTATGATTACGAGCCACGGGATATCCGAGGTTTCACCGCCCCCCTTCGGTGAAGCTCGTGAGAAGCACGATAAAAGTAAGTGGTTTAAGACGTGCTTCAATGTATATTTCGTGGTTTTCTTTTTTGTTAGCCAAGGCGAGCCCATGAAACAACTGATCTGGAATAAGCATACCAAGCTGGTGCTCAAGCACGTGGCGGGGTGGTTTTGCATCGTAACCGGCGTCATCATGCTGATCACACCGGGGCAAGGCCTGCTCACCATCCTGATTGGCGTCTTTCTGCTGGCCGACCACGTTCCCACCTTCGGGCGGCTTCGGGATTGGCTCCATCACAAGTTTCCCAAAACGGCCGACTATGTCCACCACCAGGGCGAAACGCTGCGGGCCCGTTTCCACCGGACGAACAAACCATGATTCAAACGGTGATCCGCAACGATGAAATTGCTCCCGGAACCTTTCTCTTGGCCGTGGAGCGCCAGCACGACTTCCAACCCGGCGAAACCGTTAAGGTGGGGCTGGATGACGCCCTGCCGCCGCGCATCTACAGTATCTGCAGCGGCAACCAAGAGGATGAATTGCGCGTTCTCTTCAACATCAAGGAGGAGGGTGCCCTGACGCCGAACCTGGCCCAGCTCCAGCCCGGCGACCCCGTCATGGTTTCCGAACCGGGCGGCAGCTTTAGCGGCACCGCCGATCCCGCCGTTTGGATTGCCACCGGCACCGGCATTGCCCCCTTCTACAGCATGCTGCACTCGGGCCTGGCCGCGAACAAGACCCTGCTGCACGGCGTGCGGCTCGCCGAACAATTCTATTTCTCGCCGGAATGGGAGGAAGCCCTTGGCGACCACTACCACCGCTTCTGTTCCAAGGAGGATGTGGCCGGCATTCCCCGCGGCCGGGTCAACCTGTATCTCGATCGTGCCGCGCTGCCGGCGAACCAGAAATATTATATCTGCGGGCAGGCCACCATGTGCGTCGAGGTCCGGGATTTACTGATTGCCAAAGGCATCCCCTTTGGAAATATCGTTGTGGAAATCTATTTTTAGACTCGATTCGCCCGTCCCCTCTATCCATGGTCCCCGTTATGAAACCTGCGCTATTTGGAAAAAACCTGACCGAACTGACCGATCTGGCCCTAGCCCTCGGCCTCCCGAAGTTTACCGGCAAGCAACTGGCCGGCTGGCTCTACCACAAACAGGTCGACTCCATCGCCGACATGAGCAACCTTTCAAAAAAAGCGCGGGAACTTTTAGAGGACCAGTACTGCATCGGCGTCCACGAACCCGTCAAGGTGCAGGCCAGCACGGACGGCACCAAAAAGTATCTCTTCGAAACGGATGCCGAGCAATTCATTGAAACCGCCATGATTCCGGACAAGGAGCGGCGCACGGTCTGTGTCTCCTCGCAGGTGGGCTGCAAAATGGGCTGCCTGTTTTGCATGACCGGCAAGCAGGGCTTCCAGGGCCAGCTCACCGCCGGCGAGATCGTCAACCAGATCCGCAGCATTGCCGAACGCGACGAGGTCAGCAACATTGTCTACATGGGCATGGGCGAGCCGTTCGACAACCTCGACGAAGTCCTTAAGAGCATCGAGATTCTCACCTCGGAATGGGGCTATGCCATGAGCCCGCGCCGGATCACCGTTTCCTCCATCGGCATCACCCCCGGGCTGGTCCGTTTTCTACGCGAATGCGAAGCCCATCTGGCGATCAGCCTGCACACCCCCTTCCATGCCGAGCGGCAACAGCTCATGCCGGTTCAGATTGCCTACCCGCTTCAGGAAGTGATTGATGAAATCAAGCAATGGGACTTTAGTGGCCAACGCCGCGTCTCGTTCGAATATATCGTTTTCCACGGTCTGAACGACACGCCGCAGCACGTCCAGGAACTCGTCCGCATGCTCAACGGCATTCGCTGCCGTATCAACCTCATCCGCTTCCATCCCATTCCCGGAACCCCGTTGATAGGCACCGACGAACAGACCCTGCAGGGATTCAAGGACCAGCTGAATAATAAGGGCCTTTTCACCACGATTCGCGCATCGCGTGGGCAGGATATCTTCGCGGCCTGCGGCCTGCTCTCAACCAAGGCGCTGCAGGCGGAAGCCGCTAAGCGTTGAGTTCGGCGATCATTCCAAGCCCCTTGAGGGTCAGCTTGGGATCAATCGTTGCGGACACATCCCAATCCTTGAAAATCCAGCCGGCATAGCCGCCGGTACAGCAGACCGGCAGCGTTTGTACCCCCAGCTCTTTTTTGAGGGACTCCAGCACTTCCCGCACCATGCCGCGATACCCCAGGCGGGCCCCAATCTGCATCGCCTGCTTGGTATTGCGGCCCACCACGGCCTTGGTTTTGGAAGGGGTCACGTGCGGCAGCAGCGCGGTCTTTTCCGCCAGATAATCGAACATCAGCGGCAGGCCGGGGCAAATGATGCCGCCAATGTATCCCCGCGTCGCATCGATAATATCGAATGTCAGGGCGGTTCCAAAATCGCAAACCACCGACGGCGTTCCCAGTAGCTTCGCCGCCGCGGCGGCATTCGCCAACCGGTCGGCACCGATCTTGGCCGGCTGGGGATAATTCACCGGAACCCCTAGTTCCAAGGTGTGGTCGACAAACAAGGGAGCGGGCAGGCCAACGGTTTTGACCAACCGTTTCCAGCGCGCGTTGACCGCCGGAACCACCGAGGCAATCACCACCGCATCCACCGGCTTAACACTCAGCAGGGAGGCCACATCCTCGGTCGGCGTGAAACGGGAGGCGCACCGCCCCACCCCGGACACCCGGCCGTTGCGGGCGTAGCCCACCGACGTGCTGGTATTGCCGATATCTATGACAAGCGAGGTCATTCTACAAAGTCGAGCGCGAGGTCGATGGAGGGCGCCGAGTGGGTCAACGCCCCGACGGAGATGGCATCGACCCCGGTCTGGGCAATGGCATGGATCGTCTTCAGGTTGATTCCGCCGGACGCCTCGGTCTGGCAAATGCCTTGGCAGAGCGCCACGCATTCGCGCAGGACGGGCGGCGGCATGTTGTCGAGCAGCACCCAGTCGGGCTGGGCGGTCAGCGCCTCCTTGAGTTGTTCGATCGTATCCACCTCGACCTCGATCTTGAGGGCGGGATATTTCGCGCGGGCGGCGGCCACGGCTTCACCGACGCCGGTGCCGTGCTTTTTAGCCCACGAAGCCAAATGGTTATCCTTGATGAGCACCGCATCGAACAGGCCGTAGCGGTGGCTCGTTCCGCCCCCGCAGAGCACGGCATATTTTTCGAACGGGCGCAGCGCCGGCATGGTCTTGCGCGTGTCGAGCAGCAGGACATCGGGGGTGCCCGCGGTTTGAACATACTCGGCCGTCACGGTGGCAACCCCACTCATGCGCTGGATAAAGTTGAGCGCGGTGCGCTCGGCGGTCAGGATGCTTTGGGCTGAGCCTTTAATGACCAGTACCACCGCCCCTTTTTCGACGGCAGTGCCGTCGGGGATCCGGATCTCACAGGCCAGCTCGGGATTGATCAGCTGGAACACTTCGGCGGCCACGGTGGTGCCGGCCAGCCGGCAGGCCTCGCGCGCCACCAGGTGGGCTTCCGCCACTTCTTCCGGCGGAACGAGGGCGTCGGAGGTCACATCCTGGCAGATCGGTCCGAGATCTTCGGCCAGCGCCCGTTTGATTAGTTCCCTGACTTCCTTCCGCTCAAAAATATCCGGTAATTCCACGTGCATATCCCTTCTACGCCTTCTGCACTTCCTTCATGCAAATTTTTCCGGAGCCCATCAGCACGCTGATCGGCCTCAGCCCCTCGATGTTTTCACATACAATCTTGATGGCGGCGGCAATCGGCACCGACATCAGCGCCCCTACCAGGCCCCACATCCAACCAAAAAAGACCAACGAAAGCAGAATCACAACCGGGCTGAGGTTCAGGCTATCGCCCACCAGCTTGGGTTCGATCACGTTGCCCATCACCATTTGGATGCTCAGCAGAATCACCGCCGTGATGATGGGCATCCAGACCGAAGGATAGAACTGCACGATCGCCAGCAGGATCGGCGGGATGGACGCGATGATGGAACCGATACTCGGAATAAAATTGAGGAAAAAGGCCAGCGCCCCCCACGTGAGCGCAAATTCCACCCCCAGAAAAGTCAGCCCCAGCCAAACCAGAACGGCCGTCGTTCCGCTGATGGCCACCTTCACGGTCAGGTATTGGCCGATCTGCTTGGAGATCGAAGAGGTCACATCACTGAAAAGGGCGGCCCGCTCATCGGGAAATGCCGCGGCCACCTTGTATTTAAAGTAGGGTTTTCCCAGCAGCATGAACACCAGAAAAATCAGGACCATCACCAGGTTGCCGACAAAGCTGGCCAGCGAACCGGAAACCACCACCAGCCGCTTGCCGATCTCCTGCGCCCAGTTGATGTCGGCGAACGCCCCGTCCGGCACATGCATTTTTTCCGACAGGTTGTACATGAGATCGTTGTAGATGATCTGCAGCTGGTTGGCATACCTGGGATATTCGTCGATAAAGGAATAGACCCGGCCAATCAGGAACAGGCCGCCCAGATAGCAGATGCCCAGCACCAGCATCAGCACGGCAAAAACCGCCAGCCCCAGCGGCACCTTCTTGTCCACCAGAAAGGTGACCACCGGCCCGCAAATATAGGAAAGCAGCCAGGCAATCATCAATGGAATCAAAACCGTCTGCGCCGCCATGAACGCGGTCGCCACCACAAAAACAACCAACACCGTCAGCAAACCGATCAGTAACTTGGATTTTTCCATATCCCGTATCCTCTCTAAAACGTGTATTGATAAACCACATTGCCAACCATTGGAAGTAATGAGTCATATGGAATTCGTATCTTGGGAAGGTTACGCAATACGGATTCAGCAGGTTCTTCGTAGATTTTTATGGAAGCGGAGCGGGGGCTGTTTTTTTGACAGGATTTACAGGATGGACTGGAACCCGTTGAATATCTGCAACGAATGTAGGAAAAGCAACGAAACTTCCTGCCGATTGGGATTCGTTGCTTTTCCTACATTCGTTGCCATTTTCCCCTCCCGAAGAAGGCGGTCTTTATGTGATTAACAAGATGCCAATCCTGTTCATCCTGTAAATCCTGTCTAACACTCTCCAGTTTAGTCTCTGATCACCATAAAATTCTACGTAGACCCATTAAGCATTCTTAAAACGTGCTGAATCCGGTCGCTTCCATCAGCCAGGCCCGAATCTTGCGGCGGACGGACGGGTCTTCATAGGTCGAATAATCGGTCGTGTAGATTCGGCCATCGGCATTGGTCCACCACCGATCGAACAGGTGCCGTGCCCGTTCCATGTTCGGATCGCCCACCGGGGCGCGGTAGGCCAGATCGCATTCGGCATTGAGAGTGTCCGTATTGCGGCGCGTATAGTTGCAGGAGCCCAGTAGCAGACTGGCGGTTAGATCGGCATGCTCGACATACAGCATTTTCGTGTGGCACTGCTCGCCGTGCGTATCCGCCCAGCGCAGCGGGATCCCGGCCTGCACCAGCTTCGCCGCGGTTTGTCGGTTGGGAATGCCGTTTTTGATTCGCCCGAACGCATCCTTGTTCGGATCGAGGATCACGCGCACCTTGCAGCCGCGTTGCTGGGCCGCGATAAAGGCCTTTTTCAGGTCCTTCTCGGAAAAGTAAAACATCGTCAGATCGATTCGCGTACCGGATCCGGCATGGGCCAGCAGCTCCAAGGCATGGTCCTTGATTTTTCGTTCGGTCAAAAGCAACAGCCGGTTTTCCGACGGGGAGGTGGTGCGATGAAAGACCGGTTCGTGCGCAGGCTCTGCATCCGAAAGCCGAAGGATGGCCGACTCGGCCTGCCACGCCAGCTCCATGCCGGCTCCATCGACCCGGAGCGCCACGTTCCAGTGGGCGCTGCTGGCATCATGTGGATTTGCACTCATCACCAGCAGCGACTTTTCGGTAACGACCACCTTGCGATGATTCGCCTTGAAATTCAGCAGCTTGTACATGCTGCGGCGGGAAATCCGCCCCTCGCCAATCGGATTTTTATAGGCCTCGCCCGGGCCGGTGCCCCACGGCTTGGCGAAAAGCCGCCACGGTTTTGAATAGATCGGATTCGTGTCACGCAACCGATCCAGATTCGTCCACACCACCTGGATGCCCGCCTGCTGCATGGCTGTAAAATGCGGCGCTTCGACCGATTGGTAGACTGTATTCAGCGGATCGGTGATGAAGGTGATCGGTAGGTTCGGGTGGGTTTTTCGTTTCACGAGCAACCGCTCCGTCAGCTCCTTGCTGAGCGGCCGCATCTCCGGGCCGGGCTCGAAGAGAAAGTCGTTCACCAAAAACAAATCGATCAGGATGAATTCCTCCGCCTCGTCGATCATGGCAAACACGGAATCGAAGATTTCCTGATCCACATGCCGCTGCCCTTCGGCATCGGTCCAGGTTTCATCCACCAGCAACTGCACACGCTCGGCCGTTGTTGCCCCGGAAAACGCCAACCCCCGTTTTTCCGGAGTAGAACATCCGGCCACCGCCAACGAAGCTATGCATAGGGTTGTCATCGAAATCCAACAGCGCATTCGCTATCTCCTACCGCAAGTCTCGCTCGTTCGCGTTGCCTACTCAAGCCGCAAAGTTGCGAAGAATACCGGATCGCGGGCGGGGCCGATTTGAGCGAAACACAAAAAAAAGAGGGCGCCCCGTGCGGGCACCCTCCTGGGTGGGATGTTACTAACCAGGGGAAGTTAGATTTTACCTACGAGGTCGAGACCGGGCGTCAGGGTATCTGCACCCGGAGTCCAGTTTGCCGGGCAAACCTGGTCGCCGTGCTCGTGTACAAATTGTGCGGCTTCGAGCTTACGGAGGGTTTCCTTGGCGCTGCGGCCAATGCCGAGGTCGTGGATTTCCGCCGTCTTCAGAACGCCGTTGGGGTCGATGATGAAGGTGCCGCGCAGGGCCAGGCCGTTTTCTTCGATGTAGACACCGAACAGCTTGCTGACGGTACCGGTCGGATCGGCACCCATCAGATAGTCAACCTTGCCGATGGCTTCGGACGTATCGTGCCACGCCTTGTGGACAAATGCGGTGTCGGTGCTGACGCTGATGACTTCCGCGCCGACTTCCTGGAATTTCGGGTAGAGAGCGGCGACGTCTTCGAGCTCCGTCGGGCACACGAAGGTGAAGTCGGCGGGATAGAATACAACGACGACCCACTTGCCTTTGTAATCGGACAGTTTGATGTCCTTAACTTCATCGTTTTGAAATGCGGACATTGCGAATTCAGGGACTTCCTGACCAATCTTAACCATTTTAATTCTCCTTAATTGTTGGTGCTATTGCTCACCCAAGCAACGCTCGAGATAGTACGAATCCCATCCCCGTTGTAAACCAAATAGCGCGATTTTGTGGCTCTCCGGCGAATTTTATGGAGGGAGGGGGGTTGACTATGAAATTTTAGACAGGATGGACAGGATTTGCATCATGTTAATCATATAAAGAACAAGGACATGAAAATGGGCAGCGACAGTTTCGTAATTTAGATAATTTAATGTAAACCGCGCTTGTTCGGATGTGATTGAGCAGGATTCGCCTGAATAGCATCCTGTAATTCCTGTTGATCCTGTCAAAAAACAGTTACTGCGAGTTGCCATAAAAACCAGCGAAGAACCTATTTTGTTCCCGGATCTGCGAGATACAACATCACAAGAGCGATCGCGTCTGACACACGGAACAAAAGGTGGTTCCGCGCTGGCCGACCGTGATTTTTTCGAGGGTTGTTTTGCAGCGTTCGCACGGCTTTCCGGCGCGCCCATAGGCCTTGACCTCTTCGCGGTGGCCACCGGACTCCCCTTCCACATCGCGATAGTTGGTTTTGCCCTGCCCCAGCGAGGTGCCCCGGTTCTTCACCCCAACCGTCAGCACATGCCGGATGGCCTTAAATAGTTTTTCCAATTCGACCTCGTCCAGCGAGTCCGACAACCGCTCCGGATGAACCTGCGCCTCCCATAAGGCCTCGTCCGCATAAATGTTGCCCAACCCCGCCACGATCGATTGATCGAGGATCACTGTTTTGATCATCCGATGTCGTTTGCGCATCGCTTCGCTAAAATAGGTACGGGTAAATTGGCGGGTCAGCGCATCCGGTCCGAGTGCATCCAGAATAGTTGCCGGATCATCCACCAGCTTC
>Ga0208879_1000268_pt1 | contig 56198 bp, 42 predicted proteins | sample Knorr_S15_td_Bot_FD_185605 | JGI IMG/M metagenome (GOLD analysis project Ga0208879, IMG submission 185605) | Marine microbial communities from Southern Atlantic Ocean transect - Knorr_S15_td_Bottom_ad_5009_LV_A (SPAdes) (version 2) | ecosystem: Environmental > Aquatic > Marine > Oceanic | place... | reverse complement strand
CTCCACCTGTAAACATGTGTGGTGTAAAATTATTGCCGTAGTAACTATTACGAGTCTGGTTTAATGAAGTATTATATAAATAAAACGGGTCATTTCCTGCACCGGGCCACCAGACGTGGTATCGGACCTGTACCCAATTGGCGACCATATCATCTCCTACATATGTGGAATGATTAGGGTCTGTAAAATTGTCTAGCTGTTGCTCCGCAACAGCACAGGGTCCTCAAGTCGTTGAGGTAAAGAGTTCGCTCAATGCTTTTTTACTTGCCCCAACAAGAAGAGACGATATCACTAAAAAGAAAAATACTGATTTTTTGAACATTAGTTTACTTTATATCCTTTTAAAGATGTTTAAAAATTTACCATATTGCAATCTTTTTTCATATTCGATATTATTTTGTTTAAAATGCAGCAGTTATACCCATTTTAAACCCATTTTCAAAAGGTTCGATTATACGGCATACTCCATTTGCACAGAGCAAACCGCCTTTTAGTGATCCATACATTAGTGAAAGCCTAAATGATGATGTAACATTATATACAAATTCAATATTGGCCCAGTTTTGATCCATGTTTAAACCCAGTAAACTTTCTAATGAATTTGATGAATCATCCTTTTGGTCTAATCCAAATGATGGTTCAGTAGTGGAAATTTTATCCAAAGTAAATGCCATTGTCCAATTGGGAGATTTGCCGACACTAATGCTCATAAAAGTATTTTGTTGAAATCCAATGGGGTTTTCATTAACGTCCAAAAATTCACTTATTAAACTATCTGCGATTATATTTCCATTTAATTCTTCAAATCGCCATATTCCTTTTTTGAGCCATTGAGTCTCAATTTTTGCTTCTATACTCCACCCATTCGAAAATGTGAAACTTGTATGTAAAGGAATTGTTTTTGCCGATTGATACGTATAATTCATATTTTTACTTGTATCTGTTTTAGAATAATAAGCAAGGTCAATCATATCTTCTGAATACGAATAACCGATTTGTGTATGCAAAGTATAATCAAATAAATAACCGGATATTTCGCCGTAATATGCTTTATATGGATTAGCTGCCGGATCCGTTTGGGGTAATATCACTGGTTGTCCTTCTTTTTCCCACTCAAATTCATTATTTATAAACCAAGTATTTGAACGACTCGAACGTGAGATAAATCCGTAATACTCAAAATCATCTCTAATTGAGCCCAATATTTCCAGTTTGTACCCTACCTCATTATTAAAATCTGTTTGGTGAGATGTCCTGTTAATGAGTGTCGTTGAACCAATTACACCTGAAATTGGAGGATTTTGAAAATGTTGAATAATACCATAATTATCTACATTATTCCAGCGGTTTAAAGGATCTAACGTCCCAAAACGATAGTTTATATATTCTAAATTAAGTGAAAATAATGAAAAGTATAAATTCACATTACCGTATAAAGCCCTGCCATCCAGATAATTTGTAAAACCATCATTTTCTTCATTCAGCAATGTTGACCAGTTCTTCACATATTCTACATAAACATCTATTAGGGAATTATTATAAATATAATGAGCTCCTAATAAACGGTTTTTAATGTCCAGCGTATCTTCTGGAAACGTATTGACAGGATGAGCTTCTTTAGATTGTAAAAATGTTAAACCCGCTAAGTGGCTATCCAGCTGCCATTCTGTATGGACTCCATACAAATTGTGAGTTGTAGTATAATTCGGCGTTCGACTATTATATCCCGGAGAATAAATTGTACTCATCGAATAATCACTCTGGCCTGATAAGAAATGAATATTAAATGCATCCGTTTCATATACAATTCCAATACCACGAATTCCAGAATCCCTATCGATAGATTGATCATCTAAAGAATTAAGAATTAATCCTCTACCCCAAATTTCATACATATCACCCAGTTTTATTTGCAAAGGACCGTTTAAATATTCGAGTCGAAGTTTTCGCAGTCCATTGTATTCCCTACCCAATTCAGGTGGATCACTAAATTCAAATTGAAGCCAATTATTAAATCGCCCAAATTGAATCTGGGTATTAATTAGAGATTCATTATAGTAATAACCATTTCTGCTTTCACCCATACTTGATACAACATTGCCGGTAAAAGAAACTTGCCCAAAAATGAAGGAAAATAACGAAATGGATACAAGTAGAAATTTCACTCAGATGTATCTTCGGTCGTTTTATTATTTAAAACTGCCAAAATTTGTTTTTCTATTTCAACTTCATCTCCGGGTATATACCCTTGATGGAACCAGACAATTTCCCGATTTTTATTAATGAGTATGGCTGTAGGTAATAATGTAGCATTAAATTTTTGAGCAATCTGCTGATTTGGGTCCAATGCAACCTTGAAGGAATATTTTTTTGATCGAATATAACTTTTTACTTTGGACATGCTCCTGGGGGTGTCTGTACTTATAGCTAATATTTTAAAACCATCTTTGCTGTATTTTTGTTGAAAGCGTTCAAGATGGATCATTTCTTTTTTGCATGGTGCACACCATGTTGCCCAAAAATCGATTAATGCAGGGCCGTCTTGCAATAATTCATCTAAAGATATTTTACTACCATCCAACAATTTGAATGAAAGATTAGGCAATGTGGATTCTTTATTGGGTTCTGCATTTAGCATCAATCCAAAAAGAAAACTAATCAAATATAGATTTTTCATCATTTTACTCTTTTACTGAATTTATTATTTAAAATGTTATGGGTTATACTAATTGAACGACTAATAATAAACAGTTACTTACAGGATCGACTGTAAGTATGTAGACAGTTCTGCTTCTGGTACAAACTTCAAACTGATTCGCCGTATACTATCTGCTGTTTCAATCGGTAGGATGAATGAATACCTCACAGGTATTTTCACCGATTCCATGGCAACTTGCATTGACCATCCGCCGATGGTAAAGTCGATTAATGGTGAAAACTTATGATCAGTTACATAATGAACATTTCTCGATTCAAGTCTATGTATTGCAGCTTCGGGCGAATCCACAATCAAGACGGCCGGTTTATTAAATTCATTTAGAAAAGAAATGACAGGAATAGCTCTATACTTTCCAAAACGAATCTTTTCACGAATTGCATCTGAAAAGTTAAATTTCTCTTTATTAAAATCAAAAACCATCAAAGTCCCATCTTGCTTCAATCCTGTATAGGGTAATGATTTTAGCATATCAGTAATAATATGTTCTTTAAGAGAATATTCGATTTGGATACTCACATTCATATTTTTTACATTTTCTACATCGAATTCAAATAACGGTTTTTTGATTATTATATTGTACGGACTAGACATTAAATCATCCAGAACTTTCATTAGCATTAGTGAATTAGCATCATTTTCTGGATTATAGCTTGGTTGAGAGCTGCTGCCCAATTCCAAAACCCATTCTTCACCTTTCTTTAAAGTTTCATCCTTGGAATCAACACCTCTTGCGCCAATAACTAAATCCATACTTTTTTCCAATTCATCAATAGCTTTATCTATATTTCTACTCACATTTTTTGTATCAGTATATATTGAGGAATTTTTAGCTGGAGGTTTTTTTAAACTGAATTCAGGATAAATGGATTTTTTCTTTTTTTCTAAAGGTATAAATGGAGCCAACATTGCTTCCACAGTAGAATTCAATTTCAAATTCAATTCAGATACTTTATTATAATTACCCGTTAATTTTCGTCTATCTGCTTCATCCCAAGTAGCAATGTCGACTAATTGCAGGTTTATCTCAACATTGTCCAATTTTCGTTCAAATTTTCCAAGCAACAGGAAATTTCTAGAACCTCTTGGTTGATGGAGTAAAAGCGAACGATTATTCATGATGGATTCGAGGTCTTCTTGTCCTCGCAAACGAAGTTTTGAAACATCTGTTAATTTGGCGTTGAGCATATCAACAAATCCTTGACCAAGCCAGTCTATAGAAGATTCTTGTGTTACATTATCAAATTGAATGATATATAAATAAACAGCCGGACCTGCCTGAAGGACAGAAAAGAGGACTAAACTCGAAATGATTGTATGAATTAGCTTCCGCATAAGCATTTAAATTAGGTGGATTTTTCCCTTTTTACCAATGCTAATTCTTTTGATTTTGTTGCTGCTTTTCCAACTTCGCCCACGTATTCCTTAATGGAACTGTCCGGTTAAATACGGGCATTCCATTAGTAGAATCCGGATCTTTATAAAAATATCCCAATCGTTCAAATTGAATATGTTCTTCTAAACCTACATCAGATAAAGATCGTTCAAGTTTACATTCATTCAAAGCAATCAATGAATCAGGATTTAATACATCTTCGAAATTGTCAGAAGATGATGGGTCAGAAATAGTAAATAACCTGTCATATAATCGAACATCTGCATCAATGGATTCATTTGCTGAAACCCAATGAATAGTCCCTCTTACTTTTCGTCCATCCGGCGCATTCCCCCCTTTTGTTTCAGGATCATAAGTACAATGCAATTCAACAATATTACCTTGCTCATCTTTTATAACATTATTGCACGTTATAAAATATGCATAACGTAATCGAACTTCTCTTCCTGGTCCTAGTCGAAAAAACTTTTTGGGAGGATCTTCCATAAAGTCATCTTGCTCAATAAATAATTCACGTTCAAACGGTACTTTTCTGCTTCCAGCTGACTCATCTTCCGGATTATTTATTGCATCTAATTCTTCAACTTTTCCTTCAGGATAATTTGTTATAATAACTTTTAATGGATTTAAAACTGCCATTCTACGTTGCGCACGTTTGTTTAAATCATCGCGCAATTTTGCCTCTAGTTTTGCAATTTCCATAACGTTTTCCCGTTTAGCAATGCCCACCTCATCCATGAAATTGCGAATTGATTCAGGTGTATAACCTCGCCTACGCATTCCAGATAGTGTGGGCATACGCGGATCATCCCATCCATTAACAAATCCACCCTCTACTAATCGTTTAAGCATGCGTTTGGACATGACAGTATAACTCAAATTCAATCTGGCAAACTCAATTTGCTGTGGATGATAAACGTCCAACATATCTAAATACCAATCATATATAGGACGATGGTCTTCAAATTCAATGGAACATAAAGAATGAGTTACGCCTTCAATCGAGTCCTCAAGACCGTGAGCCCAATCATACATGGGATAGATACACCAATCATTACCAGTATTATGATGATTGGCATGGAGAATTCGATAAATTACTGGATCGCGCATATTCAAATTTGGATGTTCCATGTCAATTTTCGCACGTAATGTTTTGCTGCCATTAGGAAAGTCACCATTTTTCATACGATTAAATAAATCCAAATTTTCATCGATTGAACGATTGCGAAATGGACTATCTTTACCTGATTCTATAAGGGTCCCCCGCGATTTTTTAATTTCTTCACCTGTCAAGTCGCACACATATGCATTCCCTTGTTTTATTAATTGCACTGCATAATCGTACATTTGCTGAAAATAATTTGATGCGAAACACAAATTATCCCATTCAAACCCCAACCAGCGTACATCATTCTGAATCGCATCGACATATTTTTCTTCTTCTGCAATTGGGTTTGTATCATCAAACCGCAAATTGCATCCCCCGCCGTATTCTTCAGCAATTCCAAAAACTAAACAAATGGCTTTCGCATGACCGATATGCAAATGACCGTTTGGCTCTGGTGGGAAACGGGTATGAACTCGATTATCAAATTTACCCGTTACATTATCTTCATCAATAATGCGTTGAATAAAATGGCGATGCTTCGTTTCACTCATGATTGCGGGAAAGTTTCCAATGCTTTATTTAACCTGCGAATACACACGTCTTTACCTAATAATTCCATCATTGCAAATAAAGAAGGTCCACTTGGCACACCGCTCAATGCTAAACGAGTAGGATGAATTAATTTTCCTGCTGATGTTTCATTTTCTTCTGCAATGCTTCTCAAAGCTGATTCAATTTCCTCTACATTCCAATTTTCTATTTTTTCTAAAGAATTCATAAAATCTTTTATATACGTATTTATAATATCATTTTTCCAATTTTTTCTAGATGATTTTTCATCGAACGAATCTGGATCGTTGAAAAAATATGATGATTGATCTATAAAATCCCGCAATGATTTAGAGCGCTGTTTCAGTTGGTCAAGGACAGAATATAAATAATGTATTTCATATCCTTGACCCCATTCTCTATTGATTTCATGAATCCCCTCCAAAATTGTAGCTGTTCCCATGCGCATCATATGTTGACCACTTATCCAAGAAAGCTTGATCTCATCATAAACAGCTCCTTTTTTATGGACGTGATTTATTTCAAAAGATGAAATTAATTCATCAAGAGTAAATATTTCATTTTCCGAACCTGGGTTCCAACCAAGCAATGCCAGATAATTCAATAAGGCATCTGGCAAATAACCATCATCTTTAAATTGTTGAATTCCAGGAGCGCCATGACGTTTGCTCAAACGTTTCTTATCCGGACCTAATATCATGGGAAGATGTGCAAATTTCGGAATAGCAAAACCCATAGCATTATATATTAATATCTGCTTTGGAGTATTACTAATATGATCTTCGCCTCGTATTACATGGCTAATTTCCATTTCATGGTCATCCACAACAACGACCAAATTATACGTAGGGTTTCCATCTGATCGAGCAATAATAAAATCATCAATTTCCTGATGATCAACATGAACAGATCCATAAATCATATCATCAAATTTTGTATTTCCCTCCGGCACCTGCAGTCTAACTACAAACCCCTCTCCGGAATTCAAATGTTTCTTGATATCATCTTCAGACAAATTTCGACACGTACCGGAATACTGAAACAATCCTTCATTACGTGCTTCTTCTAAAATGTCTTTTGAACAAAAACATCTATAGGCAGAATCTGTTTCGAGGAGCGTTTTTATAACAGTATGATATACATCAAGACGTGTGGATTGAAACAAAGGTTCACCGTCCCAATCTAATCCTAGCCATCGCATGGATGCACATATTTGATCAACATATTTCTGCTTGGATCTTTCTATGTCCGTATCTTCAATACGCATATAAAATTGTCCATTGGTGTGTTTTGCAAATAGATAATTAAAAAGCGCAGTGCGTGCACTTCCTAGATGCAATTGCCCAGTTGGGCTTGGAGCGAAGCGGACTTTTGGGTTTTTTACGTCAGACATATATAGAAAAGCTAATCAATTCTAACATTGAAAAGAACAGATTAGCTTTAGATTTCAAAAACAAATAGTTAATCATTTACCATATGAAATCGCCCGACAGAGTAAATGCTTTGCGGAGGCGAGAGGATTCGAACCTCTGAAGGGCATAAACCCTTGCTGGTTTTCAAGACCAGTGCATTCAACCGCTCTGCCACGCCTCCTGATCTTTGTTTATTTTGTGGCGGAGAGGGAGAGATTCGAACTCTCGGTACGCGTAAACGCACACACGCTTTCCAAGCGTGCTCCTTAAGCCACTCGGACACCTCTCCAAAAATTAATCCTCAACTTTTACGTCAGGTTTATTCTCTTCAGTCTTTTCTTCTGCAACTGTTTCAATTGATTCAGAGTCCTTTTCTTCAATAACTGATTCTTCGCCATCGCTCGATTTTTCGCCTGAATTATCATCCATTGCTTTATCTTCTGAAGATTCCTCTTTAGCCACTACTTTATTTTCTTCATCAGCTTCGACTTCATCAGGATTTTTATCAGTCTCTGCTTCTGCAGATTCTGATGCAGCCACTTCTTCTTGGACAACTGTTTCTTCTTTTAATTCTTCCACTTTTGGCATTTCTATATCCAGTGCTAATGACTCATTTTGAATCCTCTTAAGAGCAGCATCCAAGTTTTCGTCACTATTTAAACCAATCATCTGTTCATTAAAACGCCAGTGTCCTGTTTTATCTGATTTTGTGCTTTTGACATATTTCACAAAGGTTTGACTTTTATCCTTCTTCCCTTTGGCTTTATCTGAAAATGATGTTCCTTTTGCCATTTTTATATTTCCTTTTTAAATCTTGTTCTAAATAAGCCGGCGAATTTACCGCAGAAGTAACACTCGATCAATGTATAGATTACCGATATTCATACAACATTATTTCACCATCACGCCAATTTTTTGGCTTTTTACGATCTTTTGTTAATACTTTCATATGAAAATTGTCCCGAAATTCAAAAATGCTATATCGTTGCAGTCCTGATTTATTCATTACCCACGTCATTTCCCAAGGTGTCTTCGAAAAGTTGATTTTATACCTTCCCTTTTCCTGATTACTGATTTTTGTACCCATTTGAATCCCCTGTGAAAAAGTACCTGTAGATTGATCTTCCACTCCTTCGTCAGGTTCAAAAGTCCAAACTACTGTCATGATAGATCCTTGAAAAAACCAGTTGCCACTTATTGCAGGTATAAATTCAATACCATCTACAGATGCAGGAAGACTCTCATTGCCAGCAGCATCAATACCCCTCAGTGTTAGTTTATATATAGTTGTAGCATTTAATTCAGGTGCATTATTGAAAAGAATATTTTTATGTTCTCCACCTATTAGTTCTTCATCTACTAAATCCAGAATTTGCGGTCGATTAGCTGTTGCAACCGGACCGAGTATTTTTCCACCGATACGCACCCATGTTGCTGTACCAGATACAATATCTTCATTGATGGAATAACTGGTGATACTTTCAACATTGATATAATTTTCTTTTGGCCGTACAATATTAAATACCGGTTTAGAAATATCATACCGAATGTCAGATACTTTTGCTGATTCACCTTTATTTCCTGCTAAATCAGTTCCAACTACTTTATAAGTATATGTTTCACCATCATTAACAGACAAAGGTGAACTTAATGGTTTACTGTCCCAATTGAGAGTTGTTAATTCTCCACCTTTTAAAGTGGTCTCCATTTCTACACCAGACTCTTGATTTGTAATTTGAAAATAACCACCAATCAAAGGTTCTGACACTGTATAAGCGACATTTAATTGATTGATGAATGAATCAGATGTTGGTTCGATTAATTCCAATATTGGAGGTGTTGTGTCGTAATGAATAGTTCTCGAACTTGAAGAGTTTGTGCTATTGCCTGCAAGGTCTATACCTAAAATTTCAACTTTGTAATCCACTAAACTCACCAAGGGTAAATCCTGTATTTCTGATGTACTATGTTTACCCGATGATAATAAATCCCCTTCTAATTTAACTTCATGTATTTTAGAATCTACCCCACCTCCATTCCTACTCCAGATTATTTTTCCGGAAATTAAATTTTCACTAATAGAAAATTCTACATCATCATGATTAACATATGCATCATTAGATGGAGATAACAACTGAACATTTGGAGGAAAAATATCATAATGAATATTATTTGCTAGAATTGCACTTCCAGTATTACCAGCTAAATCAACTCCTTTAATAGATAATTGATAAATAGTACCATCTTGGAGTGTTGACTGATTTATTAGATTTTCTGGAGATTCTAAACCATTCATTCGTTCTTCAGGAGATAATTCAATAGTCCTTGGACTTAAAGGATCTGATGTTCCTCCAATAGCGTTCCAGATTATTTGCCCTTCTATTAATGGTTCTGAAATATTAAATGAGATTCTCGTATCGTTTTGAAAGGATTTATTATTGGGGCTAATCATTGAAAACGAAGGAGGAGTATTATCAAATTGAATATTATCAACTTGCGTACTGGATACATTCCCTGCCATATCTGTCCCAGATAATTGAATTGTATAGTTTTCACCTGTCACTAATTCTGGTGGTTCTCGTAAAGTTACTTGAGTATACTGATCTGGGAGAAAATATTTCTCTGGAAGAGTAATCAATTGTTCTATTAATTTACTATCTACCCATTTTAAAGTTAAATTCTGTAAATTTTCACCGACTCTAAATCCTACAACTGTATGATTAACATTATCGCCTTCAAGTGGACTTACAAATGCCAAATCTGGGGGATCTATATCATAAGTTAATTGACTAATCTTCCCTAGAATAGCTTCATTGCCAGCACGATCCTTTCCGGTCACTATTATATTATATTCTACTCCGCTTACCAAGTCTATCAATTCATTTACAGATACTTCGTGACTTCCTGTTAACAACTGACTTCCTTGCAATTGAATCACATGGGGACTGTTAAAATCTGCTTTGCCAAACGAATGCTCAACTGTGATTTCTCCAATTGCTAATTGCTCATTTAGAGTATATTGTATATTCATTTCTTGCAAATATGAGTCAGAGACCGGAAAATCAGTAGTAATTATAGGTGAATTAATATCATATAATATAGTCTCAACTTTTACAGGAGTGGATACATTTCCAGCAGGATCTTTTGCTTGAAATGTAATGGAGTAAATACTGCCGTCTTGCAGCACGATTTCATTCGCTAAAGTTATACCATCATGTCTTCCTTGATCATTGAATGGAGATAAAACTAAAACTTCATGAGGACTTTCAGAATCCTCTGCGCCATTTGTACGTGTAAATATCAATGTGCCTTCTGCTAGTTTTTCATTCATTTCAATACTAACAATTGGTTCATTAAATGCTGATTCAGATACAGGTTCATTTATTCTCAAAACAGGTGGATAAACATCAAATAAAACATCTCTAACCATAACTTTCTCAGATGTGTTTCCAGCTTTATCCCACCCTTGAATTGAAATGGAATATCGGCCACCATCGGCCAAAACATCCGTCAAAAACATGTCAATATTCATTTGTGCTCCCTGCCTGAGTTGGGACCCTTGCAGTTCTACTTCATGAGGTGAATTTGGGTCAGTTGTCCCACCAGTTTGTTTATAAATTACAATTCCCTTGGATAAATTATCTGATAACACATAATTGATTTCTGAATTTTTGATCTGTTCAGAGTCAATTGGTTGACTTATTGATAAGGTAGGAGGTTCATTATCATAAGATATGTTAGTAATTGAAACTGGATGCAATTCGTTTCCTGCAAAATCTTTACCTGAAAATTGAAATGAATAAATGGACCCATTTTCTAATAAAGGTTCATTTATTAATTGAATATGCTCTTTTTTGCCCTCCTTTAATTCCTTACTCAATAACTGAATATTTTGTGGAGATCTACTATCGAAAACACCACCAGTTTGTGTTACCATTAATAATGCTTCTTTTATATTTTCATCCAACTCATATGAAATTGTTTTATAATTAATAAAAACATCAGATAAAGGATTTAACATCGAAAGAGTTGGTCTCGTTGTATCATATTTTACTTTTTCAAGAGAATGTGGTAATGCTTCATTTCCAGCAGCATCTTTACCTGTTAAAGTAATATTCATTTCGATTCCATCTTCTAGCTCTAGCAATTCCTTTGGCAAAAATTGAGAATAATCACCTGCTTTTCGATATGATTCATTTAGTTCAATACTTATCTCTTTTTCACTTTTTATTTTTATTTTTAATATTCCTTCAGATAGATCTTCACTGATTAAATAATCTAAAGCCAACGAATTTGTGTAACCATTTGATGAAGGGGATTTCAAAAATACTACGGGAGGCTCATTATCGAAACGTATACTATCTAAACGAGTTTCTTTTGAAACATTTCCTGCGAAATCTACTCCAAAAAATTCCACATTATATACAGATCCATTCATTAAAGTAACAATTGATTCTGGTAATCTCCCGCCTCGCGTGCCTTTTTTCAATCGACTGCCAACAAGGTTTACAATATGAGGACTCTCGGGATCATCAACTCCTGCAACTTGAGTAAAACTTATTTTTCCGTTTAACAGATCCTCGCTATTAGTGAAATCAATATTGACTTCATTTATTAAAGAGCCTGATGAAGGTGCTAATTCTGTGAATTCAGGAGGTGTTATATCATATTTGAAAGTAGGAAAATCTTCAGTATTGGCAGTGTTTCCAGCCAAATCTACCCCCTCAAGTCTCAACATATATTGAGCGCCATCAAATAACCCTGGAATTCTTGTTAGTTCTACATCATTATATATTCCCATTAGTCGTTCATCATCCTTTAATTCCGACTCATGAACCGATTTTGGATCTATTTGGCTAATCTCCTGCCAAACCATTTTAGCAGATAATAAATTTTCGTTCATGCTGTAACTTACTCTTGAATGGTTTACAACATCATCAGTCATTGGTGATTGAATTGCAATTTCTGGAGGCGTGATATCGTAAAATACATTTAATATGGATTCAGATTTGCTTGAATTACCCGCCAAGTCAGTTCCTTCGATATAAATGTTATACGGAATTTGCTCATCCAAATTCATCTCATATTCTACTCTATGTTCTCCTGGCTGAATATAGCTTGTTATTAAACTATCCATTATTAAAGTGCCAACGTCAGGCTCCCATATCATTCGTCCATACAACAATTGTTCATTGATTGATAGATTAATGACAGTTTTATTTATATGTGAATTTGATTCAGGAGATTGAACTATCAGAATAGGTGGTGAAATATCGTATGTTAATTCAAGTATTAAAACCGTATCTGATTCATTTCCCGCAAAATCAATTCCGTAAAATTCAACCTTGTAGACTTCTCCGTCTATTAACTGTTCTTGCAAATTCAATCTACCTAATGGATGCATCCCCTTCAATAATTCATCTTGAAATAAAGGAACCCTCTTTTTATCATTTTTATTAGAAAATACGACTATTCCACTTTCAATATTTTCACTTATCATATATCCTAAATAATCCAGATTTACATATGATTCATTCGCTGGTTGTAGATTAGAAAAAATAGGCGGTGTTCGATCTACATTATAATGGATAATTTTTACAGGTTGCGCTTCATTACCAGCAGGGTCTCTACCTTCAAATTGAATACTGTAATCTCCCCCATCAACTAGTAATGGTTCATAGTAATTATTCAATTCATGTTCACCGGCCTTTTTTGCCTCTTTATTAAATTCCCAATGAGTTGATAACAATTCATCATCTTCGCCAATACCATCCCATATAATTTGGCCAAAATCTAAATCTTCTGATTGAATAAATGTAAGTTCTGATTCCTTTGTGTAATGATTATTACCTGGGGAAACTATCTTTAGGTTTGGTGGTGAAATATCATATAACACGTTTTCCATGCTGACTGTTTCGCTGGTATTCCCTGCAAAGTCTGTACCCGTAAAAGAAATTGAATAAATGGTACCATCGTTCAAGACTGGTACATTTCGCAATATAATATTTGAGGAAGGATTTTTTTTCAATTCATGATTTATTAGTTTAATGATATGGGGCGAATTAGAATCTTGCAAACCGGCAGTGGCTGTCCATACTATATTGCCACTTTCTAAATCCTCACTTTTGGTAAACGAAATACGATTGTGGTTCACAGCTAATGTTGAATCGGGTGTTTTAATTGTTAATATCGGTGGTGTTGCATCATAGATAATACCAGAAACACTCGCCACTTCGGCCTCATTTCCTGCGCGATCTCTTCCTGTGATTGAAATAGTATAATGAGCCCCTTCTGTTAATTTAGGTCCATCAACTTCATAAATATTTTCATGAACTCCACTTTGCCTTATGGATAAATTCAAAGGGAAATCCTGTGGAGACAGAGTATCTATTTCTCCTCCATCCTGTAAATAAGTAATAATACCGTACTGTAACTTTTCACTAATCATAAATGAAATGGATGGTGTTGAAATATATGTTCTTTCTTTAGGATGGGAAAGAGTAATCGCAGGTGGTGTAATGTCAAATAAAATATCATTAACAATGGGTATATTGGATTCATTACCAGCTCTATCTTTTCCTGAAATAGAAATAGAATAGACAGAACCATCTGTTAAATTGGGCGTATTTAAAATGTGTGTTTTAATATGAACACCGGCAAGCAACTCTTCGTCTAATAATGATTGTTTATGTATGCGCTTTGAATCAACTGCGCCCCCTGTACGCTCCCAAGTAATATCGGCTTCTTTTAAGATTTCACTTAAATCATAACTGATAAATAAATAGTTAATGTCCATACTGTCAGGAAGGCTTAATAGAGATAATTCAGGTGGGGTGAAATCATATTGAATTCCAGGTAAAGTTATCGGTGAAGTGTAATTTCCTGCTCTGTCATTTCCTGTGAAGGATAATTTATATATAGATCCTTCTACAACATCAGGCATAGAAAGCAATTGCACATTTTGATGATCTCCTCCTGATTTTTCTTTTGTAGTTAAGGGAATTTTATAGGGAGATTGAGGGTCCTCTTTTCCACCTTTTCTTTCTAATAAAAATCCCCCTTCTTCAATTCTTTCAGACAAAGTATATATAAAATTCTTATTGGGCAAAAAAGACATTGCTGTTGGATAAGATAAAGACATGACTGGGTTAGTAAAATCATATAAAATATTTTCTATGTAATATGTTTCTGCAATATTCCCGGCCCGATCGGAAGCATTGAATTCCAAATTGTATATACCTCCATCAACAAGCGGTGGATTCATGGATAATAAAAGCGAATCATGCACACCTCCTTCATCTTCTGTATTTAAGAATTTAGACCTATGGGGTGCTACATTATCTTTTACCCCACCAATCCATGTCCATGTTATGGATCCGATATTTACTTTTTCTGATAGAGTATAAGAAATATACTGATGGTTCAATGCGGAATTAGTATAAGGCATAATGTCTGTAAACTCCGGCGGCATAGCATCAAAAAGTATATCAGTGTTTGGTAAAAATTCACCGACATTGCCCGCACGATCCATACCTGCAAACATTAATGTATATACTGAACCATCTTTCAAGTCTGATTGGTTATTCAATTGTATTTGAATATGATCTCCGCTATGTAATTCCTCCCCAATCAAAGGAATAATATGTGGAGCTGATGAATCCATGGTGCCCTCTGTCAGCTCCCAGCGGAATTCACCAGCTCGCAACGGTTCATTTATAGAGTAAGATACTGTGGTTATATTAATTGAAGCTCCAGTTGCCGGGTATATTGTTGTCAATAGCGGCGGAGTTATGTCGTAAGTAACTGAATCTACTTCAAAGACCATCGAAGTGTTTCCGGCACGATCTATGACGGACAATTCAAAACGGTACACAGTGCCATCATTCAGTTGAAATTCATCAGATAATTCTTTGAACATTGAAACATCCATAAACAATGAAGAATCGCTTTGAAATGAATGAGGAGAATAATAATCTGGTTTACCGGCAATGGATTTGACATATATTTTCCAAGATTGGATGGGCTCATCAATTGTCCAATCAATTGAAGTAAAATTTCTATATTCAGAATGAAGGGGTGAAATGACCTCAACCCTAGGAAGAGTAATATCAAACATTATTGAATCAATAAATGTCGGAAATGAAACATTACCAGCAAAATCTATTCCATAAATTTCAACTCTGTAAAAAATGCTATCCTGTAAATCCACTTGATTTAGCGGTTTAAACAATCCTCCTCCAAACATCGACAAATCACTTGAATTAAATTCTACTGAAATTATTGATGAAGAATCATGAATTGCGTGCCACTCAATTCTTGCTGCAGCTAGATCTTCAGATTGATCATAAGAAATTTTAGGCTCATTAATAAACGGCTTGGAAAATATCTCCATAATGGGCGGTGAAATATCAAATGTAACACCCAATATTTTTCGTTGTGTAGCATCATAACCACTCTTACCCTTACCTTTAAAAACAATATCGTATATCACACTGTCTACCAATGCAGAATCGAGACCCATATTGGTTTCGAAACTGCCTTTTTGCAAAAATCTCTTAGACAAATTGAATTGGACAGAATCAACATATGCACCAGAAGCATCCAGTCTATACCAAATTACTTTCCCCCATTTCAAATAACTCTCATTCTTGAAAGACATGTTGGTTTGATTTACATATGTAGAATCATTCAAGTCGGTAAACCAGAAGATTGATTCGGTGCCATCAGGACTTAAGCGAAAATCCTGCACCAACACACCATTGGAGTCATATTCCATAATACGAGTAAGGTTTGTTGCTGGGTCAAAATAATGATTCCACCAACGCATCGTTTTACCAGATGGTTGGCGAATCCACTCTTCTTTTGACAAATAACCCAGAGAATCATATTCATAATGTGCATTACCATATTGAAATGCATTTACATCAAAAAAAGCGTGGTTGGTTAATTGTATCAGATCATTATAGTCCAGAATAGAAAATCGATCCGTCCAATCTTTGACAATATCGACACCATAAACATATTCAATGTAATCAACCGCTTTAGACTCCATACCAAACAACACTTGCTGATCAAGTTTATTTACTGATAAATAAATATCTTTACTTCGTAAAACGCCTAGAGAGTCGTAAGAATAGATCTCTGTTTGATTTATCTCACCCTTACGATCAAAATTCAGCTTTTTAATAATATGATTATATTCATCATAATCAGCGCTGATATGGGGTTTAAATCGAGTAGCTGATTCGGGGACCGGTTGATCACTGATAAAGTCTAAATCGGTTAAATAGTAACGTGTTGATACAGTAGAAGCGGACGCAATGAGGGCAATAACCAGTACGGAGAAGACAGAGAGGGCACGCTTCATAGCCCTAAATTTAGTTTAATTGTCTTCCAGAGGAAACGGAGAGTTTAATCTATTTCATTTTTTATAAATTGAAGAATTTCTTTTTTTTGATCCAAGCATAATAAAATCAATAAGTCACCTTCTTCAGCAATCTCCAGAGATTTCTTTACTCCTGCCAACATATCATCACTATATATCATTGCATCTTCAGATATATCATTATTTTTAAAACTTTGAGTTATTAAAGCGGGGATTTCACCCACTTCTCGACCTCTTAAATAATTAACAATTTCTGAAATGATAACTTTGTCAGGATTAATTTTTGCAGCAGAATTAATAAGATTAGCTATATCTTCATTACTACGATCACCCACTTGGCCAATCAACAATATTTTTCGGTTTGCAGATATATTATTTACGAGTTTTGCTAAAGCATCCATGCCGTGGGGATTGTGAGCAAAATCCAATAATATTGTCATTCCATTTTTATTGTATATATTCGCTCGTCCCGGATTATCGTCATTTGAATTACCAAATTCACTTAAACTATTTATAATATGTTCACTCTCAATATCCAAAGATTTTGCCAATGCGACTGCACCCAATGAATTTGAAATATTATAAACGGCTGCTCCATTTATCGTTAATGGGATTTGATGATAATCAATCAAAATGAATTTTTTTCCATTTCTGTAATAAACAATTTTATCATCCTCTAAAATACATGCTCTATTACCCTTTTTAATATGCTCTACAACAGTTTGATTCGATGAGTCTAGACTAAACCAACATATTTCATGAGTAATATACTGGGCATACTTTACTATTTTATTATCATCAGCATTCAAGACCAAAATACCATCTTCTGCTAATCCTTGGTCTATTACAAATTTTGTTTCAACCATTTCGTCTAATGAATTCACACCATAATCACCAAAATGATCTTCAGCTACATTTGTAATAATAGCAGCTTGCGCATTCATTACTGGCAACCCTCTACGAAGCATTCCTCCTCGCGCAACTTCGAGTATAGCAGTTTCAACTTCGTTATTCCGTAATGTTGCCCGTGCTCCTTCCGGACCAGAATAATCCCCCGCTTCAACCGTTACCATATTGACGCGTATTCCATCCGTTGACGATGCGCCGGTCTTTATTCCTGCTTGAGTCATCATCGATTCCATTAATCTAACTGTGGTTGATTTACCATTTGTTCCTGTAATAAGAACGACTCTCATATCATGGACATTTTCCCAATCTATTGAATCAGAAGTGGGAATAGTGTCTACTGAAAATTGGTGAGATCCTGTACCTGTTCCGACAGAAACAATATCATCCGATTGCAAAAAACGAACATTTCGTGATTCAGCCGCATTATTTAATTCGATTAGATTAGGATTCAACTCATCAGCGATTTCTTTTTTTAATTCTGTATACTTGTCTGAATTTAGAAAAAGCTCTCCCCCATTTAATACTGAAAGTGTTAAATCAAAAACAATTTCATTGACAGCACATGCTGCATATAGAGCATCAATAGGAGCGGAAATAAATAAGCTTATGCCGTCATTATAGCATCTTGTTTTTGTTAACTCTTTACTCCAACCTACGCCATTTAAAACGTATTGAACGGTCTGTCCCCACACCTGAAGAAAATCATCATGGCGGAAATTGGGAATATCAATTTCCAGCATTGCGCCGGAAACATCTGTAAATAAACTCGGCCCTGTAATGCGGCGAGTATCAACAATTTTCATTAGTCAGATTCTTCTTTGGCAAGACGTACACCGCGTTCATCTTGGATAATCTTTTGACCTTCTTCAATTTCAAATTGATAATCCTCAATTGCTGAATTACTTGTATGTTCTTTAGTTGGCGTTGTTGCGGGTACCGTATTCTCTGAATTAAAATGGACTATTTGTTTCCAACATCTTGTTATATCATCACCGAGTATTAAAAGAAAATCACCTTCTTCAGCCATTTTTAGCCCTGCATCTACTGCATAGGATTCATCAGCAATAATATTAATCATTGATTTATCAATACCATTATCGATTAAGGAATTTTTCTGAAGTTGAGGTATTTCATCTTCCCCTCTTCCTCTACGATTATCGTCTGCTTTACAAATAAAATGATCAAAGTAAGGTGCAGCTATTGCAGCGATTTCTTTTATATCTTCATCCCTGCGATCTCCAGGAGCGGAAATAACAGCAATACGCTTTCCGCTCACTTCCAGCTTACTGCATAATTCAGATATGGCTCGAACGGCAGCAGGATTATGAGCATAATCCAACATAACTTTAAAAGGATGCTCTTCAAAAATATTCATTTTACCCGGTGCTTGAAAAAATGTTTGGGTAAAGGTCTGCAAACCATGGCGGATATCATCCAATTCCTTATTCATATTATATGCTAGAGCAGCTGCAAACATGGCATTTTGTACATTATGCACAGCTTTTCCTTCCAAGGTTGCCGGAATAAGATGCGTCCATATCAAGGGTATATGTGCACCATTATCATAGAATGTGATCATATCACCATTAATACCTTTTTCAAGAACGACTGCTTTGCCACCTGCTTGGATATGCTGTTTTACTAACTCATGTCCCGGATTCATCGTAATGTAACAAAGATGCTCTGCTTTCGTATAATCAGCCATACGTAAGCAATATTCATCATCCGCATTCAAAACGGCTGTATCTGTCGCAGTTTCGACTACCACTCGTTTTACTTCAGCTAATTGTTCTAAAGTATCAATGCCCCTCAAACCCAGATGGTCAGATGTAACATTTAAACATGCGGCTACATTACTACGTTCATATCCGAGACCACTGCGAACAATTCCGCCTCGGGCAGTCTCGAGAATAGCCATATCCACATCCGGATCACGTAATACCATTTGCGCACTCTTGGGTCCGGTCATATCACCTTTCATAGTAAGATGACCATCAATATAAACTCCATCAGTTGTTGTAAATCCTACTGTATGCCCAGCTGTCTTCATAATATGAGCTAACATTCGAGTTGTCGTGGTTTTTCCATTCGTCCCGGTTATGGCTGCGATTGTTATTCTGCTGGGTGACGCATTTGGAAATAACATATCCATGACTGGTCCAGCTACATCTCGGGGTTCACCCTCACTTGGGGCAACGTGCATTCTAAAACCGGGTGCGGCATTCACTTCCACAATAGCACCACCAATTTCTCGATGTGATCGAGTTATATCATCGGTCAAAAAATCAACCCCACCCACATCTAATCCAATTGCTTTTACGGCTCTTTCTGCCATGGAACGGTTATCTGGATGAACCACATCCGTCATATCAATAGATGTTCCACCCGTAGATAAATTAGCTGTGGAACGCAAAAATAATTTTTCATCTTTTTTTAGCACAGTCGATAATTCATAGCCCTTGGCTTTCATTAATCGTTCTGCTTGGTGATCAACTTGGATTTTAGTCAATACCTTTTCATGACCAATTCCGCGATTGGGATCTGAATTGACAATATCGATCAATTCTTGGATTGAATGTTTTCCATCTCCAACTACATGACCCGGAACGCGCTTAGCAACTGCAATGAGTTTTCCATCTACGACCAACATACGATGATCCAAACCTGTTATAAAACTTTCCACTAACACACCTCTGGATGACCCGCGCTCACGAGCAATTTTAAATGCTTTGCGAACTTGATCATCTTCTGTCAAGTTAATGGTAACGCCTCGCCCGTGATTTGCATTTAGCGGTTTCAAAACAACAGGATAGCCAATATGGTTTGCCATTCGAACTGCTGCATTATCATTATAAACTAACTTCTGAATAGGCACCGGTATGCCCAAATCATTTAAGAGTGTATTTGTATCATCTTTATCACTGGCGATCTCAACAGCTATATGTTTTGTTTCATTTGTAATAGTGGCTTGAATCCGTTTCTGATATTTTCCCTGACCAAATTGTACCAAACTATATTGGTTCAAGCGCATAGCAGGAATATCACGTTCTTTAGCTGCATCAAGTAAAGATGCAGTACTGGGTCCATACTCAAATCGATGAGCCAAACGGATAAAATCATCTCGTTCATTCTCAAAATTGAAATCAGAATTGACATTGCTGATTTTACTTTTTAAATCTTCAGGTAAAAGATCTAGTAATATTTGTTGAGCTAATCTACTTGCCGCAATTCCCACATCGCGCTGAACATACTGAAATACCATATTATATTGACCTTTGATATCCGTTGAACGTGTTTTTCCAAAGGTCACTTTTGATCCGGCAATATTCTGTAACTCGATAGCAACATGTTCCATAACATGACCCAACCAAGTCCCTTCATCTTCTTTGAGGCGACGAATAAAACCGCCTGGAGTTTGATAAGAACAGCCGTGTTCGGACAACCCAGGTAATCGTTCAATTAAACTTTCTATATATTGCTTCCCTAATTTTGCTGTTGGCCAATCCTCCAAAATTCCAAGATCTAAAACATGTCGAATGACTGGAAATCGAGCGTACACATTTGGCCCTACATAAACGTTGGTAGAAACAATATTCATTTTATTCTCCGATTATGTCAGTTATTTATTAACTGACAGAGTTACAAAATCAGAATCGAGTATTTTTGCGGTATGTGTATTAAGATTATATGTTGAACCGGCAGCCAGAACGTGTAGTTTAACATTAGTAATGCTGATAGCATCACCGGGGTCTGCTATGCTCGCTGAAGTCGCTTTCATTTCACTTGGATCCACTACAGTTACAGCACCACTGCCAAACACTGTAAATATATTATTGGGTGCAATAAATGCTGCAGTATTTTCATCAATTCCAATTCCAGTAAGAAATGGGCTGTAAGCGATAGCTGCCAGAATACGACCCAAGCGATCTCGCTGACGGAAATGCTGGTCAATAACAATACTGTTTGTCAATCCTAATCCAGGAGTCAATGAAACACTTCTTGGAGTAGGTGTACTGCCGTTACGACCACCGGATATCATATGTTCGGCTATAATAGCAGCTCCTGCTGATGTCCCAGCTATATGAACGCCGTCTGCATTCAACCTACGAATCAATTTTGCGATTGGCGTACCACCAAGAATCGTGGAAAGTCTTAATTGATTTCCACCCGAAATAAAAATGCCTGTTGATTCTTCTATTTGCGATAAATAGTCATCCCTATTGCAATCTGTACGTTTATTGATATTCAAACATATTACTTTGGATGCTCCCATTGCTGAAAACAATTCTGAATACACTTTTCCGTTTTCTTCCACTTTAGTTGCAGTCGGAATTACAGCAATGACTGCATTATTTCCACCACAAATTTCCAGAAATTGTTCTAAAATTACTGGATTCCTGCGTTTTCTTACAGCTCCGCCAATGGGAATTATAAAACCACGTTCTGCATTTGTCTGACCACGTGAAGGTGTCATTTAAATCTTCTATACTCTCTTCTATTTATTGATAATTAATTTCTCTACTAAACCGAAGATTTTCGGTTAAAATATAGCCTGAAAAATTACAAAACTTTTATACTGTATTTCATAAGTAAAGTGCAAAATAAATAACTATTTTTTCAAGTAAGATTTCTGCGAGCGACCTTTTGCTTCAGCCAGTTTACGCATATCAACAACCGAATCGGTTTCATCTACAATTTCTACACCCAATAATGTTTCTATCGCATCTTCTAGGGTAATTATACCAACAAATTGGCCAAACTCATCTTTGACAATAAATAGATGTTCACGGCGGTGGACAAATTCATCCAAAATACTTCCAACAGATTCTTTTTCGTTTACGATGTGAACCGGTTCAGATAGTTCTTCCATGGTTACATCAAATTGATCTTCTGCTTTACTATTCAGCAAATTATCTCGTCTAACTAATCCTGTTATTTCATCTAAATCTTTATCATAAACGGGTATCCGTGAAAAGATAATATTATCATACTCATCCAATGCCTGACGTACAGTCAAATCTTTTTGAAGCGCATAAACAACAGAACGCGGAGTCAACACTTCTTCAGCCGTAATATTATCCAAGCGAAGGAGGTTTTCAATAATGGTACTTTCATCTTCCTCAATCGTACCTTCATCCTCACCAATTTCAGCCATAGCAATAACATCTTCTTTTGTTACAATATCCTGTTTTTCTTCCGGTTTAAGCCAATTTGAAAGGACCTCAAGCATGACCACAAACGGATACATGATGACAATTAACACTCGAATCATATAGCTTGATGGTATAGCTAGTTTTTTCCAATAATGTGCTCCAATTGTTTTGGGGATAATTTCTGAAAATATAAGAATGGATAGGGTAAGAATCCCTGACATAATAGCCACCCACTTACTACCTAATAAATTGTACGTAACAGCACCAACACCAGCAGCACCTACAGTGTTTGCTATAGTGTTTAATGAAAGAATTGCGGCCAATGGACGGCTAATATTATCCTTCAATTTTTCCAATGATTTACCGGAAGTAGGATTCTTTTTACTTAGTATGCTAATAAATGAACGGCTCATTGAGAGCAATACGGATTCAAGTAGAGAACAGAGAAATGAAATACCCAAAGCCAAGAAAAAGTACAGAAATAACGTTGCCATGTACTGTGAATTTATGCTGTTCTTGATTCAGACTGCAATGCCATTCGACGTAAATATATCATTGGCAGATACATGAAGACACTCAAAAGCAGACCAACTAATTCAACATTGATTATATACCAAGGCCATTCACCAAAAACCAATGGGCTTTCTGTTGGCGGCCGTTCCATGAGATACATATAATTTGCACCCACCAACCAATCGATCAACCAAACAGGCCAGATGACAATATTAGTCAGAATCATCATACGTTTAATGGCACCTTTTCTACAGCGATAACCATCAATGACAGCCAGCCAAATACACACCAGGATAATCATGGCGTGATGTACATTAAATAAAAATACAGTAAGATAATTGTCAAAATCTGTCATGTCGGGAGCTAACATGGCCTGAAAGGCGCCGACTAATCCCCAGAAATAAGTTATCTCATATAAATATGCATTAGGCTTTATTAACAAGTAAATTGCAAATATTAATGAAATATGACAAAAGTGCAATGGCAAGTCTAATACCAAATTTAAATCACGAAACTGTGCACGATTCCAATAATCGAGGGCCTCTTGGCCGATCATAAAAATGATCATAGTCCAGACAACCATTTTGCACTGATTTTTATTTAGGTATTTTTTTCCAATAAAGGGAACAACAATCCAAATAACCAGCCACGTAAATAAATAGCTTACATGGAGGCTGTCAAATAGCTGGAGTCCCTGAAGTTTTTGATGTGCGTCGATATTTTAGTCCAAAGGGTAAATAAACAATTGCAAAATGTAACAGACCGGCAATCTCTAAACCAATCAAATGTTCCGGAAAATCACCGATAATGAATGGATTATCAACAATAGGAGGAGCACAGATATACATATAATTGGCGTCAATTAACCAATTAAAACCGCCAATAATGGGTAAAAACAACTGTGTCCAGAGAAATATTCGCCACCAAGATCCTTTTCGTGGTGAAAAACCGAGATATAGTGTACAGAATAGTGCGGACAAAATGATACCGCCATGGGCAATATAATATTCTAAAAATAACAACCCTTCTGTTCCCTGGGTGAACTCTGGAGTAAGAAAAGCATGAAAAGCACCGGGAATCCCCCAGTAATAGAGGCATTCGTACATCCACTGTTTACGGTAGAACATAATAATACCGGAAATGATAGCTGATAATCCACATAAATGTAGAGGCAGATTATTATATATATCCCACCCTTTTAAATTAGCCACATAGGGATTAACAAGGATGGATCGTGCAATAAGGATCACTCCAATCACTTTGGCTAATAATTCAAGCTGATCTTTATTTAATTTTTTTGCTAATAATAATATTCCTCCAATGATGACCGTTAGCCAGACAATGGTCTGCCACCAAATGGCACTTAACGGTTCTAATATTTCATGGGGGAAAGTCATATATAAATATTATTAATGGAAGCCAAGGTTCTCACCTTACCTTTAGTAAAACTACACAGGAGAGGCAATATAAAACAAATTATAGATTAGGAAGGTTTTTGAAGGACGAAACGCAGATAAACTGCAGATCTATCCTTAAAAGCATTATATATCTTACTATCCTTCACACCAGCAAAATCTTTAAATGCCGATTGAATCATAGTTGGCACATTATCTTCAATCATTTTCATTTTTTGGTCATGAATTAAATCGAGCGCATTTAATACTTGAGGAGTAATTATTTCTTCCTGCTTTATTTCAAAACTAGCAGTTTTGAAAATAGAAGACAGTTTTTTTCCTTCTTCCGCACTTCGTAAATCCGCCCACGAAAAATATCCACCTGGTTTTAGAATACGAAATACTTCATTTACAAATTGCTGCATATTACCATAACAGTGAGACGATTCAACATTCAGTACAATATCATAAGATTCATTTTCAAAAGGAAGCGCTTCGGCATCACCTTCAATAAATGATAAAGTTGAGTTTGCATTATGTTTATTGGAAAATTTCACTGCATTTGCAGAATAATCCAAACCTATCATTTCGATTGGTTCTAAAGCATTTGCAATATAACTGGCTCCTCCGCCCCTACCTGAACCTACTTCTAAAACTTTTTTCCCATTAATATTTACAGCAGCAGCAACAAAATGGTATAATTGAATAAAATATCGATCTTTTTCAGGATAGGATTGTAAATCAAGTTGATAGCCATCCAATTCAGCATAACCGTAATTCATGAAATTCCAATCGGGAAGCTGATATCTTTTCGCCATAATCTGATACCACTTACGCCATAAAAAACGTTTCAGGTTTGGTGAAAGTGTTACAAGAAATTTAAAAAATTGTGAAATCATAATATGACGTTCATCACAGTTCGTTATAATACATATAGGTTATTTTATTCATGTGGGAGGTGGACATTATCTCCTTGGTTGTCGAATCCACGATCCTAATCGTCTGCCTCCCCATATTTTTCATCAACAGCTTCCTTTGATTCATCAGCTACTATTTCAATGGAATGCATTGGAACAGTCCAAATTTTATCATTCTCTTTTAGACGACAACGCGTGGGGAAATGAATGATCGCATCCACAATATATTCACTACCGGCGGATAGTTCCCCACCGATTTCATGATGGTCTTTAATCAATCTGACTTTTGTCCCGGCTGATATACCACCGTGTTCGATTGATGGTTTATGAAATAATTTTTCCATTTTTTTCCTTTTATGAGTTTACAAATTTATCATTATTAATAATTTTACGCTATATTTCTTATAGACGTAAAACTGAATATACTGCTTTAGCAATTTCTACAGAATTAGGAGTATCACTATGAATACATACCGATTGAATATCCATTTTTATTTGTGATCCATCAATTGCATTAAATTTTTCATTACATGCCATTTTTCCGGCTTGATTGGCTGCAATAGTAGGAATTATAATCAATGCATCGTCATATTTTCGGTTACGTAAACTGCCATCACTTTCATAAGTTCGGTCAGCAAAACCTTCTCCGTATGTGTCAAATCCCATCTTTCGCCAGACAGACAGCATCGTAGATCCGGCTAAACCAACCAATTTCAATCTTTCATTCACATTTTTTACACCTGTGCCTATTGCTGCAGCAATATCATTATTAGTGACGGCTAGATTGTATAACGCTCCGTGAGGTTTTACATGCGTTAAAAAACTACCATTATTTAATGCAATTTCCTGCAAATGCGAAACTTGATCAGCAACTGTTTCAATAATAGCTGATGATGGCATTTCCATTATAACCCGACCAAAATTCTCTCTATCAGGGAAACTTGGGTGTGCTCCAATATTAACACCCCGTTCTTTTGCCATAACAACCATCGCTGTCATCATATCATCATCCCCGGCATGACCGCCGCATGCAACATTGATAGATGAAATATAGGGCATGATATCTGCATATGTACCATTATCCAGCAACTGCTGAATTTCTCCCATATCGCTGTTGATATCAATTTGCTTATTCATGATACAGCAATATTATGAATAATTTTTAATTGCATTTTATACAGTTGTTCAGCTTGATCAATAGTTACAAGTGCAAATTTAAACTTATCGCCGGGTTTTAATTGTCCTACCTTGCAAAAATCAGCGCTGATTATATTAGCAATACGTGGATAACCACCAGTAGTTTGATGCTCTACAAAAGAAATGATCGGCTCACCATTTCCGGGAATCTGGACTACTCCCAGAGAAATGCCTTGAGTCATAATTTCATTCCCTTCTGTTGATTGAATCGTATTACCTTCCAATCTGATACCCATGCGGCTAAATGATTGGGAAACTCTAAAGTTTTTATTCAAAAATAATTCCCAGGTATCATCATTAAACCAATCTCCTTCAAGTCCTTTAGTTACACGAATGGTTTTGCGCTCTAACTTCTGCTCCATTTCCTGTTTATTAATTAAAGTAATCTTTGTTAGCTTATTAACAACATGACCTATTTTCAAAACATAATCCTTTTTCAACACACAGCCGTCAAATCCACCCAAACCGGTCATTAAATGTGTGGAGCGACTATTTAATAATATTGGTACATCAATACCGCCCTGAACACTCAAATAACATCTGGCACCACCCAAACTCTTATTTACTTGTAAACATTGTCCTTTTTTAATGCTCACACCTGTCCAGTTAGCAACAGTTTTACCATCTATTTGTGCATCAAAGTCACTACCTGATAATGCAATATATGAATCAGTAGTAAACTTGTATTTACCTCCGGTTATAGTAATTTCCAAAGCAGCAGTATTAGGCTCATTCCCCACAAGTAAATTTCCAATTTGTATTGAAAACGCATCCGCCGCACCGGAAGCAGAAATTCCTAAATGAGCAAAACCAGGCCTTCCCAAATCTTGGACAGTTGTTTGCAATCCTTGCTTTAATACATGAATACTCATGATAATTGTAATCGCTCAAATTCAGATTCAATTATTGAGTAGAACTCGATGCGATCACCTATTTTTATTAATGCATTTTCAGGATAGTTGACATCAAATATTTTGAGGGGAGATTGCCCAATCAAATTCCAACCACCTGGTGATGGTGATGGATATATGCCTGTCTGTTTGCCGCCTATAGCAACAGAACCTAGCGGTACATGTTTACGAGGAGTTTTTAATCGCGGAGTTTCCAGTTTTGGATTCAACCCACTTATATAAGGAAAACCCGGAGTAAAACCAATAAAGCTTACATAGTAATCTCCACTGCTATGTAAATCAATAACATCAATTATAGAAATATCATTAAAATCAGCTACAAGTGCTATATCAGCACCTTTTTCTCCACCATATAAAACTGGAATTTTGATTAGTTTTGATTCTGGTAAATCAATTTTTTCAGCATTAATACAGATATTTCGTAATTCCTTTTGAACTGAATCTATAGACCTCTTGGCAATGTTTACTGAAATGAGAATTGATGAGTATCCAGGATGGATATTTAATATATCATTTAAAGGGTGATCAATTAAATAATGTGTATAATGAAAGACTTTTTTTTGAGTTTCGAGAGAATCGTCTTCACCAAAAAGAATTATTAACGAACAGTCAGATGCAGGGGTAATAATTAATTCTGCAGGATTCGTCACACCATTAAAACGATGTTGTTGATACTACATTATTTTCTACATCATGACGATAAAATAAAATCGGGCGCAGCTTTTTATCTGAATACAGTTTTAGCTGGTCTGTCCGGTGCGGTGATCCTGGTTGACTGAAATTTCCATAGCCCAAAACACCATTCGCTTTAATTGTATCTCCAAATTCAATAATGGCAACATATGTATCACCCGCAATCAAAGAGTGTTTATTATTATCATCAGGAGGACTATAATAAGACGTTCTAAACACGCCGTAAGGATCACCAGGAGCGCCATTCGCCGGAAAATCAAGGCTATCCCGCTTTAATCGGAAAACTTCGCCCCAGAATACATCCAAGCGTCCATATTTTTCTTTTACTTCTTTTGCCGCACCAAAAAGACGATGCACTGCCATAGAACGATCCTTGAGTCCGTCCGGTCGCTGCGTTGGACTACGTTCATTCCACTTAAGAGCAAAGTCGTCAGGGAAATTCATATCGTCCACCCATGTTTTAAATAATACACTCCCCCGGCTTGCATTATCTGCTGTACGGTCCCAGCGCTCCAGAACGCGGACAGCGTCTTTTATTTCCTTGTCCCGAGCTGTGGAGGCAGCATCTAACAAATCATCTAATAATCGATCTGCTAATTCCATACGAGTTGAAAATTTATACTCCACAAGTTCATCATAGGATATGCTTTCATCTTCCTCCAGCATTCTAACTGACCGTTGGGCGCGAAACCCCATTTCCCGCGGTGCCATATAATTGGGAAAATTATTTGCATCAATTTCTTGGGGAAAAGTAGTTGACCATGGAGGATCGTTGGCATTTTGTAGCCAACCACTTACCGGATTAAAAATGCGTGGTAATTCTTCGTATGGATGATAATCATTCCATAAAGTGGCAGATGTATTTCCTGGAACAATGCCAGACCAGTCATAATCGCCAGTTGGTCGTTTTGGGGTTTGACCGCCAAAGAGGTGCATGATATTACCCTTTTTGTCAGCATACATGACTGTAAACATGGGAGTTTGAAGACTTTTTAAACTGGATTCAAACTCATCCAAGTTTGTTGCAGTTGCCATTTCCCATCTTTCTTTAAAAATTTGACTGGCATCCAAAGCGACAACTTTTAGTGCCAATGCTTTCCCATTTTCTTCTTTAACAACGGGACCATGGATTGAACTTTTCACTTCAAATAATTCTGTTTTTAATGAATCACCAGATTTAATTTTTAATTCAATTGTTTGAATATCAAATTGTTTTACAGCTCCATCAAATTCGTAGCCTCCTTCAACAAGTGTTAATTCAAATAAGTCACCACCATCGTGGGTATTGACAGTATGGGTAAAACCAAGATGATCATTGAAAATAATTCCTAATGCCGGAGTTCCAACCAAACTTGCACCATATATATTGGCATCAGGCAAATTTAAATGAACTTCAAACCATGTATAAATATCTCCCCAAAACAAATGTGGATTCGCTAACATCATAGGTTTTTTTGATGCAGATCGACTGGGAGCGATTACCCATGCGTTTGATCCATTCACATTATTCCAGTTTTTTTCAGCCGCTTTCAAATCAGCTTGATCGAATACAAATGTAAAATGTAAAACACGTTGAACATGCGACATAACATCTTCAATCTTTATTGGCAGAACAACAGAATATTTTTTATCAATTTTATCCAGGTTTTGAGCAGCATATTCATTAATCCCGGCAACATAACTTTCCAACATTGTCTTATATGGTTCCACTTGTTCTTTAGCCCACCGTATAGATCTATCTGGAACTCCATTCACCCACATCCATTTATCACTATTTAAATAGTCTTCACCCCAGTATTCTGCACCTCGGCCTCTTGCTTGTCCATACAACCTCAACAATAGGTCCCCGTGTGCATGTGTTTGCGCCCAGCCATACGCATAAAAAAGATCATTCTGATTCTGGGCATAAATATGGGGAATACCGAATTTATCCCAAAGGATTTCAGCATCTCTCGGTGGTTCACCACATGAAGTGAAAATGAGAATTAAGGAAATGAATAGTATAGGATTTCGCACTGTAATCAATAATTAAACGCGATGAATTTAACAAAGAACTGTTAAGTTTATTTCTTCTTTTCCATGTCTTTAAAAGGGCTTTCAAGAATATTTTCTGCCCCTTTTACCACATCATTTAAAAATTTATCCAATGAATTCAGAATAGTCTCTGCAGTATCAATTAATATTTTATCAACTTGTGGCAGATTATCATTTATTTCTTTACGGATCTTTTTCATTTATTTACTTTGTTTTTAACATCGAAATATAATTTATCTTTTCTGACATCGTGTACAATAATATGTTCCTCGACCAGCAGCACGTATCTTTTTAATCGTCGTATTGCATCTTTTACACAGTAAGCCTTCCCTATCAAAAATCTGGAGTTGATTTCGGTAAGATCCGGGAATTCCATCTTTGAATGAGAAGTTTATAAAAGTGGTTCCATTATAGACTATTGCTGATTCCAGTATTGCTCTAATTGATCTATGTAATCTTTTTATTTTTACAGATGATACTTCATTAGAGATTGATAAAGGATGGATACGGGCCGACCAAAGTGCTTCATCCACATAAATATTTCCTAAACCGGCTATAAAGTGTTGATCCAACAACAATGCTTTCATTTGTCGTTTTTTTGAGTGTATTGACATTAGTAACCATTCCTGTGTAAATAGCTCTCCTAAAGGTTCAATACCATGTTTAATATCAAAATCTGACCATTCATCATACCAGTAAATTCGACCAAATTTTCTCGTATCTTTAAATATCAGAAATATGTCCGATAACTGAAATACTGCGGAAATATGTTTTTCATCTGGTATTCTGTCATTAGGAAACAACCGCCCTGTCATACGCAAATGTATAGGAATAAAACCTTTTTCAAGATTCAGTACTATAAATTTTGCTCTACGAGTTACATCAAGAATTATTTGATCAGAAATGGTCTCTAAAAACTGATCAATATTTATATTATCGAGAACTTTAGACCAATTGGATTGAAATGATATTATTTTTTGACCGATAAGGTCATGCTTGAGGTGCCTGACAACTGTTTCTACTTCAGGCAGTTCTGGCATTACATAAAACGACTAAAAGGAAATATTCAGCGAATATCCGCCAACACTTTGAAGAACGCCAAAGTCTCGAAGAACATAATCAAGTTGAATGCGGGGACCGCGGGGTATTTTATAGTTTAATCCTGCACCTATAGTGAATTGGTTTTTTAATTCTTCAGACGTATCACCTTCTTCTAAAAAGACATAGGAATAACCTGCTCTGATAGATCCCATCCCCATAAAAGTATATTCCATTCCCAGATTTAAATATTCATAATTATTATTGGGATGAATTGCATCGCCGGCCAAAGTCAGTTTATGTATTTTATCATTTATAATATCCTTACTGATTCCAGCACGGAATATGAGCGGCAGCGGCCAGCCTTGTGTATCCAAATGAGCATCAATACGGTCATTATTTCCGTAAATATTTTCATCAATATCAAAATCTCTTTCTGTATCAAAACCTTCCATTTTCATTTTGCTGCCGAAATTGGATATGCTCATTCCAATTCGGATACCGCGGTTCTTGGTAATAAACAAACACCCTATATCTGCCGCGATCGTATTGGCATTCATATGCCAAATTTTTTCCTGAATAAATTTCAAATTAACGCCAAAAGAAAATCTGTCCGTTAGTTTTTTTGCATATGTTGTTGACAACGCTAAATTATTTACTTCAAAAAGTTCACCAGTTCCTTCAGGAACCGATACTGTCCGAACTTTCATTTCTTCCATAGAAACGGATGTAATGGAAATACCAATGGCACCCATACGGCCCATGGGTACTACAGCTGCTCCATGGGTAAAATCAATTCCAGCAAACCAAGGTGCATAATAAAAATGCGTTGTCGGTTTTGTTACAGCTGTTATTCCGGCTGGGTTCCAGTAAAGAGCGGTGGCATCATCGGCAACAGCCGTAAAAGCTCCACCCATGGATAAAGATCGGGCACCGATACCCATATCTAAAAATGATGCTGAAGTTGTACCGACATTACTTTGGCCAACTACAAATGTAGTCATCATCAAAAAGATTAAATAACTCTGACGGCGTAACTTCATTTAATTAATGCGAATTTTCCAGTGAATTCACCTATGCCAACTGCATCTATATGATAGATATAAAGCCCGTAGGCAATTTCTAAACCATCTTTGGAGAGCATATTCCAAGAATACGTTCCATCTTCATTTGGATTTGAATGGTGTAACGTATTAACTAGGTAACCTGACAATGTAAAAATCTTAATTGTGCATTTAGTTGGGAGATTAATAAAATCAATTTTTCTGGGACCACGCCCTGATTCAAATTGATGCTGCGGCTCCCAAGAAGCAGTAACAACATACGGATTAGGAACAACTGCAATATCATCTAGTTCTGATTTAGCCAAATCGGTACTAATTCTAGAAGAAATTGTTGTGAAATGGTATTTATCACTTTCTGCAAAAGGAATATTAATGTCAATCCTAAACACATCGCCACTTTCAATATCAACTATATCTTCAAATGCAGTGTCTAAAACAGTTGTATCTCCCGTATTAATGAGTGTTGTTACTGAATCATACGGATCGAATACAACAAACATATAAGGCGTTATTTCACCTTCATAAGGCAGAATCAATATTGCTTCTTCTCTATCCCATTCACCATCATGATCTTGATCAAAGACCCTGAAACCCATGGTATCACCATCTGTAACATTTTCGATAAAAAACGGAACAGCAATATTATAATTATCTGCGTTTAAAGAATCACCAATTTCACCTACAAAGGTAATTTCAAAATTCGCTGGATATACACGGGAATCAATAATTTCCCATGCATAATTACTGTTTCCAATACGAAAGCCGGAATTATCCAAATTAACACCTAAAGGAGCATCATTAACTCTAATCTGCATTCCATCGAATACTTTATTATCTTTTTCACCATCAACATATCTGCTGTTAAATATGGGATAATATTTATATGAAACTGCATATTCAACTTCTTCAACAAGTGTACTTGCAGAATCTATAGCAAAAATGCCACTGGCAAAATCTACACTAAAATCACTGGTGTCTGAATAAACAATTGTGCCCTCCATATTCGTTAAGAGAATTGATGCTGAATCAATATTTACATAGCTTACATTTGCCATTCCACTTAAGAAAATGATCTTTTCATTTATGATTGTTTCATCGCGTACGTTGTATTGAATTTTTGGATTGACACTTATTTTTTCAAATTCTACAGAATAGGTACGATTTTCAGGTATGTCATCAAAAATGATTGTTTCCAATTTTATTAATCCTGTCGCATTTCCTGAATCGTGGACAACAAAATTTTCACCACTCTCTAGTGTATTGGGTGGGATATATCCTGCTGATGGCGCATTAGGCACAACAGTTCCTGCATTTTTGCTCATATTGATAACATTACCTTTTCGGTCAAGATCTACAATAATTGAACATTCTGATGGTGCAATGGGCAACAGATTAGCCGCATGACTAAAACCCAAGTCGTAGAAATCTAAATCATAACCTTTATCATATGCAGTTACAGCATAATAGTATGTTTGGCCATTTATCAGATTCGAATCCACATATAAATATTCTAGACCGGAATCCGTGCCCATATCAAATTGAACACCGTTGTATCCAATGGGATGAGGGCCTTGCAAACTGTCAATTAAATCAAAAGCTGCTATAGGTTTTTTAAACGTGATATTTCCGTATGTGTCCGTTACAATATATGAATCTATAAAACCGGGGTCTGTACTGCGATAAATTCGATACCCTTCAAAATCTTTTCCATAAATGGGGTCCAACGAATTTTCTGATTTATTATCCCAGGATAAAATAACCTTCTTATCACCTGCAGTAATATTTACGTTTGGTTTAAGAGGTGGTTTTGCAAAACTGTAATCATTGTCATAAATGTTTTGCATCGTGACGGTGTTACGCAAAATATCATCGAAATCATTTCCAAAAACCATGGCTACTGCAAATTTTTTCTGCTCACCCGGTTCTAGTGTTATAAAAGCAGATCCATATAAATATGTTTGATCAATATTTTGAGATGGAACATCAAAACGGCCTGGTTGTAATTGGCTCCACATAATTTCGTCATTATCAGGTTGGATACTTGGATATGGAGCAGAATAAAAACTAGTCAAACCAATCTGGTCTGATTCATCATTATCTGTAATCTCGAAATTGGGTTCCCCTACATCGGGAACACCATTTCCTTCTGTTCCATCCGCATCCGGTCCGGGGTAACCATAATGATATTCACCTAATCCATCCGCACCAATATCATCTCGTTCTGCCAGCCAATCGCCATCATTATCTATTCCATCATATTGGCTTTCATCAATCATACCATCACCATCATTATCAATACCATCTGTGGAGTTACCGGGAGATTCTAAAAAACTCCAGCCAAAATAAACGGGGCTAAAACCACCGTACGAATTACTATAGCCATCATGATCCCACTGATACACAATATCATTATCAATATCAAACCAGGCATCATCATCGCTAAAACTACTAGGACCGCCAACATCTGCGTCTCCATACATTCCGAATATCACACTGTCCAGAGTTGACGTGCCAACATTTTTAATCCAGTATGTAAAAATAATAATATCTTCTGCCGCCGGGTGATTCCATTGGTAGCCACGAACCTGCAATTCAATCCCCAACCCAGCACGACGTTCAGGCTGTCCGGCATCAGTGGAATCCGGAAAATACTCAAATTCATCGTTATAATAATCATCCATCACAAAAAATGTTTCTTGATCTGCGCGGACATATTTTCCATATTGTCCATTCCAAACTCCATCCCATGTTTCATCCCTATTTGGCCAAGATTCTGGCCATGAATCTTCATTGGTACTCAAGGCAAATATTTCCTGGTTTGGATTTGCATATCCAGTCAATGGTTCAAAACCCCATTGATATCCTTCAGGTGAATTGTCTGATAATCCAACAGCACCATCAGATACAATATGTACTCTATAACCATTTTCATCTATTACACTGGCTGCAATAACGGGAGTAAATTCATAAAAATATGAATGACTTGTACCTATAGGATATACACCGGAAACATTGTTGCTCAATGCACCAATTCCACCAAAATTATAAATGCGGCATAAAACACGATTACCGTTGTGATCAGCATATTTTCTATCCGTCACATCCATCATATCATTTAGTTTATTACTTCTTTCAATGATTGCATTGCCATACTTGGGTAATGCTTGCCCAAAAACAATGTTACAAAAACATAGTATTGAAATGAAATTTCTCATGATTTAAAAACTAACGCTCATACCAAATTTAATTTGTCGAGGACTTGAAAATAAAGCTGGGCTCATGAGGTATTGATCCAGAGTATTATAACCGGGGCCGCTTACCTGAGGTGTATATGTCGGTAATAATGTATACGTTGAACGCCCAGTATCACTGAATACTGATAATTCATTTCGAATATCAAACAGATTATATATGTTTAAATGAAGTGCAATTCTCACTCCACTAATATTAAAATTATAAAAAGTGCGTATATCTACATTCATGGAACTGGGTTTTCGTGCATTGTTCTCAAATGATGTACGAACTCCGGCAAATTGCGACGTATAAGGCAATCCGCTTCCAAAATTATAAATTAAACTAATACCGGAATTTTTAACAGGATGGTATGTTAATGAAACATTAAGTGTATGACGCTGATCCCAATCCAGGGGAACGAGTAATTTTTCAGGTTCAACGTTAGATTGTTCATCTAAAAATGCAGCATCCGGGTCGGAAGCAACACCTTCAGAAATTGAAAATGTATAATCAATATTGCCGGAAACAGAACCAGAAGGACGCTTTGACAATGCCAGGGTTATACCCTTTGAATTGGCATGATCTTGATTTATAAATAGTCCGTATCTATCGCCACCTATAAAAGAATTAATAATTTTCGTTGAATTCAAATTGCGAATATCTTTGTAATAACCAGTGACTTCAATTCCGATATCCGTTCCAATCTGTTGTGAAAATCCAACTTCATATTGGGTCGTACGCTCCGGTTTCATATCTGCATTACCCATTGTAGTACCAGCTCCACTTCCGGGTGTAACTTCAAATTCAGGGTTTGTAAATAAATAGCTGTAACTGGGCATTTGGAAAAAATGTCCATAGGAAAAATGAAGAAAACCTGTATCCGTAATAGGAAATGCCAAAGCAAAACGAGGACTTATTTGCTCTTTAGCTTTTACTTTTTTATACCATGGATCACCAAAGGCATTACTTTCTAAACGATCATTTGCATTTTTTCTATTATCAAATGTCATTTCCCCTTCAGAAATTTCTTCATCCCCATCTAAATCAAAATAATTATTTATCGGTTTTACAGGGGAATTTATATTGGGATCCGAACCATCATTTAATGTTTTCCAATCGGGATCGAATAAATCCCAGCGAATACCAATATTTACAACCATATCATCAAACTCAATTTTGTCTTGTAAATAAAACCCATACTCAAAGGGATTACGTCCATCGTTTCCATAGGTATCATGATTAACTCCATTCGTACTAGGAACGATTGCATTATTACCAGAAAATGCTCCTAATAAAATAGTGAGGTCCTGTAATTCAATATTAGTTTTCCTGTATTCAAGACCTGCTTTTACATGATGAAATCGATTAAGTTGACTTGTGCCCTCAATTTTAAATGTTTTAATCGTAGACGTACGGTTATAATAACCCATACTTTCACCGCCTACTTCATAATTATTTCCCGGTGTATAATTATCTATTGCAGGATCAACGTTATAAATATCAGTAGCTAAAACTTCTGATGTATCATAAAAAGTAAATTCACCGAACGTAAGAGTATCTATGACTAAACGTGTATTTAGTTCAAAATCTGAATCATCACTCAAGTAACTTTTGTAGTTTTTAATTGACTGGGAAATCATTGCATTAAAGTATGTAGATGCATTTAAGCTGTAATCCAATCTCAACGTATGACTAGTCTGTCTGGTAAAACTATGAGAGCGCCCATCGGGATTCCATAAATACGTTTTTGAATAACCCTGTGAAGCAGTTTTACTGCCCATGAAATTATATGCAAGTTTTATCAGCGGTGATACACGCCAGGACAATTTTATTTGTCCGGAAGTCTGTTCTGACCAATTCATACGCACTAAAGCTGAATCTGCAGGAGTCCCTCCTACTTGATCCCAATATCCGCCATTTGTATCATCTGCAGCTGTCATCAAATCATAATCATTGGTCGAAGGATTCCATATGTGTGATTCCGGTACAAATAGTCGCTGACCAAATAAATATCCCTGATTGCGTTTGAATCGTCCTGAAGCAAATACGGATAACTTGCCCGGTAATATCGGTCCGCTGAAATTGCCTTGAAAATCAGAAATTGTATTGGACTCGAATGAATCTAAATGGGGGAAAAGGTTCATGGATGAGTCTGGTCTTAAATTTCCTTCAGCATTGAGCAGATCTACCTCCATCATTTGTCCTTTGGTATAATAACTGCCTCCATTAACAGAAACACTTCCATTATATTTGTTAAAATCACCATCCTTGGTAATAATGTTAATAATACCAGACATAGCTGAACCATACTCTGCGTTAAAGGTTCCACTGATGAACTGTAACTCTTGAATAGCGTTATTTTCAATCTCTACGGCCATACCTGCATTGAATGGATCCGTAACAGTGATTCCATCAATCAAATAGGCGATTTCGCCGCCGCGGCCGCCGCGGACATGCATATCACCACCCGATTGTACCACACCGGCCTGCAGAGCAATAATATCTTCAAATTCTTCAACAGGCAGCATATCAATTTCATCACTGCTAATGCTTACCTGGGAATAGGTTATATCTACTTGAACCATAGGTCGATTAGCAGTTACAACCACTGCTTCCATGCCGATGACACCTTCATTCAATTCAGTATCAATCGTCGTAGTCAAATCAACACGGATGCGAACGTCACGCATAATAACATCTTGATAGCCAATCATAGTAAAACGAACATCGTATGATCCAGGTGGGATTTGTAAGATGAAATATAGTCCTTCAATGTCCGTAGCTGTACCAATTCCTGTACCTTCCAAAATAACATTGGCGCCAATAAGGGGTTCGCCATTTACTTTGCTTGTAACTTTGCCAACCAGTTTACCGGTCGTTCCGGCAATTGCGATTTGGGCTGCAAAACAAAAAAGCAGGATGCTAAATAATATGTGTTTTGTAGAATAATTTGTCATTAAATGGAGGAAATTATGGCTCGGAATATATTATCGAAGATTAGTGTGTACAAACGGCTTTTAATGAATTAATAAATATCATAAAATCGTTATGATTTGGGATTAAAAATTATATTCACTTTCATCCGTAAAAATAATGACATCCAAAAATATCGAACTGTGAATTTTAATCAATTTTAAATCATCCATTTCAACAATATAATATCGACCATTAGGAAGTTCAAATTCGCCTATTACCCTTCCATTCTTCTCTGCTAATTCTTCCCACATATACTGCCGCCTACCGCTGATGGACGATGACCTGTAATCGCTGTTGTAACCGGTAAAACGTACGCGTTTACCATCGTATAAAGGATGGTCTTCTGATACAATTTTGACTTCATTCGGAATATCATCATCAGATATATAATATGGTGTGCAGGTCATGATTATAATACATAAAGGTAAAGTGATCCTGATCATGAGAAAGTATTACTTGAAAACACACTTTTTGCAAGCCATGCATTGAATTGATCCTTTTTTTCAGTAAGCACCATGCATGTTATTTGATCGTCTTTTTTTAATTCTGTTAAATGGCCTAATGGAATCACTTTACTTTTTCGTTTAGAAGTTAATGGAATTAAAACGCCTTCGGTATCTTTGCCAAAGGTATCGCCAGCTGTTACATCATCAGACTGACATATTAATTTATATGTTTCAACTTGCGCATGTCGTATCCAGACTGACCATTTTTCCAAATCCCGTGCTCTGGCAAAGGGTATATTACCACCCACTTCAGCCACCATCTCTGCTGTTACACCTTCATTTTCTCTTTTGATTCCGATAAATGTTTCCGGCACTTTACCTTCTTCTTTCGACCGTTGGGCAAAGAGCATATTGACTTCTTCATTTTCGGACAATCCGATGACACCTTTGCGTATATCTATTTCAGCCCGTAATAATACACTTTCTTCAAGTCCATTACCGTAAATTACTTTTAATCCGTCTTTTTCAGCTAAACGGCAAAGGCTTGGATTGTTATCGATCAACACCACAACTTCACCGCCGGTTGATAATAATTTTGCTAAAGCCCGGCCGACTGCATTGGCTCCGAGAATGACCCAACCATGTTCACTTTGGCGCTTCAGTCCTAATAGTTTTGCTACAAAACCACCTGTTAATCCGGCGGATAAAACTGTGACAGCGATGAGTAGAAAAACCATTGCCCGTAACTGGGATCCATCCATTCCGTGTTTGTCAAGTTCGATAGCAAAATAAGATGCTACAGCCGCAGCAACAATTCCACGTGGAGCAATCCAAGCCAATAAAACTTTCTGTTTAACCTTTAAATTAGAATTGAATGTTCCAAAGAAAATATTAAGCGGACGGATGACAAACATCAATATTAACACCGTATAAAAACCACCCATGCCCAATGACATAACTGCATTTAAACGAACATCTGCAGCCAAGAGAATGAATAACATACCGATGAGCATAACGGTCAATTGTTCTTTGAATTCCATCAATTCTCTGCGAACGATTGTTTTGCGATTGCCCACAACCATTCCTGCAATGGTGACAGCTACGATACCGCTTTCATGACTTAATGCATTCGAAATCTGAAATAATGCAAAAACGAGAGAAAGAGTAAATACATTTTCCAAACCTTCCGGAACAAGTTTGCGTATTCCCAATAACCAAGCCATGATAAAACCGCCGATAATACCCAACAAACTGCCAACCAAAAGCCGTCCTAAAATCATAAATGGACTTGCCAGCAATGTATATCCGGAAGGGCTTACAACTACTTCCAAAGCGACAACAGCGACAATGGCACCAATAGCGTCCAGTAATATCCCTTCTGCTTCCAGTACGGTTGCAACAGATTGACGAAGTTTGATCCGGCGGAGTAATGGCGTGATAACAGTTGGGCCGGTTACGATTATTAATATTCCAAACAAAATGGCTGTATTCCAATCCCAACTCATCAGCAATTTGGCAGTTAATGTTCCACCGATGGCCGTTACCAATGCACCAACGGATATGAGTTGCCGGATGGTTCGCCCTTCTCTTTGCAATCGGGTGATTCGCAAGTTCAACCCACCTTCAAAAAGAATGACTGCCACAGCAAAACCTACCAGAAGCGGCAATGCTTCTCCCAAAAGTGCCGGTCGAATGATATTCGCACCGTCAGGTCCCAGCAATACACCCACAGCCAGCAATAAGACTATGCCCGGAATTTTTATATGTCGGGCGACGGATTGGGCAATCATGCCCATTGCCAATGCTATGGAAATTGTAAATGCGGGAGAGTTCATTATTTATTTATGGTCATATATATAATTGTGCGCTGTCTCACAGGATAGAATATACTGTTAATGATATTATAACGTCGAGGGCGAACTAGCGGAGTCCCATTTAAAAATGGAAATTGGATAAGGATTGGGATAAAGATTAAGAATTATGTATATCCAAGTTCCTAATCCTAATCTAAATCAAAAACTATTTCATCAATACCATTTTCTTTGTTTGTACAAACTCTCCAGACTGAATTTGATATAAATACACTCCTGCACTCACCAGCTTACCTTGATCATTGGTCCCATTCCAGGTTAAAGAATGATTTCCGCTCACCTGCTCACTTCTAACCAGTTTTTTTACTTCTCTGCCATTCAAATCATAAATGGTAATATTCACAAAGCTGTTTTGAGGCAAGTCATATCGTAGTGTTGTGGTTGGATTAAATGGATTTGGGAAATTTGGATATAATAAAAAATTATCCGGTTGCGAATTATCACTGTCAACAGATAAAAATATTACTCCCACATTAAATATAAAAGGACCATTTGAAGACATAACTTCAGCAAGCCCATCAGACACACGAACATTCCATAGAATATCCATTGCTGAACTATTTTCATTCACCATAAAATCTGCAATGGTTTGATACGGTATTTCAATATGATTTGAACTTGTAGTAAAATAATGGCTCCCTATATTCGAGTTAAAAAGTATTAAATCATATGTAAGACTATCATTATTCAAATCTGTAGAAACTGACCATGTAAATGAAATAAAACCTGAATCTATATTTTCTTCCGTGACTAAAATAGTATCTCCTTGTTCCGGAGTCAATATTTCTACTGGCGTTGGATAGTAGAATTCTAAAGGTCCCTGCGGTATCAAATCCTGTCCAACCAATCCGGGATAATACGGACTGTATCGATGAATGCGAAATGTATGATTTGCAAACATATTTGAATTGGGCCCACCCATTGGTGGCACGGGTTGACCTTGATATAATGGCCCGTTGTGAATAATCGGGTTTATATAATCCCATACAGTATTGCCACTGGAATCCACTTCAAAATATCGACCATGTGCTCCATCTGTAATCAACGTATTCCCATTATCAAGCACATGTGCCCCAGAAATGTTTGATGAAAATAATTGAGTGGGTGGTGACTCAATATAGCGCCAATCCAGACTATCTGGACCAAAGTAACCAGAAGAATCCATTTCATAAACATTAATGGAATTCAAAGTTGGTGATAAAACATCAACGGATGAATAAGGTCCATCCGGTCTTCCTATACCATTATTAAATATCATTATTTGTGAACCATTATTTATCCAGCGTGCATCATGTTGACCGTATAAAAACCGTAATCCGATATTACCCATATTATAAGCAGTCGTATTACCCCATCTGTATAAAATATTTCCACCCCTTCCATTATTTCCACCCGAATCGCTCGCTGCTTCAGCCGTGGTAGTACTGTGGTCAATAACCCAAATCTCACCCCAATGATGGACTGAAAGTAATATTTGATCTAAATCTGCATTATAATCAATTGAATTAATATGAAGCCAATCGCCTCCATGACTTAACGATCCTCCTTGAGGAAAATTTATATTAATTCGTTCCGGGTGTTCAGCGATGATACCAAAATTTGATTTAGTAGAATCATAATCTTGAATCAAATGATCCCAGGTATGCCATTCCCACACTATGCTGTCTGTGTCGGTATCAACTTCTACAATGTGTTCAGGCCATAGACCCAATGGTGTACCGCCTCCACCCAGAAATGATGGATTTCTACCGGCATTAACTGCATCACTGGTTGACTTTAACTCCCAAGCAAGAATAAGAATATTTCCATTGGGTAATAACTCAATATCATGATGCTGCCAATGATCATTATCTGCATACTCGAATTCCCAATCAAGAGATCCATCCCAATTGAGTAATTCAACACCGCCTCCATGACCGCCCGTCTGAAAAAGATCGCTCTGTATTCGTTGGGTTCTTAATAGCTGACCTTCTTCTGTTAAATAAACCGAAAGACCCGGCCGAAAATCACTCTGCCAGGAATGAATTAAATTACCATTATTATCCATTAGATAAGTGACGTTATAACTGTTAGGTGCAAACAGATTATATCCGGGTGAAGAATTTTCTGTATTTAAGAAAAGGCCAACTGTTTGCTCATTATTTTGTCCATAAATAGTGATTAAACATGTTAAATAATACAGTATGCGTTTTATCATTTCAACAATATTAATTTTAGAATATTTCTATTAAAAGTAGATTCTAAAACAGCAAAATAAACACCGCTGCTAACGTTTAATGCATTCCAGCGAATTGAATATGATCCGCGTGAAAATTCTTCATTCACCAGTTCATCAATCATACGCCCGGTCATGTCATAAATTTGTAGAGTTATTGCGCTTGTAATTTCCTCCGGTATATCAAACTGGATAGATTTAATTGGATTAAATGGATTGGGATAATTAGGAAATAAAGTAAAAATTTCAGGATGATTATATTCATTATTATACCCAAGGACTCCATACGCATCTATATGAAATTGTAAGGGTCCATTTAATGCCGCAACTGTATCCTGTCCATCTGTTACAGTTACATTCCAAATAATATTCGTTTCTGATTCAGACACTATTCCCAATTGTTCTGCTAGCCAAATGTAAGTCACTTCGTCTGGTAATGAATAATCTGAAGCCATTAACATTGAAAATATTAAAAGTGGAAAAAATCTCTTTAACATTTAAAATCCCCTTCAGGTTAATCTTAATAAATCTAAAAAGAAAACTAATAAAAAAAACCCTTCTAATCAATATGATTTAAAAAGAAGAAAATATACGACTCCTGTATAATCGAAGATCAATTAAAAACGAAGATATAAAAATTGAAACAAATCACAGCAATGAAAAAGAGTATTGCTTTTATGTTCATTCAAGCCTATTATCTAACTCACTTAAAGTTACAATGGTTTTGGTTAGTTCATCTTAATAAAGGAGGTTTCATTTTGAAACTCATAGTCAAATTACTAATAGTAACCTTCCTACTTTCAACAACTGGTTTTGTTTATGGTCAAACTAAAAACGACAACTCATCCAAAAGCGACACCTCAAGCATCCAAGCACCCATCGAAAAAAATGACAAAATAGTTGATGGTCCTGAATCTGCAGCAAAGAGCGACAGAGACGAACTCACTGGCGATGGCGGTAGCCCCGGTGAGTCTGCAATGACTGATTCATCCAAAAGCGACACCTCAAGCATCCAAGCACCCGACGAAGAAGATAGCAAAGAGGGTGACATACAAGAAGATTTGAAACCCCAAGGTGCTTCCCCAGATGATGATAAATAAATAAAGGACCTAAAAAGAATAATAAAATCTATTTTTATAATTCAAAACATTATCCGTGTCAAATAGCTGTACTTTATACCTAACAAATTTGATACAATCATAAATAGCTACAAAAAAACCCCCATTTTCATGGAGGTTTTCATCAGTACCCGAGGCCGGACTCGAACCGGCACGGCCATTCAGCCAACAGATTTTAAGTCTGTAGTGTCTACCAATTCCACCACCCGGGCTAAAATCCTATACAGTTATATGAGGCGTCGATCGGATTCGAACCGATGAATGACAGTTTTGCAAACTGCTCCCTTAGACCACTTGGGTACGACGCCATAATTATATTTATTAATGAAAAAAAAGCCTGCAAATTTAATGTGCTTTTTTAAACAAATCTGAATAATAATTCACGAATTGCTTCTACTTTAATTTCCAGTGCCTGGATAATTTGGTTTTGCTGCCAAAGTTGTACAGATAAAGACAAAAAGCCAGCTATCATAATGATATAAAGATATTTGATATGTTTTTCCATGAACGCTCCTTTAAGCTGATTAATCTTTGCCGTAGTTTACGTTATGGATTTGGTCAAATTAAACATGTATCAGCGATTAAGGGATTTTGAAATACATGCTTCTATTCTTGATGAAATTTTTGCAAATGAAGATGATTTAGAAATTTTGGAAACCAATTGGGAAAAATTGGAAAATAACGGCATGACCAGCGATGAAATTGCGGCTGAAATTGCAAAAATGATTTTTGAACAGCTCGATTACACTCCTAATCAATTGGCCGATGAAAATGAATAATACACACCGCATCACCCTGGTGAGCTTTCTTGCCTATTTCGTAATGTCAGGAATGCTGGCGCCCATTGGCATCATTTCCGGTTCTATGTCAGAGGCCTTTGATTTACCCCTTACAGAAATAACAGCGGGGTTCAGTTGGTTAACCTTCGGAATTCTCGCTGGCGCCGTTAGCGCGTTATTTCTGTTCAACTGGGTTCAGCTAAAACAGCTGATGTTAATCCTCTATACGCTGGTAACTGTTAGCATTGTGGTACTTTATTTCCAGAGTGAAATAACCCTCATCTGGCCAATACTAGGTCTTATAGGATTATGTACAGGTACCGGTCTTGCCGGCGCAGCGCTGATAATTTCCAGAACCTATGATAGCGACCGGCGAGCGTCAATGCTGGTTATCACGGATGGCTGGTTCAGCCTTGCCGGTATCGTTTGCTCATGGATTGCGATTTATTTGGTATCACACCAGTTTCACTGGTCTGGCAGTTATCAATTTATCGCGCTCATCGTGAGTAGCATGCTGTTTTTGTTATTTATCTCTCGTCTACCCAATACCAAGGTACAGGCAGATAAACAAAGTGCCAGCGAACCCTGGCCCCCTGGCGTATGGTTGTGTGTCCTGGCACTGTTCCTGTTCACACTGGGACAGAATTCGATATTGTGGTGGTTGCCCACATATGCTGAACAATTTCTTAACGCTCCACGTGAACAGGCCGGAAGTTTGGTAAGCCTGTTCTGGAGTGGCATGTTTGCAGCGCAACTTTTTGTTGCATGGTGGGTACTGAAAATCGGCGTTCAAAGACTGGTTATCATTGCCGGGTTGTCTACTGCTTTGGGCTCTGTGTTTATGTGGGCCTACACTGATATTGATGGGCTGGTAATACTTGCCCTAGTGTGGGGCTTTGCAAATCTTGGCTTGTTAAAACTCACTCTGTCACTGGCGACCCAGATGTTAAAAGTACCATCTGCGAGACTGGTATCTGGCTTACTTATGGGTGCCAGTTTGGGCACCGCGATAAGTCCCTGGCTTACCAGTCAAATTGTCGAAGCTACCAATACCCGTTTTATCCTGCAGTTTGGTACCGGGTGCTACTTTGTGTTATTCGCGCTGGTGTTCTGGGCCAGTCGTCATTACCACGCTAATTCTGCTGATCAACTGGCATGAACGTCCAAACGGTAGATTTTCAGTCAGATTCAGCGGGCAAGCAGTTTGCCCAATCTCTGCATGACTCCGGGTTTGTAGTTCTTAAAAACCATCCAGTCAGCCAGCAAAAGCTGGACCGCCTGTACCATGCCTGGTTTGAATTTTTCCAGAACAATGAAAAACAGGACTATCTATACGACCCGGAAGACAAAAATGGTACCCAGGAAGGTTATTTTCCGCTAAAAGTTTCAGAGACCGCAGTGGGCGCATCTAGCAAAGATCTGAAGGAGTTTTTCCACGTTGTACCCGGTGCTCCTCTCCCCTCGGCACTTGAGCAGGACATACTGGAATATCGCGAGGAAATATTGCAATTGGGCAGCACCTTGCTTGGCTGGATTCAGAACAATGCACCCCTTGAAATTCGCACTGGATTTTCCGAGCCTCTTTCCACTGTATTATGCCCCACAGCCAGCCTGTTACGTGTACTGCACTACCCCCCGCTGTCGGGTGAAGAAACAGCAGGTGCTGTGCGAGCAGCACCCCATGAAGACATTAACCTGATTACCATTCTACCGGTTTCACACCAACCGGGTTTACAGGTAAAAACCTTGAGGGGTGAATGGTTGAACCTGGAAACCAGCACAGGTGAGCTTATTGTCAACATTGGCGATATGTTAGAAAAAGCCAGTGATGGATATTTTCCATCCACGACTCATCAGGTAATCAACCCAGTAGATGCTGAAGAAAACATTTCACGTATTTCCATACCCTTTTTTCTAACGCCCCATCTTGAATTTGTCTTGTCTGATAGTTACACTGCTGGAAGTTACCTTGATGAGCGCTTGAAACTACTTAACCGTTAGTCAGAGTCTGGATGTACAAAGACAGCGCCTTTTCGGCATCTACTGCAACACATATCTGGCTCTTCGAATCAGATTTTTCCTCAAACACTGTTTTACCTACCTCCTCCCCGCTCTCTACAACATCAATTTGCCCCGAAAGCGTGGAGTAATACTGCGGCCGAAGCAGATAGGCAACTGCGGATGAGTCGTGTACCGGACACTCAAATTTGTTGCGGGTTTGTTTATGAAAGCCCAGATAATACCGGCTTATGGCATGGACAAATGCTCCGGCCTTTCCTGCATCTTGTTTAAGAACATCAAAGAAGTTTGATCGCGCAACAGTTTCTTCTGTTACGTCCAGGCCAACAATTGTCATATTAAACCCAGCACTAAAAACGCGTTGAGCAGCGGGTGCATCCCCCCAGATGTTGGCCTCCGCTACCGCTGTCACATTACCTGTATGGCCGTTAAACCCGAAGGCTCCCCCCATCACTACCAGCTCTTTTACAAGCGTGGAAAGTTTTGGAAATAACTCAAGTGCATGCGCAAGGTTAGTCATACGTCCTACTGCCACAATTGATATCTCGCCGGGACTGGCTGTAACAATGTCAACAATGGCCTGGGCACCGATTTTGGTCTCTGCCCTGGAGAGTGGGTCAAGTATTTCTATACCCCCAAGGCCATTTTCGGCATGTACAAAATCGGGGTATTCAGCCTGATAATCCGCATCTTTTGCGACAGAAAATGGGCACCCTGCCCCCCTGAAAACCGGGGCAGAAATCTCAAATAAATCCTTCATGTATAGAGCATTACGCGTAGTAGTTTCTATACTGGCATTGCCAAAGCCAGAAATTACCGCCTGTAAGTCCACTTCCGGAGAATAGTGCAGAAACAGCAGAGCCATTGCATCATCAATACCAATATCTGTATCAAAAATTACTTTTTTCATTATGCCCCCTGATCAATTCACAGAGGAAAATGAATAAATAGTGACTTTACTTTTTACCATTATTTCAGGTAAAATTAATATTTTCTGCTTTTGACTATTTCGTAACTCCTTCAATACACTTTTCCCTGCATTTAATAGATTTTTTTCATATACTTGAGATTGTAATAACACCTCATACAAATTATCATTTTCATTTCGGACAGACTGTAAACCATATGCCCTGATGACATCCATCATATAATATTCATGATCAGATTTTATCACCCATTCGATTCGTGTACATAATAGGTTGAAACGATCCAATATATCTTGATCAACTAAATTATCCTCGGCTGTAAGACTTAAAACTAAAGCGCCCCAAATGAAAACGATTCTCTTCATTCAAGTCCCATACTTCTCATGAAAGCATCAGAGTTTGAATCTCTACCCAAAAACTCTTTCACCAGCATTAAGGGTTCTTCCATACCACCTTTTTCTAAAATAATTTTACGATAGCGCATACCCTGTTCCGCATTCATAATTCCTTTTTCTTCAAATATGGAGAACATGTCCTGGGCATACACTTCAGACCATTTATAGCCGTAATAAGCAGCTCCATAGCCATTTAAATGTCCAAAGGCTGCTTCCATGTGCGTTCCATCCTGATAGGGATAAAACGTAATCTCATTCTGTAATTGAGCAACAATTTCCGTAGTTGAAACGTCTCCATCAGGATCGTAACCATCATGGAGTGTAAAATCCAAAACACCGTAATAAACCTGTTGCAGAGCTTTTGTGCCGGAATTCACATTTTTAGCAGCGATCATTCTATTCAGCAATGCGTCCGAGATGACATCTCCCGTTTTATAATGCTTTGCAAAAAGAGATAATGATTCTTTCTGCCAAACCCAATTTTCCAACATTTGCGATGGCGCTTCCACAAAATCCCGTGCAACGGAAGTACCGGCATAACTCATAAGCGGTGCTTGAGTCAAAACACCATGGACCAAATGGCCGAATTCATGAAAATACGTTTCCACATTATCATGGGTGAGTAACGATGGCTGAAATTCTGTTGGTTTTGGGAAATTGCAAACTAATGCGGTTGCGGGTAGTTGATACCCATCTGCAGTCATCTTTCCCATGGTAACCGAGAATGCAGCGGCATGTCCGTATTTATTTGCACGAGGAAACATATCCAAATAAAAGCGCCCAATCATTTCTTTGGTTGATCTGTCAAATACTTCATACATCAACACATCTTCATGCCATACAGATGGATTTTCCACTTTCTTAAATTTGACATTGAATAACTGCTGGTAAACTGTAAAAAGACCTTCCGTTACATTATTAAATTCAAAATATTGCCGGACTTCTTCCGGATCAAGATTGAAATTTTCTTTGAGGACAAGGTTTTTATAAAATCCAGCTTCCCACACATGTATGACATCTGCATTCGTGCCCGTTCGACTGGATTTGATTTTCAGCATTTCAGCTATGTCCATCTCCCCTTTAGCACGTAGTTTATCTTTCAAGTCGTTTTCAAAATCCCATACATTTTGTGGATTTTTTGCCATACGGTCTTCCGTGCGGTATTCAGCATAAGATTCATACCCAAGCACATCAACTAACTCACGGCGTTTGCGAATAATATTATTCAATACATCCAAGTTGGAATCCACAGCACGATTATTGAATTTGAATTTCAACTTTTTCCGTACATCGCCTGAAATTGCGTAATCCATAAAGGGTACGTATGACGGATAGGACATATCAATAGCATAAGACCCATTAGTTTGAAGTCGCTCTTTTTGATAATTTTCCGGTAATCCTTCAATTTCTATCGCTGAAACAAAAAGAGTATCCTGGTATTCAGAAATATTTTTACTAAATGCTAAACCCAAGTCAGCTAATTCATTAAATATTTTCTTTACTTTATCCCGTTTATCTTTTGGCAGACTAAAACCACTACGCTTATAATCGAGAAGTGTATCATCGATAAATTTTTTCTTATATCCGGCAAGTTGCTGGGCTTCTTTTGATTTTGAATAGGCAACAACAGCGTTATATAAATCTTCATCAAGTGCAAGATCCGTCATGTATTTCTGAATGGTTTGACTGGAAGCAAGACCTTCATCACGAATATCTTTATTTGTATGTGTTGATCCCATGAGATAACCCGGGCTCCAAACACTTTCAATAGCTACATAAATATCATCCATTTTTACCATCGTATTGTCAAATGTTCGATCAGTGTTCGAAATGGCAAGTATTTTATCCAAAATTGCATCTGCCGATTCAATGGCAAATTTAGTGGCACGCTTGATGTGTCCCGGCCGTAGGTTTGAAAAATCTTGGACATCATTAAAATCTATTACCAATGGATTAGCCGATGGTTTCCGTACTTGAGGATTTTCCAAACGTTGAACAACTAACCCAATTGCCAGAACTACAAAAACAAGTGTAAATATATTTTTATTCATTATTTTTCCTTTTTATTATCTCATTAATTACCTGATAATTTAACCAAGTAAAAGATCAAAACTGAAGCTGCAGAGCAATAAGCACAGGTTGCTGTAAACCCCACAAGCTGTTGAGACGTTTTATAATCTTCTATATAGGTTTTCTCATTTATTCTTTTAAATAGTTTTTTACTATTTTTTTCTTTTCGACACTTCCATAGATCAATCACAAATTGTGGCAATTCAGTTACTTTAATAGAACGCATACCTTCTTTATTAGCTTTTATAATCAATGGAGATTGACATGCATCTTCTGTTTGTTGCAATTCCTGGCCCAGTAAAACTGAAAAACATATAAAAACAATAAGAATGAATTTTACCATCCGTAAACTAATCCAAAAGTAAATAACGGCAAATCCTCTATATCAATACCCGGGCCCTTGATATCTTTATCCTGAAACTTCCAATTATCTTTTGAATAAAAATTTTCCATGAATCCTATTTGTGTTTCAATGGCCAGATATGGTTTAATGTAATACCGGGCTCCGACCGAGCTTATAATTCCTAAAAACGTAGTTGTCATTTCATCTGAAGTTGAAATATCAATACCTGAGTTATTGAATTCTTCCATCAAATTGTCCCATGCTTCAATCGTTTGTTTAGTTGTTAATGAAATACTGCCTGAATTAATCAATGGTCCTATAGTAAAATTCACTTCCAATTTCTTTTTTGGAAAAAAATATGTTTCTACAACTATTGCTCTATAATTAAATGAGCGCTTAAAATCTTCACCTTCGTATTTATCACTTGTGAAAGAATACCACTGGCTATAGCCAATACGCGCATTAGAATATACTTGGTAGGTGAATGAAAAATTTAACATCATATTTTCAAATGCACCTTTTTTAGGAAATGGACTTTCAGCAAAATTTTTATAATCTGGTGAAGTATAACCAATTCCTAAACGTCCACTTATCTTTGGCTGGGCAATGATAAAAGATGTTAATATCAGGTAGGCTAATAAATGATATCTGCAGCGCATAACAGACTTGAATATAACTCGATAATTGGGCATACTTGCAGCAGAATGATGCACAATTTCTTATCCTTTTTCATTTTTATTTCTATTTCATTCTGCCAGGAAGACATAAAGCATATTGTTATTAATCTTGATGGTACATCTATCGTTGGATTAGTTGATTCGATGAATACTGAATCTGTTTTCATTACTCCAGAAAATGACGACAAACAGACGTCTTTAAATTTGAATGATGTTTACTATATTTATAACTCATTTGGCAAATTATATTATATAAGCCCCAATTATGAAGATCGATTAAATCTAATTGAGGAACGAAGTGGTTTTCTGATTACTACTTCAGGAGATACGCTGGATTACACAACGATTGAAATAGATCGACGGATGGATGAACCATATATTTACCTTGCATCAGAAGACAATGAATTGGCCCACAAGATAAGCCTTTTTGACGTCCATTTAATTCGCATCGATGCCTCTTATATGGAGCATTCAGTACGGAGAGGATGCATTACCGGAATATGTTTAGTATTAACTGGATTAACATTGCAGTCATTTTCTTATTATGGAGATCGAAGTGAAAATCTTTCGGAAGATGCTTCATTATTTCAAAAAGCTAAAACCATGGGCGGAGCAATGGGTACAAGTATCATGAACTTCATTCCCGGCTTTTCTTCTCCTGGACAACAGTATCAATCTGTAACGGTTATTTTTCCTGTTTCAAGTATTGGCTGGATGGTATATGATTATTTATTTGATAAACGGATTCACTATTTCCGGCCATTGATCAGGGAAGATCAATTTCCACATTCCATGTATTGGTTTAATCCCGGTCGTATTGTAAAAAATAGAATAAAAGAAAAGTTAGATCCCATAACGAAAAAATTGAAACCGATCTTGGATAAACTGCCTTTTTAGTCAGGCGCTTTAATTCTTCCGAAGCCTTCATAGGTTAAACTTCCCAAGTATAAATAACCTTCATGTTCTTCTACGCTGGTAATGGGAGAAAATGATTCTGGACTGGGATCTTGAAAATTATGAATTACATTGCCCTCGCCATCAATTTCGATAATAAATCCATAATGATCTGGAGCCGGCTGCATTGATTCCGGCAAACGCATAACCATTTTACGTACAAATGGCTTTCCGGCTAAATTGTCAATAATCTCTTTACGTTTCGAAGGGAATGCCACCCAGAACGTTCCTTTTCCGTTTGATGAAATTCCATCAGGAATCCCAGGTAAGTTTTCCATCAATATTTCTGACTGCCCAGCTTTTTCGCCATTAATCCATACTTTTTGAATTCTATATTCAGATGTTTCATTCACCAACACAAAGGATTGATCTGTACTCACTGCAACACCATTTGCAAAATACAAATCATCCAATAAAACTGTCGATTCTTTCGTATGGGGATCATACGCAATTAATCGACCGTAAGGAACGTGTTCTATTATATCAGATCTGTAATCTTTAATAGCCCAATGATACGATGCATCCGAAAAATATATGATTCCATTATTAGCAATATCCACATCATCCGTAAGTCCGAAGTGGACACCATTCGCTTCTGTAGCTAGAGTTGTTATTTTTCCATCCGGATTCGCAGATAGGAGTCCTTTAATGGCATCACAAATAATCAAATTACCTGCTGCATCAAATTCTAGACCTAAGGGCCGACCTCCGGTGTCTACAAATAATTCTGGGTTTTTACCGTCGACATCATAACGCACAATACGACCTCCTTCATATGGGGCGTAAATTCGTCCTTCGCTATCAACATCAATATCTTCCGGGCCTATTCCATCTCCGATTCCAAAGATTTCAACATCTGCCAAATACGTATTTGGTGCATAAACTCCAATTAAACCAGAATCAACAGGCGGCTCCCAAGCAATAGGATCAATATCTATAGGCCAGAAACATAAATACAGAATTAATAATGCTAAAAGGGTGCCTATAAGTTTTAATACCTTCATTTTTTGATCCGCTTTTTATTAAACTCTATAACTCCAAATTTGCGAACAATTTTATCACCAAATGATGGAGATATTTGACCGATTGCCAAAAGTGGTTTCATGGGTCCTTTATTCACAATGATCTCGGCACTGTTATTCTTAATGGCTTTAATGACAGCATCAGCCACTGCTTGTGGTTTGGATGTACCCAACATAGCCGGTGGATCCACATGGTCTTCGTAGAACATTCCCGTATCCGAAATGAATCCAGGACAAATCACTGAAATACCTACTTTTGTTCCGCGCAATTCCTGGCGCATGCCGTCCGTCCACATAATCAGTCCGGCCTTACTGGCAGAATAAGGTGTATTGTACGCCATACCCTTTTTCCCGGCTAATGATGCCACCGTTACAATGTGTCCTCCTCTTTCTAACATAGCTGGAAGTAGTAAACGCGAGAGTTCCAGAGGTGCATGAAGATTTACATTCAGCACATCGCGAATTTCATCGGCAGAATAATTTTGATATTTCCTGCATAGTTCAATACCGGCATTGTTCACCAAAATATCAATTTCGCCATTGATTGTTGTTGCTTGTTCAACAAGGTCTGATAAACCATTAATATTTTTTAAATCAAATGATATAGTATGAAAAGTACCACCCTCATATTCTATTTCAGCTTTTGTTGTATTGAGTCCCTCTTCAGAACGAGCCAAACCAATGAGCACAGCTCCTGCATTGGCTAACGTTTTAGCAATATACGGACCAATTCCTCTTGAAGCACCGGTCAGTAAAACTGTTTTATTTTGTATTTCCATTAGCGTAGTAAGCGTTCATCCATAGCGGCTAAAACATAAGCCATAATAGCCATAGTTGCCACACTCATTCCATATTGTCATCCACTGTTTTTAAGACCTTCCGTCTTAAAAATGCTTTAAAAAAAACATTCAAAAACGGAACCCAGCGCAGTTTTCCAGGGATATAAATTGTTTTTTTATTTGTTTTAATTCCGGCAATAATAGCTTCCGTACAATCGTCCAGGGTTACAGATTGGCTGGTGTGTTTCCGTTTATTTTCTCCCATTTTTTGCCCGTCAGAACCTAAAGCGTTATGCCTCAATTCCGTATCCCGGATCCAGCCCATTATCACTTCAAGAAAGTTGATCTCTCCCCGCATTTCAATATCCAGAGACTCTAGGAATCCATGAAGAGCATGTTTCGATGCGGCATATCCGGAATGATATGGAAATCCCATGAGAGCTTGTGCTGAAGAACAGCTGACAATTAGCCCGCCGGACCTTAAATGCGGTATGGCGGCATGACAGCAATGGACGGCGCCCATGTAGTTCGTCTCCATTAACTGTCGGAAAAAACTCACATCATTCAATTCTTCGAAAGAGGTCCACATGCTGATCCCTGCATTCAAAACAAGCACATCCAGTTTCCCAAATCGTTCGATGGTTTTTTTAACTAAAGATTGACATTGGAGCAGATCGGTGATATCAGTGGGTACGGACATTGCGGTACCGCCATTAGATTTGATTCCTGTGATAACCCTGTCCAGTTTATCCGCAGAGCGGGCAGCACATACCACATGGGCTCCTTTTTGCGCCAGCTTTTTTGAAAGGATTTCACCGATTCCGGACGAAGCGCCCGTGACGATAAACGTTTTTTCAGATAGGTTCAATTTTATATGTGTATCTAATCGGCGAATACATTATTTCCAATCCCAAAAATATTTTTTGGGTCTTGAACTTTTTTGATATTCTTAATCAGGTCAATACTGGATTGCGATAAGGTGTCGGCCATGAAATCCTTCCGCAATTTTCCTACGCCATGATGGTGAGAAATCGAACCGCCATTTTCCATGATCACTTTCCGTATTTCATATTCAATAGATCCAAATACATCTTCCGCATGTGAAATTCCCTTCACACTCATTCCCAGCATAAAATAGATACAAACGCCGGTATGGTAAATCTGGGGAATTCGATAGGACATGTAGGGAATTCCCGGGAACTTATGTTTCCTGTGGAGTTCGATAAGTTTTTGAGAGGCCGCCTGACAGGTCGCATGGATCTTGCTCCAGGGAACCGAGGTTTCCATGGTTTCTCCAATGATGTAGAAATCGGTGAGGAAATCGCGAACATAGGCAATAGCAAAGGTTAACATGTAGCCCCGCTTTCCATTCTCCGAACCGCCGAAGAGCCCACCGTGTGCCTGAGTCAATTTTGTTATATTCTTTTCCTGGTATGCCACCTCTTCCCGGGACCCTTCCAAGACAAAAGTGGACGCGCACATTTGATAAGGGTCAAAGCCCTTTATATTAATGACCATGAATTTTTTCAGGGTGTCAATGTACTTTTTTATTCCTTCGGATTTAGGCTTCAATGCCTGGCCAAAACGAAACTGGACATTATCCACGAGGCGGACACTGGCTGGTATAAAACTGGTCTTCGAAAGTTCATAAAGGAATTTGACTCCCGTTTCCCAGTCTTTGAATACAGCTGAATTGTATTTTTTTAAGTCCGGTTTTTTATGAAGTTTTAAGATAGCTTTTGTGATCAGGCCCAAGTTGCCCTCGGACCCGAATAAAATATTTTGGGGCGTTATGCCAATGGATGCCCGGGTGATTGGATCCACCTGCTCGATTTTCCCATTGGGTGAAACCATGGTCACATTTTCAACAATGTCCTCAATATTACCGTAGCGATTCTTTTTCATCCCGCTGGCATTGGTAGCAATCCAGCCGCCTAGAGTCGAAAGTTCAATACTATCTGGTT
>Ga0208879_1000267_pt1 | contig 56220 bp, 39 predicted proteins | sample Knorr_S15_td_Bot_FD_185605 | JGI IMG/M metagenome (GOLD analysis project Ga0208879, IMG submission 185605) | Marine microbial communities from Southern Atlantic Ocean transect - Knorr_S15_td_Bottom_ad_5009_LV_A (SPAdes) (version 2) | ecosystem: Environmental > Aquatic > Marine > Oceanic | place... | reverse complement strand
TTCAGCAAGCCACCGACACCCTCGGGGTTAAGGTTGATATTATTGCCGGGCGCGTAGCCAGCAATCGAAGCCGAGTCGCCGTTTCCGCCACCCAGGAATGCGCCCACGTCAATTTCAGGAATTTCTCTGAAGATCGCGCCGATGTCAGGCTGTTCGCCGGAAGCGATTGACTTGAAAAGCTGGGTGCGGATAGCGAGTGACTTTTCTTCCGGAAGACCGTCGAGAATTTCCATCAGTATTGCCTGGAAATCGGGTCGGCCTTCAGGTGGAACCACGGTAGTAATGATGTGATGAAGCACAGCCGGGGCGCCGGGCGCGACTTCGCTGCCTCGGACCCATCGATCTTCAGTAAGATGGAGATCTATCGGAATTTCCATGTAATCGACTACGCCCGTAGCTGGAATTGTTTGCGATGGAATCTTCACGATCAGATCAGGCTCACCCAGAGACCACTTGTTGTCTGGCCATACCAACTGAGTCAGAGGATCGTTTTCGCTGTCTACTATGGAGCCAGCGTTGACCCAGCGAACCAGCTTCTGCATCTCCAGATCGCTGAGGTTCATTTCGTTTTTCATCTTGTAGCCGACTTTATTGTCGACCTGACCCGGGGGCATGCGTTTGGTCATAACCACTTCACGAATCATCGGTGACCAACCCTGAACCGCCAGGTTGCTGTCCATGGCGAAAGGCGCGATGCCTCCTTCACGGTGACAATTGGCGCAGTTTTCCGCGATGATTGGCGCGATATCATTCTCGTAAGAGAGATTGACATGGGCGGCGGCAGTGGCAAACTCGATTGCGCAGCCTGAGGCAGCAACGCTGACTAGCTCAACTCTGTCTCCGTCGAGAACCTGTTGCAGCACCTGCTCCATCTGATCCTGGACCGGACCACGATACAGGACTTCGAAGGAAGCTGGGTCGTAGACGACGGCTTCGTCCATTTTCGTGATGCCCAACATCTCCGTGACCAACTGGGCATCATCCATGAGGATGGGCAACGCAATTCCTGCGGCCTTGGCTTCCTGTTGAACTGCTTCACGATCGTCCTGCAGACCGGGGTTCATCAGGAAGAAGACTACGCCTTGTTCCTCGTATTTCGCTTGCAGGGAAATGAGGTCTTCGAGAGCAGTTTGATCGGTGGCTCCGTTAGCCTGTGGCAGGATCACAATAGCTTCATGGTCGTCGTACCAAGTCATGCTGTGGAAGGCGCCCAGATGATCAATCAGTGCGAAGTCACCAACGCGTTCGCCTGCGTTAATAGCGGTGGCGAAGGTGGCGATCAGAGCAAACAAAGCCAATCGAATAGTGTTTTTCACGAAACAATACTCCTCATTTACGAATTTTTAGGTGGAAAAGATAAGCAGCTGAAGACCATAGTTTACGCAGTTTTCGGGTGAATGCAGCACATTTCGGCTGTTTTTGTTACGAACTTACCCAAATTCCCTGCAGGGCACTGTTTATCAGGGCCTTGGGGGATCGCTAGAATTTTTGTGGGTGATTTTTCTAATGGGATCGTTTTGAAGTTAGTTACTGAATATTAAAATCCGCTTCGCTGTCATGTATTTGCTTAAGTTGGCGTTCCAGAAGTACGCAATCGGGGAGGTTGGCGGTGGTCGATTTCATGAACAATGTTTGCTCTTGTGCTAGATTACTGGCTGTCTATATCGATTTTACTACATGGAATTTCGTAGATTCTACGTACTCTGATAACTTGCTCCTACATATACATTATTAATTAACTGCCCCCGATCATGTTGCATCGCAAGCTTTGTAAGAGTCGAATTCAATCCCAATCCAATCGGGACCAGCAATGGGATAGCTATCACTCGAAAGTGACTAGCGCTGGCTTCGGTCGCTTGGGACAAATCGTTGGCTGTATTCTGGCTGCGCTACTGCCAGCCTATCAATTGCAGGCCCAAGTTATCGAGCCGCCCCAACTTAACATCTCTGTATACGGCGAGTTAGTTTCCATCACCTGGAGCGAGGTTGCAGACGCTGAGGCATATCGACTCTATTATGCTCCCTTTCCGGATGCAGAAGTTATCGAGAGCCTGGTTCTGGGTTTAACTCCCAGCCTGTCTGGAATTCTCCCCGTCCAATCGGCTTTTTACGTTGCCATCGCAACACTGGTGGGTGGCGGCGAAAGCGCCATTTCCAACATCGAAACTTTTTTCATAGAAACCACCGAATTCGACCCGGAAATTGACGCGATTACCGAAGGTGACTGGTACCGTCCTGGACTCGAGGATAGTTGGCAATGGCAGCTACTCGGAGAAGTGAATACCACCTATGATGTCGAGCTGTACGATATTGATTTGTTCGATGTGCCGATTACGACCATTCAGGAACTGCAATCCCAGGACAAGAAGGTAATCTGTTACTTCTCCGCTGGCTCCTACGAGGACTTCCGGGATGATGCTGGGCAATTCTCGGCAGCGATTCTCGGCGAGCCCCTGGATGGTTTCCCCGACGAACGCTGGCTGGACATAGCTTCAAATAACGCACGGGAGATGGTGCTTTCTCGGCTGGATGTCGCCAAAAACAAAGGCTACGACGGCGTGGAGCCAGATAATGTCGACCGCTATGTCAACGCTTCCGGATTCGACCTGGATGCAGACGCGCAGCTGGCATTTAATCGCTTCATCGCCAATGAGGCACATGCCAGGGGATTGTCGGTCGGACTAAAAAATGATCTTGACCAGGTGCCTGAGTTGGTGGATTACTTCGACTTTATGGTAAATGAACAGTGTCACGAATTTGATGAATGTGAAACCTTGCAGCCATTTATTGACGCAGCTAAGCCGGTATTCAACGCGGAATATGCCGACAGCTTTGTCGATGATGACAATCAACGCAACAGTATGTGTGAAGATGCTAATAGCAGAGGTTTTGCTACCCTGGTTTTGCCTCTGGACCTGGATGACTCGTTCAGAATTAGTTGCCGATAGATTGCGCAGGCTGTCTGCAGCAGTCGTAGGGTCTAGACAATTACGATTTGTGCTCAATTATTTGCATGATATCTCACAGAATGACCGATGGTACTGGCAGCGGCCCGTGATTTCGTCTTACCATCCCTATCATGATCATTAAACCAATCAATTGCCCAAGCCGCAGCGCAGCGCTGTTGCTATTGTGTCTGCTGCCGCTGCCAGGTCATGGACAATCTGTCCCTGATGAACAGGTCTGGTTTGGCATTAGCCTACCCCCGCCATTTACCCCCCACGTCTCCCCGGCGGCGATAGGGGATCGTGGTCCGGCACCGGCGGTAGTGCCCCCAGGAGAAGAGTCCTATGACGAATTGGCAGGCGCGCGCCTGGCTGATGACTTGCGGCAAATCGTCAATTTCTCCAGACAAAGCAGGCTGACCCAGGAATTAGGTGGTGATCAATTATGGGGTCGTGTCAGCGGCTTCGCTTCGGGGGAGGGCGTGGTGCGCTGGGGAGCGGAGCAGCTTCGCGCTGCCGGCATCGAGGATGTGCGACTGCAACATTTCGACCAGCAACAAGGTTCATCCCTGTGGCTACCGGAGCGTTGGGAGCTGCGGTTACTGGCTAACGCCGCTTTTGGAACTGATAGTGCCGACGTCGTGCTGGAGACCGCTATGGCCCTGGCACCATCGGAGATCCCTGGGGGTCAGCTAACAGCACCCATCGTCTATGTTGGCAGAGGCAGTCCAGCCGAGCTAATGCACATCGATGTGCGAGGCAAGATCGCGCTACAACAGGTAACGCCCCAGGCCCATCTGGTTTTCGAGCGCAGCAGGGCGGTTGCCAACGCTCAGGATTTGATACAACGGGGGGCAGTGGCGGTCATTAACCTGGTTGAGCAACCGGGTAACGAGAGGGTTAGAGATTTTAGCAATTGCGGCGGGCCCTGTTTTAATCTCGGTGGCCGCGACAGCTGGTTCCTGCAGCAAGTCATGAACGCGGCGGCAACGGCGGGAAATTTTGATCAATTACAGATGCGCCTAAGCCTGCAATCAAGAACCCATAGCAATCTGAGCGCCACCAATGCCATTGCGGTATTGCCCGGGTCTAGCAGCAGCGAAACCCTGGTGATCAATGCCCATGCCGATGCCTGGTTCGACGGCGCCGGCGATAACGGCGATGGCCTGGCGGTGTTACTGGCGCTGGGCAGGCATTTCGCCAAGCCGCAAAATCAGCTGCGGCGGACATTAGTACTGGTCGTCAGTGCGGGCCACCATAGCTCCGGCTTGAATGGCCCTCGCAATGCAGTGCGCATGAATCCGAATATTTTTGAAAACGCCTTATTGATATTCAATCTCGAGCACGTTGCGCAACGGAATATCACGCCGGCCAGATTTTCTTTCGATGATGGCTACCGGGAATTCACTGCCGACTCGGGGGAGGCACCTATCGTGGCCGGGATAAGCAATCGCTCGCCATTTCTGCAAGAACTGTTCACCGAGGGTGTCGCGCGTTACGGCACCAATTTCGTTTCCAGTGCGTCTACCATGGCGAGCGGCGAAGGTGGTGGCTATCGCAGTGCCGGTGTACCAATTGTCACCACCATGCAGGCGCCGCCTCTGTATCACACCAGCGGTGAGGTACTCGAGGTAATCTCGGTACCCGGCATGGAGCGTATGGCCAGGTTCATGGTTTATTTCGTGAAGGCACTGGATATCGCCGCGGTCAATCAGATAGCGAACACGCCGTGAACCATCTTTTCCCAACTCACTCTTCTTTAAAGCAGTAATCGATGGCCAAAGCAGTCCTCTTACTCAACCTCGGTACACCGGCAGAGCCTACCGCGAAGGGCTTACGTGAGTTCTATAGGTATTTCTTTGCGGATCCCTTTGTGTTCGATATGAACCCACTGGGGCGATGGCTGCTGCGCAATCTGATCATCTTGCCGTTCAGAGCACCGAAGACGGCAAAAAAATATGCCTCAATCTGGACCGCTGACGGCTCTCCCCTGAAAGTCTATGCCGACAAATTGCAGGCGAGCCTGCAGCTGGCGTTTAATACGGCGGACGAAGACGTATTGGTAGTTAACGGCATGGCCTACAGTGAACCATTTATCGGTCAGGCCATGGCTGAGTTGGAGCGCCGTGGGGTGACAGATATTTTGGTGCTGCCTATGTTTCCGCAATATTCCACTGCCACCACGGCGTCTGTCTTTCACGCCGTCAAGACGGCTGCTACGCATTGGCAGCGACTACCAACACTGCACTTCGTCGACGACTTATTTTCGGAGCCAGCATTCATACGCGCCTGGACGATTTTGATCAGAGGTCATGTTGCCGAGGTGGAGGTCGACCATGTGGTATTTAGCTACCATGGACTACCGCAGCAAAACATTCTTAAAGCGGATGCGGGAGACTACTGCAGTTTTGGAGATTGCTGCGAACAGATAACGCAGGAGAATCGTTACTGTTACCGGGCCCAGTGTATTGCCACCACCAAATCCCTGATCGAGGCACTGGGCTGGGAAGAAGATCGCTACTCTATTGCTTTTCAGTCTCGTTTCGGGCGTGAGGCCTGGATTCAACCCTATCTAGATGAACACATTGCGGAACTGGCAAAAAAAGGCATCAAAAAGGTTGCGATCGCGACACCTTCGTTTGTTTCCGATTGTCTGGAAACGATTCATGAAATTGGCATCGAATACAGAAAAGAGTTTGTGTCAGCCGGCGGCGATGAATTTTACCTAATTCCGAATTTGAATGATGACCCGGTCTGGTTCGACGCAGTTTATAAGATAAGCTCCCATCGTCTGGGGCAAATCGACTGATACTGCAGTTACATTCCCGAAAAAGGACCGATCATCATCGCTGCGTCCTACGTAATTGGAAACTACTTTTTTTAGTAGCTATGTTGGTCTGAAACAGCTAACCAGAACACGACGCGAGCCGTAGCAAGCAGGCGTGGAAAAGGGAATGGTGAACTATTAATTTCACCATTCCCTTTGCGTAGGACTTATCTGTTTCTGCGCTGTGCGCTGAAGGCTTTCTATGCGCTGATGGCTCCTTACGCGCTGATGGCTCTTCTCACCAGGTTTTGCATCAGCGGAATCTTAAAGCCGTTGTGTGCCAACGCACGTGCGCCATTGGTTGAGACCGCCGCAGCGGACTCGGCGGTGGCGGCATTTCTGGCCTGACCCCTTATTGCATCTTCCGCGCTGGTTACGCGCCGAGGTGTGGTTTGAACTGCACCGCAAACTATTCGAGAATCTTCTATGGTGCCGCCGCTGACCTTGAAGGCAGCCGCGATACTAACCAGGGAAAAGTCCCAGACATTGCGATCGGCTACTTTCTCAAAATAGAAAGAGGCGTTAGCCCAGCTTGATGGAATTCTCACAGCAGTGAGTATCTCACCTGGGCGCAGTACTGTGGTGTGCAGGATGTCGATTGCCGGCCCGACGAAATAGTCCTCCGCCGCCACGACTCTCTCACCATTAAGGCTTCTGATCACCATGGAGGCATCCAGCGCCACCAGCGCCGGTGCCGTATCCGATGCGCTCGCTGCGACACAGCGGCTGGTATCGAATAAAGCATGTTCACGGTTCATGCCCTGGGGTGTGTCGGCGTAACAGAGGTTGCCACCGGCACGATAGCAGGACAGTCCGCGCCGATAGTACCAGCAGCGCACATCCTGGGATACATTGCCGCCCAGGGTGCCGATGTTACGAATTTGCGGGCTGGCGACGACCCCAGCGGCATCGGCTAACAGCGAATAGCTTTGCCGGATCAGCGGGTTGGTAGCCACTTCCGTTATCGTCGTCAGGGCACCGATTTCGATGCCGTCATCGATTTCACGAACGCCGCGCAGGGACTCGATGGCACTGAGATCGATCAAGGCATCGGCAGTTTTCGCCCGGTCCTTGAGCCAACCGTAAGTGTCCTGTCCGCCGCCGACCAACCAGCCTCTTTCTGCGAGTCGGTCAGCAATCGCAAGCGCGTCTTCAACCTGTACCGGTTGGTACAGTTCCATATTTGGCATTACGTCATGTGATGGCATAGTAACCTCAGAAAGTATTGGTTTTAAGGGACTTGGTGCTGTATTCGTTGCCGGCCAAGTGATCGATGATCATATCCGTGGTGGTGGGCGCCGTGTTAAACAGGTGACCATCCAATGCATCGGATATGGCGCTGGCCAGGGCTGCTGCTGAAGCGCCCTGGGTGGGTTCGCCGATGCCTCTTCCTCCAGTAGGATTCTGAGGATCGGGGATATTTGTTGCCGCTATCTTGGTATTAACATTGACATCCATATTCGTCGGCGGTTTGCTTTGATACAGGCCGGTATTGGCCGGCAATCCATTTTGAGGATCGTACACATGTCTTTCCAGAGTGGCTAATCCCACACCCCAGACTGCTCCGCCACGCATGGCGTTGTCGAAGTTTTTCGGGTGCACCACGGTGCCACAGTCAGCTACCATCGCATAGTCCAGTATCTCAAACTTGCCGGTGTCCGTATCCATTTCGATTTCACAGAAGCCGACTTGAATACCAGGCGGTTGACCCTGTCCTGGAATCGTGTCTTTAGCGACACCGATCAGACCAGTGCCGGCCAGGCCTTGCACCGCGCGCTGGGTAATTGGATTGATGTCATCCGGATACTCCAGACCACTATACTTACCACCCAATTCGATGGCGCGGCTCGCGGCCTGTGCATAGCTCAAGCCCTGGCTCGAATCGGCGCTGAGGAAAACCCTCTCGTCTCCGATTTCATAATCATCTGCGTTGCCACCGAGATCATTCGCCGCGATTTCCTTGAGCTTGGTGATGGCGTCCTGTGCCGCCACCCAGTTCGTTCGCGTGTGGGTAAAGATGGTATTGGAACCACCCTGACCGGAGCTGTGGGGCAGGTGCCGGTCGGTTCTGCCGTGGAGAATCTCGCATCTGTCCCAGGGTATCTGCAATGCTTCGGCAGCCGCCCGGCAGGTACCGGCGTAGGAGTAGGTACCCAGGTTGCCCACACCACTATGGATGTAAAGCTTGCCGTCGGTGCCGATTCTCACCAGGCCGTCATAACCGCGACCACCGGCGCCGTGATAGCCGATGCCAACGCCAATACCCCGTACTTTACTGCCATTTTTCTTCGGTTGGCTGATCTTGTCGTCCCAGCCAAACAGACGTCGACCCTGATCCAGGGCTTCGCGTACGAAGGCGCTGGTAACCGGACCCTGACCGCCACCCTGGCGACCATCACTGTCGATAACATTGACGCGGCGAAATGCAATACGGTCCATGTTAACCGCTCTAGCTGCCTTGTCGGTGATCGGGGCTAACACGGTAGCCATTTCATTCTGGCCCGGCCCGCGCTGGGCGCCCCGTGGTGTGGTATTGGTATAAACTGAAATACCGCGGTAACGCATGGCACCGGGCTGATAGGCCACGGTGACATGTTGCGCCGAGGAGTTTCCGCTGCCGCCGCCAGTGGCGCCGCCATCGTTGACGATTGCGAGGTCAACCGCACAGACCTTGCCGTCCGCCTTGACGCCGATCTTGATCCAGCCTTGTATGCCGGAGCGGGCGGAACCGATATAAAACTCCTGCTCACGGGTAATGCGAAGCTGCACCGGGCGATTCAATACCCGGGAGAAATTGCCGGATATGGCCATCACCGGATAGGGTCCAATCTTGGAGCCGAAACCGCCGCCAGTTGCCTCGTTGATGAATACTAAGTCTGCCGGGTCAATATTCAGCATCCGCGCCAGGCCATTGTTGTTGGCGCTCTGGCTCTGGGAGGAACCGTGGAAATAACATTTGCCATTTTCCCAGTAGGCCATGGAAGTTCTGGCTTCCAGCGAGTGGTGCGGGTAGCCGATGGTAACGAAGGGCTCTTCGATGATAGCCACGGCTTCGGCAAAGCCCGCCTCGAGATCGCCGAAATTCCATTCGGTGGTGAATTCGCCGCCAACGGGTTCCTTGCCAGCGCGAATCGCATCGATCGCCGACTGTGGCCATTTGATGTCCTTGATCTCGGCGCCAATGATGGGCGTGCCTTCCGGTCCTTCCTCTCGGGTTCGAACCAGCACGTTGCCTTCGGGGTAGGCGTTGCTGCCACCGGGAGTCAGGCTCTCCAGCGGATCGACCACAAAATCCCTACGTTCGAAGTCGATCTTGATTCTGTCGATCGCCGATTCGGCGATTTCCTCGGTAACCGCAGCAACCGCCAAAATTGGCTGGCCCACATAGGTTACGTAATTGGATGCCAGTGAAGGGTTGCCTGGAGGCGCAGATGGGGGCAGATCATCGGCGGTGAAGACACCTACCACGCCATCCATTCGTAGTGCCTCTGTAGCATCGATGTTGATAACCCGGCCACTAGGCAAGGGGCTGGTCAGCAAGCGGGCGAAAACCATACCTTCTCGTTTATAGTCTTCGGCATACTTGATTTCGCCAGTGACCTTTCCAGGCACATCTGGTGGGATGAAGTCGACACCTATATGAGTAGTCATGCTAATTGCCCCGAGGCGCGCATCACGCCGTTGATATAATGTTCATAAGCGCCGCAGCGACAAAGATTGCCAGACAGGGCCATGCGTGCTTCATCCCGGCTCGGTCTGGGGTTGTTGTTCAACAGTGCGACTGCTGACATTACCTGACCAGGCGTACAAAAACCGCACTGGGGTGCATTCTCGGTTACGAAAGCTTGTTGTACCGCATGCAATGTACCGTCCGCGGCCTTCACTCCTTCGATGGAGATAACAGCCTTGTCTTTGACATTGTGGCTGAGTACGGAGCAGGAATAATTCGGCACACCATCGATCAACACGGTGCAGGCACCGCATTCGCCGCGATTACAACCGATCTTGGTTCCGGTTAAATCGAGCTTGTAGCGGAGGGTGTAGGCGAGGGTCTCCTGCGGGAGTACATCGACGGGTCTGCTGCGACCGTTGATGTTAAGAGTTATCAAGCGTTCGGCGGCAGATTGTCCTGATTGGGCATTTGCAGCCAGGTAAATTCCAGTGCCGGTGGTAGCGGCGGCGCCGGAGAAGATTACCCCCTTGATAAAACGTCTGCGGGTAGTTTTGGGGTTCACTGACGTAGCTCCGTTTTTTGTTTTGGGGATGCACGCAGATCGTTTCGATTGCATGCGGTTTTCACACATAGTTAACTACGACCGAGGCTATATTTATTTGACCCGAAAAGCAACCGATCTGGGATAGAAGCTGTGGTCTATAGCCACGTAGGGCAAGCCTTCGGAACATTGTTCCGCGAAAAGTCACACGCTGTTACAATATTTCGGAAGCGCGGTGGTGCAGACTCATATTTTGCAGTAATTCTGCCACTGCAGCAGGCTGACGCCGATTTGTTATCCTTAGCCCCAGCGCTTACTTTGCCAGCAGCCGACGGGCCCGATTTTGCCCGTTAATAGTCACCCGTTGAGGATACAAATGATGAAAGAAGTGTCGGTAATTTTTCTCGTTCTTGCATTGCTATCGCCGTCATACGGGGCGGACGAAACGGTGTCTTTTCCGGCGGCAATGATGACCGTTCCGGAGCTCACAAATTACCAACGCACGTCGACCTTCGCCGAAGTCGTGGCGGTCGTGGATGCCCTGCGGCAGAGTTCTGATTTAATTCACAGGGAGACCTTACTGCTCACCGAAGATGGCAAGGATGTCCCACTGCTGGTGCTGGCCAGACCGCCAATCGCCACGCCGGCACAGGCGAGGGCATCCGGTAAGCCGGTGATTTACATTCAGGGCAATATTCATGGTGGCGAGGTGGAGGGGAAGGAAGCCTCGCTCATCATCATGAGAGACATCCTTTTTGGTGACAAGCAACATCTGTTGGACGACCAGATTTTGGTGTTTGTGCCAATTTATAACGCCGATGGCAACGACAATATGTCATCCGATGCGAGGCCGTCCCAGGAATTGAGTCCCCTCATGGCCGGTGAGCGCCAGGCCCACGGCTATGATCTTAATCGAGACGGCATGGCGGTGGAAACAGCGGAGACTCGGGCCCTGTACCTGAATGTCATCCAGCGCTGGGACCCGGCATTGCTGGTGGATCTACACACCACCAATGGCACCTGGCATGGCTACTCCCTGACCTATGCGCCGTCCTATCACACCGCCGGTGACGGGGCGACGTCGGCGTATACGGCGGATGTCATGTTGCCCGCTATCGCGCAGTCGGTTAAAGAAAAGTTTAACCTGGATTTTGGCTGGTACGGCGGCTTCGATTATCGCGATTGGCCGCCGAAGGAACTGCGCACCTATCATCATGCGCCTCGTTATCTGACCAACAACATGGGGCTGCGCAATCGCATGGCGATTCTGGCCGAGACTTTTGCCCATGATCGTTTTTACAAGCGGGTGCACGCAGCCAACGTTTTTGTCGAAGAAATACTGGAGTACACCAATACCCATGGGCGCGAGATGCAACGCATCAATGCGCAAGCAGATGTACGCACCGCAAGCCGATTGCAACAGCAAACCGGCGCCATAGAAAATGGCATACAGTTCGAGATGGCGCCGTTAGAGGAGCCGCTGGGCCTGTTAAGTTACAAGTACATTCCCTACACCACCCCCACCGGCGATACTGAGTTTGCCAGGAGTTCGGAAATCGTAACCATAGCCGGGGTGCTTAACTACAATCGCTTCGAAGCGACAAAGCGCGCCACAGTACCCACTGCCTACGTGTTTCCAGCCGAGCTAAGCCAGGTGGCGGAGACACTAACTGAGCACGGCATCGACGTCGCCGTCCTGGAGCAGGATACCCGGTTCGAAGGAGAGGTCTTTAGCGTCACCGGGATCGAAACCCAAGCCTTCGTGCAAAACCAGCATCGCAACACCCTGTTGCAGGGACAGTATCGATCGGCTAGCCAGCAATTCAGCGCCGGGGATTACTATGTGGCACTGGATAATCGCCTGGCCAATCTGATCTTCTATCTACTAGAAGCCCAGTCCGACGATGGCCTCGCCTACTGGAATTTCTTCGATTCCTACCTGCAAAGCGCCCTGGCACAGAACCCAGGCGACGCCGCGGTAGTCGACTTCCCAGTCTTCAAGGTGTTGTCAATCGCTGCCCCACCGAACTAACAAGGCAGGGATCCTTGTTCCATCTCTGACCTACGAGCATCAATTATTGCCGCTAGCTGCCTAATTGAACTAGTAAATTTGTTCCAGACTTCCTATATGAATATGAAGATTGTCGCCCCTAGATCCTGCATGTCTTGGAAAATCGTGGAGGCGATAGCGTAGGGTACTAATTTTGGGTAAACAACACGCTGTAGGGACCGATACCACCACGGTCCACGACCAGGTGCTGGTAGGTTGACTGTACCCCGGAAGTCCTGACGTAGTCTGATTGCCCAAACGACTTTACGTCGGCGCGATAGCGATCGTGGAGATACTGACTCAGTTCGATGGCAGTGAGTTCGCCGTTATTATCGCGATCGGCATAACCACCACGAATTGCCTCATCGAAAAACACCGACAGGTAGCCACCGGCCTGAAACTTGAAGGCGACCTGGGATGTGACGTCTTCTTCTGAGGAAAACAGACCCATGCGTCCCGGCTTAGAGATGATGTCCTTTGAGAAGCCGCCGCTGAAGCAGGAATCCATCACCAGTAAAATCTTGCCGGCATCGATATTGTCCAGCATGTCGGCGAGTTCATCATCCAGCAGCGCCCCGTCATAGAGTTCCATGGTTTCATCCATGCCGTCCGGATCGGCGCTGTCCGGACCGCCGGCGCGGGGTACGCGATTGCCGTGGCCGGAAAAGAAGATGACCAGGGTGTCATCCCCATCGATAGTCCTGCCAATCGCATTCAGGGCCTGCTGGAAGTTTTGCCGGGTGGCATCGCTATCGATCAAGGTATAGGCATTATCCGGATTCATGCCGGCGCCTTCGATCAGTGCGTCGCGAGCCCGGCGGGCATCCTGGTCGGTAAGAGAAAGGTCATTGCCTTCGCCTGGATAGTCGGCAATGCCGGCGAAAATGCCATAGATCTGGCTGCTGGTCGTGGCGACGGTTGCGCTGGCAGCACCACCAGTAACGCCGCTTTGGATCGACAGCCCATAGGCGCCGGTTTCGCCTTCGGCATAGGAAGAGGCGATCACCCGGTAGCGGCCACTTTCCTGCAGCGTGAGCTGGACCAGGGATTGATCGGTGCTGCCCTGGTGATCATCATTCTCTATGGATTCCCCGCTGGGAGTGATAAGCGTCAGATAGGTATCCACCGCCGTCGATGTCATCTCCACAGCAATGGACTGGCCTGCCTCGGCACTGAACACGTAGCTGTCTTCATATTTACGGTCATCGGAACGACTGTCGTTGGTGGTGAGACTGGCTTGGATGCTGTCACCGATGCCGAGGTTGATCACATCACGATTCGCCACAGTTTGACCCGCTGCAGCACCGCCATCGCGACTGTTCAACACATAGCCACCGGTCTCGGCGGCAACGAAGGAAGTGACAATTACCTCGTAACTACCCAACTCGGTGAGTTCGGTTTCGATCGAGCTGTGGGAAGTATTTTCTGCATCATCATTGGCCAGGGATTCGCCATTGGGGCTGCGTAATATCAGGTAGGTGTCGAACTCGTCAGAGCGCAGGTCGAGGGTGACCCGTTGCCCGGGCCGGCCTTCGAAACTGTAACTATCATTGAACTCACCGCTGTCGAAGGTCGCATCTCCGTCCGCCAGTTCTCCCTGTATCTGGGTGTTTATATCCGCTGGCGTGCCTGCATCGGTTTCTATCTGCACCGTATAACCACCGGTCTCGCCAGGGTTGTAACTGGAAACCACGACTTCATAGATGCCGGTCTCGGTTAGTGTTAGCGACAGCAGGGAGCGATCGAAACTGGATTCATAGTCATCGTTGGTGAATTCCTCGCCGCCTGGTGCCCGCACAATGAGATAGGTGTCAAACTCACCGGAACGCAGATCGATTACTGCAGAATCGCCGCGGTCTGCAATAAATGTAAAGGTATCGCTATAGCTGTCATTGGCACGGGTTGAATCGCCACTGCGAAGTCTGCCGCGTTCGATGCGACTGCTTACAACCAGGTTGGCGCCATTAATGAGGCGAATAGAGCCGGCGTCGAAGAGCCTGCGACAATCGCTGGCATCGTGAAACATGTCTGCATCGGAGAAAGAGGAAGCCATACCACGGCCCTGGAAGCGCTGATCATCACACTCGTCATCATTGGCCCAGGTGCTGGCATCATCACCAAAATCGACACCGCTACCTGGCGCAGCTGAACCCGACACATCTGCCAGTGCAGTGGCATTGCCATCGAGATTCAAACTCGACCAGCTGTCTTCATCCCATTCGGTGATGACGAGTTTCGCGCTGTCACCAACCCCATCATCGGAATAACTTCCTACCCAGATATTGTAGTTACCCGAAAGGGGTGAGCCGAACAGGATGCCAGGGTTGGTCGCACCCAATGCCGCGGCGTCGTCATTGCAGTGCCAATTGCCGGCGGGGTCATTAATGACCAGAGTGGTATCCATCGTGGCCTCTACGAAGAAGCCCAACTGCGCGGAATCCGCCTCATAGTTCAGATCATAATCAGGCTGCCCTGATGCGATGAAGCCGACACAGTCATCACCGAGATGACCAACACTGTCGGCTCCGCCGGCGGCGAGTTCGACGACGTGGGGATCGGGCATAAATCCGGCGGCAAGACTTGCCGTGCCGTAGAGAGGCTCGGCACCGATGTTCTGGGCGGATATTGGCGTTGATAGGCAGAGTAAGCCAGCTACTGCAGTAATCAGTTTAAAATTGCTACACAATGCGCAGTCGTTAAAATATCTTGATAAACGCGTCAAAATTAAATCTCCCAATATGCGTCCCGGTATACTGTCGAAGCCAACCAGCAGCCCGGCAGCGGGAGCCTATCCTATACACCTACGCGAATACAGTGCCGTTGTCTTAAACAAATTGCCAAGCTTCGCCTCGCGATCAGCTTAATACCCGTTTAATGTACCTGCCGGTATGGGAAGACTTGATCTTCGCAACTTGTTCCGGGGTGCCCTCGGCAATAATCTTGCCGCCACCATCGCCTCCTTCCGGTCCAAGGTCCACGATCCAGTCGGCGGTCTTAATCACGTCCAGGTTATGCTCGATGACGACGATAGTATTGCCATGGTCACGCAGGTGGTGCAGCACCGCGAGCAGTTGTTTGATGTCATGAAAGTGCAGGCCAGTGGTTGGTTCATCGAGAATATAGAGGGTCTTACCGGTGTCGCGCTTGGACAATTCCCGGGACAGTTTTACTCGCTGCGCCTCGCCACCGGACAGTGTGGTCGCTGCCTGACCCAGGCGCACATAGGACAGCCCCACGTCCATCAAGGTCTGCAGCTTACGGGCGATCACCGGCACCGCATCGAAAAATTCGCGGGCATCCTCGATGGTCATGTTCAGCACTTCGTAAATATTCTTGCCCTTGTATTTAACTTCCAGGGTTTCCCGGTTATAACGTTTGCTGCGGCAGACATCACAGGTCACGTAGACATCAGGCAGAAAATGCATTTCCACCTTGACCACGCCATCGCCCTGGCAGGCTTCGCAGCGGCCCCCCTTGACGTTAAAACTGAATCGTCCCGGTTTGTAGCCCCGGGTGCGGGATTCCACGGTGCCGGCGAAGAGCTCGCGCACAGGCGTAAAAATGCCCGTATAGGTCGCTGGATTCGAACGCGGAGTGCGCCCGATAGGGCTCTGGTCAATATCGACGACCTTGTCCAGTAACTCCATTCCTTCGAAACCATCGAAGGCAGCAGGCGTCAAGGTGGTGGCACCATTGAGCCTGGTCGCGGTAATCGGGTAGAGGGTCTGGTTGATGAGAGTCGATTTGCCGGACCCGGAAACACCGGTTATGCAAGTGAACAGGCCGACCGGGATGCTGAGGTCAATGTTCTGCAAGTTGTTGCCCCTGGCACCTTTTAATTTTATGACCTTGCTGTCATCGTAGCGAACACGAGAGAGAGGGATCGCAATACTCTCCGTGCCCGCCAGGTATTTCCCGGTGAGCGAGGCCTTGGCGCCGATAATGTCGTCGATCGAACCCTGGGCGACAATTTCACCGCCATGTACGCCTGCGCCGGGGCCAATATCGATAATATGATCGGCGCTTCGAATTGCCTCTTCGTCGTGTTCCACCACGATAACGGTGTTGCCGAGATCCCGCAGATGGAAGAGGGTGGTGAGCAGGCGCTTATTGTCCCTCTGGTGCAGCCCGATTGAAGGCTCGTCGAGTATATACATCACCCCAACCAGACCGGCGCCAATCTGGCTGGCGAGCCGAATGCGCTGAGCCTCACCGCCGGACAGCGTATCGGCACTACGATTCAGCGTAAGATAATTTAACCCCACGTCCACCAGAAAATTCAGTCTGCTCTGCAGTTCCTTCAATATCTTTTCTGCGATCTTGGCACGCTTGCCACTCAGTTTGAGTTTGCCGAAATAGTTCGCAGATTCGGCGACGGTCATGGCCGTGATGCTCGGCAGGTTCAGGCCCTTGATGAGCACATGACGGGCATCGCGCCGGAGACGGGCGCCGCCACAGTCCGGGCAGGGTTGCGTACTGAGATACTTGGACAGGTCTTCACGCACATGACTGGATTCAGTTTCCCGAAAGCGTCGCTCCATGTTCGGCAAGATGCCTTCAAATGGATAACTGCGAGTGATGGTGTCACCACGGTCATTGACATAATGGAAATCGATAACTTCCTTGCCGCTGCCCCGCAACACCAGATTCTGGTATTTCCGGGGCAGCTTGTTAAACGCCGTATCCACCTTGAAGCCGTAGTGGGCAGCCAGCGAAGTCAACATCTGAAAATAATAGATATTACGCCGATCCCAGCCCCGAATGGCGCCCTCGGACAAGGCCAGGGATTTGTCCACGATGATGCGCTGCTCATCGAAAAATTGCTTCACGCCCAGACCGTCACAACCGGAACAGGCACCCGCGGGGTTATTGAATGAAAACAGCCGGGGTTCCAGTTCGGAGATGCTGTGACCGCATTTGGGACAGGCGAAAAGCGATGAAAACACGATGTCTTTGCTTTTCTTCCGCTCTTGCACCACGCTGACCACCGCCAGCCCGCTCGCCAACTGAATCGCGGTCTCAAAACTCTCCGCCAGACGCTGCTCCAGACCAGGTTTGATCTTCAAACGGTCTATTACCACATCGATAGAATGCTTCTTGTTTTTTTCCAGATCCGGCGGATAGTCGAGTTCACAAACCAGGCCATCGACCCGGGCCCGGATAAAGCCACCGCCACGCAATTCACTAAACACATGTAAGTGCTCGCCCTTGCGTCCACGTATAATCGGCGCCAGCACCATAATGCGCGTGTCCGCCGGCAGCGACATCACCTTGTCCACCATCTGGCTCACGGTCTGCGCTTCAAGCTTGATGTTGTGGTCCGGGCAATGGGGTTCGCCCACCCGCGCAAACATCAGCCGCAAATAATCATAGATCTCCGTAATGGTGCCCACGGTGGATCGAGGATTATGAGAAGTGGATTTCTGTTCAATAGAAATCGCCGGCGACAGACCCTCGATATGATCGATGTCCGGTTTCTCCATAATAGAGAGAAACTGCCGCGCATAGGTGGACAGAGATTCCACATAACGACGCTGACCTTCGGCATAAAGCGTATCAAACGCCAACGAAGATTTGCCAGAACCAGAAAGCCCGGTAATAACTACCAGTTTGTCGCGGGGGATAGCAATATTAATATTCTTAAGATTATGAGTGCGCGCACCCCGTACAACAATATGATCCATGACAAACTCAAAGCAGAAGGCGAAACCACCCATTATCTAAAATTCCAAGCCCCCGAGTAAACCCCTGCCATCGAATATTTCGAAAACGCCCCAGAATAAAACTCAGAATCAGCAAGAAGGGTCTTCGAACAAAACACTGAGCTTGACAGGGGATTGGGGAGGGGTGTTGTTTTATCGTGACTAGCGTCCAGGGATGGGAACGCGGGGCAGGTTTTTTCTCCTGCAAAACCTGCATACCGCACATCCATGTACAAAACGTCCAGGGATGGCCCACTGGAACGATAAAATAACACCCCTCCCCAAGCCCCGTTCTACGCATCCACCAGCAACGTTCCTCTACCTCAAAAACCCTTTAATCAATTTCTGAGGATTTTTCTTTCAGTTTGGGTGACAGGGCAGGTCGGGTGTAGTTATTCGCTCCTTCCGGTGGGCCATCCCTGGCCCGTCCCGCGCTCCGTCCCTGGGCGCTAGTCAGTCGCGAACAACTACACCCGACCTGCCCCTAGAAATCGAAGATATCCTTCGAGGTCGGAGCTCTGTTCTTGAGGGCATAGATTTGAGGTATTTGGGGGGTTAATTTGGAGTAAAATTTTTAATGTTTGCGTCCATGGTATAGACTTAGTGAAATTATGAATTGGTTTTAGTGGGAGAAAAAACGTGGCAACTCGAGGTGTGAATAAAGTAATTCTTATAGGGAATGCGGGTAATGATCCGGAGTTCAGGGTGATGCCAAATGGCAATGGGGTTGCCAATGTTTCCCTCGCCACCAGTGATTCCTGGAAGGACAAAACCAGTGGTGAACAGAAAGAGAAAACCGAGTGGCATCGGGTGGTGTTTTTCAACCGCTTGGCCGAGATCGTCGAACAGTATGTGAAGAAAGGGTCAAAGCTGTATATTGAAGGTCGATTACAGACGCGTTCCTGGGAACAGGACGGGGTGAAACGTTATACCACCGAGATCGTGGCCAGCGAGATGCAGATGCTGGATTCCCGCGGTAGCGCCGGCGCCAGCCCCGGTGATAATCCATTTGGGCAGGATCAGGCCAGTGCCAAGCCGGCGCCGGCCACTCAGGTACAGGCCGCACCAGCCAATTTCGATAATTTCGACGACGATATCCCTTTTTGAGCGTCTTGCGCTGCTGCACTAAGCTCTTATTATTTCAGGCTTAATCGTTCAAATCGGCTACAGTCCAGCTTCTGCTTGACTTCGTGCCGGCTTTGTTCGAAATTCAAGGCATATTCGACAGATTTCTGGGTTAACACCATTCTTGAAACTATTCTTGGTAGGAGCCAACAGCCCCACAGGTAAGGGTTTGATTGATATTTTGCGGCAACGCAAGATTCGGTTTCAGGCGCCCGCAGACAAACATTTCCTGCCGGAAAACGCCGTCGAAATCGCCAAGATGGTGACAGACTATTCCCCGAGCCAATTGATCAATATGGCGGATTTCATCTCCGGTAATCACAGTGCCCTGAAACGGGCGGAATCCTCCGAGCAACGATGTCAGCAAATTAACGCCAGGCTGCCGGCGACACTGGCCGAAATCTGCAATCACCTCAATGTTCCCATGGTGCATTTGTCCAACAGCTATGTGTTTGATGGCGAGAAGAAGCTGGGTTACAACGAGAATGATGGAACTAATCCACAGGGAGTTTATGGTCGCTATTCATTGGAAGGCGAGAAGGCAGTGGAGGAGCATAACGCTCACATCATTATTCGTTCTGGCTGGCTGTTCGGAACGCATAAGAAAGGCCTGATTAAATCCTGGATTAGCAGCGTGAAAAAGAATGAGGGGCGGCTGGAGCTTGCCCGCAGGCGCTTTAGCCCGACTTATACCGGCGATCTCGCCGCCGCTATTCTCGCTGTTTCTCAGCAGGTGGATTGCGAGGCGAATGTCTGGGGTACTTATCACTACAGCGGTCTCGAAACCAAGAAAGAAGCGGAGTTTGCGGAGCAGACTATCAAGTATGCAGCGAACCACGACGAAGATATTTATCAATCGCTGGATAGTTTGGTGATCACCGACAGGGAGGCGAGATTGCCAGAAATTCCAAACTCCACGTTGTCGAGTAAGAAAATATTTGACACTTTCGGCATTAAACCGAAATCCTGGCATGGCAATTTGCAGGCTACAATCAAGTCGCTCTACGGGAGTCGGAAAAGCTCTTTACCGGCAAAAGCCGACACCGCTTCGCTGGCGGGAACTGATGGTTCTGCAGCGAAGTCGAGCGCCGCTTGACCACGGATCTCACCATGACGCAGCAGCCTAAAAGTGCACTCACGCCAATCGACCAGGCTCTGGATAGATTGTTGGCAAGCCTGAGACCTATCGAAGAGCGAGAGACAGTTCCCATACTGGGGGCACGGGGTCGCATCCTCGCCGCCGCGATCGAGGCGGCGATGGATGTACCGCCCCACGACAATAGTGCGATGGATGGCTATGCGGTGAGAGCGCTCGATACAGCCGACGCAGAAGTTACGCTACGCGTAGGCCAGCGCATCGCGGCGGGCCAGATCGGCGATCCTCTGCGCACAGGAGAGGCGGCGCGCATCTTCACCGGGGCACCCATGCCCGATGGTGCAGACGCCGTGGTTATGCAAGAGAATTGCAGTGTGAGTGGAGAACGGGTCACAATTTTACAGTCAGTTGAACCCGGGGAAAATCTTCGCAGAGCCGGTGAAGATATAAAGACAGGAGCGACCCTGTTTGAGGCGGGGCACAGGCTTCGATCCCAGGATATTGGCCTGATTGCTTCGCTGGGAATCGCGGAGGTCACGCTCACCCGCAGATTGCGAATCGCATTGATGACCACTGGCGATGAATTGGTGCAGCCCGGCACCAAGCTAAAACCTGGGCAAATTTATAATTCCAACTTCTACAGCCTGTCATCCCTGCTGCAGGCCTTCGACGCCGAGATAGTCGATCTTGGTGTGGTTGGCGATGATTTTGAAAGCACGCGACAGGCACTGGCCGCCGCGGCAAAATCGGTAGATTGCATTATCAGTACCGGCGGCGTCTCTGTCGGTGAGGAAGATCATGTCAGGGCGGCGGTAGAAGCCGAAGGGTCACTGGACCTGTGGAAGCTCGCCATCAAGCCGGGCAAACCCCTAGCCGCTGGCAAGGTGCGGGGCACCCAGTTCTTTGGTTTGCCGGGCAATCCGGTGTCTGCGATCATCACTTTTGTGCTGATAGTGCGGCCTTGTCTGCTGCGAATGTCGGGATGCGACAGCCTGATGCCAGCGAGTTTTTACCTGCCGGCAGCCTTTGCCCGACCCGAATCGGGACAGAGGCAGGAGTATCTCCGGGTTACGGTTCAGGCCGGTGAAGATAGCAAGCAATCCTTGCTGCCGTTTAACAACCAAAGCTCCGGTGTCGGTTCTTCCCTCAGTGGTGCCGACGGCCTTGCCATCATTCCTGCCTATACTTCTGTTGCCATGGGGGATAGTCTGGAATACCTTCCATTTTCCGAGTTACTGTACTGAATCATATTTTCGATGCCTCGCGCCATATTCACAGTTACCGTCATCACCTTACTGCTACAGGCCTGCCAGACTGTTGACCAGCCGCCGCAGTCTGGTGGTGGCGGAGCAGATCGCGACCGGCCTCTGACGATACGGGTCCTCACACCGGCGCGGGTCGAACCCGGTGCTGTGGGCGAGGAACAACGGCGACTGATCGCAGATCTTCTTTTTGAAGGCTTGCAGGCGCTGGATGCCGACCGCCTGTTAACGCCGGTGGATGACAATGCCCACGCACGCTTCATGCGCGTATTGGCCTACGACTCGGACAATGAACTGGCCTTAGAAGGATTACAGAATATTGTGCTGCGTTATCTGGCCCTGTCGGAAGAATCCAGTCGTCGCGGTCAATTCGATGAGGCCGAGATCTTGTTGGGCCGAGCTCGCTTTGTGGATGCGGATCACCCCGATATCGCCAAAACCCGGCGTGTGCTACAGGCGGAAATGAATTCTGGAGACCTGTTCTTCGCGCTGGATAACCGGGAATTTTCACAACGCACTGCAGCAGCCCAGAGTCAGCTCGCAGATATTGCCAATCAGGCGAAGCAACACAGGGCCTTGTTTCTAATTACTGCACCAAACGATGATCTGGCGCGCTGGATGTTTTCAATCATGCGCGATGCGGTGGCGGGATATCGACTACGTGGCAACATCGAACTCGCCAGCCGCACCAGCATCAGGCTGCGCCTGCCATCAGACTAAGCCGGGGAAGGCTAGGTTTCCATACCCCCTTTCTCTGGCAATGTCCCAAATAGTGTAAACTGCCCCCATGTTTTGGACTAATTTGAGACAGAAGTTGCTCGCCATACCCTCGAAGTTTCGGTTTTCAGTTGGCGGCAATACGCGCAGTAGATTCATTCTCACTGCTTTTGGCATTGTCGTCATCCTGGTACTGCTGATTGGATTCTACTGGAGCAGGGAGCCCGCCCCGTTTTCCGTCGCCGGCACTACCAATCAGCGCCTGGCGAGAATAGGTGATGAGTATGTGGTTGGCAGTGCGACTACTGCCGCGCTGATCTCCGCAGCTGAAACATTGCTGGATAAGCCCGGAGGCTATCTGAGCAATGACATGCTGCCGCCAGGAATTTACCTGGACAATATTCCGAACTGGGAATTTGGTGTGTTGGTTCAGATAAGGGACTTGAGCCGATCCATGCGTGAGAGTTTTAGCCGCTCTCAATCCCAATCCACCGAAGATGTCGATCTGATTATCAGTGAACCGCGTTTCCATTTTGACAATGACAGTTGGTTGTTTCCTCCCACCGAGAGCGAGTATCGGGAGGCAATCGGCTACCTGAATTCCTATCTGTCGCGAATCTCAGATCCACAAAATTCGGATGCACAGTTTTTTGCGCGCGCGGATAACCTCGCCAGCTGGTTGCAGAATGTCGAATCCAGACTGGGTAGCTTGTCGCAACGCCTCAGTGCCAGTGTGCAGCAGCAGCGCGTCAATATCGACACTGCAGGGGAACAGGGCGCGCTGCAATCGACACCCACCAGAGCAGAAGTGCGGGTGAAGACACCGTGGCTGCAGATCGATGACGTATTTTACGAGGCCCGGGGTGCCAGTTGGGCATTGATGCATTTCTTGCGGGCCATAGAAATTGATTTCGAACAGGTGTTGGCAGACAAGAATGCCAATGCCAGTCTTAGCCAGATTATTCGGGAACTCGAAGCCAGTCAGCGCAACGTCTTCTTTCCCATTATCCTCAATGGCTCAGGATTTGGAATCCTCGCTAATCACTCCCTAACCATGGCTAATTATATCTCCAGGGCCAACGCCGCTATTATTGATCTGCGCTTGTTGCTGGCGCAGGGATAAACAGCCATTGAGTAAGAAATTTTCCCTGGCCGGTTATTTCCCAATTCTCGATTGGGGCCGCCGCTACCAAAGAGTCAATTTAGTAGACGATTCTATCGCTGCCGTGATTGTCGCGATCATGCTGGTTCCGCAATCTCTGGCTTATGCGCTGGTAGCTGGCTTGCCCGCGGAGATGGGTCTGTATGCGAGTATTTTCGGTCTGACGGTGTATGCCGTGTTTGGTACCAGTACTTCCTTGTCGGTAGCACCGGTCGCGGTTTTGTCTCTGATGACGGCGGCAGCCCTGGGTAGTCTTGCGCTACCCAGTAGCGCCGATTACATTGCCGCGGCGCTGACGCTCAGCTTTCTCTCCGGTGTCTTTTTGTTGCTGTTGGGACTGCTGCGATTGGGTTTCATGGCCAATTTTATTTCCCATCCGGTGGTGAGTGCCTTCATTACTGCGTCCGCAATCATCATTGGCCTCAGTCAGCTAAAACACTTGTTAGGCATAGAGACCGCCGGAACCAATGTTGTTGAACTTCTCACTTCTCTTTCCGCCTCGATCGGCGACACCAATTTCCTAACCCTGGGCCTGGGTCTGGGATCCATAGGAATTATTGTGTGGTGTCGAACCGGGCTTAAGAAACTTCTTGTCGGTCTTGGTTTGGAACCGCGATTGGTGTCTGCCATCGCGCGCTCGGGTCCGGTGCTCGTGGTCATCATAGTGGCGACGCTTGCCTACCAATTTAGACTGGATCAACAGGGGGTACAGCTGCTCGGAGTCGTGCCCAAAGGCTTGCCCGGCTTGGCCCTGCCGAAGCTTTCGCTGGACCTGGTAAACAGCCTGCTGGGCTCTGCCGCGTTGTTAGCCATCATCGGCTTCGTCGAATCCATTTCCGTTGGGCAAACGCTGGCGGCGCGGCGCCGCGAGCGTATCGATCTGGATCAGGAGCTGGTGGGGCTGGGTGCGGCGAATATCGCCACTTCCTTCGGCGGAGGCTTTCCCGTGGCTGGAGGATTCTCACGCTCGGTCGTGAACTTTGAGGCGGGGGCCTCGACTCCGGCTGCCGGATTTATTACCGCGGTCATGTTGCTGGTCGTTGCGCTGTTTCTCACACCGGTGTTGTTCTGGCTGCCGAAAGTATGTCTCGCTGCCATCATCCTGGTGGCGATATATCCACTGGTGGATTTTTCGGTACTGGGTAAATCCTGGAATTATTCCAAGGCCGATTTCATTGCCGTTTTCTTGACCCTGGCTCTGACGCTGATTATCGGTGTGGAAACCGGCATTGCGACAGGGGTAGCGGCGTCAATTCTGATTCATCTCTACAAGACTTCTCAGCCTCACGTCGCCGTGGTGGGCAGGGTGGCCGGCACCGAGCATTTTCGAAATATCGATCGACACAAGGTTGAAACCTTCGACAATCTGCTGTCGGTGCGGATCGATGAGAGTCTCTATTTTGCTAACACACGTTATCTGGAAGAGCTTATCTTTGGCTTGGTGGCAGATAAACCCGCCCTGGAGCACGTCATATTGATGTGCACCGCCGTCAACCAGATTGACCTCAGTGCCCTGGAGACCCTGGAAAAAATCAACGAGACCCTGGCGGAGTTGAATATTAAATTGCACCTGTCGGAGGTCAAGGGTCCGATAATGGATCGCCTGGCAGGCACAGAATTCTTCAGGTCCATCACCGGCAACAATTATCTCAGTCACAATCAGGCGGTGGAAGACTTGAAAGGCAGTGATTAGTCTTGGCCCGGATTTTCCATACGATGCCGGGAATATCGACAAAAAATATCTAGCTAATTTAAACAATTAGTTCAAAAGAGTGGCTTTGGTACTACGTTAAGTGAAAAGTGTGGTCGTGAGTTACCGGTGCTCCATTCTTTGGATACTTTTTCGGCGAAGATCCTCTACCCTACTTTCCTTGCGACCATTCGCGCTTCCATTTTTTCAGCGCTGCGGAACTCGCTGCGCTCAGACAGTCCTCGCTCAACCTGAAAAAATGAAAGCGCTAAAGCATGGTCTGATTTGCAAGGCAAGCAGGGTAGAGGATCATCGCCTCATTTCAGTGAAATCCTGCAGCATATGGTTTTAAACTATATTGAAATCGCTGGCTTGTCGTTTATCACATAATTCAGCGAATTTGAGTTGCCTAGTCCCCTTGCGCACAATCAGGCCATGTCTATAACCTTCACTTTAGACAGATTTGAGCGAGGACTGTTTGAGCGTAAGAGAACCCTCTACCTGAACTCTCTGCAGGTAGTAGAAGCATAATTCTATTCGGATTCAGAGATCCTCCTGGAGGAACATAGTTCCGCAGCGCTGGCTAAAGTGAAGGATATATGGGCGTGCGCAAGGGGACTAGGCAACTCGAATTCGCGGATAGGCTACACATATTCTCGGTCAGGCCCAGCAATATACATTGGATTTTAAATTCTGATCTTTTAAAGCTAACTCGATATTTTGTGGGGATACCTCAGGGATAGTCCGGTTTATAATGGCAGTTGGTTTTTTTGCAGGGATTGAATCATGACGATCTGGGTCGATGCAGATGCCTGTCCTAATCAGATCAAGGCAATTTTGTTCCGGGCGGCGCAGCGCAGCGGTGTGGCCCTGACCTTACTGGCGAATCAACCCCTGCACACGCCTCCAATCAAACATATCCAGGCAATTCAGGTGGCGCAGGGTTTTGATGTGGCCGACAATGAGATCGTCCGCCGCGTGCAATCCGGGGACCTGGTGATTACCGGTGACATACCTCTTGCGGACGAGGTCATCGACAAAGGTGCAGAAGCGCTCAGCCCGCGAGGAGAGGAATATTCCGCCAGTACCATAAAGGCCCGGCTGAATATGAGAGATTTTATGGATACCATGCGCAGCAGTGGAGTACATGGTGGCGGTCCCGCCCAATTCAGCGAGAGCGACAAACGGCAATTTGCCAATGCCCTGGACCGGTATCTGGCCAGAAATCCTGCGGACATATGACACTATTCAAAATTAAAGGAGTCAGGTATTGATGCAAGCTGGGGCAAGACTCGTGTGTATCGGTGCATTGTTCATCCTCGGTAGCTGTGGCGGCGACAGGGTCGCGCTCACTCCGTTGCAACCGGGAGATACGGTTGCTCGCATTCGGCGATAGCTTGACAGCGGGATTCGGCGCCGCTGCACAACAGAGCTATCCCGAGGTGCTGGAAAATCTGGCCCTGTTGAACATCATCAATGCCGGCGTTTCCGGGGAACTCTCCGCCGCCGGATTGCAGCGCCTGCCCGCCTTGCTGGCACAACATCAACCGAAGCTGGTTATTATCTGTCATGCTGGTAACGACATGCTTCGCAGCCGCGGTAACAATGCTGCTAAAAACAATATCCTGCAAATGATTGCGCTGATTCGGGAGCAGGCGGCGGAGGTCTTGTTACTCGGCGTACCCCGGCCGGGCGTGTTTTTATCGACGGCGGATTTCTATGACGAAATCGCCGAGGAAACCGGCGTTGCCTACCTGCCTGATCTCATGCAGGAGGTGTTAAGCAATGCCAGCTTAAAATCTGATGCTGTCCATCCCAACGCAGCCGGTTATCAATTTATCGCCAGCGATATCCATGCCTACTTAATTGAGGCCGGTGCTCTGTAAGCCAGACGTTCTCTGGCAGTTTACAGGGCGGCCTGAATCGATAGAGAGGTCAGGACAAAGCCACAAATATAAGTGCCAAGGCTGCCGAGGAATCGCAGGCGGCGGGGGTCGTTGAGAGTTTTTCAACAGCCTGCTAGGCCAGGGAAAACGCGAAGACCAAGAACACCAGGTATCCGGACAACAGGAACGCGCCTTCCGTGCGGTTTATATTCATCCCGCTTCTTGCCATTGGATAGAGAATCAGTGCAAACAGCATCAGGAATATGAAATCTTGCGAAGAAATCTGGTCGCCGTTAACTGGCGCGATCAGGGAGGTGATGCCTAGAATGCCCAGGATATTGAAGAGATTCGAGCCGATGATATTGCCCAGGGCGATATCGGTCTGTTTTCTGAAGGCGGCGATGCTGCATGTGGCCAATTCCGGAATGCTGGTGCCGATGGCAACCAGGGTAAGACCGATGACCGCCTCGCTGACACCCATGACGCGGGCGATGGTGACGGCGTTGCTGACGAAGACAATGCTGCCATACACGAGCAAGGCCATGCCGACGATGACCAACACCACATCGAAGGCCATGCCACGAGCAATGAGGCTGAAATCCGGAGCCGATATGGGTATGTCCTGGTCCTGGGTTTCGACACTGGCTTGTCGAAAATTGTAAACCAGAAAGGCGAGCAGTGCGGTGGTGAGAATCATACCATCGAAAAATCCGAGGCTGTTATCCAGTAACAAAATCCACAGCAGCAAGGAGGCGGCGATCATCTGCGGTATCTGATTTCTCAATAACTGACGGGTAATGCGCAGCGGATTGATTAATGCAGTAATACCCAGGATCAGGCCTATATTGGCGATGTTGGATCCGATCACATTGCCTAGAGCGAGGCCGCTCAAATCGGAGGTGATGGAACGGACGCTAACGGCGAGTTCGGGCGCACTGGTTCCAAGTGCGACGATGGTCAATCCGACTATCAGCGGAGAGATGCCTGCACGCAGGGCGATATTGGCGCTGCCTCGCACCAGGGTTTCTGCGCCGGCAACGAGCAGAATAAAGCCAAAAGACAGAAAAATTATCGGAGTCAGCATGACCGAATCCGCTCGATGTGTGAGTTATAGCTTGACCACCATCTTACCGAAATTATTGCCGCTGAACAGACCCAAGAAAGCATCAACGGCATTATCCAGGCCTTCGACCACGGTCTCGCGGCTCTTTATCTTGCCTGCCTGGATCCAGGGAACCATGTCTTGCAGAAATTGCTCACGCTTGTCGCCGTGGTCGGAAACTATGAAACCGTTGATGCGAATCTTCTTGCCGACGATGAGCATCAGATTATTTGGGCCGGGAGCCGGCTCGGCATTGTTATAGGAAGAAATCATGCCGCAGGCCGCGATGCGGCCAAAGGGATTCATGACATTCAACGCCGCTTGCAGATGGTCACCGCCCACATTCTCGTAATAGACATCGATGCCATCGGGTGCCACATCTGCGAGCGCCTTGCTGAGATCGCCACAGGTTTTGTAATTGATTACCGCATCAACTCCGCATTCATCCAGCAACCATTGTGCCTTGGCGTCGCTGCCCACACTGCCGATTACACGACAGTCCTTTAATTTTGCGATCTGGCATACATTCGCGCCCACTGCGCCCGATGCCGCAGAAACGAAAACCGTCTCACCTGGCTTGGGCTCGCCGTAGGTTAACAGGCCAACATAAGCCGTTAAGCCGGGCATGCCGAGCGTGCCGAGATAGAGCGAGAGCCGGTCAGGATCGAACGGCGTAAGCTTGCTAACGGTGGCGGCGGGGGCTACGAATTTGTCCTGCCAGGCCGCGCCATTCAACACGATATCACCTACCTGCAAGCTGGCATCGGCGGATTCCATCACTTCGCCCATAGCTCCGCCGTACATGACCGTGTCTAGCTGGTAGGGCGCCGCGTAGCTGGCCTCGGCGCGCATGCGACCACGCATATAGGGGTCCACCGACATGAAGCGATTTTGAACCAGCACCTCGCCGTCGTCAGGTGGTTGTAGCGCTACTTCCACCAGGGCGAAATCGTCATGGGTGGGCATACCAACAGGGCGGCGTATCAAATGAATTTGTCGGGCTTTGTAGTTGCTCATGGATGTTTACTCATTAAGTTACGGTTGTTCTCAAGTGCCGGGGTCGGCAATCGCTTTCGTGCTGCGATTCTGAATAACGACGATTGCCACCAGTATCCCGGCACCTACCATGTGAAAATAGATCGGAAACGGCGTCCACATCAGTAGCGCGGCGCTTAATAGCAACAGGCCGGCTATGGCCGCATTGATCTTGGTTTCCAGATGCCAGGAGAGTACGCCGGCCATTGCGTATAGGCCCATGCAGGACCAGATAAAGACTTCAATGCGCTCGGGCCAACTACCGGATATCAGTGGTGAGTAAGCAAACAGTACCGGCACCAGGTAGAGTCCTTTGGCGACTTTCCAACTGGTTAATCCGGTCGCCATTGGCGAGGTACCGGCAATACCGGCGGCGGCAAAAGAGGCCAGGCATACGGGCGGCGTCACATTACTGTCCTGGGATAGCCAGAATATGATCAGGTGGGCGCTAAGCAACATACCCGTCAATTGCTCAGGTTGTAGCATTTCGTTTCGAATAAGTTGCTTCATCTCCAGCGGCATTTCCTGCAAGGCGATGAGCGGATCGCCGCCAAACAGGCTGAGGGTAGCAGCCACGTTGGAGGGCAGGTCCCCCGCCTGTAATACGATGAGCAGTTGTGATTGCGACAGCAAATCAAAAATCACCGGGGCCGAGAGCGTGGCTAGAACGATATAGGAGGCGGTCACCGGCAGGCCCATGCCTATTACCAGAGACGCCAGAGCCACCAGAACCAGCGTGATCAACAGGCTGCCTTGGGCCCACTCCGCGATCATCAATGAGAAGGCATTACCGACGCCGGTCGTGGTGATCACATTGATAAAAATGCCCACCGCGACCAGCAACAGGGCGATGAACACCATGGTTTTGACCCCGTCTACCAGGGCATCGAATATGTCTGGCAGGCGCATGGGAGTCGGTGAGAGCCATGAAGCACCGATGACGGTAATGATTGCGAAGGCAGCGGAAGACGTCGGCGTTCGGCCTGCTATCAGCGTGCCGACCAATACCGCAAGGGGAATGATGAAATGCCAGCCTCTGGCAAACACGTCGGATAATTTTTCGGTGTCACCCTGGGCAGTTGGTGTTATGCCAAGACGTTTCGCTTCGATGCGAACGAAATAAGAAACAGTCAAAAAATATAACACTGCGGGTAAGGCGGAGGCAGCAATGATAGTAAGGTAGGATATACTGGTGTAGCTGGCTAAAACAAAGGCACCTGCCCCCATTATTGGAGGCATTAAGGCGCCACCAGTTGAGGCCGCGGCAACTACGCCGGCCGAAAACCTTGCGGTGAAGCCGGACTTCTTCATCATCGGTATGGTAATTACGCCAGTTGAGACAGTATTGGCTACGGCAGAGCCGGACACCGAACCCATCAGTCCGGAGCCGATCACGGCAACCAGGCCAGCACCACCGGTGAAGCGACCGGCCAGAGAATGGGCCAGGTCGACGATGAAATCTCCCATGCCTGAGCGTAATAGAAATGAGCCAAAAATAATAAACATGAACACGAACGTGGAGGAGATGTTGGCGGTTAGCCCGAACATGCCTTCGCTGGTGAAGAAACTGCGATAGAGCACGGTTTCCAGGCTAAGACCAGGAAATGAGAACACGCCGCTGATATATCTGCCAAGGAAAAGGATATAAGACAGGCTGACGATGATCAATATGGGCATGATCCAACCGGTAGTGCGCCGCGTGAACTCGATCGCCAGTCCAATCGCAATTATAGAGAACACGTAATCGCTGAGGATGTACTCGGTTTCCCGGGCATATAGCGCATTCTCGAACAGGATCAAATAGGCAGAAGTAAGAATTGCGGTTATGGCGAGGGCGACGTTCACCCAATACGAAATAGATTTTCGGGTGATCTTGTCAGATTCGTTGGCCATAAATGCGCAGATGGCGCAGAAGCCGCCAAAGTGGATTGCGGAGAGCCATAATTCGGAGATACTGGCAAAGACATTACAATAAATATGGAAGAGCGCGAAGAAGAATGCTGCCCATCTCAAGTACTTTGATTTCATAATCTGGTAGTCAAACTCCTGCTGCCTAGTTTAAAACCGCCGTCGGTTCTTCGACAATAAGCCTTGCGGGTATGTCTAATCCAACTTCACGATAATATCGAATCGCCCCGGAATGCAGTGGCGCACCAAGTCCCTCAATTGCGATCTCCAGGCGCATATCCCGGGTGGCTCCATGGATATCCTGCAGTGTAGCAAGGTTTTCCCATATAACTTTTGTCACCTGGTAGACGACTTCTTCGGAAATATCATCACGGGTGACCAACACATTGGGCGAGCCGACGGTGCGTATCAGTTTGGTCTGGTTAGGATAGGTGCCTGGGGGAAATTCATACCAGTCCCAAAGCGGATATTTTGCGTTGATCTTGTCGAGGGCTTCCTGGGTCCAGTTCAGTATAGTCAAGCGGTCGCCCAGCAAGGCGAAAGCCTGAGTTATTGAGCTAACCGGGGCACCGCCCGGGATGTTCATGCCGACGATATTGCCATCCTGAATGGCGCTGGTAGTGGGTCCATAGCCCATATAACCGAGCGTGAATTTTTCTTCGTAGTCTATGCCCAGGGTCTCGAGAATGAATCTGCCGGTTTGTTCGGCGCCGGAGTTACGGGCACCTAGAACATAGCGTTGTCCACTGAGATTATCCAGATCCATGATCTCGCCGCTGGTGGCCAATTCACTGAGCAGCACGAAGTGTTCGACATTTTGCCACAGCGCACTGACACTCCGTATATGGGTCTGGGGGCTGCTTATAGGCCCCTCGCCATTCCAGGACCAGGCCCCGAACGGACCCTGCAGGATCGCAAATTGGGCCTGGTTATCTCTCAGCAGTTTTACGTTTTCCAGCGACCCAGCCGAGCTGATGGCGGTGAGGGAGATGCCATGGGAGTCGGAGAGCTGGGAATGGGCAATGGTGGCAATTGCGACACCCACAGGGTAATAGGTGCCGCCGGTGGTGGCGGTGGTGAGAATAAAGGGACGTGCCCGGCTTAGTTCGTCGCTGCATGACAGCATAAGTATCGCGACAATCGCACTAACGACCAAATTTCTCATTAATAATCCGTGTGCTGGTGAAGATGGCCGTTATTGTGTGGCCTCTTCACCCTCAGTTCTTCTTGTTTTAATCACTAAACCACTGAAACATAGCGGGAAATAACGAGAGTACGCCGAGTCTCCAAGGGCATTCGATGAAACCATATTTCCATTTAAAGCACAATAAGAGTCCAACCTGCCGATGACAGTGCTGCCGGACCCAGCCCAGTGCCAGGCGGCACCGAATGCCGCCCTATGGCCGTTCTTAGGGAGTCGAGTTTGCTTCGATGGATTTAGCTGCTGAATTCTTCTATCCTTGCCGTTACTCATCGTCAGGCTTCCATTTGTCGAAGTATCTGGTAGAGCCTACGCACTGAATTGAATGATCAATCGAGAGACTCTTCTGCGGAGGCGCCGCTGCAATGTGTAGATTTCTATCTCTGCTGCTGTGTTCTGTATCGTCCGCGGTATTATTCGCAGCGCCGTCACCCGACCCCCTGTTTCAATCCGCTGATTTGCTGGATATCACCCTGGTCGCTCCCTTCGATCAGATCGATCGCGACCGCGATAAAGAGAGGGAGTACGAAGGCTCGCTGAGCTACACGGATGCAAATGGGCAGGAGGTGGTGCTGGACATTACGCTCGAGGTTAGGGGCAACGATAGACTTAAGAAGGCGAACTGCAGATATTCACAACTCTGGGTGGATTTCAAACGCAGGCAGACAGCCGGGACATTGTTTGAGAACCAGAATCGCCTGAAGATGGTGGTGCAATGCGGCAGGCGAGTGAGTTACGCGAATTACATCGTCAAAGAGCTACAGGCATACAAGCTGTTTGCCGAGATCTCCGAAATTAATTTCGATACGCGCCTGCTGAATGTCACCTACATCAATAGCGGTCGTGGCAATGCTGGCAGAACGCACCTCGGCTTCTTTCTGGAACATCAAAATCGGCTTGCCTCACGCTTCGATATGGAAGAAGTCGAGATAAATCGTGTGTCTTCAGCCGAGTTAAATCCCCGGCAGAGCGCATTGTTAGCGCTGTTCATGTACCTGATTGCGAACACCGATTACGCGGTTACGCGTGGCTCGGGGGGTGGGGAGTGTTGCCACAATGCCAAGCTGCTGCAGGATCGAGACCGGCAATATTTTCCTATCCCCTACGATTTTGATTCTTCAGGTTTCGTCAATACGAATTATGCGGCGCCACCGGATCCGGCGCTGCGCATATCCAGAAATACGCGCAGACTATACCGGGGGTTCTGTGTGCCGCCGGAGACCTTAGATGCAGCAATACGGGTGGTTCAGGCCTCGCGGGATCGGATAGTTTCCATAGTCGGCGATACCAGCCATGTAGATCAGCGTGTTGCGAACCGCTCCGTGAGATTTGTGGAAGATTTTTTTGAAATAATCGATGATCCGAGAAGAACCGAACGTCTGATTATTCGAGCCTGCAGGGGATGAGCCAGGCGCGGCTCTCCTTGCAGGTCCAAGTCTGGCGAGGCAGCAAAACGAGAGCCAGCCAGTGGCCCAGCGACAGGCAAGACTTGACCCTGAGATAGGCAGCAAAACCGGAGACAGCCAGTAAGCCGTGCAACAAGCACGACCTGACCCTGTGACCTTGAATTGGCTAGTTACGAGGCGCTACCTGAGCATCGCGTAAATTACCGCTGAAGACGGAGACGCCCTGGCCGATCCCTGCGCCGGATTGAAAATTGAATGCGCGACTGGCACCACGTTGGCTGTCGCGAGTATCCTGGAATTCAGCCAGAGCGGCGAGTTCATCTTCGGTGAGGTCAAAAGAGAGCGCTTCACGTTGTGCTTCAGGGCTGCTCAGTGCCTGCATCTTCCTGCGCATCTCGCTACGATCTAGCTGCTGGTTTCTCATCTCCGACATCAGGTCCATACGGGACTGGGTCTGATCGGCAATCAAATTGCTCAGTGCCGTCATGATAATCTCCTTGCGTTCCTCGGAGACATCCAGATTCTGCAAGAAGCCACCAAACTGTCCCTGCAGCGACATGAGCTGAGCTAATTCTGTCGGCTCCAATGCGGATAAAGCCGTCAACAAGCTTAGAGGGGAAGCGGGATTGCGTCCCTCACTTTGGGTCTGCAACTCTGAGGTGATTCGTTGTCTTATTTCACGCTCCAACTGCAAATATTCCGGATTCACCTGCTTCTGTGCGAGTTCCAGCTCCCTAGCCGTAGATATGAGCTGACTGCCGAGGGTGGTGAGTTCGCTTTCCAATTCGCCGAGCCGATTTTCGAAGCTCAGGCGAAGACGGCTATTGTCTTCAACCTGGGACATGAGACGATTCACCTGTCGCTCGTAGTCTTCGATTTGTTGTTGCCGCAATTGACTCTGGTGTTGGGCGTTGTACGCGTACACGCTGCCGGCTAAGAATCCTATTGCGAGTATACTGATGACAATTTTCATGGAGGGTTACGTAGTCCAGTTCGATAATCAATTTAAGAGTCAGCATTTTTTGCGGTCCGCGCCGATGGTGTCCCTGACATGACCGGATAGGGGTTCTTCTTCTTCCAGTTTGTTGATCAGCATATTTGCACCGACAAAGATGGCCGCAATCGTAGTAATTCCGAGTACCAGGCTGATTCGAAATAGCATCACGATGTTGAAACCGGTGAAGTAAAACACCAACTCGGCGGCCACATTGACCATCACCAGAGAAACACCCAATACAATCCAGACCGTTTTATTCATAGGCTAACCGTCATAAAAATGTTGCCTGGCCCCTGCCTTGGGCGGGCTGCAATTCACTTATTTCGAGAGTAGCAGTATTCCCCGAATGTGACTACCATCGTATTCTGTGAACATGAAGACATCGTCCAGAGCGTCCCGATTTACCAGGGCCGGAATGATATCGCCGGTAGTGGCATCGACCCCAAGATCTATGGACAGGTCTGCTATTCGATTCTCTATTAGGTCCAGATGCGGGTTACCGCCGATGGAGACGTTATTGAGGATTTCGCGGATATTGATTTCGTAGTTATCCCGTTGCCGGCTATAGTCCAGCGCCCCGAGAAAACCCGCCGAGTCATCCGTCGGTTCAATGCTGTTGAGGAAGATCTTTAGCTGATCGTCTATCAGTACCAGCAGGTCTTCGAGATCCCGGTTGCCGTCCAGATTAGCCGTATGGGTGGGCGTAATTTCATCGCTGTCCCGATTTTGTGCCTCATTTGCAATATTCCTCACAGAATTTGCCAGGCGGATAACCGACGGGAATTTGAGCTCCACCGTGATTTTGCGGGTGGGCCGGCGAGCGAAACGTTCGCCATCGTTAGGATAGATAAATGCTTCGATAGAGACGCTGCCGGAGAGCGCAAGCCAGACGAAAATATCCGCGACCGATATGGATTCTACCCGCCACAGCCACAGGTCTTTAAGGCCGTCTTCGTCCTCATCATATAGGAAGGTGCTCAATACATTGCCACCTGAACGCAGTACCTGCCGGGGCTTTTGCAAATCCATGCCGCCCGCGCTGCCAATGAACAAACTGACCTTGCCGCCTTCTCGCAACAGTAAGTCATCGATACCATCGCCATTCACATCTTCAAGAATTTCTTCGTGAGTCAGTGCGAGCACGCCGGTTAAATTAGAGAAATCCAGGGAATCGATATCGAATTCGCCGAGTCTTGCTTCTATCTCTGCAATATTCACGCTGTAGCTGGGACTGACCGGGAAGTATCGCTCACCCAACTCGTCCGCGACAAACACATCCAGCTTCTCATCGGTGCGGGAGACCAGGTCGTCGAAGCCATCGTTATTGACGTCGCGTAATTCCATCATGGGAATGCGAATCGCCTGACCGGTTCGGCCCTCCAGTCCACTAGCATTCAGATTCGTTCGTATTCGAAAATCAGACTGCACGGAGAGTGCCTGCTGATAGCCCTGCTTGCCATGGCTGACGAAAAGATTGAGCACGCCGGCGCCGGGAATAATGAGATCGTCCTTGCCATCCCCGTTAATGTCGCGGGAGAAGTGGAGACGATTGATGCCTTTGCTGAGGAAACCAGGCAACCCGGATTTTATAGTTTGTGGTTCGAGTATGTCATGTCCTTCTATATGCCACACCAGTACTTCGCTGCCATCGACCAGGGCGATGATGGACGCAGAGTTGGGCTCCGAATAAGCCGTACTGATGTCCCAACCAACCGCCTGACCGGGGAGTTCGATTTCATCGAAACCGGATTCAAAATCGAAGCCATCCTCCCCTTGAAAATAGATTCGAATTCGATCATCGAGCACCGTGATCAATTCCCTCAGGCCGTCAGCGTTGGTATCGGCGACGATCAGGGTTTCAGATTCGGCGGGAAACCAAAATGCCTGACTTCGATATTCCAGGTCGGCCCCTAGCGAGGGCAAGTAAAATCCTGCAACAAGAATCGGTAAAGCAAGGGTCGCAGGCCAGCGAGAGCAATTCATGGTGCAGAGACCAATATGGTAGTGGCGGTGCCATGGCGTAACAAAAGGTCCGGCCTGGAATCGTTATTGAGTTGCAGAACTTCAAATCCAAACACGGTCCTGGAAGACACATACTCCCAGAAAGGCTGATCGGCAATGCGTAAATCTCCGCCAATTTTCTTTGCGGCCAAGGTGCCACTGTCGGTGATGTACAGTGCGTCCACACTGCCGTCCCCGTCGACGTCATAACGCATCGACATCTGCTCGGAGAGACCCCGCACATTGCTTGCCGAAAAACTTTCCTGCAGCCGCGAATCGGGTCGGCGATTAAAGAGTAGATTCGACTCAACTTGAGCGGCGCCATAGAGCAGCTGAATACGGTGAATGCTGGCGTTGCGAATGACATCTACCACGGGCACCGTGTAATAGCTCACATTCATTACCGGTGGGGCTTCAGTTGCAATATCGATAAAACTGAGGCGAACATCATAACCGGAGAAACGCAAGATCTGGTTGGGTTGTCGAAGATCGAATTCGCCATCGTGGTTGAGGAAGAAGCGGGCATCCCACTCATCGCCATCGCCGGAGAGACGGTACAAATCTGCCTGCTGGTCGTTATTCAGGTCGATGAGTTGGAGATCACCGCTGGTCTCGAGAGAGCCAGTCCAGTCTGGCAATTCCCGAAAGCCTGTTGCCAAACTCTGGTAGTGGATATTTAGTTGTCCGCGGCCATCGTCTCCAACATTGATATATGCAATATCCAGCAGCTCGTCGCCATCGAGCAGGGCGAGACTTGCCGCTGGCATCCATTGCTCAGTACGTAGCAGTGAAGTGATTTCGGCTTCTGTTTCACCCCACTGCTCGATGTAGTCGGCGTACGGAGACGGTGCCTGGGCGGTGATTTCGACGACCACCCCACGTTCGGGGTTGATGGAAATATTGGCGTCGAGTCGATCGTCATCACGGCGCCTGGCTTGAGGGATAGCCTGGTTGATCGTGGCAAACGTGGAAACCAGCTCAAATTGTTCGCTGCCGGTGCCCTTAAAGAATCCGTAAACATTGTCACCGGGCAGGAGCAAATCCACAAAGCCGTCGCTGTTAATGTCTACAATGCTGTCGATGAACAATACCCTCTCCAGATTGGGTACGGTGGCGATCATGTCCCATTGCAGCAGTTGCTGGATATTGCCGGCGTAACCGTCGATGGCAGTGGAAAGGCTGTAGACAGCATCGGCGGCGAAAAGAATTAACTCCGTGCCAGGCTGCCCTCGAACATCGGCGAAACCGACCGCGATGATTTCGGTTTTGATTTCGATCCGCTGTGGAGTAGCGGCAAAGTTGCCGTCAGCTTGTTGATGATAGATATGCAGTTCACGACCGAGTCCGGGTTGATAGTGTGAGATGATAATATCTTTGGCACCGTCGCCGTCGACGTCTTCGGTAATTAAGGGCTCGAAGTTGTCTTCCCGGGCCAGTTCAAACGCCACATAGTTAGATTGTGCGGCTGACCACAGGGGAATGAGGCACAAAAACCATCCCAATAGAAAGGGGAGGGAGGCGATTTTCTCTCCGATCTGTATTTGTTTTCGTACTCGCAATGAAAAACGCCTGAAGGCCAGAGGCCAACTGCCATTATTCAGCGCTGCCCTAGTTTGATTCTTCAGTTAGCTCACCATAGTCAGTACTAAAGTTGAATAGACCGAAAATACTGTGGGATCGTTCTCCCTCCAGCCGCTGGTAGCTATAGAGTGAGAAAAGCCAGAAATCCAGTATCGTCAGGCTGTTACTCGCCGGGTTCAGGAACGCGCTATAGTTGAACAATGGCCATAGGGAGAACTGGCTGATTCTCCGGCCTGGATCCCACAATCGAATCGGCACTTCTGTCACCGCCCGGCCATCATAAACTTCCAGTACCACGTTTTCACCCAACTCGAATTCCTGATTGAGCCTGATGATCAGATCCTGAGCCGAGTTCAGATTGATGCCGTTGAGCGAAAGAATCAGGTCACCCTCTTTAATATTGGCCGCCGGTAATGGGCTACCAGGGAAAAGCTCTACCACCCTTGCTGCCACCAGATCGGCTCGATTGCGAATGTTTACGATCTCGCTGCGATAACCGGCGCGAGTCGCCAGCGGATCGACGCGATAGAGTTCCTGTGGTGGTGGGTTTTTGCTTATCATTCGACCGATGACCGTTGCCTCAAATACCACCGTGTTGCGCCTCACCTTGAATTTGAATTCAGATTCATCTGCTGCTGGTGCCGGTGCGGAATTTTGCAAAGCCAGGATCGCATCGGGGTGATCGGTAGCCGTCCCATTCACCGTCAGTATGATATCTCCTACCTGAATTCCGGCTGAATCCGCCGCCCCATTGCCGACGATGCTGCGTACCCGCACCCCGGGAAGGATTTCGACATTGGCGAGAGAGTCGCTCTCGTTGAGGCTGGTTTCCAGGCCAAGATCAATGCTGGGGGTACTGTTATCAGTTTCATTAACCAGGCTTAGCTCATCGGCGGAGAGGGTAATCGACGGCACCAGCACGGCGGGTTCGTAACTGACGCAGCCGCCGAGTAACAGGCAGGTGGCGAGGGTCATTAAAAATTTACGAGGATGAAGAGCGGTTCGATCCGGGTACATTAAAGTTTCCTCCGTTGCACTATCACCAGCGCCAGGCAGAGAAAGATTAGCAGAGCAGGCCATGGCACCCACCAATTTAATTGCTGCACCCGTTCGTCCACCAGCACATCGGAAAAACCGCGTACGATGCGGCTCACATCCTGCAAGTAGGATTGATCCAGCAGGGAAGGCTGGAATGTAGCGTACAGGTAGTGTGAGAAGTCACCCAGGGTGGATTTAAATATGTCGATGGCGAGAGTGATCCCCAGCGCGGTAGTAATCGCCTGAGTTGTGGAGTGTGCCGACACCGAAATCAGTAATCCAAAGGCGATGGCAGGGGGAATTGGGACGATGGCGAGTTGCAGCCCCAGGCCAATTTCTTCACGAATCTCGGCCTCGCTGATGAGTTCGAAGCCATCTTCGACGATGGGTCCGAATTCCCAAAACCAGCCGCTACAGATGTAACTCACCGCCATTAACAATAGCAGTGACAATATGGCCAGCACATGAATGTGGAACAGTTTTGCGATGATCAGACTCGGTCGGCTGATGCGGCGGATCAGTAAATGCCGAACTGCACCGACGTCCCTCTCGTAACTGAAACTGTAAGCCGCCTGTGCAACCAGCAGCAAACCCAGCATAGTTAAACCGGTGCTCAAGCCATCTACGAAATAACCATAGGCATTTTCAGCCACCGCGGCGTCGAAGCTGTTCCTGCCCAGCAGACTGTCTCGAGCCTGGACTGAGGTTTCCTGTAACTTGATTATGAGGTACTGCATTACTACCACCAAGGCGGGCGCGAGTACGATCAGCTTGCTGCCGAAGGTTCGCAGGGAGACATAAAATTCTGCCCTGATTGCCGTCTCCAGGCCGTTAAAATAGTGCTTCAGCAGGCTCATACTACTGCGCCTCGCTGCAGATCTTTCGAAACAGGCTGCTCAGTGAGGCCCGCTCCAGGATCAACTCGGATACGGGAATCTGCCGGTCGATCAAAGCCTGATTGAGTGCCGCGGATGCCAGATTTTCCAATACGATGTGCAGGTATCCGTCTGCACCTATCTGTACCAGCTCGCAGCCGGCGAGTGCCTTAATTACTGCCGCTGCCGCCTCGGCCTGATCCGTTTTTACCAATACCGTGGTGGTAGATTGACTCAGAAGATTGGCAGTTTCATCGCTCACCGCAATACGCCCGCCGTGCAAGATGGCGATATGGCTACAGATCTGTTCCAGGTAAGGCAGTTGATGACTGGAAAGCAGAAACGAGGTGCCCTCTTCCCGGTTGAGCGTCTCGATGAGCTGTAACACGTCATCGACGCCGCCGGCGTCGAGTCCGTTAAATGGTTCATCCAGCACGATGAGCGCCGGGCTGCCTAACAAGGCCTGGGCAATTGAGGCGCGGCGCTTGTTGCCGAGAGAAAGATGTTTAACCTTAAAATCGCTGAAGCGTTCGATGCCCAATAGATTTTCCACCTGTTGGGGGGTTCGAGTCGGCTGGTCGCAGAGCAGTCGAGCGTGTTGCATACATTGGCGTACGGTGAGATAGGGGTGAAGACTGGGGGTATCGAAAATACCTACAACACTGCCCTTCGCCGCGTGCAACTCGGCCGGCGCGTGGCCCAGGATCGATATGTCGCCGCCCTGGTAGGGCTGTAATCCGAGGATACATTCCAGTGTAGTGGTCTTACCGGAGCCGTTGAGACCTACCAGGCCGTGTATCGAACCGCGCCTGATCTGCAGATCGAGGTCCTTGAGGACTTCGAAGTCGCCATAGCTTTTGTTCAGTCCGGCAACGGAGAGTGCAATTTCATGCATGGTTTTTGTGGATAATGAGTTATGGATAATTGCCCACGCATCTAATCTACGAACAAATCGTCCACCTGGAGTTGTTGGACCGTACCAAATTGCTCAAGTTCCTCGGTGTCGAGGATGGAGAGATCGCCAACGATGGAAATAAGTTTAGGCCTGTCTTTAACATGTTGTCGTTGGAAGTTCAGCAGATCATCCATGGAGGCGGATTGCAATTCCTGGAAACGCCGCCGTCTTGGGTCTCCCTCGATACCGAGCCGCTCCCAGCCACGCACGGCACCAATCACCTGGCGAAAACTAACCTTGGACGTGCGATAGCGGTTCAGCAGGGAATTGACCGATTCATCGAATCTTTCCGTTGAAGCCGGCATATTATCAATCAAATCGATGAATGCAACGAGGGCATCCACGGTCTTGTCAGTCTGGGTGCCGATCACGCCCAGCATCAGATTCTGATCATTGATTCTGCCCCCCTGGGCATATCGAGCCGATACCGAATAGGCCAGTGCGCGCGCCTCACGCAGTTCCTGAAACACTACACTGGACATGCCACTACCGAAGTAATTTGTATAGATTGAAGACAGCACACTGTCGTCCTCCGAGTACAGGCCGTCAGGGTATTCGATACGCACCTGTGCCTGCGCAGTTTGCTGGCCGACCACATAAATCTGGGTCGAATCGATATCGCGGGCGGTGCGGAATCGAAAATCCGGTGTTTCCTTTAGCACGTCAGCAGGTGTGTGGTGCCGCCGGAGTATTGCCACCAGGTCTTCCAGTGGCAGGGAACCGGTATAGGACAGGGTATGTTGATAGTCCAGCAGGCTGGCGGGAAGTGACATCAATTCCTCTACCGTGGTGGCTTCAATCTCCTGAGTAGTGAGGGCTTCCAGCATCGGTGATTCCTCGCCATAGCGATTGTAGAGGTATAGCGCCCGGGAGATCGCTGGCGGTGAACTCTTCCTGTCCACCCTGGATTTCAGGAGGATTCCTTTCATCTGCTCCAGGGTTTGCTGATCGCTTACCGGAGATCTTATGAATTCCATCATCAGGGCAACACTTTCCTCAAATTGCTCGTCGAGGCCACTGATGGAAATTCCTGAGCTGTTTTCTCCGGCGCCAAAACGAAATTCGCTACCCAGTCGATACCACTGCTTCTGCAATTCTTCATTGCTTAAGTTCGGGGTGCCGGCGACGTCCATCAACGCGGCGGCGAGGTTCAGTTTCTCGTTTTCCTCCGTGCCGACATCGATGCTCACGGAGAAGGAGAACAGATCATTGAGCGGGTTCGGTGCGTAATACAGTTCTACGCCGTCGGCAAATTCGATCACCCGATAGTCTCGGTCGACTTCAACATAACTTGGCTCTATGGGGGTGAAATCCATGGCCAATATTTGTCCGGCAAAATCGGATTGGCGGGTCGGGTCGATTGTTACCGGATCGATCTGTGGTTTCTCCACCACGGGAATGTCGTGTTGTGCATTCACCTGATAAATGGCGACGTAGTCGTCACCAAAGTACTTGTTGGCTACTTCGATCACGTCCGCCTTGCCCAACTGCTCCATGCGCTGTATTTCGGAAACATAATAATCCCAGTCCGCACCTTCGATAAAAGCCTGGCGCATCATGGAGACCCGCGCGGTATTGAATTCCTGGCTGGCTTTCTGGCCCTTCTTGAAGTCATTTATGATGGCGGGAATGATCCAGTCCTCAAACTCACCGGCCTTGACCAGTTCAATCTGGTCAAGCAAGAGCTGCTCAACTTCTTCCAGGGTCTGATCCTGCTTCGGCACGCCGTAGAGGGTTTGTGCGCCGCTGTCATTGAGAAATTGGGGAGATGAGCCGGCGCCGGCCACCAACTGTTGTTGATTCAAATTCAGATTAATCAGGCCGGCGGTGCGATTGTCGAGGATCATGTCCAACAGAATCAGTGCTTCCTTATCTTCATCGCCATTGCCTACGGTACGAAACGCAATCTGCACTTGCTCTTCACCCGGGTATTGCACGGTTCGGCGCTCGGCGCCGACCAGCGGAGCCTCCTGCCAGGGTCCAACTTCAGGCACTGGCTTTGATTCCCAGTGGGAAAATTTTTCGCTAATGAGGGCAATGGTTGTGTCGATGTCGATGTCACCACTGATAAAGATGCCCATATTGTTCGGCACGTAGTTGCTCTCGAAATAGTCTCGAATATAGATCAGAGAAGGATTCTTCAGATGCTCAATCGTACCGATTGTCGGTTGCTGCCCATAGGGGTGAGTCTTGTAAAGCATTTCATTGAGTGCGGCGTAGATAATGAATCCGCGGCTGTCCAGAGAGCGATTTTTTTCCTCGTAGACAGTCTCTAACTCGGTATGGAAGATGCGGAATACCGGGTTAACGAAGCGGTCCGATTCAATTTCTGCCCATTGCTCGAGGCGATTGGAGGGCAGGCTCACCTTGTACACCGTCTCTTCGTTTGAGGTGTGGGCGTTGAGGCCGGTGCCGCCCATGGCGTTGTAGAGCTTATCAATCTCGTTGGGTACCGCAAATTCTGCCGCCCCTTGCGCGACGCTGTTTATCTCGGCGTAGATTTCCGCCCGCGCCGCCGGTTCGGTGGCATTGAAGTGTTGTTCATAAAGTTCGACGATACGGTCGAGATAAGGCTCCTCGGCGGCATAGTCGAGCGTGCCTAAATGTTGATTGCCCTTGAATAGCAAGTGCTCGAGATAATGGGCGAGGCCGGTGGCATCCGCCGGGTCGTGCTTGCTGCCGGCGCGCACTGCGATCTCGGCATAGAACCGGGGTGATTCATGGTTCTCCGTGAGATACACCTTGAGACCATTATCGAGTTGGAAAATCTGCGCATCCAGGGGATCATTTTCATTGGCCTGGTTTATACGTTGATAACCCGCTGTTGCCGGTGTCGACTCGGTAAACTCCTGGGATTGTGACTCTTCAGCGCCAGTAGTGCTCTGCTCACTGCAGGCGAGCAGGCCCAGCATGGCTAACGACGCCAGCAGGGTTCGCCAATGTCTGGCAGCAATTATATATCTCATCTCGGTACTCCACGATAATCAGCTAATGGTCACTCAGAATGCGGCTAATGTAGGGCATTCCGGAGGAAAATGTAAGTAATGTAACCTAAGCGGAGATTGGGCTCGCCCGGTGCTTGAAAAAAGGGCAGAAAATCAACTTGTTATCCCACGTGCCTGGGTCTCGTTTTGTCGCTAAAGTTAGACTGTTAGCGGTCTTTAAGGCGTATAATTCCCCAATCTGTGACTGGAAACCAGGGATCATCGCTAACTCCATGAAATTGCAACGAAATTATCTCTTTCTCACGCTGATAGCTGCAAGCCTTATAGGCTGTAGTAACAGCGCTTATCGCGACAGCGCCGACGCTGAAACGTACGGGGCCATCGCCGCTAAAGCGCCACTGGTGGCTGGAATGAGCGACCAGGTGCTTATCGACGAGGAGAAACAAGTCGATCTGACTGCATTTCAAGTGAATAACCAGGTCTACGATTTTTTGGATGATGAAGCAGAAGGGGAAGTCGGCGCCAGCATCATCAGTTTGAATGCGGCGCTGGATTTGGCTTTCCAACACAGCAAGGACTACCAGACTCAAAAAGAGCGACTGTACCTGGAAGCCTTGGCCCTTACCTTCGACCGCTATCGATACACGCCGACCTTTAGTGCCAATGGTAGTGGCGACTATCGATGGGATACCGCAGATCAATTTGTCATCGATATGCAGGCCATGACTGGCGCGACCCCAACAAGCACCAGCGAATCTGTGGTGGCCAGTTCAAACCTGGGGGCCCGCTATTTGCTCAAGAGTGGCGGTGCCATCGCCCTGAATCTGACCAATAACTTTACCCGGTTTCTGAGCGGCGATGTCAGCGAGTTCAGTACCGGCGCACTGATCGGTTCTTTTACTCAACCGTTGTTACGAGATTTCGGTTCCGATATCGAAACCGAGGCGCTGCTGCAAGCGGAGCGGGATCTGCTATATCAGTTAAGAGATTTTACTCGTTTCCGCAAGGAATTTGCGGTTCAGGTCGCCTCGCAATATTACGTGGTGTTATTGGCGCGGGAGACGGCAACTAACAACTATGCCGGTCTGTTGGCGAATAATCTTTCGCTGGAGCGAGAACAGGCATTTCAGGCGGAGGGATTGACCACTCTATTGGAAGTTGGCCGGCTGGAGCAGTCGGCACTGCAGGCGGATTTACGCTGGACCCGTGCAATAACCAGCTACAAGCGCGGTCTGGACAATTTCAAGATACTGATCGGTCTCAATGCAGAGGATAATATAGTCCTGGACGACAACGAGATGATGTTGATTGCGGCAACCGGCATGGACAGTCCGGATGTTGATCTGGAGCAGGCTATCGCGATGGCGGTCCAGACCCGATTGGATCTCTATACGCAATTGGACCAGGTGCAGGATGCTGCACGGCGCATCGAGCTGGCCGCCGATGAGCTGGATATCGCACTGGACTTGAATTTTTTGGTATCGGTACCCGGGGCGGCCGACGGTAGTTTTGGCGAACTGGAGTTTGAGAACGCGGTCTATTCGGCAGGCCTCGGATTCGATCTGCCTTTGGATAATAAGGCCCAGCGGAATAATTACCGGCGTGCACTCATTGACTACGATTTGGCGACCCGTGGCTATGTGCTGGCATTGGACGCCGTTAAAATTGATGTGTTGCGTACCTGGCGGGAAATGAATGAAGCCCGCAAGAGTTACGATATCAGCCTGCGCGGTGTGGAGATAAACGAACGTCGGGTCGAAGAAGCCGAACTCAGAGCCGAGCTTGGCCTGGGAGATATTCAGGACACGGTAGATTCACAGAATGATTTAACCAGTTCACGAACCGAACTAACCAGTTCCATCGTAAGTCATAATATTGCAAAGCTCGAATTCTGGCGCGATGTAGGTCTGTTGTATGTTGACGATAACGGTCAATGGGAGGAAGGCATAAATGAGCCCCGATAAGCAAAATTTTCTATCCAGGATGATGGCTGTACTGCAGGCGTTGCAGGCGAAAATACCGCAGCCGGTAACCGCCAGGGCAAGCGAATTGAAGGTGCAGTTTTTAGCCGCTGGTAAATCCACGCAGTATGCAATTGGCGGCGGTGCGGCAGTTTTCATGCTGCTGCTGTTCACGCTGATCGGTGGCTCCTCTGATAACGGTGCCGGCAGAATTACTTTTGCGGTTCGTAGCGGGCAACTGGATATTACGGTACTGGAGGGTGGTTCTTTGGAGGCGCTGCAATCCCAGGAGATCCGATCACGGGTGAAAGGCCGGGAAGGCGTAAAAATCCTCAATATTGTCGAGGAAGGATATCGGGTGACGCCGGCAGATGTGGCGGCCGGGATGATACTGGTAGAACTGGATAAGTCGCAGCTGATCGACCAGCAATTGAATCAGGAAATTGCAGTAGAAACTGCCGAGGCTACGTATATAGAACGTAAGGCCCAATACGAAATTCAACTTAATCAAAACATGACGGATCTGAACGATGCGCGACAGGATGTGCGTTTCGCCCGTCTGGATTTTGAGAAGTTCCTCGGCGGCAAGATAGTCAATGCCATTGTTACGGAATTGGAAATTGAGGAACGTCTGGCACGGGCAGACGCGGCAGATTTGGCGGCAGCATCGGCCGAAGCAAGCAACCGCGCGGACGCAGTGCGGCGGCAACGTAACGCGCAGACAAACGCTCGCGGTGGGGCTGGATTCGATCCCAGTGACCTGGAATCGATGCCAGCGCAAATGCGCGAACGAATTGAACAAATGATGGCAGAAAACGGTGGTGACTTGCCGGCAGAAATTCTGGAGCGCATGCAGCGTTTCGGGCAAGGTGGAGGTCAACGCGGTGGCAGTCAGCGCCAACCGGGTGGTTTCCCGGCAGGCGGACAACGAGGTGAGCAGTCACTCGAGACAGAAGATGGCCCCTTGGTTCGACCCGCCGTACCCGCCCTGGTGCTGGAGCCCATGCGATCAAATACCCTGGAAATGCAGGCTAATCTGCTCATGGACGACAGCTACATGGCCATCCGTGATCGGCTGGATTTCACTCAGTATGCTGACATCGATATCTTGGAAGATGGCGAAGCCAAGCAGGAGTTGCGCTCACTGCAGGATGACCTGCAGGTTTCCCAAGAAGAATATTTGCTGGCCCAGGATCGTATCGAAGGGCAACGTCGACTGGAGGCCAGGGGTTTTATCACGCCAACCGAATTGGAGGCCGAGGAACTTAACCTCAATAAAGCCGGTAACAAACAGGCGGAGAAGGAAACGGCGTTGAAGTTATATATTCAATACACGTTTCCTAAAGATGCCGAGGAAAAGTTGTCAGATTTCGAAAACGCCATCATGGGGTATCAGCGCCAGATTAAACAAAACGTGGCGGAGCAAGCACAGGAGGCCGCTCGCTTCAGCTCGGCCGAGCGCAAGTTCAATTTGGAGCGGGTGAAGTTGGCGGATATTGAGGAGCAAATAGAACTCGCAACCATCCATGCTGAGCGCCCGGGGCTGGTGGTCTATGGCGCTGCCAATCAAAATTCCATGCGTTATCGTAGCAGTAGTCAGGAAGCGATACAGGAAGGTGCGACCGTGCGCGAGCGGCAGTCGATATTGACCATTCCCGATATGCGCGAGATGGCGGTGAAGGTGAATATCCATGAGTCGGCGGTACAGCGGGTGGCAGTGGGTCAGGCCGTATCGGTATCGATAGACGCCTTTCCGGATGAAACACTGACCGGTCGGGTGACCAAGGTGGCAGTGGTGGCAGATTCCGCCAATGCCTTTATGAATCCGGATCTCAAGGTCTATCCCACCACCATCACCATAGACGGGACCCATGACTGGTTGCGACCCGGCATGAGTGCAGAAGTGGAAATTCTGGTGGAAAGGCTTGCCGATGTGGTCTATGTGCCCATCCAGGCAGTGACCTACTTCGATGACAAGCGAGTGGTGTATCTCGCCAATGGGCGTCGTGCCCAACGTCGTGAAGTCGAAATTGGCTCCTTTTCTGACTCCTTTATCGTAATCACCAGCGGATTGCGGGCGGGGGATGAAGTGTTGCTGTTACCACCTCAACAGAGTCTCACCGATTTGGGTGTGTGAAGTACAGCGCAGATAAGTTATGACCTCGCTTGAACCAAACCCAGCAACAGGCATTGGAAACACGCCAGCTGATATTGATTCAGTGGGGCAGTCTGTCGTTGCCAGCCTGAAGGACATTCGCAAAACCTATTACATGGGGGCTCTCGCCGTGGAAGTTTTGCATGGCATCAGCCTGGATTTTTACGAGGGGGAGTATGTCAGCATAATGGGCCCCTCCGGTTGCGGCAAGTCCACTTTGATGAACATACTGGGTTGTCTGGATAAACCTACCGAGGGGACTTATTATCTCGGCGGTGAAGACACATCGGAAATGGATGACGATGAACTGTCGACAATTCGCGGCGCGCGCCTGGGATTTATCTTTCAGTCCTATAATTTAATACAACAACTCAATGTGTTGGAGAACATCGAGATGCCCTTGTTCTATCAGGGTTATTCGGAACAAGACTGTCATGAGATCGCAATGGGATTGGTAGAGCGAGTGGGCCTGGATGATCGAATCGATCACAAGCCCTTCGAGTTGTCCGGAGGCCAGCAACAGAGGGTTGCTATCGCCCGTGCGCTCGCAGTTGACCCCTTGATCATTTTAGCGGACGAACCAACCGGCAATCTGGACACCAAATCTGGTGCGGAAATTCTGGATCTATTTGATGAACTCAATCAGCAGGGAAAGACTCTGATTATGATCACCCATTCCGATGAATTGGCGGAACGCTCCCCGCGTTGGGTTCGAATGCTTGACGGTAAGGTAGAGAGCGATGACCGACGCAATTCTTGAGCCAACAGTCCAGCCCAGGCGGCGGCCTGATCGATCGAAGGTGCGGGTCGGTAACAGGCTCGTTCGCTTCAAAAAAATCACCCAGGTTGGAATCAAGAGTATTTACTCCCATGGATTGAGGTCGCTATTAACGGTTCTCGGTATCGTCATTGGAGTGGCAGCCGTAATCGCCATGCTGGCAGTGAGCGAAGGTGCCAGCTTCGAGGCGCAGCAACAATTCCGTGACCTGGGCGCCAATAACATTCTATTGAAGAGTGTCAAACCCGCCGAAGTTGAAGAGAGTTCGAATCGGGGATTCGGACCTCCTCAAGCCATAGTTTATGGGCTAACACTTGCCGACGTGGAAACCATTCGTAATTCGATTCCCGGCATTTCCAATGTGATCGCCTCGCGCATAGTGAAGAAGAATGTATGGCATCTTGGTAGAAGTATGAATACAGATGTGGTCGGTACCGCCGTGGACTACCCCACGTCGCGAAACTACAATCTGCGCTCAGGGCGCTTCTTCAGCGAAACTGAAATGCGGGATCACGCTAATGTAGTGGTGCTGAGCGACGAAGTCGCCAATGCGCTTTTTCCCATCGACAACCCCCTGGGTCTATCCATCAAGATTGATAGTGACTACTACAATGTGATCGGCATCATGGAGTCGGAGGGTTTTTCCAATCTTGGCCAGAACCAGGCCGGAAGTTCCAACGCGGCACCGAGTCGTATTTATATCCCGTTTACTTCTTCGAAGAGCCGTTTTGGAGAAACCACGACGCGACAAACTGCCGGCGGCATGGAAAGGGAAACTGTACAGTTGCACGAAGCAATAATTCAAGTCGATAATCAAGAAAGTGTAATCGAGGTTGGGGAAATTATTGAGCAAATTCTCGCGCGTCGGCATAAGGACATAGATTATGCAATCGAGATACCCCTTGCTCTGTTGCGGCAAGCCGAGGAAAGTGCGCTGCGTGATCAAATTGTTGCCGGTGCGATTGCAGGTATTTCGCTGTTAGTGGGTGGCATTGGCATCATGAATATCATGTTAGCCAGTGTGACCGAGCGCACCCGGGAAATTGGCATTCGCCGGGCTCTCGGCGCCAAGAAGAGAGACATCATCACCCAGTTTCTGATCGAAGCGGTCATCCTGTCAGCTGTTGGTGGGGTGATCGGCGTGGTGCTGGGGATTGCTATACCTTTTGTTATTTCTGCATTCTGGGGTATGACGACCATTGTGACGCCGGTTGCGCCCCTGCTCGCCTTTTCAATCTCTGCGTTGATTGGTGTGGTATTCGGCATCTATCCCTCCATGCGTGCCGCCGATATGGACCCGGTAGAAGCCCTGCGTCACGAATAGGATGCCCGACGTTGTGCTCTGTTGCCCCTGGCACTATCATCGGTTCGAGCAGCCACCTGTCATGAGCCAATAGTCCTAAGCCGATGAACCTATCCTGCTGCAAAATTATTCTGCCACTGATATTGTTGCTCTCGATGCCAGTGCATCGTGCCAGCGCGCAGTGGCAACGTTACGATGAAACCGCGGACCTGGCGGAACTGGCCGGGCATGAAAACCCCCGCATGCATTTCCAGTTGCTTAACTCGAAGTTGCTGGACAAGAATGACCTGTGGCAGGCGTTCGCTGCGGAGTTAAGCCAATTTACCGCAAGCGACTATGAGGCCTTGAAGCCGTTAATCCTCGATCAAAGCATCGGCTCTCTGCAGCTAGCTGTGGCAGCAGGCAGGCTTAGTTATGAGGCGATAGTGACTTTTTATATTTACCGAATCCGTGAAATAGAGTCAGATGACGAGCGCTACATCAATGCGGTGATTGCCCTGAACGCCGCAGCCATAACCCGGGCCCGCATGCTAGATGAGTTGCGCAGTGGTGGGACTAATGTCGATGCCGATTCTATTTTTGGCATGCCGGTGCTATTAAAGGACAACATCGGCTTCGATGGTCTGCCCACGACGGCAGGTGCTGTCGCTCTACGGGAAAACATGACGGGAAATGCATTCATCACCGACCGCCTGGAAGAACAGGGGGCGATCATTCTGGGCAAGGCGAATCTCAGCGAGTGGGCTTATTTCTTCTGCAATGATTGCCCGTCCGGATATAGTGCCCTTGGAGGTCAGACGCTGAATCCCTATGGTCGTTTTACATTTGGTACCGGCGGTTCCAGCTCAGGTAGCGCGGCTGCGACCGCTGCAAATTACGCCGTCGTCGCAGTAGGATCCGAAACTTCCGGATCTATCCTGTCGCCGGCCAGTGCTAATTCGCTGGTGGGGCTGAAACCCACAACCGGCAATTTGAGTCGTACCGGTATCGTACCTATTTCAGCTACGCTGGATACCGCAGGACCCATCGCTCGCAGCGTCGCCGATGTGGTGGTGATGTTTAATGCCATGGCTGGCTATGACCAGAATGATATGGCTATGCCACTGATCAGCGATGATTTTTCCCTGGAGTACCGTGTTATAGATATGCAGGGAAAACGCCTGGGTATAGTGGAAGCACTCGCCGATAATAGCCATTACATGGCCGCCGTGCATCTGCTGGCGGACAGTGGAGCAACAACCATCGAACTCGAGTTTTCACCGGACAGGGATGACCGCTTTAGCCAATTGTTAGGCGGCGAGATGGTAAGAGACCTAGCGCTTTATCTGGATCGATTCGCGTCTTCCGCAGTCGAAATCACATCAATTTCTGAGCTGCGGGCATTTAACGAGGGCAATACCGACCTGCGCGCTCCCTATGGCCAGGGCCTGGTGGACATGATGGCCGAACTGGATTTGTCTGCCGCCGAACTGGAACTGATCCGTCAGGAGCTGCAGTCTGCTGCCAGGGCGCAACTGGATCAATTGTTTGATGAGTCAAAGCTGGATGTATTGCTATCAGTCAACAATCGGCACGCCGGCATCGCGGCGCTGGCGAATTATCCTGCCTTAACCGTCCCCATGGGCTATGCAGAGGATGGGCGCCCCATCGGGCTTACCCTCTTTGCCCCGCCGTTTCGTGAGCAAGACCTTATCGATATCGGTGCCATGTATGAACAACTCAGCAAGGCTCGAAAACCCCCACCCCTACCCTACCAGTAGTTCTCAACCGTGATGTGGCCCGGCGTGCGGCGACGGTTCTTGGTGAAGCCGCGTGCCTTCAGGATCTCTGTACAATCTTTAACCATATCCGGATTGCCACAGAGCATGATCTGGGATCTTACGGTATCCAGCTGCAGGCCCAGGGCATCTTCCAGTGAACCGTCTTCGATAGCGGCAGGGACCCGACCGGTGATGGTGCCGGGACACACTTCTCTGCTGACGAAGGCCTGAAAGCGGAAGCGATCAGCGTATTTTTCCGTAAGGGCTTGCACCAACTCCTGATAACGCAGATCAGCTTCGGTTCGAACTGCATGCACCAGGACTATGCGTTTGAAACGCTGCCAGACCTCCTCGGTATGGAGTATGGAGAAGAAGGGGGCGACTCCAGTTCCCGTTCCCAGCATCCATAATTCATCCGCGCCGGGGACCTCATCCAGGACAAAATATCCATTGGCTTGCTGTTTTACCCAAATAGAATCACCGACTTTCAGTTTCACCATGGCATTGGATAGCAGACCATCGACGGCCGTGTAAAAAAAGAACTCGATAGGCTGTTGATCAGGTGAGCTAAGATAAGAATAGGGGCGGGCTATGCGCTTGCCATCGATGTCCAGCGCCAGGCTGGTAAATTGGCCCGCCGTGAAACTGTCGACGTCGGCATCGATTTTCAGGGAGAATAAATTTTCGGTCCAGTGAATATTGTCGACCACCGTACCTTGTATCCACTTTGCCATTTTCCGCTACCGCTCGATGGAACACTAAATGCTGGAACTATCTACTGGAACTATGGTATGAATTTCTATAGTCTCCTAGCAAGCATAATTTGTTTTGCTGCTCATCAATAACCTTCATCGAGGCAGCGTAGGCCCGTAAGAGTCAGCTCAGTCCCAGCAATAATAATAGGTGGATAACGATGCTTGGAACATGGTTTGAAATAGCGCTTTGGAAACGCATATTGGGTGCGCTGGTACTCGGTGTGATCGTTGGCATGATATGGGGGCCGGGTACGGAAAGTATCGCCTGGGTGGGAACGCTATTTATCCGGCTGATTCGGATGGTAGTAGTGCCCCTGGTATTCGTTACCTTGATCTCCGGTGTTGTTTCCATGGGGGATCCCAGTAAATTGGGCTCTCTTGGGGCGAGGACCCTCGCTATTTATATGGGCACCACACTGGCTGCGATCACAATCGGCCTGATCCTGGCAGCAATACTACAACCCGGTGTCGGTGTCGATTTTTCGAATGCAATTCCCGGTGAAGTAGCGGAGGCTATGCCACTTACGGATAGACTGCTGAGTATCGTGCCCTCCAATCCGATCGCAGCCCTGGCAGAAGGCAATATACTGGCGATAATTTTCTTTGCACTATTGGTAGGCGTGAGCCTGCTTACCCTCGGCGAGAAGGGAAAACCGGTAGCAGATCTTATGGAGTCGAGCTCAGAGATGATGCTCCGCATTACCCATTGGGTCATGGAAGTAGCACCATTTGGAGCATTCTCCTTGATCGCTGTTGCGACAGGAGTTCAAGGTGTAGAGGCACTTTCGAGTTTGTTTACGCTCGCAGTCGCCGTGGTTCTCGGCTGCGTCGCGCATCTGATCATTGTGCATGGTCTATTGATAATGCACTTTACGCTTAAGCTTTCTCCATTGTTGTTCTTTCGTGGGGCACGGGACGCCATGCTGGTCGCATTCTCTACGTCTTCAAGCTTGGCAGCCTTGCCAGTTTCGATGTCGGTGGCGGAAGAAAAACTTGGAATCAAGCCAGTTGTGGCTTCCACAGTGCTGCCCTTGGGGGCAACGATCAATATGGATGGTACGGCCCTATATGTAGGCATCGTCTCGGTGTTCGCAGCCCAGGCATTCGATATCCCCCTTAGTCTGACCGATTATTTATTAATCGCGGGTTCTACTACACTGGTGTCGGTGGGTACTGCCGCAGTTCCGGGTGCCTCTATTTTTCTGATGTCGGCGGTGATGGATACCATCGGTATGGCACCGGAACAAATTGGCCTTGTTATAGGTTTTATATTTGCTATCGATAGGCCATTGGATATGTTGCGTACCAGTGTCAATGTTGCGGGAGACCTTTCTGTGTCCACGGCAGTGGCCAACTGGGAAGGGGAGTTCGACAGAGAAATCTTCGACCGAAAGCTTAAGGTTTAGCTGCAATCGGCTGTTAAAATATTTACACCGATCCCTGGTGCCGTTCAATGCGTACAGCTGCCCATTGCGTGGCGCTAAATTGCATCGCGCGATGGGACCAGGGAGGCAGGATTAGTCTTCTTTTCTACAAAAGCTTAGGCTGTTCCCACCTTGGCAATCGCCAGGCCATAAGTAGACTAAGCTAAAAATAGTAGCGTAAGCTTACAAAAATCGAATCCGGATTGCTGCCATATTCAGAGCCAAATTCAAACAGGGCGTCATTCGGAATTTCATTGGAAAAGTTAAAGTCTTCTCCGATAAAATGATAGTAACCCAATCCCATATACCAATTGTCTGAAAGGCTGTACTCGGCATTCATGCTGAGAAACATCGAGCCGTCATCCAGATTCGCCAATGACTGCAGTGAGAGGGTGAGCAAAGTGCTTTGCTGCCAGCTGATAACGGGAATCAGGTAGTTCTTTCCCAGCAAGAAAACACCACCTGCCGTATAGGCGCTGTCATCCAGTTTCTCAAGATAGTTATGGGGATTGCTCGAACCCGCGCCGTTGTGGTGATATTCAATCATGCCGAATACGCGTTCGTTAAAGGCATAGTCCACACCGATAGAGGCGCGAGTGTAGTCTTCATCACCGCTAACATAGGCCGCTTCCAACCAAAAACCAAGCACCCCCAAGGCAGACTGAATGCCGGCACCGATCAGGTTTTGCTCGGCGAAGCGCATGGCCGTGAACTGATAATCACTGCCGGAAACATTCGTCAAGAGCTGAAAAAATACAGCCGAATTCTCTGGTTTGCCATCGGCACCAAGGATGACACCCATATCGATCTCGCCTAGCTGACCCATAGGTTTCTGGAAGCGTACCGCATCGATTCCGATTCGGTACTCGGTATTTAGCGTCCTCACATCGAACGGCAGGAACACGTCGGTAGGATTGATTATTCTGGCCGAACCAAAAGTTATTGCCTGTCGACCGATGGTTAGATCACCGCTCTCCAGCTGAAATTGCACATTAAAGCGGTCAAGGTTTTGGGGTACGATATTTTTTTTACCGCTGGGACCGATTGTTGATCCCAAGTCGGTAAGTCGGTAGCTTTGGCGCGCAGGGGTCAGGAACGACTCTCCAATGCGTTGCAACTCTGAAGTAGAATCCAGACCCACCTCATAATGCAATTGCCAGACCTGGTTGCCATTAAAGGCATCTAGCATGAAACGACCGCTGTTTTGCATTCTGTAGCTGCGATCGAGTTGAAGTGGGCCGTTGTCAATTGCATCCTGGATAACGGCATAGTTTTTCAGATAGCCAGAGAAGTTGATTTGGCTAAGTGCATGAGAACCAACACCGGTCAAACAAAAAAATATAAGGGCTATAAAAATGCCGCGCATAGACTATTTTAGTTCATCCAGTTTTATTTCACCGTCGTGCATATGAATAAGTCGACTGGCTCTGCTCATGATCTTTTCATCATGGGTTGAGAACACAAAGGTCATCTTGGACTGTTGGTTTAGCTCTTTCATAAGATCAAGCAGGGCGATTCCGTTCTTGGAGTCGAGATTGGCAGTGGGTTCGTCGGCGAGGATAATCTGCGGACGAGAAACCATAGCCCGAGCAATTGCAACCCGTTGCTGCTGCCCGCCGGAGAGCTTATTGGGGCGGCGATTTCCCAGCCCTTCAAGACCAACCTGCTGCAGCATATCGGCAACCCGGCGTTTTCTCTCCGAGGCGTCAACACCTTGGAGCAACATGATGTACTCAATGTTTTCCTCGGCGGAAAACACCGGAATCAGGTTGTAAGATTGGAAGATAAATCCGATATGATCTCGTCGAAAGTCAGAAAGCGTCGCACCCGACATATCGGCAATGTTGGTACCGGATAATTCCACGGAACCGGAAGTTGGATTGTCCAGCCCTCCCAACAAATGCAATAGGGTGGTTTTACCTGAGCCGGAAGGACCTACGATAGCGGTAAATTCTCCTCGTTCGATTTCGATGGAAACCCGGTCTACGGCTTTAACCATGGTTTCCTGGTCGTCACCGAAATAGCGACAAACTTCAAAGGTTGAGATTACGGCTGTCATACAAACTCCTAAAGACTTCGCTGTAGTGCTTCCGAGGGAACAATTTTGGCAGCAAACCTCGCGGGATAAAGCGCGGCGGCCAGGGTTAGTAGCACCGCAAAAAAAGGAAAGGTGGTGAACTGAGAGATGTGAAATTCACCAAATATGTTGTTACCCATGGCGATACCGGAAAACTCGACCTCGCCTAAACCGATCCCATTAGCTGCAGTCCAGCTGCCAACTGCAAAACCCAGCAACATACCAATAACACAACTAATGAGTGCCAGCAGTAAAGCCTCCCAAAGTATAAGTCGAACGATTTCGGA
>Ga0208879_1000265_pt1 | contig 56333 bp, 44 predicted proteins | sample Knorr_S15_td_Bot_FD_185605 | JGI IMG/M metagenome (GOLD analysis project Ga0208879, IMG submission 185605) | Marine microbial communities from Southern Atlantic Ocean transect - Knorr_S15_td_Bottom_ad_5009_LV_A (SPAdes) (version 2) | ecosystem: Environmental > Aquatic > Marine > Oceanic | place... | reverse complement strand
ATCAACAATTTCCAGAACCTGCTGGTGTCGTACGTCCTGCGGAACAAGTTCAAGGCCGGGTGGAAAACCGAAGACAGCGACTTTGCCAAGAACGTCTACCGCTGCCCGACACGCATCAAGGAGCGGCGCACCGGAGGGAACCCGTGGAAGATCAGTTACGGGATGAACCAGTACAACAATCTTGGTTTTCCCAATAATCCCAGATACCCGACGCCTCCCGGCCAACCGCCGCATCCCGAGACCGCAAAGCTCACCTCCGTGCGTGAGCCGTCCGCCACGTTTTTGATCTCCGACATCTCGTATGAGTTGAATCATCCCGCCGTGACCTACTTGACCAAGAACAGCAGCGGCCGTTATCATGTCGGCTACAAGCACAACATGGATCACCCTGCTGGAGCCGCCAATATCGTCTTCATGGATTCACATGTGGAATCGAGAAAGAAGGACAACATCGACGACATCATTATGGACTTTAAGAAAAAAAGCCGCCGCTGATAGACAAATCTCATGAAGACCGTTTTTTACAACGGCTTCAAATTGAGTGTTAAACCACAGAAACTCAAAATCGAAAAATGAAAATACATAAAACCATCCTCGTTGCTGCAGGCATGGTCTTGGCCGCCGTCGCGACGAGCGCTCAGGAAGCTGAGCCTATCCCCAGTGTGTTCGGCACTGGCGTGGACGACAACGGTGAGCTGCTCGCAGCCGAGACGATTGACCCGCACTGGAAACTGGTCTCCAGCCCGGACGACGATTTCCCCGGGCCGGATGTGCTCACGCTCAAGCCCGGTTTCCCGGTTGGCCCGTGGGTGGCCGAGGGGCCGGACTCAAAGTGGGTCGCCCCGCAATCCGACCAGGGCAAGGGCAACGCGCCGGGTGTTTACGTTTACCGGCTGGAGTTTGACCTGAGCGGGTTCGATCCCGAGACCGCGAAGCTCGTTGGCCAATGGACGGCGGACGACACCGGGCCGGAGATCGTGCTCAACGGCGAGAGCACCGGCCTGAAAACATCCACCGGCTTCAACGCGCTGGGTGGCGATTTTGAGATCACCTCCGGCTTTGTCGCCGGCGTCAACACGATCGACTTCAAGGCCGAGAACGGCGGTGATGCCGCCAACCCGACCGGCATCCGTATCACGCTTAGCGGCACGGCCACTCCGCTGCCTGTTCAAAAAGTCAAATCCATTCCCGGCCTGTTCAATACTGGCGTGGACGACGATGGCAATCTGCTGGAAGCCGAGACGCTCGATCCCCATTGGATATTGGAGTACAGCGATGACTTCGATTATGAGGGGCCGGACACTTTCACCATCAAGCCCGGTTTCCCGGTTGGCCCGTGGGTGGAGGAAGGGCCTGATTCCCGGTGGATCGCACCCCACCCCGACCAGGGCACTGGAAACGCGCCGGGTGATTATCTGTATCGGATCACGTTCGACTTGTCCGAATTCGATCACGAGACGGCAACCATCACCGGCAAGTGGTCCTCGGATAACGGTGGCCCAGACGTCCTGCTCAACGACGAAAGTACCGGCATCAAAACCACCAGCGGCTTCGGTGGATTCACCGAGTTCGAAATCACTTCCGGGTTTGTCGAGGGCATCAATACCGTCGACTTCAAGGTCAACAATGCGCCTCCGGGTATCAACCCGACCGGTGTCCGTGTCGAGTTGAACGGCACCGCCAAGGAACTGCCGCCCAAGGGCACGCCGCCGAGCATCACCACCCAGCCGATCGCCACCACTGCGCCGGAAGGCGACTCGGTTTCCTTCCGGGCTGCAGCCGACGGCAGCCGTCCGCTTGCCTACCAGTGGCAGTTGAACGGGCAGGATATTGCCGATGCCACCGGCTCCACACTGAAACTCGAGTCCATCGAGTCCAGCGACGCCGGTCAATACACCCTCACCGTCACCAACGCCGCCGGGGAAGCGACCAGCCAGGCCGCCACGCTGTCCGTGCTTGACCGAGTGCCGGGTGTTTTCTCCACCGGCTTGGACGACGATGGGGTGACGCTATTTGACGACGACCTCGATTTGCACTACAGGATCATCGTCAACGCGGACGGCGACTCCGACGAGGCCATCGTGCAGGATTCGTTCGGGTTCCCCATCATTTCGGGCCCGTGGATTGCCAACAGCGAGACCTCGCTCTGGATCGGGCCGCGCTTCGTGACGGACCAGGCCTCCGGGGGCGACTACACCTACCGGCTGGAGTTTGACCTGAGCAACTTCGATCCGAGCCAGACCGTGCTGCTGGGCCAGTGGACCAGCGACAACGCGGGTCTGGACATCGTGCTCAACGGCAACAGCACCGGGAACACCACCACCGGCAATTTCGGCCAGTTGTTTGACTTCAAGCTCGCTGGCGGATTCGTCTCCGGCGTTAACACGCTCGACTTCGTGCTGAACAACGCCGATCCCAACGGCGGCTACACCGGCCTGCGTGTGGAGAACCTCCGCGCCGGTTCCGTGGCTGTGCCGGACGGGACCGCGCCGACCATCGCGGAGCTAACGACCTTGCCACCGACACATGAGGGAGGCTCGGCCACGATCACCGTGCTGGTGGTGGGCAGTCCCACGTTGAAATACCAGTGGCTGCTCAACGGCAACGCGATCGCGGGCGCCACCGGGCCGAAACTTGCGTTGAGCGACATCCGTGAAAGTGCCGACGGCGACTATCAGGTCGTTGTCAGCAATGACGCTGGCTCCGTGAAGAGCGACGTCTCCACGCTGGAGGTGTTAGCGGGTAGCGCGGATTTGGCCATCGAGCTGTTCAACGGCCTGGTCGTTGGCGGTATCGTGGGCAAGTCGTATCACGTCGAATACTCCGACGGAGACGGCTGGCAGACCCTCTTCGAGGGGCCGCTCCCCAGCGATCCCTTTTTCTTGGCCGACCCCGAGTCGGCGGACAAACCCGACCGCGAGTACCGCGTTACCCCAGCGGAATGAGCCCAAACCTGAACCTTTAAAACAACAGAACAATGAAAAAACTGATTCAACTCACAAACAAAACAATCCGTTCCGGTTTTGCCCTGGCCTGCGTGGCGCTTGGCTGCGCCGCTTGGCCAAGCGCGCTGAATGCAGATCCCATCCCCACGCTGTACAACACCGGCGTGAACGATGACTACGAGCTGCTAGACGACCTCGCGCCCGACCCGCACTACAAGCTGGTGGTCAATCCGGACTCGGATGTCATTCATCCGTTTGTGGTCAAGAGCGACGAGTTCCCCATCCCACCCTGGCTGGCCAATGGTCCTGACTCCAAGTGGCTCGCGGTCCGCGAGGGCGAGAACGCCAACGGCATAAATGGTAATTACACCTACCGAACTTCGTTCGACCTGACCGGGTTTGACCTGGAGACCCTCTACATCGACATGGGCTGGTCGGTGGACAACACCGGCGTCAACGTGCTGCTCAACGGCGAGCCGTTGCGGGACATCGATGACAACCCGATGACCATCGGCGCCGCCGGGTTCGGCGGCTGGGCCTACCACACGATCGAGAGTGACCAGCGCTTCATCCCCGGCATCAACACGCTCGACTTCCTCGTGTTCAACGCCGGAACCCAAGTCAATCCCATCGGTCTGCGCGTCGAGTTCGACGCCGACGCCGATCCGCTGGACGCCGACGAGAAGCCGATGGTTCGCACCCTGTTCGCTGTCCAGGGCGATAACTTCGTGGACACCATCCCGGATCTCTGGCAGGTGATTCAGGATGAACCTTCCGTGTACCCTGAGACTGTCACCGTGCGCGCCGGGCAGCAGGTGTCGTTCATGGTTACCGCCTCGGCGGGGGATGCCTCCTACGAATGGCAGCGCGATGGCAACGCCATTGCCGGGGCCAACGGCCCGATGCTAACCCTAAGCGAGGTCGAGACCGACCAGTCCGGCAGCTACACCGTGAAGGTGAGCAACGGAGGTGGATCAGCCACCAGTGGGGCGGTCACACTGACCGTGTTGCCGATCGTCGAGCTGAATGTGGGCCGCTATGTCCGCATCCACGTCAACGGCATCGCAGGACGCACCTATCGGCTGGAGAGCGCCCTGTCTGCCGGCCAGGCGTTCAGTGCCGGTCAGGAGATCACCCTATCCGCCGAGGGCGCAGGCTCACTGGTCGAGCCCTTGGCCAAGCCCTCGGAGTTGTTCCGGGTCAAACTGCTTCCATAAAGAGAGAGAGCAGCTTAATGGGTAACACACCAACAACCCGAAGCCCGAGCCCGGCGCCCATGGCGTCGGGTTTTCGGGTATCGCTTGGCTTCACACTGATCGAGTTGCTGGTGGTGATCGCGATCATCGCCATCCTGGCTGGGCTGCTGCTGCCGGCCCTGGCCAAGGCCAAGGCCAAGGCGCATGCGATTAGCTGCGTCAGCAACCAGAAACAGCTCCAGGTTTGCTGGCAGATGTACACGCTGGATTTCGACGACAAGCTGGTGCTGAACGCCTCCGGGATGAACCGCTCGAGCTGGGTCGCCGGTTGGCTGCAAAACGCCCAGGACGCCACCAACGTCAACCTCATCAAGGCCCCCATCGGCAAGCTGTGGAACTACAACCAGTCGCTTGGCATTTACAAGTGCCCCGCCGACCCGAGCACCGTGCGGATCATGGGCAAAATCTACCCGCGCACGCGCAGCATTTCGATGAACGGCAACATGAACGGCGATGTCAACTGGTCTTCCGGCCCCAACATGCGCGCCCAGTTTTGGTGGTACAAAAAACTTGGGGAGATCACCAACCCCTCCGGCCAGTTCGTCTTCATCGACGAGCGAAAGGAGACCATTGACGACGGCTACCTGTTGGTTTATTTGGGGAGGACGCTCGGCAACCAACCGACCCAGTGGGGCAACCTGCCAGCCATCTACCACAACGAGGCCGCCGGTCTCTCCTTCGCCGACGGCCATGCGGAGATTCGAAAGTGGCTGGATGCGGCCACCAAGAAACCGGGAGGCTGGTCAGTCCGGCTTGCGCCCCGGGACGTGCCGTGGATCCAGGAGCGTGCCTCAAAATCAAAACGCCGCAGCAGATAAATCATCCGACATTTCAGCATCGACTACTCTACGACGTCGAGCAGATAATCAACCCGTCCAGACTAACGAAAGCTTTGGCCCAGTTTGGTTAACTCGATCACCACCAAAAGCACCGCTGCGATTGTTATTAGTAGGAGGTGTTTCATTTGCCTTCAGCTTTCAAGTCTCTCGCCCGTCTTGCCGCCGTGTTTTCGAAGGAGGTCGGCGATTTCTCCATCGGCATGATCTAGCGGCGTTGAGTCAAGAAAATGGGCGGTCATAGCCTTCTTAGAAATCAGAATCTGCCTTGGGTGGTTTGCGCGTCCACTCGCTGTTCAGCAGCAGCAGCGACTGTGTCGCGGTGGTGGTCACCCCTGCTCCTTAATTTTTTCACGGGCAATTTTTCTGGCCAAGCAGCGACCCCCTTGGCCATTTTTTATTGGAGTGTTGCTCCGAACAAATTTTGGGTGATCTGCTGTACGCGCCTGTCCGGGCCGTGAGGGCGGGAGTAATGGCTCCACGGGAGGATGTGGCCGGGCGGACTGGCCAAGCCCTGCGGCCACCAGATGGTGGCAGCGTTAAAGATGATGTTCTTTTTTGGCCCCGGGAAAAGCGTGGCGGTCCAGTGGGCGGGAGTGGTTCCGCCGCGCCAGACGGTGCCCTCAGCCACCACCTCGAGGCCGGACTTGTCCGCAGGCGCACCGTGATGCTCCCAGCCCACAAGGCCGGGGATGGCATCTCCCTTCTTCATGCCGGTACCCTCGAAAATCCAATGCCCGGGTTTTGTGCAAGTCCAGTCGCCACCGCCGTTGAAAGGCACGATACTCCGGGCTCCGATGATGTCACTCTCGTCCGGGCCACGCCGCCGCCAGTCTTTGGTGAAGACATCAATGGACTCGATGATCTCATCATCAGTCAGGCCGCTGTAAATGCCGTCGCGTGTGATGACGCGCCTGGCTTCGCTGAAGGGGCTGACAGCAAAGACTGAGTTGCCACAAAGCCACATCGCATTCGTGCCGGCGCCGATGGCTTTCTTCACAGCGTGATACTGGAGCACATCCCAGTACTCGTCGTGGCCAACGCTGATGAAAGTATTGCAGCGCGTGATTTGTCCGGCGTCGAGGCAGTCGCTGTTGGAGCAGTACGTGACATCGTAGCCATGCTTTTCCATCCAGTAAGCCAGCGGATATTCCCACAGCAAAAACTCGCCTGATCCGGTTGAGAGCGGTCGCTCAAATATCTGTGAGTACTTCGCATAGGGCCGGTCAAAACTCACGGCCACATCCAACGCGTGCGAACCACGTGGGTCCGTGTAAAGGCTGAAATTGTCAGGCCATCTGTTGTAAGCCTGCCACGTGTTGTCGCTGCACTGGAACAGAAAATCCGCCGGACGGTCATCACGCACGATGAAAATCACGTAGCTCTGCCAGTACGGTGTGTTTGCCTTGTCCGGCAAGGTGGTCAACCGGCCAAGGTACACACCGCTGGGCCAGTCGTGGGGGATCGTCAGCGACACCGCCGGATCCCATCGGCAACGGCGCAGGCGTTTCTCTCCAACGGGCGGCTTGGGTTGCTGTTTGCCCTTGAACGGGCCGAGTGTTTTCATGGAGCGCGCACCGCGTCCTCCATAGTAGCCCATTCGGAAAATCTCGATCGTGAACTGCGCTGCCGGCGCTGTGCTCACCGCCACGTCGATGCTCTCCCCGGCCTTAACCGACTGGCGCGAGCAGTAACCCTCGATGTTCGGATTGTTGTAACCCTCGGGCCGCACCCGGGTGAGTTGCCAGTCACTGGCCCCCTCGCGTTCATTTTCCCTCTTAATCCAATCTTCATTGAGTTGCCGCCTAGGCTCGGCTTGGGCAACACGACCGGCGGCAAGGGCGACGGCGGAGGCCTTGAGGAAATCACGTCGAGAGGAACTCATGGCGACGAAGGTATGAGGTTGCCCTTGGCTCACAAGCGCAATCTGCAATGCTGCTGCCGCATGAATGCAGCGCTCTCCAGCAGCACAACATCCTTGGCGCGTCTGCTCTCAACATTGGCCCTGGCTGCGGTTGCCGTGGCGGGCGACTGTGCCGCTTGGCCAAGCTACCGCGCCGGGATGGGCCGCGCCGGTAGTGGTGGGGTCTTTTGATGTGCAGGCGCCGAACACGCCGCCGTGCTCGGGCTCATCCGAGCAGTCGTTGTAGAGGGAGGGAAACAATCTGATGGCTAGGCTAGAATCTGCTTGATCGCATGCGCCTCCTCGACACCGGTGAGCCGGGTGTTGAGGCCTTGAAATTTGAAAGTGAAACGCTCGTGGTCGATCCCCATACAGTGCAGGATGGTGGCGTTCATGTCGTTGATATGCACCGGGTCTTTGACGATGTTGTAGCAGTACTCATCGGTTGCGCCGTGGACGCCGCCGCGTTTGATGCCGCCGCCAGCCATCCAGATCGAGAAACAGCGGCCGTGGTGGTCGCGGCCGTTGCCCAGCCCCCCCTGGCTGTAGCTGGTGCGCCCGAACTCGCCGCCCCAGATCACTAGCGTGTCTTCGAGCAGGCCGCGCTGTTCGAGGTCGGTGACGAGCGCCGCGGAGGCTTGGTCGGTGTCTTTGCACTGCGCGGTCAAGTGTGGAACGAGGCTGCCGTGTTGGTCCCAGCCGCGGTGGAAGAGTTGCACGAAGCGCACGTCGCGCTCGGCCAGGCGTCTGGCGAGCAGGCAATTGTAGGCGTAGGTGCCGGGCCTGCGCGCGTCCTCGCCATAAAGCTTGAAGGTGCTCTCGGGCTCGTCCGACAGGTCGACGATCTCTGGCGCCGCGGCCTGCATGCGGAAGGCCATCTCGTATTGGGCAATGCGTGTCTGGATCTCGGGGTCGCCGAAGCGCGCAAACGAGCCCTCGTTGAGCGCGGCGAGATCATCGAGCATCTCACGCCGGGTCGGGCGATTGAGCCCACTTGGATCTTTGAGGTAGAGGAGCGGATTCTTACCGCTACGCATCAATACCCCCTGATGGTTCGAGGGTAGGATTCCGCTTCCCCAGAGCCTCGAGAAGATCGGTTGGCCAGGGTTCTTGCCGTTGCCCTGCGAGAGCAACACGATGTAGGCGGGCATGTCCGCATTCACGCTCCCCAGGCCGTAGCTCGCCCACGCGCCGAGGCTCGGGCGCCCCGGGATCTGCGAGCCGGTGTTGATCAAAGTGATGCCCGGGTCGTGGTTGATCGCCTCCGTGTGCATCGAGTTGATCACCGTGATCTTGTCGGCAATATCAGCAGTGTGCGGGACGAGGTCGCTCATCCACGTCCCGAATTGGCCACGCTGCTTCATCGGCGATACCGGACCACACACCAGGAATTTCTTCTGGCCAGCAGTCATCCCGGTCACGCGCTGGCCACCGCGGACACTGTCCGGCAACTCGCTGCCGTGCAGTCTCTCGAACGCGGGGGAATGATCGAGCAGGTCGATGTGCGACGGACCACCGGATTGGAATAGGTAGATGACGCGTTTCGCCTTCGCGGGGAAATGCGGCAACTCGCGGTTTCCTGATTGCCCGGCGGAGGCTTCGTTGAGCAATGACGTCGCCGCCAGAGCTCCGAGCCCAATGCCGGACTGCCCGAGGAAGGCGCGGCGCGATAGTAGAGTTTTGGTGTCGTCGTTGATCATTGTCTTGTCATGGCCTCGTCCATGTTTAGCAAAGTGCTGGCGACCAGCGTCCACGCGACTTGCACGGGATCGCCACTGCCCGGTGCCCCAGCAGAGGCTAGCAATTGGCGCGCCTTCTCCGCCTGCGATTGGTAAGCCTGCCGGTAGCGAACCAGCGCGGCCGAGAGAACGTCCCGTTCCTTCGTCGTCGGCGCTCTGCCGAGAACCCGTTTGGCTCCGAGATCGATCCCGTCTTGCGGCGAGCCCGCTGCCGCCATGAGGTCTCCGAGGGCGCGCGCCGCCTCGAGGAATTGCGGGTCGTTCTGCAGCACCAGCGCCTGCAGTGGCGTGTTGGTATTGAGGCGTCGGACGCTACAGGTCTCGCGGCTCGGGGCGTCGAAGATCGCCATGCTCGGTGGCGGCGAGGTTCGCTTCCACGCTGTGTAGAGGCTGCGCCGGTAGAGTGCGCGACCGCTGCCGGGCAGGAACTTCTGCGAGCTGAACGGCTTCGGGTAGCCGTAGTGGCTCACCTCTTCCCACAGGCCGTCGGGCTGGTAGGGGTGCACGCTCGGGCCGCCGAGATCGTCGTTCAGCAGGCCGCTCGCCGCGAGCGCGCCGTCGCGCACGAACTCCGCCGCCAACCGGAACCGCGGCGCACGCGCCAACAGGCGGTTGTAGGGATCCTTCTCCAGCAGTTCCGGTGTCGCCGCGGACTGTTGACGGTAGGTCTCCGACATCACCATCTGGTGCAGCAGGCGACGCAGATCCCAGCCACTGGCGACGAAATCTGCCGCCAGCCGGTCGAGTAGTTCGGGATGCGAGGGGAACTCGCCCTGCGCGCCGAAGTCTTCGGCGGTTTTCACCAGACCGGTCCCGAACAGCATCTGCCAGTAGCGGTTGACGATGACGCGCGAGGTGAGCGGGTGATCTGGATTCACCAGCCAATGGGCGAGATCTAGACGCGTCCGTTTGCCGTTCGGGGTCCCCCCTGCGCCCAGGGGAGGGAGAGTCGAAGGCGTCCCTGCGCTCACCTCGGCCCCGGGTTGGTCGTAGGCACCGCGGGTCAGGATGTGCGTCTTGCGCGGCTTGTAGTCCATCACCATCACGGTCGTTCGCCCCGTGTCGGCGGCCTTGCGCAAGATTTTCTCCTCGAGGTCCAGCTGATTCGTCAAGGTCTTGAAGGCCGGCTGCATCTCCGCGAACGCGGTGTTGATCGTTGCCCAATGTTCGGTCGTGCGATCCGGCTTGGCCATGCCCAGCGCCTGGTGGAGCGCATCGGGTCCAGCGTCCGATGGCTCCTTGCCATACAGCGTTCCCCATGCGCCGCCGCCATGTTTGGCGAGTTCTGCGGCTGGCTCCCAATTTGTCCCCTCCGCCCCCGCAACCGGCAACCTCGCCTGCCATTTCTTGTCGGTGACGACGTGCCACTCCTCGCCATTCGCCGCTCGCATCGCCAAGCTCAACAACAGCCCCGCTGGGCTAGCGCCAATGTTCGTCGCGCGCACGGCGATGGTGTTGTCGCCGACTTTCAGTCCGCGGGCTTCGAAAACCTTCGGTCTGGTCCAATCATCGGATGAACCGATCGACCGGCCATTGATTTCCACCTCGCAAGCATTGTCACAGGTGACCCATAGTCGCGCCTCGGCCGGAATGGCTTCCAAGTTGAACCGGCGTTCGAACTCGACCGACTCGGCAGTTTTGTCCGCGGCAGACCAAATCCACGACGGTTGATCTTGCGGGAACAGAACCAACTTCTTCGCGACTGCTCCGCCACTTTTGAGCAGCCCGAGGCTCGCCAGCTGCTCCGTTTCCCACCGGTCACGCTGCGCCGCGATGCGCGCCGGGGGCACAGCGCGGAGGCGCTTCAATTCGGCAATACGCACGGCGGCGTCCCGCTTCACCCGCTCGGGTGGACAGATCGCTGAACCCGCCTCGATCAGCGGCCCCGTGTTGGCGTTGGTCGCACCGTTGCCCGGTTCGCTAGATTGGTTGAAGAACGCGTAAAACTGGTAGAACTCCTTCTGCGAGATCGGGTCGTATTTGTGATCGTGACACTGCGCACATTTCATGGTTAGCCCCATGAACACCGTGGCGACCGTATCGACCTTATCGACGTTGTAGGTCACCCGGTATTCCTCGGGGATCGTTCCGCCCTCGTGCGTGTTCATGCTGTTGCGCAAGAACCCGGTGGCGACGCGTTGCTGCTCGGTGGCGCCCGGCAACAGATCTCCAGCGATCTGCTCGACCGTGAACTCGTCGAAGCGCTTGTTGGTGAGGAAGGCATTGAGCACCCAATCGCGCCAGATCCACATGTCGCGGTGGTCATCGATCGAGTAGCCGTTTGTGTCCGCATAACGCGCCCCGTCTAGCCAGTCGACAGCGAGGCGTTCGGCGGCGGCTGGTGACCGGAGAAGCCGATCGACCGCCCGTTCGTAGGCATCCGGTTTGTGATCCCCAAGGAACGCGTCGAGTTCCTCCGGCGTCGGCGGCAAACCGGTAAGATCCTGGGTGATTCGGCGCAACAAGGTCGCCCGATCGGCGGGCGGTGCCGGGCGCAATCCAGTCCCGTCGAGGCGAGCTCGGATCAGCGAATCGATCGATGCTCCCTGTGCTGCCTTCAGCGCTTGGAATGCCCAGTGTCCCTCGTACTCCGCGCCCTGGTCAATCCACTGCCCGAGGACTTCGATCTGCCCTGGGGTGAGCCGATGGTTTGAGTCCGGAGGAGGCATCTTCTCATCCGGATCCCTCGAAGTGATGCGCTTCCACAGCTCGCTTGCCTTGCGGTCTCCAGGGACCAGCGCTTGGCGATCCTCCCCCTTTCCGAGCAGCGCCGTCGCCGACTCGAATGAATGAAGTTGCAGCCCCGCTTTCACGTCCTTCTCTGCCGGTCCGTGGCAACCAAAGCAATTATCTGAAAGGATCGGGCGGACGTCGCGATTGAAGCTCAGTGGATCCGGTTCCTCTCCCAATGCGAAAGAGGTCAACAGAGGCACGGCGAAGACTGGGAGCATCAACACAATGGATGCCACGGTGGATCGAATTCTCATGAGCAGGTCAAGCAAAGATGTCCATCGCGGGTTTTCCCGTCCCATCTTTGGTGGCAAAAAATGGGCGTTTCTCGACCTCGTAAGCTGTCTTTGGGCTGATGCCCATCGCGGTAAAAATGGTGGCAGGCAGGTCTTCGACTGAGACGGGATTCTCTACTGCAACCGGAGGACGTTCGTCAGCGGTCTTACCGTAAATAAAGCCCTTTTTTACGCCGCCGGTGAAATGACGGTGCAAGCCGTAGTGCTTCATCTCCGCGAGTTTCTCCGGCCTGGCGCGGGGTTGATCTTTCGCGTTGGAGCCCGGGACGCGCTCGATCATCATGTCGCGGCTGAATTCGCTGGCGATGATGACCAAGGTGCGGTCGAGCAGACCCCGTTTCTCCAAGTCGCGGATTAGCTGGGCAATCGGGCGGTCGATCTCTTGCTTGAGTTTCTTCACCAAATTGGGTTTAGCATGGGGGTTCGGATTGGGAGGTCATTCGTATTTGGTAATGACTTTTCGTTCCTTGACCGGCCACCATTCGGCAATCTTCGCAGCCAGGTCAGCGACGACCTTGGGGTGTTTTTTTGCAAGGTTCGTCTTTTCATGGGGATCCTTTGACAGGTCGAAAAGTTGGGGGTGTTTCTCGGTTCGGGGATGAGTGCTTTGGTAACGATTCACTTCACCGTCGTAGGTTAAGAGCAACTTCCATTTGCCTTCGATCCGCCATCGAAAAAGAAGCGAGGCTTCGGGTTTTTTGATATCTGCGATGTCATGGGCAAAACTTTCCCCGAAGATACCCGAGCGCTTGATGGGGCGCTTTTTCTGAAGATTTTCCAGGAGATTCACGCCAGGCACGTCATTGGGAATTCGAGCGCCCGCAGCGGCAAGCACGGTGGGGAAGAGATCGATGGAAGATACGAGTTCGGGGCGCTTGGCGGGATCAAGGCCGCCGTTCGGCCAGGAGAACATGATGGGTGTGCGAACCCCGCCCTCGTAGGGCGTCTGCTTGGAGCGAGGCGCATATCCGTTTCTTTTTGGATTTTGGATCCAGCCATTGTCGGTAACGTATACGATCAAGGTATCGTCCCGGAGGTTTCGTTTCTCAAGAATGTCGATGAGCTGTCCGCAGGTTTCGTCAAACCACTCACAGCAGGCATAATACTTGGCAACGCTAATGGGAAGGCCCTGTTCCTTGTACCTTTTGAGAAGGCGTTGCGGAGGATTATGCGGAGTATGGGGGAGAAACACGCCATACCAGAGAAAGAAGGGCTTTTTTTCCGCAACGGCATGGTCAACGAATTTTTCGATCGGTTCCATTCCTTCCCGACCGATCTTCAGGCCGTCGTCACCATGGCGACCGCCGCGTTCCGGAAATCCCCGGGTCATCCCATGGGTGAATCCACCGTGCTTGTAACTTCCTTCCCACCATTTTCCGCTTTGGTGGCTGAGATAACCGCGTTCGGCGAGCAGCTCGGGCAGGGTGTCGAACTGGTCGAGATAGGAAATGAGCTTGGCCCGGCGTTGGTTGTAAAATTCGGAACCGCGCTCGGCGTACTTGGGTGATGGATCGTTTCCCGTTATGCCATGCCGGTGGGCGAAATGCCCGGTCGCCAAAGTTGCCAGGGATGGACGACAAAGGGCAGTCGGAACATATCCGCGCTCGAAGACAACGCTTTGCCTGGCCAACTTGTCCAGATTGGGAGTCCTGATGTGAGGATGCCCCATAAAACCATAATCGGTCCATGCCTGGTCATCGGAAATAATGTAAACGATATTGGGCCGGTCAGCCGCGGATGCGGTGAAAGCGCAGAGGAGGAAAAGCGCGGACCAAAGGGTGATAATTATTTTTTGTTTCATAGATTCTTTCGGATGCTTCATTCAGTAATTCATCTTTACGTTTAGTGATCTGCAGGCGAGAATTTGCTACCGTTGCTTTTCTGTCGACGGAAATCGCTTGCGCCCGCCACTGTCGACGGGCTGACCGGTTCGCATGCTCCACCACTCCCCAGCTCGTTTCTCATCGTAGTGCGGATTCGGATAGGGCATGCGAGCAGTCACCTGCTGACGCCATTGCTGCAGTTTCTTCTTAAGATCTGCGACTCGACCAGCGCGCAGCTTGACGAGGTTTTTCGTCTCGCCAAGGTCCTCGGCAAGGTTATAGATCTCGACGTCGCCAGTTCCGTCAAGGTATTCGATCAGCTTCCAGTCACGCTCACGAATGCTGCTGGCAGGGCGATCATGGTGGTAGTGTGGGTAGTGCCAGTGCAGCGCATTCCGCGTCAACCTGGCGGTGGAATCCGCAAGCAGCGGTTTCAGACTTAGCCCGTCAATCGTTTGCCCGGCGGGTAGTTTTCCATGGGCAAGATCGACAAAGGTCGGGTAGAAGTCATAGCTGATCGTTGGCTCCGAACAAACCGTGCCCGGTTTTACGATCGGGGGGTATTTCACAATCAAGGGAACGCGAACGCCGCCTTCGTGGAGTGAGCCCTTTTCGCCTTTCAGTGGAGCCTGGCTGGAGACATTGTCGTCAGCCTCTTCTCGATAATCGTAGCGTCGATACAGGCCTCCGTTGTCAGAAGTAAAGACGATCATTGTTTTTTCGGTGAGGCCGGCTTTTTCAACGGTCTTTACGATGCGTCCTACCATGTCGTCGCAATGTTCAACCATCGCTGCGTACACCGGGTGCGGCAACTCCCGTTTTGTATGTTCTGCCCTTTTTGTGTACTTGTCCACCTTGGCGGACATTGCTCCCAATGGAATATGAACGGCGAAGGGGGAAAGCATCAAGAAGAAGGGTTTGTCTTTGTTCTTCATCACAAATTCAGTGCAGAGATCCGCTTCAAACTCCGTCCGGTATTGCCCAGGCCTTGGCTTCTGAACGCCGGGACTTTGCACGCGATACCTGCCAGGCAGGTGCGGGCCGCCGATGACGGCCGAAAAATCGTAGCCCTGATGATCCGGCTGAAACTGTGGACCATTGCCGAGATGCCATTTCCCAACGTACCCCGTGGAATAGCCGGACGTCTTCAACGCTTCAGCAACCGTGATCGTATCGAGCGGCAGCGCCATGGTGGTCAGCGGAGTGATCACACGTTCGAACGGACGCCAATGCCCGGGGATATGTGCTGTGATTCCAATTCGCGCCTGATTCTGGCCGGACTGTACTGCGCATCGTGTTGGCGAACAGACGGCTCCGGCAGCGTAGAAATCTGTGAACCGCATTCCATCAGCCGCCAGTTGGTCGATGTGCGGCGTATCAATGAAATCATTGCCATAGCAGCCGACGTCCTTCCACCCCATATCGTCAATGAAAATCAGAATGATGTTGGGACTGTCGGCAGCCCTGAGCTGCGATCCGGCGAATCCCACCAACAGCACGGCTGCGATTATTGTGAGTAGGAGGTGTTTCATTTCCCTTCAGCTTTCAATTCTTCACCCGTCTTGCCGCAGTGTTTGCGGAGGAGGGCGGTGAGTTCGGTTTGTTTGTTCATGATGGCCCAATCTAGTGGTGTTTCGCCACTTTCAGCCTTCGCATTCACATCCGCACCGGCAGCGATTAGGAGTTCGGCGGTTTCATTGTGACCTCCTTCAGCCGCAAAATGCAAAGGAGTCCATCCATCCTCCTCCTTCGCATTCACATCCGCGCCTTTGGCAATTAGTAGTTCAACAACTTCTTTTTGACCATAGAAAGCCGCCTGATGCAAAGGAGTCACTCCGTTCTCATCCTTCGCATTCACATCTCTGCCAGCATCCAAGTACTGTTTGACGGCTTCGATGTTTCCGTCTCTGACAGCTTTACGAATTAAGTTGTCTGGCGCATTGACTCCTGTCGGTTCTGGCTTTGCAGCTTCGGCAACAGGTTCAACTGGCTTCGCTTCTGGTGCAGGAGCCGACTGCTTCGCCTCCCCACACCCCACCAACAGCACGGCTGCAATTGTTGTGAGTAGGAGGTGTTTCATTGGGCGATAATTATCATTTGTCTCCATACTTTTTATGCCACTTTAACGACCAAAGATCATTCAATTGGATGAGTTCAGCATGGCCGTCTGAAAACACGACATTGATGGCACCTGGCAATATTTTTTTGCTTTTTGGGCGGAACTCCTCCCCTGGCGAGACGCCTCCATGCCTGGTGAGGGTTATCCTGGAAAAACCCACATTTTCTGTGCTGCCTTTGGACAGACTTGAAGCCGGTCTCTGCTTAATCATGGGCCATTGGTTGCGCCACATGGCATCACAGAATAGAGGCGTGCGTGAGGAGGATCGGACATCACTGTCCGTCAGGAAAGCTAGATCTCTGGCCATCCCATGCTGTGTCACCCAGCTTTGAGGCCAATCACCGGCATAAGTCCATCCATTCAAACCATAGCTCCCGGCCCATGGCTTGCCTGTGCGTCCGTTTATTCCCTTGTTTGACCATGCTCTTGTCGCTGTTCCCTCTGATCCGAGTTTCGACTGATCGACCGGAGCCACGGGGCAAATTCGTATCTCGTCGACCTTGGAGTAGTTTTTGCTCAACTGATCTAGCCACACGTAGTTGCGGGTGGGTGATTCAAACGGCAACATGCTTCCAGTATCATTGGTGTATAATTTGTGAGCGAGGCCAAGTTGCTTGAGATTGGAGACACACTTGATCCCCTTAACCTTTAGCTTGGCACGACTCAGGGCTGGCAATAACAGCGAAGCCAGAATGGCAATGATGGCAATCACCACCAACAGCTCAATAAGAGTAAACCCCCGGCTAGGCTTTGTTTTCATTTCCCTTCAGCTTTCAATTCTTCACCAGTCTTGCCGCCGTGTTTGCGGAGGTCAGTCGACCAGTTTGACCCGGTAGAAGTTCCGCTTGAACGGTACCAACGGCTGTCTTGGGTCGATGAACTTAACCTGCTTTCCAGTTCCATTAATTGTTTCCAACTTACCCCACTGCTTGAAATCTTGCGTCACCTCGACCACATAGTTCTTCTCGTCTTCGGCAGTGAAACTAAAACCAAAAGGCCATTGATCCTTGCCGTATTCCAAGCGAGGCATCCGTGCCAATTCTTCACTCGTCTTGCTGCCGTGTTTGCGGAGGAGGTTTGTGGTTTCATTTTTTTTGTGCCTGATAGCCAAATCTAGCGGTGTCTTTCCTTGGTATGGACCAGACACAATGACTGCATTCACTTCCGCACCGTTGGCGATGAGGAGTTCGACGACCTCATTGTGACCCCAAAGAGCCGCCTCATGCAAAGGAGTCACCCCATCCTCATCCTTCGCATTCACATCCATGCCAGCCGCCAAGTGCTTTTTGACGGCTTCAATGTTTCCTGCTTCGGCAGCATCAATCAGTGCTTTTAATTCTTCCCCCGTCTTGCCGCCGTGTTCGCGGAGGAGTGCGACGATTTCGGTATAACCAACGGCCCGATCTAGCGGTGTTCTGCCTTTATTATCCTTCGCATTCACATCCGCACCTGCGGCAATTAGTAGTGCGGCGATATTCGTGTGACCCCAACGGGCCGCATGATGCAAAGGAGTCTTTCCCTCCTTATCCTTCGAATTCAAAGCAGCACCAGCGGCAATAAGCAGTTCGGCGACTTCCTTGTGTCCTTCACGAGCCGCACGTTGCAAAGGGGTTCTGCCTTTATCATCCTTCGCATTCACATTCCTACCAGCGGCCAAGTGCTGTTTGACGGCTTCGATGTCCCCTTTTCTGGCAGCATCGTGAATCGGACCAGCGAAGGCAGTTCCCACCAGCAGCACGGCTGCGATTATTGTGAGTAGGAGGTGTCTCATTGCTTTTCTCTTGTGCTTATTACGGTGGACTGTTTTACGGCTATTCTCCCTACTTTGGCACGACTGCACGCGCGGCGCGGTCCCCAACTTCAAAGTATCCGAGCTTTTTCCCGGCTTTGCTGTCGGCCTCGGCGATCATCCACACCGCGCCGGGTCGGGTCTGTTGTCGGTATTGTGCTCCGTGGGCAATCACTGCATAAGGTTTGCGGCCACCGGTGCGATCCATCGAGAACAGCTCCACTTTGCGGCCGCTCCGGTTAATGAACACGACATCAAAGGGATTACCGTCCGGTTTTGATGGAGGCGCTTTCGTGGCGGCAGCAAGCGGTTCCCATTTTAGTGCCGGCAACATTTCAACTTTCGGCTGAACGAACTTGGCAAACTTCTTCGGAGCCAGTGCGCGTAAACGTTCCAAAGTGGCTTGATGCGCTCTTTGATTTGCCAGATTACGCCATTCATAGGGATCAGTCTCGACGTTATAGAGTTCCTCGCCGCCTCCGGCATAACGGATGTAGCGCCAGTGCTCCGCGCTTAGACCAAAGCTGCCCGGAGAGCCGAGATGAGTAATTGCGACGTGTGGCCAGTGGGCCTTCGGGTTCGAAAGAAGGGGGATAAGACTGGAGCCATCGTGGGCTTTAACGGGCGGGAGTCCGCATAGTTCGAGGACTGTCGGCGCCAGGCTAAGCAGGCTGACCGGCTTTGGACAGGTGCCTGATCTCGTCCCCGTCGGTAGGCCGGGAGTCCCCGCCGGTACACGCACAATAAGCGGCACACGGGTGCAGGCACGCCACGCAGTAAATTTCTGCCAATGCTGTTTTTCGCCTAGATGCCACCCGTGATCAGACCACAGAACGATGATTGTGTCTTTGGCATTCGGTCCTTTCTCGAGAGCGTCGAGGACGTGTCCGAGCATGGTGTCGGCAAAATAGATCGAGGCGAGGTAGCCTTGCACCGCACTCTTCCACTGCTTGTGGGCTCGGATGTGGGCAAAGTATCGGTTTGGTCCGATCCGTCTGCCTTCTGAAGGCAGGTCATCGAGATCATCCTCCTTGTATCCGGGGGGCAACTGGATTTCCTCAAGCGGAAAGGCATCGAAGTATTTCTTCGGGACAAACCACGGTTCGTGCGGCCGGTAGATACCGCAGGCGAGGAAGAAAGGTTTGTCGTGTTTCTTTAACAACTGTTCGCCGATCCACTTGGACACGAGATAGTCCCCACCGTATTCCGCGTCGGTGGCGTCAAGCGGGCCCCAGTCTGTTTCGTAGTACTGCCACGGCCCGCCACGCGGCAGGCTCACTGGCCGTTTATTTGGGTACAACGTGCGCGGGAAAGGATTCTCTGTCCTTTTTTCGGGGAAGTATTCGTCCCAAGATTGCGCGTCGATGAAGTAATGCAGCATCTTTCCCGATCCTGCTGACCAGTAGCCGGCGCGAGACAACGTTTTTGGCAGCAACTCGGCGGCGGGCAGTACCTGACGCATCTTCTGACCGTTTTGGTAAAGACCGGAGCGGTGTGGCGAGATCCCAGTGAAGATCGCGGAGCGTGAAGGATTACAGGCCGGCGCCGCGCAATGAGCGTTTGTGAATAGAACGCCCGAGGCGGCCAATCGGTCGAGATTTGGTGTTCTCGCCTGTGGATGCCCACCGAGCACGCCGATCCAATCGTTCAAATCGTCAATCGCGATGAAAAGCACGTTCGGCTTGGCCGAATGCAGCGTGGCGGCCAAGAATGAGGTGAGAGCCAATAGAAATATGCGTTTCATTTCCCTTCAGCTTTTAATTCTTCACCCGTCTTGCCGCCGTGTTTGCGGAGGAGGTCGGCGGTTTCTTTATCGAGTAGAACGTCATCTAGCGGCGTATCGCCACCAATTTCTTTCGCATTCACATCCGCACCGTTAGCGATAAGCAGTTCGACGATTTCCTTGCGACCTCGCCAAGCTGCCCAATGCAAAGGAGTAATCCCCCCGGGTTTTGCATTCACATCCGCAGCATCAGCAATAGCTTGTTTGACGGCTTCGATGTTTCCATCGATGGCAGCATCGACAATTGAGATGTCTGGCGGTTCTGGTGGCTGCGCCTCCCCACACCCCACCATAAGCACGGCTGCGATTGTTGTTAGTAGGAGGTGTTTCATGCTTAGACGACTGTCATTGGATTGAGAGTCAAATAAAAAGAGAGGGCTCAAACCAAGGCTACTTCAGCCGTTTGGGATTCACATATTCGAATTGTTGATTACCAATCATCTCCAATGCTTTTCGAATTGGTGGACGGTCCCCCCAATATGTCCCGTAGTATGCGAAGCGCACAACGCCACTCTTGTCGACAATAATGGTGGTAGGACGGTTTATGAATTCTGAGTGCACGGCAAAAGCGAGTGGATCAACGCCATAAATACTTCCAACCAATCCACCGGGATCGGAAAGATGAGGCCACCAGATTTTTTCGGTGTACTCATCCTTAAATGACCGCTTTGAAAACCAATAATTAGGTTCTCCTTCCTTGCCGACCATGACGCGGCAACGATAACGGTCGTGGCACTCAATGGTAGCCACCTCAATTCCAGCAGCTTGGAAGTCATCCTTCGATTCAATTAACTCATGAAATTCCCCATGGCATACAGGACACCAGTCGGCAAAAATCCAAATCAATAAAACCGGTTTTTTTTCTTTGTAATCAGATAGTTTCCACAATCGCCCTTCCGTGTCCCGCAGGGAAATCTCGGGGGCAGGCTTCCCGACACGAACGGACTTGAATTTTTTTTCGTCCAAGGCCAGATATCCTTCGCGGAGGCTTTGTTCCGGTTTGATCCCGTGTTCAATTTGGTGGACAGCTAATTCACACTGGTGCTGCACATCCCGAGAGGGATCAGACTTGCTTCGTACACGCAACAAGTCCAGCGCGGCTCGTGAACCAATCTCCCCAAGCGCAAAGGCGACTTGTGCGCGGACTACGGGTTCTGCATCCTGATTGAGTATTTGTTTCAGTGGTTGGACATGACGCTCCTGCCTCCATAATCCAAGCATCCGGGCGGAAATCTGGCGTACATGCGGGTTGGCATGATCCAGAAAACCGGAAACATTGGGTGAACTCCCCGGCCCAAGCCGCAAAAGATCGCGCACCGCCAGTGTCCGAACTTGCCAATCCTGATCTCTGAGATCCACAACCCCGTTCTTCTTCAGGGTGCGGTCGTGGGTGAATCCATTGCGCAGTGGGTGAAATTTGTGCTGACTGATTCGCTGCATAATTTCTGCCACAGTGGCTGTTGATGACTCGGCGGTTATGTCAGCAACGAGGCAAACGGCTGCGATTGTTGTGAGTAGGAGGTGTTTCATTTGCCTTCAGCTTTCAATTCTTCACGAGGTCGCCATCAAGATCGGTAAGGCGATAGTCGCGGCCCTGGAAATGACCTGTCGCGGGAGTCAGCGCCCGACCTTCCGGGTGCTGTGCTCCATCATCCAATACAAGTCTGGGCTGTTCATCATGGATTTGACGCGGTTTGGCATATTGCCTTTGTTGATTTTCGGATACGTTCGCTTGTCGAGCCACTTATGAATCTCGGCATGGCCATCGGCGAAGGAGAACCCGGCGGCGTTGTTGTGATAACTCGCCGGGTAGTCCACGATCACCTGCGACCGTTCCGGCCAGCCGGCCATGTCGACCACGAAATAGCCGTCATTGATGCTGTCCTCCCGTTCATCCACCAGCACGAAGGTGTCCGACGGGCCGGGGTCCGTGAAGTCCGACATGGTTGTGAATACCTTCCAGCCGTTCGAACTCTGGGGATACCACGGTCCGGAGTTATTCCAGCCCGGGCCGCCGACCCAGTTGTTCATCGACATGCTACGAATTCGGGGCACGGTTTTGCCCTCATTGTCGATGGCGGTGGTGTAGTCGGCGGGGCATTTCCAAATCGCTGTGCTTTTGCCACAATAGGGCCAAATGGGGCTCCTGTAAGTGTATGCAGCGTGGTTCCAGTTATTGGGATCCCGTTTGTTATCTTTCGTCAGCCAACTCCCCCCGCTCCAGTTAGGAACCTGTCTTCCTTTAAAGCTCCAACCGTTGGCACCAACCAGCCGATCTTCGTTGTCCTCCGCGTAAAACCGCCAGGCCAGCATCATCTGCTTGTTGTTGTTCATGCAGCTGATGCCGTGCGCCTTGGTCTTCGCCTTGGCCAGGGCGGGCAGGAGCAGGCCGGCCAGAATGGCAATGATTGCAATGACAACGAGAAGTTCTATCAGCGTAAACGCCTGTTTTTTTAATGTTTTCATAAAAAGTAGTTCTTTAGCTAACCCACTAGATGCGCTCGGCAAAGTCTGTTTTATTTATGCCAAAATATCGTGAACAACATTTCCGGCAAGATCGGTAAGGCGATAGTCGCGGCCCTGGAAACGGTAAGTGAGTTGTTCGTGATGGATGCCAAGCTGGTGCAGGATGGTGGCGTTGAGATCGTGAACGGGCACCGGCTTGTCGAGGTCTTTAAGATTCGGATCAGCAAAGCCGGTTGGGGCCAACAGCGCGGCTGCGACTATTGCAATGAGTTGTGATTTCACGGTGAGCCAACAGTCACCCCGTTGAGCGCAGTTTTCAAGGCGTTTTAACTGTTGCCGCTGAACAACAATCCTGCGGCGTTCAAGTGGTGGAGTGAGTTGGTTTAGTTGCTCTCTAGTAGCGGTCCCAGTAGGCTAACGGATGGCCCAGTCGAAATTGAAATCCGATGCTGCTCGCTTTTACGGCAACAACGTGACCATCGACGTGCGCTGTGTTCGCCACTCCCTCGTGGCGGTTATACATACGCTGAGGCATCGTCGTGTACCACGGTTCATTGTTCGGTGTGCGAAATAACAGCGTTTTTCCCTTGTAGCTTTTCTGCACGAACCACTTGTCTGGATTCTTTTCACTCGTATTTTGGATCTGCCCGGAATCACCAAAAAGAACCGTGGCGGACGGATTGGCAATATGGGTTTCCTTAACTTTCCATGCCGTCTCCAACCAGCGACCAAGTTCTGGGTGATTCATTCCAATTCCAAATCTGGTTGAATCTTTCAGGCTGGGGCAACTGTGGATTTGTGTATTCTGCCCAAGAGTGCTTTGGAGCAGATCCGGCCACCAAGTATGATTGCCGGGTAGAATTGCCCACGACGGGGTCTTCGCCAATTTGGCTAACTGCACAAATTCGCCATTATTGTCATCCTTGTAAAAATTATGGGCTAATCCAATTTGCCGCATGTTGCTAATACAGGCTGCGGATTTCGCTTTAGATTTTGCTCTAGCCAATGCAGGTAAAAGCATACTTGCCAATATTGCAATGATGGCGATTACCACCAAAAGCTCAATAAGTGTGAACGCGGGGGATGATTTGGTTTTCATTTGCCTTCAGCTTTCAATTCTTCACCCGTCTTGCCGCCGATGGCATGCCAAAACAACGAGAACGCTGATGATCGGAGTCGCAATTATGCCGATTCCAAGTAAAGTGAACGGAATCATAATGAGAACAATGAATAAGTATAATTCTCGAATTGGCACTATGAACTCAAATCCCACCACCAGCAATACAGGGATGACCAAGGTTATCGTGTAATAAATCACACCAAACTTATTTTGAGCTGCGACGTCCCGTTTCCTGATGGTAAAATTGTACATTACAATGGGGTCAATGAGGCCAGTGCCGACATGCTGATTATCATGCCCATTGTGGTATAAGACCCGAACATGTCTGCATCGCTTTAATAGCCACTAAAGAAGAACTCCGCAACATCCGTTGCCTGTGCTCTGAGGTGATCGTCCATCCATCTCGCGAGTGATCGTAACATGTGTTTTTTCCTTTCGTTATTCCCGGTTTTCGGCGCTTGCCTGCACCACACTCGGGGAATGTACCGCAACCGTGCGTTTTCACATCATTGATAAAATCAATGTATGGATCGACTCAGTCGATGGGGCTTACTGGCCGCCGAAGGCTGGGTTCAGCCAGGGCGTCCTGGCGTGAAACCAGAACGGTTTCATCGCCTCGACGTGCCCGTCGGAGAGCGAGTTGACACTGCGCCCGCCGTGCCGCAGATGTGGGCCGCCCCACCACGGGTTGCCCAGGCCGGTCATGCACGGCGGGCAGCCGGAGCCGTTGATCATCACGGCGGGATCGCCGATCATGAACGCGCCCAATTTTGTGGTTGAATTCAAATCGACACTCGGGTTTTTGCTGGCGTTGGCCTGCACGCCGGAGTCCACGAGGTACACCACTTTCGAGTGGTTTTTCACGCTGGAATCCTTGGTGTGCACGTAGTTGACCCAGTGGCTCAACTCGCCTCCCAGCACGTGGTTCATCGCGTAGTCGGTGGCCACGGGATAGGGGAAGGGCGTGCCGCCGACGTGGGTAGTCTTGATGCGTTTGCCCTTGCGCGACGGGCAGACGAGGATGTTGGTCGTGTTCAGGTACGGATCAAGCAGCTCGTACCAGGTGTGGAACACTTTTGAAAAGGGCGGGTGCACGAAGATCACGACGTTTTTGTCGTCGTTGTCGGAGGTGTACATTTTGCCGGCGAGAAGGATCTGTTTGTTGTTGTTGACGCAGTACGCCTCCTGCGCCTTGGCTTTGGCCTTGGCCAATGCCGGCAACAGCATCGCAGCCAAAATCGCAATGATCGCGATGACTACCAGCAGTTCGATCAACGTAAAGGCCGCCGGCCTTTGGGGTTTCATTTTAGTCTTCATGAGACTTGTTACATCACACTGTTTGCACCCAGGCTAATTGGACGGTCTTCGCGGTCCATCGAACAAGAAGGTCCAGTTCGGTCCATTTTGAAAATCCGGTTTGTCGTATGTGGCTCGAAAATAATCAATGTGGTTATCGAGAAAAGCCACGTTACCCCACCCGGGTTCGGAATCGTGATGCCAAAAGCTGTATTGAAAGGGTTTGTTAATGGGTCCCGGAACCTCCTGTTGCCATCCGTAGGCGCAGACCGGGTAGTCGTTGGCTAAAATGACCTGAGACGGTGCGCGAATCTGGCTCATCTTTTTGCCGTGGAGTCCGTTGGATCCATTGGAGTTGCCGCCACTGTTGTAAAAATAACTGTTACCGAATGTGTCGAATAAGCTGGGTTTGCGCTTGGCACCCCACCGGCCCGGTGTGGCTCCGTCATCCCTCGGGCATTTGAAAATTCGGAAGACTCCCTCGTTGTCGTCTTGTTTGACCTTTCGGTTAATTGTGACATACGGATTAATCATCCGTTCCTGGGCCAAGTATTCCGTTCCTCGTTTGCCTCCCCAAGAATAATAGGACAACACGGGGCCGCCTTTATGGGAAGGCAGTCCGTCTTCGTTGTCATCGACGTAAAGAAGTGTGGCCAAGGATTGCTGGAGAAGTTGACTGGAACAAGCCGCGCGTTGGGCCGTTTTCTTTGCGGACGCCAACGCCGGCAGCAGCATCGCAGCCAAAATCGCAATGATCGCGATGACCACCAGCAACTCTATCAGCGTGAAGGCTCCAGTTTTTTTCATCATCAGCGGCCCCGCAAAAGACTCAACACCGCCCCAAAGTTCAAGCCCTATTTGGTCGTGCCCCAAAATGGCCCGAGTTGTTGACGGCTCCCGGTCGTTCACTTCACGCCGTGTCGGCGGAGGTGCTCCGCGAACCACGCATTGACGGCACCGCTCCGGACAGCCGGGTGGTACGGGGCTTCCTTTGTGGGTAATTCCTTGCGGAATCGCTCGAGCAACTTGGCGTGTTTGGGTCGGGCCGCCAGGTTGACCCACTCGTTGGGATCGTCGGCGTGGTCGTAGAGTTCCTCGGAGCCATCCTCAAAGCGAAGGTAGCGGTAGCGCTCGGAACGCAGCGAATGGTTGCCGCGGGCGTAGGTGGTCAGCGTGGCAAACCGCCAGTCCGCCGAGGGGTTCTTTAGCAGCGGAACCAAGCTCTCCCCCTGGTTGCTCTTCTTCGCGGGCAAGCCGCACATCTCGAGCATAGTGGGATAAAGGTCGATCAGTCCGACCGGCTTGGCACAACGCTGCCCCACTTTTCCGAACTGCCTGCCCTGCGACTTGGCCGGGGCGACGATGAGCGGCACCCGCGCCGATTCCTCCCACAGGCTGTGCTTGCTCACGCGATCCTTCTCACCGAGGTGGTAGCCGTGGTCGCTGCATAAAACAACAACGGTGTTGCCGGCATGCGGCCCGTTGTCCAAGGCATCCAGCACGCGGCCGACTTGGTGATCCACAAAGGCCACGCAGGCCAGATATGCCTGGACGCATTTGCGAAACTGCTCGTTGTCGTTCCTCTGCAGGAAGGCGAGCTTGGGGTACTTCGGCAGTTCATGGATGCGGCGGCTAATCTCGGGCACGTCGAGCAGATCGTCGTTGCGGACAGGCGGCAACATCACGTCATCCAGGGGGAAAAGGTCGAACCACTTTTGGGGGACGTAGAACGGGACGTGCGGCCGAATAAAACCGACGGCCAGGAAGAACGGATCCCTGCTCTCCCCGGCGAGGCGTTCCACGGCCCAGTCGGCCGACTTGTGGTCGCTCATGTCGTCATCCTTCTCGGGAAAGGCACCCCAGTCGGTCTGGGTGCCTGTCCACGGCACGTCGGGCAAATGGTAGTTGAAACGCCTCCCGCCGGACGGCTTGGGGCCGGAGCCGTCGAACTTGCTGCCATAGGAATCAAAGGCCAGCTTGGCCGGATACCCGTGGGTGATCTTGCCGACCGCCAGCGTCCGGTAACCATGATCGGCGAAGCAATGCGAAACCATCTGGCCGTGGAAGAAAGTCTTGTCCTGCTCCATGGCCTTGCCCGCGGGCTGTTGGTAGACACCCGTGACATGGGGATAGTAACCGGAAAGGAGGGACGCCCGGGACGGCCCGCAGATAGGCCCTTGGCAATGGGCGTTGACGAACAAGGTGCCCCGCTTGGCCAAGCGGTCGATGTTAGGGGTGCGGGCCTGCGGATGCCCATCGAGACAGCCGACCCAATCGTTGAGATCATCGATGACGATGAAGAGCACGTTCGGCTTGGCAGCCGGGTCCTCCCCTTGGCCAACCGGCTTGGCCAAGGGGAGGACAACGGCAAAGAGCAGCAGCCAAGAGAACAGCGTTTTTTTCATGATTCAATGCACACTTTCATACTATTGTTGCCATACAAGGTTGCTCAGAAATCTCGGAATGGCCCACGCGGTTCGGCGGCCTGCATTTGCTTTTTCCAGTTGGCGAACCGGGCCTGTACCCTCTTCAAAATCTCCGGGCGCTCCTCGGAGAGGTCGCGGCGCTCGCCGATGTCTCGACGCAGGTCAAAGAGGCCGCTGCCGCGCGAGCTCTTCACCCATTTCCAGTGGCCGACCCGGGCGGCCTTGTCGAGTTTGCGCTGCCAAAACATCTCGGCGCGCGGCGATGCCCGCCTGCCCTGCAGCACGGGGAGCATGTCAAAGCCGTCAAGCGCCACGCCCTTGGGCGGCGCGGCGCCGGTGGCGGCACAGAGCGTCGGAAGGATTTCCAGCGAGGTCAGAAATTCATCGCTCGTTGCGCCGGCTGGGATTTTGCCGGGCCACTTGACAATACAGGGCACGCGAATGCCCCCCTCGAACATTTGGCCTTTCCGGCCGCGCAGGGGCGCGTTGTCCGCCGAACCGCCGCCGCCATTGTCGCTGAAAAAAATGACAATCGTGTTGTCGGCGATCCCGTATTCGTCCAGCAGATCGAGCAGCCTGCCGATGGCGGCATCCATCGCCGTTACGGAGCCGACGAACTCCAGTCGCCGCGCAGCACGGTTAGGCACCGTGTGGGTTTTGCCGTAGCGCGTGCGCTGCTCGGTGCCCGCCTGCTCCTGTAGCTTGGGGTACATGGCCTTGAACCGGTCCGGCGCCTGCGCCCCGCCACGAATCGCGGGATCGAGATTGGACGCACCGTGCGGGGCATTAAACGGCACATAAAGGAAAAATGGGTTCCGGCGGTTGGCCTTGAGAAATCGCACGGCCTCGCGCTCGAAAAGGTCGGTGCAGTAAGTGCCCTTGTCAGCTGTGGTGGGCGAATTGTTGCGGTACATCGACGGCACGCCGTAACGCTCGTGGGTGTAGTAGTCGATGCCGGTGTTGACGAAGCCGTAAAAATCATCGAAACCGCGAGCCAGCGGCAGGAAGCGCCGGTGCACGCCGAGATCCCATTTGCCAAAAATGCCGCTCACGTAGCCGGCGCTTTTCAGCTCGCGCGGCAGCAGCACCTCCCGCGTGTCCATGCCACCTATGCGCTCGAAAGTGGCCTCGTATTCGCCAGGCTTATACTGGTAGCCGTAGTCGGGCGCCTCATTGCGGATCATGTCGTAAATGCCGTTGCGCTGTGGGTAGCGGCCGGTGAGCAGCGCGCCGCGAGACGGCGTGCACGCGGGCCAGGCGACGTAAAAACTGGTGAGCCTGATGCCACCCGCAGCGAGTCGGTCGAGGTGCGGCGTCCGCACTTCGCCGGAGCCAAAGCAGCCGAGGTCGCGATAGCCCTGGTCGTCAGAGACAATGAGCAGAACATTCGGCTTGGCCAAGGGGTGGGCGGCGGCAGTCAGGCACAGCGCGAGCATGATGGTAAACTTGCGACAAGTCATTTGCTTGGTCGGCAGACGGTGCGCCCGGCCAAGCCGGCTTTCAAGTTTTCAGTTGCACTGATTGCTCCGGCGTTTCTGCTGGCCAAGCGGGGGGTCTTCGGAAAGACTGCCGCCCCTCCGAGGCAGCCAGTCAGCGGCTTGAATATTGTCCAGATAACACCCGGCGCCGGGGGCATGTATTGCGGGAATTGTTTCCGCGACAACGCCCTCGTGGCGCAGCTCAGGCAGATGGGCCACCATGCGCTGATGGTTCCGCTGTACCTCCCGCTCACGCTGGATGAGGCGGACCAAAGCGAAGGTACGCCACTCTTCTTCAGCGGGTTGAACGTGTATCTCGCGCAGAAGTTCAACTGCTTCAAAAAAGCGCCGAACTGGCTTCGGCGCATGCTTACCGCCGAGTGGCTGCTTAACTGGCTCGGCAACTTCGCCGGCAAAACCCGCGGCGCGGACGTCGGCGACCTGACGCTCTCGATGATGCGCGGCGAGTCGGGCCACCAGGCGCGCGAACTCGAGCAGCTCATCACCTGGCTCAAGGAGCACGAGCAGCCGGATGTCGTCTGCCTCTCGAACGCTTTGATCGTCGGCTTGGCCAAGCGGCTCCGCGCGGAACTCGGCGTGCCGGTGGTCTGCCTGCTCGAGGGCGAGGACGCGTTTCTCGACTCGCTGCCCAGCCCGCAGCGCGAGGACACTTGGGCCGAGCTTCGCGAGCGCATTGCTGATATCGACCTGTTCATCGCGCCGACCCGCTATTACGCCGACACCATGGCCCAGCGCGCCGGAATCCCCGCCGACAAGCTCGAGCACATCCACAACGGCATCAACCTCGACGGCTTCGAGCCAAGCGCCCTGCCGGACGACCCGCCGGTGCTCGGCTACTTCGCCCGCATGTGCCCGGAGAAGGGACTCGACACGCTCGTCGATGCGTTCATCCGCCTGAAGCAAACCGGCCAAGTGCCGGGACTCAAGCTGGCGGTCGGCGGCGGTTGCCAGCCGTTTGACAAGGCATTCGTCGCGGAACAAAAGCAGCGGCTCCGAGCCGCCGGCCTGCTCGGCGAGGCAAGCTTCCGGCCGAACCTCGACCGCGACGCGAAGCTGGCGTTTTACCGAGGGCTCACCGTGCTCAGTGTGCCGGCGGCGTTCGGCGAGGCGTTCGGCCTGTACGTGGTCGAGGCGATGGCCAGCGGCGTGCCGGTCGTGGCGCCTGACGACGCCAGTTTCCCGGAGATGGTTGAGCAAAACCAAGCCGGTGTGATCTGCGAAAAAGGCAGTGCCGATGCCTTGGCCGACGCGATCGGGCAATTGCTGCTCGACCGCGAACGCTTGGCCAAGTGCGCCGCCGCCGGCCGCCAGGCCGCCTTGCAGACATATAATATCGAGCGCATGGCCGAGACGTTCGTCGCCCGCTTGGCCAAGCTGACTTGAGTGTTTTCCGGCTTTGCCGCTCGGCAGACTGGCCGTAAGGTCGGCCGCCGTGAAAAGGCTTCGACCCACCTTAACCGTTTTAAGTGCCGCACTGGCTGGCTTGGCATCGACCGGTTGCCAGCCAAGCGCCACAACCGAAGACACCCCCGCCGCCCCGGCGGAGGCCAAGCTCGCCCCACCCCAGCCCACCGAAACCGTGACCGAAACCGTGACCGAACCCAAGCCGCCCCAAGAGGAAGCCCAGCCGAAACACACCAACCGTCTCGCCAATGAGGCGTCGCCCTACCTGCAGCAACACAAACACAACCCGGTCGATTGGTACGCCTGGGGCGAAGAGGCGTTCAAAAAAGCGCGCGACGAGCAGAAACCAATCCTGCTGAGTATCGGCTACTCGACCTGCCACTGGTGCCACGTGATGGAGCGTGAGTCGTTCGAGGATGAAGCGACCGCCAAGGTGATGAACGAGCATTTCGTCAGCATCAAACTTGACCGCGAGGAGCGGCCCGACGTGGACAAAATCTATATGACCTTCGTGCAGGCCACGACCGGCAGCGGCGGCTGGCCACTCAACGTCTGGCTCACGCCCGACCTCAAGCCGTTTTACGGCGGCACTTACTTTCCGCCGGTGGCCAAGTTCGGCAAACCGAGTTTCACCGACGTCCTCAATCAAATCGCCAACGCGTGGCAAACGGAGCGCGCAAATATGCTCGCCGCGGCCAACGACATCAGCCAGCGCATCGGCGAGAGCATCGCGCTCAAGGCCAAGGCCAACATCAAGCTCGATCCGGCTTGGCTCGACCGCGCTGTCACCCAGTTCAAGACCCAGTACGACCCGCGCTTCGGCGGCTTCGGCAACGCGCCCAAGTTCCCCCGGCCCAGCCTGCCGCTGATGCTGCTGCGCCACGCCCACCGCACAGGCGACCGGGACGGCGTCCGCATGGTGCTGCACACGTGCGACCAAATGGCGGCCGGCGGCATGTACGACCAGATCGGCGGCGGCTTCTCCCGCTACTCGGTCGATGAAAAATGGCTCGTGCCGCACTTCGAGAAAATGCTCTACGACAACGCGCAACTTCTGCACCTCTACCTCGACGCCCACCTCGTCAGCGGCGAGAAAAAGCACGCCGACGTCGCCCGCGACATTCTCCGCTACATCCTGCGCGACATGCGCCATAAGGACGGCGGTTTTTACTCCGCCGAGGACGCCGACAGTGAGGGCAAGGAGGGCAAATTCTACTGCTGGACCGAGGCCGAATTGAAGACGCTGCTCACGCCGGAAGAGTTCGCCTTGGCCAAGCGCCGCTACGGCATCACGGTCCACGGCAACTTCGAGGATCACAGCGACCCCGAGCCGCTCAAGAACCAAAACGTCCTCAGCATCGTCGATCCCAACCTCAGCGACGACGAGCACAAGCTGCTCGAGTCGGCCAACCAAAAAATGTTCGACGTCCGGGCCAAGCGCGTGCGGCCGCATCTCGACGACAAGATTCTCTCGTCGTGGAACGGCCTCATGCTCGGCGCGATCGCCCGCGCCGCAGTCGTCCTTGGCGAGCCGGAATACCTCGAGGCCGCCGAGGCGAACCTCGCCTTTTTGCGGCGCGAACTGTGGGATGCCGAAAGCAAGACGCTCTACCATCGCTGGCGCGACGGCGAGCGCGACAACGTGCAGTTGCTCGACGCCTACGCCTTCCTGCTCGACGGCGTGTTGCACCTTTACGAAGCCACGCTCGAGCCGAAACATTTGCAGTTTGCCATCGACCTCGCCGGCACGATGAAGGCCAAGTTTTACGACGAGGCCAACGGCGGTTTCTGGCAGAGCGTCCACACGAAAAATCTCATCCTCAAAGTGAAAGAGGACTACGACGGCGCAGTGCCTTCCGGCAACTCGGTCGCCGCGCTCGCGCTGCTTCGGCTCGGCAAGATCACCGACCAAAAGGAGTTCACCGACATGGCCGAAAAGTCGCTGCTGCTCTTCAGCGAAAACATGACCAACGGCCCAAGCGCCGTGCCGTACCTTTTGCAAGCACTCGACTTCCTCGTGCACGAGCCGCGCCGCGCCGTGATCACCGGCTATCCCAAATCCGAGGGGGCGCGCGACCTCATCGCCGCCGCGCACGCCACCTATCAACCAAACAAGGTTGTGCTCGGCGTCGACGGCCCAGTGGAGGAGTTTGCCAAAAAGCTGCCAGCCGGGAAGGAGGCATTCGTGTACCTCTGCACCGGCACAGCCTGTCAGGAACCCACCAGCAGCGCGGCCAAGCTGCGCGAAATGATGGCCGCAAAAACGCTGCCGTAACCGACGCCGCTTGGCCAAGCGACAAGTCCCATGCACTGCATCGTCACCGCCGGGCCGACCTACGAGCCGATCGACCAAGTTCGCCGGTTGACCAACCACTCGACCGGCCAACTCGGCACCGGCTTGGCCAAGCGACTAGCCGACGACGGCCACGAGGTGACACTGCTTCGCGGCACCTTGGCCACCCACACCGAGCAGCCGGTAGGCGTTGAACTGCAACTGTTTACCACCTCAGCCGACTTGGCCGAAAAACTGGAGCGCTTGGCCAAGGCCGACGCTATCTTTCACGCTGCTGCCGTCAGCGATTTCGCCGCTGGTCAGGTTTTTTGCCGAACTGACGAAGGCAAACTCGAGCCGCTGAACCAAGGCAAACTCGGCACACGCGAAGGCGAACTACTGCTCGAACTCAAACCAACGCCAAAGATCATCGCCAGCCTGCGCGACTGGTTTGCCGAAGCATTTTTGGTGGGCTGGAAGTACGAGGTCGATGGCGATCGCGACTCGGCGCTTGGCCAGGGGCAAACGCAGATCGTCGAAAACCAAACCAACGCCTGCGTCGTCAACGGCCCCGCTTACGGCGACGGCTTCGGCTGGCTGCCGGGCGAAGGCCAAGCGGAGCACCTGCCCGACCAAACGGCATTGTTCGACAAACTCGCCAGCTTGGCCAACGGCTGAGTTTGAAGGCCAAGCGGTTGACCGCATTGTCACCCTCTCCCAGTGGGAGAGGGTGCTTGGCCAAGCGCGTCCAACTTGATTCCTTCTCCCTCAGGGAGAAGGTGGCCGAAGGCCGGATGAGGGTGAACGCAGAGTTACCAGTTTCAAGTTTTCAGAGAGACCCATTAGGGCGGAACAGGTTTCGTCTCGGCTCTTGAATCTTGGAACGCGTTCTCCCTCTCCCCGGCCCTCTCCCGCTGGGAGAGGGTGCTGCGCCGGTCGCGCCAGCGTCTTTCACTTCAGATTTCGACATTCCTTGTTCGACATTCGATATTCCCTTTTTCAGTCCTTCAAAATCCTGTCCATCCATGTTTCCTTTTTGCGGCCCTCAAAAACCAACCGGAACCGTCAGTTCGGCATCGCTTCCTGCATTTCCTGCAGCATCCGGCTGAACTCGCCTGTGCTGAAAAACCAAATCAAGCTGATCAGTCCCAGCACGAAACTCAGGATGCACATCAGCTTGGCCTTGGCCGCTGCGTTTGCTGCTCCGTCGATATCGCCCTGTTGCACCTTAGAGTTGGCCTGAACGGCGAACAGGATTCCGGCGATGCCAAACGGCAAACAGCAAAAGAGGGTGCAGAGAATCGCCGGGACGAGGTAGTTGATTTGGAGCGTGCCCCTTGGCCGCACGGTTGCCGACTTGGGGAGAGCACCCGCAACGTCGGGCAAATCCCGAAGCTTGATCCACTGGCTGCCATCCACCTCACAAACCAGCGTGTTGGCATCGGCTCGGCCCTCGTCGATCCATTCGCGGATTTCGTTGATATCCACCGGGCCGTATTCCCGTGAGTCTGATCCGATTATTTTGTAGGGCATGAGATTGGGTTAAACGTAAAGGGCCTTGCGGAGCCCGGCGACGAGATAGCTGATGTGCGGGTATCGTTTGTCGGCATCGAACTCGATGCACTGCAGGATGATGCGCTCGACGGCTGCCGGGATGGAGGGATTCAGGTCTCGCGGCGCCGCGAAATGCGAGTCTCGGTTCTTTTGGGCCAGCAACACCTCGCGGCTCGTATCGCCGTTGAACGGCTTCTGGCCGGTCAGCGTCTCGTACATGGTCACGCCGAAGGCGAAGATATCCACGCGCTGATCGATCTCGCGCCCGCGCAACTGCTCCGGCGCCATGTAAACCGGCGTGCCGGGGTTGTCCGGCATCTTGGTCGGCTTCCCGGGGATGGGGCGGGAGAGGTCGAAGTCGCACAATCGGACGTTGCCGTTGCGACTGACGAGAATGTTCTCCGGCTTGAAGTCGTAGTGCAGGTAGCCGCAGTTGTGCACATGCTCGAGCGCCTCGGCGACGTCGATCAGAATGTTGCCGACGAACTGCTCAAGCACGGTGTCGGAGCGTGAAATGAGAATCTTGAGGTTCGGGAACTCGCAATATTCCATCGCAAGAAAATGGTCGCCCTTGATTTTGCCGTGCTCGATGTAACTGACGATGAATTTGTGGTCGCAAACTTTGGCGAGAATCTCGCAGCCACGGACGAAGCGTTTCTTCGCCTTGGAATCCTTGCGCAACTCGGGGTGCAGACGGCGCACGGCGACCGGGTGCTTGTCGGGATCGGTCGCCAGCCAGATGTCGGCCATGCCGCCGCTGTTGACGACTTCCTGCAGGTCGTAATCCCCAAAATGCCCGGACTCCCCCGGCTCGGGATTTTTACCACCAAAAATATCCAGCAGCCCCATCGGCTTACTTTTCCGTCGATCGGCCAGACCGAAGGAAATGAGCGACTACTGCCGCAAGAATAAACACACCCACAGCGATCACGCCAGCCCACTGCACCTTGCTCCAAATCGACCAACCCGCACCGATGGTGGCGGCAACCAGTGCTACGAGCATTGCGATATTCAGCGCGATGCGTTTGTTGCCCTGCGGCAGTGCGTCTCCCATCAGGCTCTTGCTGTTGATCATCAGGAAAAAGGTGATGTAGGCGATTGGCAACAGCACCATGCCGAACACACTCGTCGGCACGGCCAGCCAAAAGCGGGCGTCCCCATCGCCCCAAAGGAACAGGAAGCCCAACGCACCCGTGATACCCGGAAGAATAGACCCAATCCTGTGTTTCATGCCGCCGATTTCGGCCCCGAGCATCTCGGTGACGGTGAAGCCGTTGATCAGCATCAAAATGATAATGGTCGAGACCGCCATGCCGAGCACGCCGATACCGAAAACTGTCTGCGATACCGCCTTGTTGCCGGTGAGGTTCTCCAGCGACCCAGCCAGTTGAAAGGCGTCGCGACTCACGAGCATCGCGGCGAGTTGCTTGTCAGTCTCGTTGGGCTCTTTGCCTTCACCGAGCTTGGCCTGTATGCCGGATAAATTCTTGTCATAAGCGCCCTGCAGCTTTTCTGTCAGCGCAGTTCTCTTTGCAGGATCGAGCAGTCCTTCGTCGTATTTCCCGTGGAACTGGCTGGCGGAGGCGATCACCACGCAGGTCGTGGCCAGAAAAAACGGGAGGAACAAGCCAAGCGAAAGATCGAACGTGGCCAAGCCTCGGTGTGCCCTGCCCCAGCCCTTGCGCAGCATCGAGTACGGCAACAGGAAGGTCATATTGATGCCCACAGCGGTGGCGGCGGCAGTGACCATTCGATCGCGCTGCGAACTGAGGATGACATCGTTCCAGTAGCCCGGGTCGCTCGATTCCTTGATAATTTCCGTGAACTTGGACGCCGGCTCGGAGAGCAGGCTGAAATTTGGAATGAAGCCGGTGAAAATCGCCCCCCAATCGAGGCTGCCGGACATCGCCACGACGACGCCGAAGAAACTCACCACCACGATGGCCACCATGATTTTCAGAATAATCTCGAAGACCTTCACCCCTGTACTACCGCTGTCGTACGACCACACCACCGCCGCACCGATGACAAAGAGCAGCAGCGCGCACCAGTACTTGCCGTTGTCGCCGTCGAGGATGCCGAAGTTTTGCTGAATGGCCGCCGTGCCGAGCGAGAACTGCGGCATGGCCCACACGAGGTTGGCCAGCATCGCGGCGATGAGCCAGCCCCAGCCGAGCACCGGGTTGATGTGTTTGTTGATCGCGCGAAACGGTTTCTCGCCGGTGGAGAGCGTGACGTAGCCGATCACCGAGAGCATCAGCACGCCGAAGATCATCATCAGCGGTTGGAGCCAGAGCAGCTCGTAGCCACCAATCACCCCGATGTAAAGGCTGCCAGCGAGCGAACCACCACCAAGCGTGATCGCGCCCTGCAGCCAGCCGGGGCCGGACAGCTTGGCGAAAGTACCCCAGCGGGAAAGGAGCGGTTTTTGGCTGGCCTCCGCGAGGAGGGTTTTTTCGGCGGCAAGAGAGTCGTTCGGATCGCTCATGGTTCAGGTTAGGGTTGCGCTTGGCCAAGCGCTTGGCTGGCCAGAGAACGCGCGGAGTCTGTAGAAAACCCCGCTGGAAACAAAGGCAATTCTCCCACCAAGCGCCAAAAGAAAACCGCCGGCCACGTAAAGGGCCGCCGGTTAAATTTAGCCAAACTTTTGGCTTTGGCTCGTGATGGCCGCTTAAATCTTCGTGCTGCCGTAGATGATGCCGGCGTCCATGGTTTTTTTGATCAACTCGCCCGCCTCGGAAAGGTGGGCGGCGGTGTAGGGATCGAGCTTTACGCCCTCGGCTTTTTGCGCAGCGTCGATGCGCTTGGCCAAGCTGCGGAGTTGCTGGCTCGCCAGGTTGGCTAACGGCCGCGAACTGGCGCCGCGCCACGAACCGGGCATGCTGAGGCTGACCAGGCGCTCGAGGTGCTCGCGCTGGAGGTTGCGGCGCAGGCTCGAGATCAGCGGCTTGCGGGCGGTGTGCTCGCCCTTGGCCGGGGCCTTCAGTTCGGTCCAGATGGCGTCGTCGAGTTTGCCCAGGATTTCCGGTAGCGTGATGGTATCCTTGTCGGCCTCGACGAGGAATTCGTTGTCGTACACCCGGCCCAGCGAGGTCGGGTTGAGGATCATCGTGAGCGTGGAGGCCTGGATGCCCATGACCTTCTCGTGCACCGGCCAGGTGGAGTCCTTCATTGAACTTGAGAGATTATCGATCCAGCGGTCGTTGCTCATGCGACGCAGCAGTTCGGTGTTGAGCCCGAACGCCTCGTCCTTGAAGGCGTTCTCGAGCATGAACTCGAGTGCCTCGCGCTGCTGTTTGGCCGGCACCGGGGTGATGGGGTAGCGGTCGCCGGGATCGCCCTTCTTGTCGCGGTTCACGAACGAGCCGCCGATCCAGTTGCCCATCATGCTCAGCGCACGCACCTGCAGGGACAACGTGAGTTGGTAGCCGTAACGCGCCTTGGCCCAGCTTTGGCCCTTCTTCACGAAATGATCGAGCAACTGCCCGCGATGATGCTTCACGATGTTCATCTGGTTGTGCGCGTACTGGAGTGGGTTCGCGGCGAAGTCGTAGCGGCGCGCGAACGGGTCGGGGCCGATCGTGTCCTCGTCGGTAGCGTACTGCAATTTTGGATCGGACACGCGGCTCAGTATTTTCTGCAACTCCTCCGGTTTTTTGACAATGGAGTAGCCGTACTCGATGGCCCAATGGTCGTACGGGCCGATGCCGATCATGGTGTGGTCGCCGGCCTTCTCGCCGATGCCCTTGTACATGTTGATTGGCAAGTAATCCATCACCGAGCCGGCCAAGGTCTCCTTGCCCTTGATCTCGTCGCTGTTGATTTTTTCCAGCGAGTGGATGCTCGAGGCCTTGAAGTTGTGGCGCAGGCCAAGCGTGTGGCCCACCTCGTGTGCGACCAACTCGGCAACCAGGGGGCCGATGAACCACTCTGGTACCCCGTCTAGCTTGACTACAGTTTTTTTCGGCTTGGGCTTGTCACCCTTCTCATCCTTTTTCTCATCGTCCTCCTCCTCGGCCGCCTCGGCCGCCTCGGCTTCCAACTCGAAGGTGAACCGCATGGCGGCCAGGTCGAGCGCCTTGGCTTCGGCTGCGAGGCAAAGGCCGTTCACTTGGCTGATGCGCCCGTACAGGCCGTCAAACTCGTTGTCGCCAATCAATTCGCCATCCACCTTAGCCAAGGGATGCCCGCCATAAGCCTCTGGGCCGTGGGCGGCGAGCTCGGCCTTGATGGAGTCGCGCATTGATGGATGGGCCAGGCGCACGCGCGGATCCCACTCGGGATGCTCCTTGAGCCAGGCGAGTGTTTCCGGCGCGAAACCCTCCATTGCGATGCCCGGGAGGATTTCGTTGAACTGCTTCCAGTAATGGCGAATCCAGCCGTCGGTCAAAATAATGTCGGCGTCGAGAATCTGGCCGGTCAGCGGGTTGACCCGGCTCGGGCCGATGGCGGTGCCGACATCGTTGTTGAGCCAGCGGACAAAGTTGTACCGGGCATCCTCTGGATCCTTCTCCATGTGCGCGCCGGTGGTGGCGTCCTGGTAGTAAACCTCAATGGCATTGGCCAAGCCGACTTTATCGTAGGCCTTGTTCCACATCAGGATGCCCTCGCGAACCCAGCGGCGGTAGCGCACCGGCGTGGTGTGCTCGATGTAGAAAATGATCGGGTTCTTCACCGGGCTGACCTTGAGCTTGGTGTCGGCCTTCTCGAGGTGCCAGCGGTTGATGTAGCGGGTCTTCTTCTGCTCGTCGGTGTACTTGCCGAGGTCGGAGTAGCTGGTGGTGAAGTAGCCCACCCGCTGGTCGGCCAAGCGCGGCTTGTAGGTCTTGTTCGGGACGATCGCACTGATCGAGTAGTGCCACGTCTTGAGCACGCCGTTGGACGCCGGCACGGTGAAGGCCAACTCGACGTTGCCCGGGAACGCCTTGGCGGTGCGAATCTGCGCAAGCTTAACGTTTAAGCCAGCCCCTTTGCTGCCGAAAAATTTCGCCGCCTGGCCGACGAGCAGCGCGTCCATGTCGATCAACGGCCTGTTCTTCGGCAATAGCGCTAGGATCGGCACGTCCACAATCACTCGGTCGGTGAAGATCCGTTTCACGGAGGCCTTCGACTCAAGGTCGCCGGAGGAGCGCACCTTGAGATTGGGCTCGATGATCAGCAGTCGCTTGTGGAGCCGCTTGAAATAAACGTACTTCTCGCCGGCCTGCAGCCCTGCATAAGTCTCTCCGCTGGCCACAGTCATCGCGATGAAAAATTTCTTCGACTCAAACCCGGCAGGCAGCGCCCCGAGCATTTGCTGATCCTTCTTGCGCACGTAGATGGAAAACAGGCTCGACTTCTTGTCCATGCTCGAGATGACCTGCTCGTACCCCTTGATCACTGTCGTGTAGGACGGGAAGTCCGGCTTCACGGTTGTCGGCTTCACGGTTGTCGGCTTGGCGGCCGATGGCTTGGCGGACGGCTTGGCCGGGGGTGGGGACTGTGCGAACGCGGTGGCCGTCACAAGGCCAAGCGCAACAACGATGAGTATGCTCTGTTTTTTCATGATAAAAAAGCGGGTCAGGCCGGAGCCAGTCAAAAACACGCCCTGCGATGGGCAACGGGGAATGTGCCTCATGCTTGGCCGATTTCAAGTAAGAATCAGCCTGTTTTTAAGCCAAACGGCCCTCGGTTCTCGACCGCTTGGCCAAGCGCGGGTAGCCTTCCGAACGGGCGGGTAACATGGCGGCAAAGAAAATCACGGGTAAATTTGACTCCATCGAGGCAGTGCTGCGCGACATCGCGTGCGGCAAAATGGTCGTCGTCGTCGATGACGCCGATCGCGAAAACGAGGGCGACCTGATCATGGCCGCCGAGAAAACGACGGCCAAGGCGGTCAACTTCATGGCCAAATTCGGCCGCGGCCTCATCTGCGTTCCCACCGCGCCGGAGCGCCTGCAGCAACTCGGCATCGAGCGCATGGTGCTCAACAACCGCGAAGGCCATCGCACCGATTTCCAGATCAGCGTCGATGCCGCGCAAGGCATCACCACCGGCATCAGCGCCGCCGATCGCGACCGCACCATCAAGACCCTGGCCAACCCCACCTCAATCGCCGACGACCTCGTGCAGCCCGGCCACGTCTTCCCGTTGCGCGCCAAGACCGGCGGCGTCCTCCAGCGCGCCGGCCACACCGAGGCGGCAGTCGATCTCGCCCGGCTCGCCGGCTGCCGGCCGATGGGCGTCATCTGCGAGGTCATGAACGACGACGGCACAATGGCCCGCCTCCCGGAGCTGCGCCGCTTCGCGAAAAAACACAAACTCAGGCTCTGCTCCATCGAGCAGCTCATCGAGTTTCGCCGCAAGCGCGAAAAGCTCGTCGCCTGCGAGGAGATCGTCCACATGCCGACCGACTTCGGCGAGTTCGACCTCCACCTTTACCACTCCACCATCGACGGCCAACACCACCTCGCCCTCGTCAAGGGTAGCATGAGCGCACGCCGCCGCACCCTCGTTCGCGTGCACAGCGAATGCCTCACCGGCGACGTGTTCGGCTCGCGCCGCTGCGATTGCGGCCCGCAGTTGCAACAGGCCATGAAACAGGTTTCCGCCGCCGGCCACGGGGTGATCCTGTACATGCGCCAGGAAGGCCGCGGCATCGGTTTGGCCCCGAAAATAAAGGCTTACAAGCTACAGCAAAAAGGCTATGACACCGTCGAGGCCAACGAGAAACTCGGCTACCCGATGGACCTGCGCGAGTACGGCATCGGCGCACAAATCCTCGCCGACCTCGGCATCAAGAAAATCCGCCTGCTCACTAACAACCCTAAAAAAATCGTCGGCTTGGAGGGGTACGGGCTCGAGGTTGTCGAGCGGGTGCCAATCCGCGTGAAGCCAAACAAGCACAACAAGAACTACCTCAAGACCAAGCGCGAAAAACTGGGCCACCTGCTTTGACGCCCCGCCCCTCTCCCACGCTTGGCCAAGCGCACGCCGCATGAACGAGTCGCTCCCCATCTGGGACATCCACGGCGAGATCGCCGACACGCTCGCCGTGCAAAGCCGCCTCGTGCTTGCCGCGCCGACCGGCTCCGGCAAATCCACCCAAGTCCCGCAAATCATCCTCGACGACGTCCTCTGCGGCGGCAGCAAAGTCGTCGTGCTGCAGCCGCGCCGCGTCGCCGCCCGCTCGCTCGCCCGGCGCGTCGCGTGGGAACGCTCGGCCAGGCTCGGCGACGAAGTCGGCTATCAGGTTCGCTTCGAAAACCACACCGGCCCCGAGACCAAAATCGAGTTCATCACCGAGGGCGTGCTGCTGCGCCGCCTGCAGGACGACCCGCGCCTGGCCGGCGTCGGCGCGGTGTTGTTCGACGAGTTTCACGAGCGCAACCTGATGAGCGACCTCGCGCTTGGCCTCGTCAAAAAACTGCAACGCACCGGACGCACCGACCTCAAGATTGTCGTCATGTCGGCGACGATTGAGACCGGCCCGATCGCCCGCTACCTTGGCCAAGCGGATGACGATTCGTGCCGCGTGCTCGCCTCCGACGGGCGCACCTTTCCGGTCGAGATTTGCTTCGGCCAATATCGCAATCGCGACCCCATCACCGAGCAGGCTGCCGAGGCCGTCGAGCAAATCCTCCGCGACAACTCTCCCGGCGATATTTTGATTTTTATGCCGGGAATGGGCGAAATTCGCGGCACTATCGGCTCGATCAGCCGCCGCCGACTGCCGGAGCCGGTCGAGTTGATCCCGCTGCACGGCGACCTCCCACCGGCCGATCAGGACCGCGCCTTCGCCGGGAGCGACCGCCGAAAAATCGTTGTCGCCACCAACGTCGCCGAGACCTCGGTGACCATCGACGGCATCCGTCACGTGATCGACAGCGGCATGGCCCGCGTCGCCCGCTTCGACGCCGAGCGCGGCTTTGGCACATTGTTGATCGAGGAGATCAGCCGCGCCTCCGCCGACCAACGCGCCGGCCGCGCCGGCCGCACCGCGCCGGGAACGTGCCACCGGCTTTGGACCGAGAGCGGCCACCTCAATCGCCCCGGGCACAACACGCCGGAAATCCACCGCACCGATTTGTCGGAGTCGGTGCTGATGCTGCACGCCGCCGGCATCGACGAGGCCACCCAGTTCGACTGGCTCGACAAGCCGGACGCCAACGCCGTGGCCAAGGCCGAGTCGCTGCTGCGCTCGCTCGGCGCCTTGGCCAAGCGCTTGGCCAACGGCAACGCCGGCGGCTTGACCGACGTCGGGCGCGCGATGCTGCGACTGCCGATGCACCCGCGCCTGGCCCGGATGATCGTCGAGGGAAGCCGGCGCGGCTGCGTGAACGAGGCGGCGTTGTGCGCGGCGTTCATGAGCGGGCGCAACATTCTCATCCGCTCCGCTCGCGACGACAAAACGGTGCAGGCCGCGCAGGAGCCGTTCCGCGACGGAGCCTACTCCGACTTCGAGGTGATGATGCGCGCGTGGCAGTTCGCCAACGCGCGCCGCTACAACGTTGACGACTGCAGCGCGCACGGCATCCACGCCGGGGCATGCCGTGAGGTCGAGTCGGCGTTCCGGCAAATCCTCCACTTGGCCAAGGCGAGCGACGCGCAGGCGGCTCCCGACCGGTCGAAGTCCACCGCCCTGCGCCACTGCATCCTCGCCGCGTTTGCCGACCAACTCTGCGTGCGGCGCGACAGCGGCACGCTGTTTTGCAACCTGACCGATGGCCGCAGCGGCACGCTCGTCCGCGAGAGCGTCGTGCAAAAATCTCCGCTGCTCGTCATCGGCGAAATCCGGCAAGTGTCCGCCCGGGGCGACCGCGCCCAAACGCTGCTGAGCCTGGCCGCCGCAGTAGAACTGGACTGGGTGCGCGAGCTGTTTCCCGGCGACTTGACGACCCGCGCCGAGTGCGGGTTCGATCCCGGCATGAAACGCGTTGAGGCCCATGAAATAACTCGTTTTCGCGATCTCGAGCTGGGCCGGGCGCGGGCGAAAGAGACCGATCCGCAAGCCGCCGGCCAAGCGCTGGCCAAGGCCTGTTTGGGCGAGTGGTTCACGCCGAAATCGTTCGACCACTCGATCCGGCAACTCATCAGGCGGCTCAATTGGCTGTGCGCCGCCCGGCCGGATTTGGAATTTCCACCGCTCGACGAGACGGCGATTTTGAATTGCCTGAGTGCCGCGTTTGCGGGCATGACCTTGGCCAAGCAGGCGGTTGCCGCCAACGTAAAGCCGGCGTTCCACAAACACATGCCGAGCGAGCAGTGGGAGTGGCTCGACGAGTTCGCACCGCAAACGATCCCTTGGCTGGACGACAAACCGAAACGCTTGGAGTACCCTGGCAAACCGGCGGACAAACACGGCAACGTGCTGCCGGTGGAGTTGCACGTGAAGCTTCACGACTGCTTCCGTCTGGCCGAGCATCCGCGCATCTGCGATGGCGAACACATCGTGCGGTTCAAGCTGTTGACCCCGAAAAACAGGAAGATCGATTACTGCGACGATTGGCCGACATTCAAGCAGCGCGAATATCCGAGAATCCGAAAAGACCTCCTGGCCAAGTTCCCCGGCGTGGGCTGGGTATGATTTTTTGAAATGATAAACGACATCCGACGGATCGCCGCCGAGGCCGGTGAGGCGATCATGAAAACCTACGACGGCCCAGCCGAGATCGAGACCAAAGAAGACGACTCGCCACTCACTCAAGCCGACCGCGCCGCGCACGACTGCATCGTCGCCGCGCTGGAGCAACTCACGCCGGACATCCCGGTTTTGTCCGAGGAATCGGAGGGCATCCCGACCGAAGAGCGGCTGGGCTGGAAACGGTTCTGGCTCGTCGATCCTCTCGACGGCACCAAGGAGTTCATCAAAAAAACCGGGCAGTTCACCGTCAACATCGCGCTGATTGAAAACGGCGAACCAACGCTTGGCGTGGTGTTGGCCCCGGCGTCTGACTTGGAATATTTCGCGGCTCGCGGCAGCGGCGCATTCAAGCGGCTTGGCCAAGCGGAGCCGCAACCGATCAAGATCGCCGAGGCCGACAAGGCCAAGCTGCGCATCGTCGCCAGCCGCGATCACGCCGGCCCGAAAGTCGCAGCCATGCTCAAGCAACTCCCGGATGCCGAACTGGTGAGCATGGGCAGTTCACTGAAATTCTGCCTCGTCGCCGAGGGTGCGGCCGATCTTTACCCGCGCTTTGTCTCGACGATGGAATGGGACACCGGTGCGGCCCAATGCATCCTCGAGGAAGCCGGAGGCGCCGTCTGCACCCTCGACGGCTACCGCCTCACCTACGGCCGCGAAGACCTACGAAACCCCTCCATCATAGCCGCCGGCCACCCCACCATCGACTGGAAGTCCCTGCTGCCGAGTGATTAACCATCATTTTCTGCTTGGCCAAGCGGGCTTATTGCAATTTAGAATTATTCCAAGTATTGACACTGCGCTTGGCCAATGGCAGCTTTCCGGCATGGCAACGGACCATCTTCCAGCGTCTGGTGAACTCCTCAATCAACGTTTAGCCGAGAAAGGCTTGAGGGCCACTTCCCAGCGGCAACACGTTTACGGGGTGCTGCTTGGCCAACGCGATCATCCCTCCGCCGAGGAGGTGTTCATGCGGGCGAAGCAGTCGAAACCGGAGATTTCCATGGCGACTGTTTACAACAGCCTCGACGTGCTCGTGAAGTGCGGCGTCGTGCGGCAGGTGAACGTGGATCGTGGCGCGACACTGTTCTGCTCCAACATGGGCGAGCACGCGCACTTCTGCTGCGACGACTGCGGCAAAGTTTTTGATATGAACTTGAAGGACTTGCCGTACGTGCCGGAAGTCGATGTGCCGGGTGAGTTTGTGATAAGAAAAATCGACATCGCACTGCATGGCCGCTGCACCGGCAAGTGTTCGAACTGCGGACGAAAGGAAGCCGTCGCATGAGGGCTGACACGGACACCATCGATGAATTTGTCGCAAGCGACTACAAGTACGGCTTTGTCACCGACATCGAGAGCGAGTCGCTCGAGCCGGGCCTGGGCGAGGATGCCGTCCGGTTCATCTCCGCAAAGAAGAACGAGCCGGAGTGGATGCTCGAGTGGCGGCTGAAAGCATTTCGGCACTGGGAAAAACTGGAGTGCCCGACCTGGCCGCACGTGAAATATCCGCCGATTAATTTCCAGGACATCTCCTATTACAGCGCGCCGAAGAAAAAAGGTGACGGCCCGAAGAGCCTCGACGAGGTGGACCCCAAGCTGCTCGAGACGTACGAGAAGCTGGGCGTGCCGCTGCACGAGCGGGCGCGGCTGGCCGGTGTCGCGGTGGACGCGGTGTTTGACAGCGAGTCGATCGGCACGACGTTCAAGGCGGATCTGGCCAAGGCGGGGGTGATCTTCTGCTCGATGTCCGAGGCGGTGCGGGAACATCCCGAGCTTGTCCGGAAATATCTCGGGACCGTCGTGCCGTACACGGACAACTTTTATGCCACGCTCAACTCGGCCGTCTTCAGCGATGGCTCGTTCGTTTACATCCCCAAGGGCACGCGCTGCCCGATGGAGTTGAGCACGTACTTCCGCATCAACGCCGCCAACACGGGGCAGTTCGAGCGCACGCTGATCGTCGCCGAGGAGAGCAGCCACGTGAGCTACCTCGAGGGCTGCACGGCACCGATGCGCGACGAGAACCAACTGCACGCCGCCGTCGTGGAGTTGATCGCGCTCGACAACGCCGAGATCAAGTACTCGACCGTGCAGAACTGGTACCCCGGTGATGAGCAGGGGCGCGGCGGCATTTACAACTTCGTGACCAAGCGCGGTATCTGCAAAACCAACGCGAAGATTTCGTGGACACAGGTTGAGACCGGCTCGGCGATCACGTGGAAATATCCCAGCGTCATCCTGAAAGGCGACAACTCGATTGGCGAATTCTACTCCGTCGCGCTCACCAACAACATGCAGCAGGCCGACACCGGCACGAAGATGGTGCACCTCGGCAAAAACACGCGCAGCACGATCATCTCCAAGGGCATCTCCGCCGGCCGGGGGCAGAACAGCTACCGAGGCCTGGTGCAGGTCGGCAAAAAGGCCGCCAACGCCCGCAACTTCTCTCAGTGCGACTCGCTGCTCATCGGCGACCGGTGCGGCGCGCACACCTTCCCGTATATCGAGGTGAAAAACACCACCGCCAACATCGAGCACGAGGCGACCACCTCGAAGATTGGCGAGGATCAGATTTTTTACTGCAACCAGCGCGGCCTCGAGACGCAGGACGCCGTCAACATGATCGTCAATGGTTTCTGCAAGGAGGTCTTCCGCGAGTTGCCGATGGAGTTCGCGATGGAAGCCCAGAAACTCCTCGACGTCAGCCTCGAGGGCAGCGTCGGCTAAACATTTTTTAAAACGGAATGCTACAGATTAAAAACCTACAGGCGGGGATCGAGGACAAGCCGATCCTCAAGGGAATCGACCTCACGGTGAACGGCGGCGAGGTGCACGCCATCATGGGGCCGAATGGCAGCGGCAAAAGCACGCTTGCCTCCGTGCTCGCCGGGCGGGACGGCTACGACGTCACCGGCGGCGAGGCGCTTTACAACGGCAACGACCTGCTCGACCTCGCGCCGGAGGAACGCGCCCGCGAGGGTGTTTTTCTCGCGTTTCAATACCCGGTGGAAATCCCCGGCGTGAACAGCGCGTACTTTTTGCGCTCAGCCGTCAACGCGGTTCGCAAGCATCGCGGCGAGGAGGAACTCGATGCGATGAATTTTCTCAAGGCCGTGAAAGTGAAGATGAAAGAGCTTGGCCTGGGCGAGGACTTTCTCAAGCGCCCGGTCAACGCCGGCTTCTCCGGCGGCGAAAAAAAGCGCAACGAGATTTTGCAGATGACGATGCTTGATCCGCGACTGGCCATCCTCGACGAGACCGACTCGGGACTCGACATCGACGCACTGCGCATCGTCGCCGACGGCGTCAACCGCCTCAGGCGCGACGACAACGCGCAGGTCGTCATCACGCATTACCAGCGGCTGCTCGACCACATCGTGCCGGACTTCGTCCACGTGCTGCATGACGGCCGCATCATCAAGTCCGGCGACAAGTCACTCGCGCTTGAACTGGAGGAGAAGGGTTACGACTGGCTAATCAAGGAAGCCGCATGAGCCAGGTTGCCACTACTAATTTCGCCGTCGAACCGGTGGAGGCATTTGCCGAGCTGGAGCAAAACGGCGCGGCGCTGATGCCGCTTCGCAAGGCCGGCTTGGCCCGGTTTTCCGAGGCCGGTTTTCCGACGCTTCGCGACGAGGACTGGCGGTTCACCAACGTCAAGCCGCTCGCCGAACTGCCGTTTCGACCGGTTCTTTTAGCGAGTGGCCAAGCGCTTGGCCAAGAGCAACTTGGCGATGTCACGTTCGGCCAACTGGACGCTGATCGGCTGGTCTTTGTCGATGGCCATTTCAACGCTGAGTTGTCGCAAACCGCCGACCAGCCAAGCGGCGTGACGGTGACCCACTTGGCCAGCGGCTTGACCGGCTTGGAGCGCGAGCTTGGAGCGCTTTCCGGTGGCGATGACAATCCGTTTGTCGCACTCAACGATGCCTTTTTCACCGACGGCGCATTGATTCAAATCGGCGACGGCCAGCGCTTGGCCAAGCCGGTTCATTTGCTGTTCGTCGCCACGGCGGGCGAGGACGGAGAAGCGGCGCACATCCGCAACTGGATCGTCGCCGGGGCTAACTCGCAGGGCACGATCATCGAGTCGCACCTCTCGCTTGGCCAAGCGGCGAGCGTGACCAACGTCGTCACCGAGTCGCGCATCGGCGACGGGGCGGACATCGAGCACATCAAGTTTCAGGATCAATCGAACAAGGCGTTTCACCTGGCATCGCTGCACTCGGAGCTGGGCCGCGACGCACAGTATGCGTTCCACTCGATCGCGCTTGGCGCGCGGTTGTCGCGCAACAACCTGCGCATGCGCCTGGCCCAGCCGGGCATCGATTGCGTGCTTAACGGGTTGTACATGCTGCGCGGCCAGCAGTTGGCCGATCACCACATGATCGTCGAGCACGCCGCGCCGCACTGCGACAGCCACGAATATTTCAACGGCATCCTCGACGACCAGTCGCGGGGGGTTTTTCACGGGCGCATCCTCGTGCAGCCCGGCGCGCAAAAGACCGACGCGAAGCAGACCAACAAAAACCTGCTACTCAGCGACGACGCCACGGCGAACACCAAGCCGCAGCTCGAGATTTACGCCGACGACGTGAAGTGCACCCACGGCGCGACGATCGGCGCGATGGATGATGACGCGATTTTTTATCTGCGAACCCGGGGGCTCGACACCGCCACCGCGCGGCGAATGCTGTTGCACGGGTTCGCCGGCGAGATCGTCGAGCGCGTCCGGCACGACGCCGTGCGCGAGGAACTCGACGCGCTGGTGTGGAACCGGCTCGAGGCGGAGCATCAACTGGACTGACTTGTGGCGAACTTTTTGGACACAACCGTCGATGATCTGATCGGGAACTTCGAGTTTCTCGGCGACTGGGAGGAGCGTTTTGCCTACCTGATCGAGCTGGGCAAAAAGCTGCCGCCGCTCGACGAGTCCGAGATGGTGGAGGACAACCGCGTGCACGGCTGCCAAGCGGCCGTCTGGCTGAAAATGCTGCCGGCCAGCGACTCGACATTTGATATTCACGCCGACTCGGACGCCTTCATCGTCAAGGGGTTGATTGCTGTTTTATTGATGATTTACAACGGAAAAACTGCCGAACAAATCTTGGCCGATGACGGCACGGCGACATTCGCCAAGCTTGGCTTGGATCGGCATTTGAGCCCGACCCGCCGCAACGGGCTGCACTCGATGGTGAGCCGGATCAAGGCCCTCGCCGCTGCATCAGTCGCACAGCCCGCTTAAATATGACCACCACCGAACCCATCGAACTCAGCCGCGACGTCGAGGCGTCCATCGTCCCCTCCGGCGACAAGGTGACGCTGCAAAAGGGCGAGGCGGCGCAGGTCACCCAGACGCTCGGCGGCACGTTCACGGTGATCGTCAACGGCAACATGTTTCGCATCGAGGGAAGCGATGCCGATGCGCTTGGCCTCGAGCCGGTCAAGACCCCGGCGGAGGAAACCAAGCGGCCGGAAACAGAGGACGACCTGAAGCAGCAGATCGAGACGCAGCTCAAGACGGTTTACGACCCGGAGATCCCGGTGAACATCATTGACCTTGGCCTCGTGTACGACAGCACGCCAACCCAGCTCGACGGCGGCTGGCGCGTCGATGTGAAGATGACGCTCACCGCGCCCGGCTGCGGCATGGGGCCGGTGCTGCAACAGGACGCACAAAACCGGCTGCTGTGCATCGAGGGCGTCGACGAGGTGGACGTGCAACTCGTCTGGGATCCGCCCTGGAATCACGATATGATGAGCGAGGCGGCCAAGCTGGAACTCGGCATGATGTGATGAACCCACCCGCGGAAACAGCGAACTTGGCCAAGCGCGACGAATCAGTCGATTGGACAGCGCTCCGTGACGACTTCCCGATCCTGCGCGAAATCGTCAACGGCCACCCGCTGGTTTATCTCGACAACGCCGCAAGCAGCCAGAAGCCGCATCAGGTCATCAATGCGGTTCGCCGCTACTACGAGCATGATAACGCCAACGTGCACCGTGGCATCCACGAGTTGAGCAACCGCGCCACCGAGGCGTACGAGGGCGCGCGCCAGCGAGTCGCTGACTACCTCAACGCCGGCTCCCGCGAGGAAATTATTTTCACGCGCGGCACCACCGAGGGGCTGAACCTCGTCGCCAACACCTGGGCGCTCGACAACCTGCGCGAGGGCGACACGATTCTCCTCACCGAGATGGAGCACCACAGCAACCTCGTGCCGTGGCAAATTCTGGCCAACCGGATCGGCGCAAAACTCGACTTCATCGAGATCACCGGCGACGACGGGCAGCTTGATTTGCAGTGGCTCGACGAGCAACTCGCCCGTGCCCGGCTGCTCTCGCTCACGCATATTTCCAACACGATGGGCACAGTCAACCCGGTCGCCGAGATTTGCGCCCGCGCCCGTGCCGCAGGGGTAGTCACCGTGGTGGATGCCGCCCAAAGCGCCGGCCACGCACCGGTCGATGTGCAGGCGATCGACTGCGATTTTCTCGCCTTTTCCGGGCACAAAACCTGCGGGCCGACCGGCATCGGCGTGCTGTACGGCCGCCGCGAACTGCTCGAGGCCATGCCGCCGTATCAGGGGGGTGGCGAGATGATTTTGAAGGTCGAGTACCGCGATTCCACCTTCAATGTCGCCCCGCACAAGTTCGAGGCCGGCACACCGAACGTCGCCGGCGCCGTTGGCCTGCACGCGGCGCTGGACTACCTCGACGCCATCGGCCGCGAGGCGATTTTCGAGCACGACCAGCGCTTGGCCAAGCGGGCCTGCGAGCGCCTGGCCGAGATCGACGGTATCCGGATTTTTGGCCCGGCGGAAGGCCGCTCGGGCGTGGTGAGCTTCGTGCTGCCGGACACCCACGCTCTCGACCTAGCCACGATGGCCGACCAAAAGGGCGTCGCGTTGCGGGCGGGTCATCACTGCAATCAACCGCTCCTGGCCAAGCTCGGTGTCGCGGCGACCGCCCGTGCGAGTTTTTACTTTTACAACACCGAGGCCGAGGTCGATCGCTTCATCGAAGTGCTCCACGGCGTCAGAAAAATGTTTGTCTGAATGAGCGAAACCATCACAGGCGACTCCCCGATGCAGGCGGTGCTGCAGGTTTTTCCCGGCGCGCAGCGGGCGTTGTTTCGCAAGTACCACATTGGGGGGTGCAGCAGTTGCGGGTTTCAGCCGGAGGAAACATTGGCCGGGGTTTGCGAGCGCAATGGCGATCTCCCCGTCGCCGACGTGTTGGAACAGATTCGCCAGAGCCACGAGGAGGATGCCCGCATTTTGATCGAGCCGAGCGACCTGGCCAAGCGGCGCGACAACGGGGCAGACGTTCGCGTGGTGGACATTCGTTCGCGTGAGGAATTTGAGGCGGTGCACATCGACGGCTCGCAGTTGCTGACGCAGGACTTGATGCAGGAGATTCTCGGCAGTTGGGACAATGACCAGTTGTTCGTCATCGTCGATCACCAAGGGAACAAATCCCTCGACGCGGCGGCCTATTATCTCGGCCACGGCATGCCGAATGTCCACGCACTGCGCGGCGGGATCGATGCCTGGTCGCTTGAGGTTGACTCGGCCGTCCGGCGCTACACGCTGAATTAAAATGAACGACGAGCTTCAAAAAAAAGTCGCCGATGCAATCCGTGACCCGAAAAATGTCGGCGAGATGGCGGACGCCGACTCGGTCGGCACGGTGGGCAATTCCGAGTGCGGCGAAATGCTGAGGCTGTGGGTGAAGTACAGGGAGCAGGACGGCGAAAAGGTCATCGACAAGGCCAGTTTCCAGAGCTTTGGCTGCGAGACGGCGATCGCCGTGGCGAGCCTGGCGACTGAATTGATCCAGGGAAAAACCGCCGCCGAGGCAATGGAAATGAAGCCGGAGGAACTCTCCGGTGAACTCGGCCCGCTGCCACCAATGAAGATTCACTGCGCCGAACTGGTGCAGGGTGCGCTGCGTGATGCGCTTTCGCCCGAGAGCCAAGCGCTTGGCCAAGCGGAGTCGCCGGCCAAGCCGGACGGGCTCGCCCCCACGCTCCGGGACAGCCTCAACGAGGGTCAGGCCAAGTCCGGCAGCATCAACATCCAGTTCCTCGACGAGTAACCTCCGTCGCCAGCTTCCCGGCGGTTAGACCTCCTTGACGACTCCCCAGTAGACGTCGAGCTGTTTGGTGAGGTAGAGCCGGATGCCGTTCACCAACGCCTTGGATTCCAGCTTTTGCCCGGCGGCGACGATCTGCTTGAGTGTCATGCCCGGCTTGATGCGGAAACTTTCCTGCGCGATGATAGGTCCCTCGTCGAGGTGCATGCTGACGAAGTGCGCTGTCACACCGGCAATTTTCACGCCATGCTCGTGCGCCTGCCGGTACGGCTGCGGGCCGGGGAAACCCGGCAGCAACGAGGGGTGAATGTTGATGATCTTGTTCTTGAACCGCCAGACGAAGTTCGGCGACAATATTTTCATGAACCGCGCCAGCACGACGAAGTCCGCCTGCTCCCTCTCTAGGATGCGAAGCGCCTTGGCCTCGGCCTTGGCCCGGTTTGTCCACGCGACATGATGAAACGGCAGGCCGGCCTTCTCGACCTTGGCCTTTAGATCGCGGTGGTTGCCAACGACGGCGACAATCTCCGTCTTGAGTTTTCTGGATTTCACCGACTCCAGAATGGCGTCGAGGCAATGCGGTTCGCGGGTGACCATCAGGGCCATGCGTTGCGGGCGCTTGGGGTCGGTGAACCACCACTTGATCTCCATGCCCAAGTCGCGACCCAGCGCGCGCAGCCCTTGGCCCAGCGATTTCTCGTTAAAAACCGTCGCCTGCCAACTGGCCTGAATCGTCATGCTGAACTGCCCGCGCGTGACCTGCTCCTCCAGCGCCTCGATGTTGGCCCTGGTTTCGAACAGCAGATTGGTGACTCTGGCCACGACGCCGGTCTTGTCCCGCCCGATGACAGTGATGGTCGCGTAACAATTCATTGCGGGGCGCAATTAAGCCGGTTTAAAGCGCGGAGAAAAGCGAAAACGGTCAAGCGCTTGGCCAAGCGGGTTAATCCTCTGCCTGGTTTTTTCGGATCAAGGCGAACAGCTCGCGAGCCTCGCGGAGGCCGATTGCGGCGGTGATTCCCCAGTAAACCAAGGCCGCGACGATGGCCGGGGCGAACACTTCGCCGATTTTCAGCCACACCGTCTCGTAGCCAAGATTAGCCACCCATTGGCCGTGCAAAAACCAGGCGACGCCACCGGCAACCACGGCCGCCAACAGCATGCCGGCGACCGGGCGTAGCAGCGACTGAATCTCCCACTTGGGCATCTTGCGTTTGAGGGCGTACGAGAGAAGCCCGACATTCAAGAGGGAACTGAGGGCATTGGCCACTCCGAGTGCGCCGGCTTGCAGTCCTTTCGGGAACATGAAAATGAGCGGCAACAACACCACGATGTTCAGGCAGAGACACACCACGCTGATCTGCATCGGCACCTTGGTGTCGCCCAGCGCGTAAAACGCCCGAGCCATCACGTTGACCGCCGAGTAGGTCAGCAGGCTCGGCGCGAGGCACATCAGCGCGAAGGACGCGCGACGGGTCGAGTCGGCGGTAAACGCGCCGTGCTCGAAAAGCAACCGCACCATCGGCTCGGCCAGCACCATCAGCATCGCCGCCGCGATTGCGTTCACGAAAAACAGGTAACTCATGCCACGCCGGAGGTTGTCGCGAAACTCGGGGAACTGTTTGTCCGCGGCCAAGCCGGCCAGTGTCGGCAAAAGGAACGTCGCCAGCGACACGCCGAACACGCCCTGCGGCAGTTCCATCAACCGCACCGCGTACTCGAACGACGCGACAATTTTCGCGCCGCTGGCGCGCTCGATCCAAAACGCCAGCGTCTGGGTGATGATAATGTTGAACTGGAACGCCGCCACGCCGATCGTCGCCGGGATCATTTTGCGGACGACCTCCCGCACCGAGTCGTTGCGCCACGGGGTGACCCAGCGGAGCTGGTAGCCTTCGCGATACAGGTACGGCAATTGGAAGCCGGCCTGTGCCACGCCAGCCACCAGCACGCCGAACGCCAGCGCGAAAATTTGTTCGCCCAAGTCCTCCCCCCAGCGTGGCGCGACGAGCAGCACCGTGGCGATCATCACCACGTTGAGCAGCGTGGCACCCATCGCCGGGATGAAAAAGTAGCCGCGCGAGTTGAGCATGCCCATGAACACCGCCGCGAGACAGACCAGCAACATGTACGGGAACACCACCCTCAACAGCTCGAGCATCAACCGCGTGTGCGTGTCGAACTCCCCCCACATCAGCGCCGCCGAAAGGCCCAGCATGACCCCGCCGACCACCAACGCCAAGATCACCACCAGCGCGGAGACGACGGCGTTGGCCGTGTGCCACATCGCCTTGTCGCCCTCGGTTTTCTCCTTGTTTTTGAACAGCGGAATGAATGCCGCCGTGAGCGCGCCCTCGCCCAGCAGGCGGCGGAAAAGGTTGGGAATCTGGAAGGCGTAAACGAAGGCGCTGGCGATCGATCCGTCGCCCATGAACCGGGCGTAAATCATCACCCGGATCATCCCGAGCAGGCGACTGAGCAATGTGGCCCCGGCCATGGCGCCGGAGGATTTGAGCATGTCAGACAACGCGCGACAGGCTAGGTGTAAAGCTGATTAGAGTCGAGTGGGCAGGGCCAAGCTGCTGTCTGTTTTTGAACACCTTGCGAAATTTACTCCTGAATCGGTGGCCAAAACCAATTCGCCGCTTGGCCAAGCGCGGCACAATAAAACTCATAATACACTTGCACTGAACGGGTTATGGGTTTTAGTTCGGGCTTTGGCACAGGACTTGCCGCTTTTTTTGGCGCGAGAGGTTTGCGGCGGCGGCGCAATGTGTCGTGCAGACCCGATGCAAAAACAATGGACAACTTGTTATGAAAAAAATCGAAGCAATTATTAAACCGTTCAAGCTGGACGAAGTACGGGACGCGCTGGCGGAAGTCGGCGTGGAAGGCATGACCGTGTCCGAGGTCAAGGGGTTCGGCCGACAAAAGGGACACACCGAGATTTACCGAGGCAGCGAATACACCGTGGACTTTCTGCCCAAGATCAAGCTTGAGTTGGTTGTCGCCGACGAGAATGTCCAAACCGGCCTGGATGCGATCATCAAGGCCGCCAACACCGGCAAGATCGGTGACGGCAAACTGTTTGTCACCTCCGTCGAGGAGGCCATCCGAATCCGCACCGAGGAAAAAGGCGACGAGGCGCTGTAGGGCGAATCTTATTTGTCGAAAGACAAAACAAAAAGGGAGCCGTTTCCGGCTCCCTTTTTTAATCTCATCGGCCAGGCGTATGGCCAGGGTCACTCGTACTTGAGCGTCACCTGGCCGTTGGCCACCTGAATGCTCTTGATGTTCACTGCGGAGCCGCTTAACCGGTAAAACTGGGTTGTGCCCGCCTGGCCAAGCGTGATCGTGCGGCTGGCCTCGTCTATGGCGGCACCACCGTCGGTCTTGTACGGGCCGTTCACGGCGGAGCTGACCTGCAACGCCAGCGTCGGCTGTACAGGCTTCACGTATTTGATGAACACGAGGTAGTTTTGTTTCCAGTAAATGTCCTCTGGATCGGTCATGCGCTGGGTGACGCGGAGGGTGGTTTTGCCGCTCAACTTCAGGATAACCGGCTCGCTCCCATCTTCATTTGTCAGCGGGACATTTCGAAAATCCACGCCGGATTCCGAGCCGATGAATGTGCCCAACGGATCCGTGGTCTGGTCTTCTTCAGCCGTGTCACCGGTCACGAGTTCCATTGTGGCGATGGACTCGTTAAGGGTGAACAGGGCCTGCCGCAGATAAACGAGATAGTCTCCCTTCGGGAAGTTGCGCGTGTAGTTGACCCACTCGCCATCTTCAAGCTCGTACAGCGCAAAGTCGAAAACGCCCTTGGTTCCGCCGCCCGCCTCGGCGTACTTGGCCCGCTCCATATCCAGCGCCGGCGCCGTGGTGACACCGTCATAGGGGCGATACCGGTGTGTTGCCGGGTTCAGTCCCACGTCATTGTCGAAGTAGTCAATCAAGAGGTTCCCCTCCATTGCGATGTATGAATTTTCGCTCCAGTTGATCTCCCCATCCTCGTCCAGTTCGGAGATCACCACCGGGTTCTGGATGAACTCGCCGTAGTCGAAGTTGTAATCCTCGGACTCGATCACAAAGGCATCCTCGCTGAACGTGTCAAAGTACAGGTCGCGCGTGTCGCTCTCGCCCTCGGAATCAGCAGCAGCCAGGACGGCGTGATAATTCACGTTCGCCTTCAGGCCGCCTAGTGAAACCTCGCGCGCCTTGTCCGTGCCCGCGACCACCAAACCGTTGGCCGTGGTGTATTTTGTGCCGTTCAACGTGATGCTGATGCCACCGGGCTCGATCGCCTGGTCATCGCTCACGACAAACGTGATCTTGGTCGAGACTGGCAAAAACGGACTGTTCGTGACCGGGACGACCTCGGAAATGACCGGCAGCTGGTTTTTATCTCCAGCGCCGGAAACGGACGCATGGGCGTTGTCAATCGTCACAGAGGAGGCGGGCAACACCCCGGAGTCGTCGTTGTGGTAGAGCAGCAGGACAAACTTTCCGGGGCGGTCGATGAAACTGGCGGCCGGGGAATCGTCACCCGTGTCGAGAACATCCGCCTCTACCGTGTCGGTGATGGTTTTTTCAAATAAAACCGCCTGGTTATTCTCGAGATCCAGCACTTTGGTGGTCACGTCAACCGAGGTGCCTGACCCAGTCATGGTCAACACTAGGCGGATGTTGTCCGGGTACTCGATCCAGTCCCCCTCGGTGATGTCATAAAAGTATTTGTTCAGTCCCTTGGCCAGAAGCACGTCGTTCGAGTCCTTGGCCAGGCTGTATCCGCTGAGCTTGCTCACCGGTGAATCGTTGGGGATGAAACTAACCACGAGATAGGCCTCCGCCTGGTTGGCCACGATCAGGTCCGCGCTGAACTCGATGGTGACACCGTCCTCAATGGTGAACGTCTTCGCCCCGTAAGTGGCTGCCACGAAAAACGGCTGGCCGGGTGGCTGGTGCATGCCGATCGTAAACTGCCCGTCCTCTTCTTCAAAGAAGCCGTTCCCACTGCCAAAGTCGAACTTCTCCCAGCCGGTGACCTTGTTGTCGTTGAAGTCATCAATCATGACGCTCTCGTACTGGTACACCTTCGCGTTATCGAGCGTGATCGAGGAAGCCGGCAACGCGCCGGTGCCGTCGTTGTGGTAGAGCAACAACACGAAGTTTCCGGTCTTGCCGATGAAACTTGTGGCGGGGCTGTCGTCGCCGGTATCAAGGGCATCCGCCTCGGGTGTGTCTGTGACTGTTTTCTCGAACAACAGCGCGTTGTTGTTCTCAATGTCAAAAACGCGTGTGGTTATCTCGACGCTGTTCCCCCTGCCGGTCATCATAATACTCAGGGTGATGTTA